>ERZ761607.4658-NODE-4658-length-11908-cov-5.473467_pt1 | contig 11908 bp, 7 predicted proteins | sample MGYA00511164_ERZ761607 | MGnify/ENA primary metagenome ERZ761607 (study PRJEB28899, sample SAMN02445080) | bioreactor sludge metagenome | biome: EBPR sludge | place: Australia: Brisbane, Thorneside Wastewater Treatment Plant | collected 2011-06-22 ...
TCATCCTTCTTCTTGAAGAACCTTGCCATCTTGATTTCCTTCGACAAATTCGATCTTGGTTACATGCAGTCGTGGCTGCTTGCTGTTGCGGCTCCTGGCGGCGAGAAAGCCGGTCACCTGCAACCTGGCGCCGGGACTCGCTGCCTGTAGCCACTGTGCCGTCGCGCCCAGGGCAATCACCTGGATTTCGCATTCGACCTGACGTGGGCTACCTGCTTCGAGTTGCTCGGACTGGTGCCCGAGCAGGCATTCGGTGACCGGCACCCCGGCCGGCGTAAAGCGCAGAGCCTTGCGCTCGAGCAGGACTCCGCTCAGCTCGACCCGATTCAGCAGCGCCGCGGCACTCAGGCAGCCGGCTGCTTGCCGGTGGTTTCCGGTAGCGGTTCGCGAACTTCCAGCAGCGACTTGGACTTCTCATCCTTCATCATTGGCGATGGCGTACTGACGGCACGCTTGGCCCGGATCGTCAGATGACGAAGAATCGCGTCGTTGAACTTGAAGCCATGCTCCAGCTCTTCGAGCGTCGCGCCATCGCATTCGATGTTCATCAGAAGGTAATGCGCCTTGTGCAGCTTCTGGATCGGATAGGCGAGCTGACGGCGACCCCAGTCTTCGAGACGGTGAATCTGCCCCGCCTTCGAGGCGACAAGCGACTTGTAGCGCTCGACCATCGCCGGGACCTGCTCACTCTGGTCCGGGTGGACGATTAGAACGATTTCGTAATGGCGCATGAACACTCCTCATGGATGAAACCCCCCGCCATGCGAACGGTGGAGCAAGGTGGAAAAACATGCGATTATAGCGGTCTTTGCGAACAGGAGGCAATCAATTCGCCAGCAACTCGCACGGCGCTGTGCGGCGTCACCACAGCTTGCGCGTATCGAGCCAGGCCACACGCCCCGTCCGGCGCTTCACTTCGCCATACATGTGACCTGTTCCACCCGGTCCGTCGCCACCGCCACCATTCCACAGTGAAATGAAACGAACCTTGTCGACCCCCCAGGCAAGTGCGCTATACAGCAGCCACAGATTACACCGTTCAAACGCGTTCATGCTTGCCCGACGACCACCCTGCGGCAGTGGGCCGAGGTCGTTCGGCATGATCCGCGGCTCGAGCGCCGCGGCGGCGGTCAGCGCGAAATAGCGCTGACGCCACTGCTCCCCATTACTGGCTGGCAGGATCGAACGCTCGACGAACTCGGGTTCGGCAAACGGCAACATCACCTGCAGGCGGGCGCCGCGCGCCTGGCAGGCTTCCAGGAACAGGAGGTCTCCGCCGCTGGCCGCCTGCGACAGCGCCAGATCACAGGGTCCGACGCCCAGCCCGTCAAGCGCCTGCGCGATCTGCTGCGCGGCAATCCCTTCCTTGTCGGCAGGAAAACGTGGCGGCTCCCGCCCGGGAGCATCGATCATGTGACCGCTGAACAGAATCACCTGTCGTGGCTCGAAAGGCTGCGCGCTACGGGCGATCTCGCGTTCGACGACGACCAGCGCAGCGGCGGTCTCCGCCGGTCGGAACTCGACGTCGCGCAGCAGGCTGAGCGTCTGGCGAGTCGAATCGAGGGCGAACCAGTCCTGGTTGGCCGCCGCCACCATGTGGCTGAACTCCTTGCGCACCACCTCGATCGGATTGAGCAGCAGGCACAGCTCAGCGTAGCTGGCGCGCGCCCAATAGTCCTTGCGGTCGCGCTCCAGTGCCGTCAGGCTGGCCCAGCGCACACCGCCACTCAGATTGGCGATCACCGTCGGGTCGCTGTCGCCACCGCAATGCTGGCGCAGCAGTTGCAGCGTCAGGGCGTTGATGCCCGAGTAATGGTGCGCCGGATCGGCGACGAAGGCCTGCTGGTAGGGTTCGATGGCCTCGCCAAGCGCGGCGTTTTCGAAACCGGCGGCCTCGCGCATCTGGGCTGGTGACAAACCCTCCTGTCGCCAGAGACCAATCCACCGCTCCTTCTCGATCTGGCCGGCAAGCGCCCAGCATTCAGCGTCCCGAGGATAGTCCCCGGTCAGTCGACGCACCCACTCGCGTGCTTCTTCGAACTGCCGCAGGCGGGCCAGGCAGACGGCCTTCTTTTCGCGACTCGGTTTGTCATCGACATCTATCGTCAGTGCCAGCTCGAACTGCTCGAGCGCCAGATCATACTGCTTGAGTTTGAGCAATGCGCTGCCGGCCGTGCGCTTGGCTTCCAGGAGCAGGGCGCGCATCGGTGTCTCGTCGGCCAGCACCAGGATGTCGCCGGGGCGGTTTTTCTGGCGCGCGACTTCCATTCGGCTGGCCCAGCTCTCGTACGCCTCGGAAAACTCATTGCGCTCGGCAAGCATGAGTTTGCGCCACTCCGGTTGCTCGAGCTGCGGGATCAACTGAAACACCGGGCTGACCCGGCGCCGTGTCGAACTGGCCATGCTGGCGCTGACCATGGCAGTCAGGGCAGCGCGTTCCTGCTCCAGGGTCGCCGGATCAGGCCCACCGTCGCGCAAAGAGTAGCGCAGCTTGCGGTCGGTGTAGATGTCGAACGGCTGGTTGGGTCGTGGCCCCTGCACCAGCACCACGCCGCGCGCGCGCAGAGCGTGCCGCACCCCGAGTTCGTACCAGACGTTCGGGTTGTCGAGCGTCAGGTCGGCGACCACCAGATCGGCAATCAGCAACTCCTGGAACATGTCGCTACGGATATCGCCGGCGCGCTGTTCCTCATCGGCCCGGAACACCTCCAGTCCGGCCGCCTCGAGAGCCGGCCGGATATACTCGGCATAGACCCGATTGAAGTCGATCGACTGGCCATCGGCACTGGGCTTGGTGCCGAAGGGCATGGCAACAAAAGCGTGTGGCTGCATGCGCTTGCCCTCTGCGAAACGGTTGTTCGGCAGCAGCCGAAAGCTATTCCTCGGGATTGTTCTGCGCGCGCCGGGATGGTCGCGGCTTGCTTGGAGCCTCGGCAGCCACCAGCGGGTTGCCGGGGCGATCGTCACGCCGACAGGTACCTGGCCAGATCCGCTCGGCCAGCGCGATCAGATGGTTGGCAGCCAGTTGCCAGCCGGGATCGCCGGTAACGACCTGCCAAGCGTCGCAGATCCTCGACAACAGGCAGATCTGCTCAACCAGCGAGTCGATCTCGCGTGGCCGCAAAACGAGGTTGCCCAGGGTCTCGCTGTAGGCACTGCCGATCTCTGCGAAGGCCTGAACGCCTTCCTCCCCACTCTGCATCAGGCTGCGGTCGAGAAGGCGCTCGACCAGCAGTGCTTCGGACACCATGACCGCATCCCAGGAACTGGCGCCACGCGCGTAGCTTTCACTCGCAGCCTGGCGGCAGCGCTGCGCCAGTTCGATCGCCGCCGGTTTCTGGCCATCGTCCTGCAGTCGCAAGGCCTGCATCGCCAGGCGATTGAGCGCGTTGTATGGGCGGAAAGCGGTGTCCCCCGGCCGCCCCTCGCCGAGACCATAGAACTCGGCGGCTTGTTGCAAGGCGCTGTTCAACCCGGCAACCAGCCTCTCGTCGGCCTGCTGTTGGCCAGGCGTCGCCTTGTTCCAAGCCACCAGCAGTTTATGTGCCTGCAGGCTGGCCAGTCGTTTGGCAGCGCTACCGCGCAACGCACTGCGCTCGCCGTTCCCGGCAGCCGCTGCCAGGTTGCCGTCTGTCGCACCAACGTCCGCCACCAGGCGATCAAGGGTCTCCAGACGCCGCAACGCCGTTTTGATTAGCACTTCATCACGTTTGCGATCGCCAAGGCGGGCCTCGACATTCGCCAGTTGCTGCAAGGCGCGGATCGGCACCTGACCAGCGGCGTCCTCGGACTGGATCGCCTCGATCAGGCAGGTGCGTGCCTCTTCGAACTCTTGCAGGTCGAACCAAATGGCGCCAAGCGCCGATTGGATTGCCGGCAGCCGCTGCCAGCCTGCCGGACACCGTTCCTTCAGCAGGCGCCTGAGGTTGCTGACGTCAGCCTCGATTTCGCGCTTCGTCTGCCGCTCTGTGGCACGCGCCAGACTGGCACGCCAGCTGGCAAGTTCATCGAGCAGCTCCTCCGGCGAAGCGAAGCCGTTATCGCGTTCGGTGTTGCCGCTCAGGCGGGGTTCGGCCCGCCAGCCCGGGTCGCCATAGGCCTGGAAAGCCCCCCAGGTGATGTCTTCACGGCTCCGACTCCAGACCGCCTTCCTGGCCTCGAAGATTGCCTCGCCGAACGGCCGACGTTCGAGCAGCAGGTTACGATAGAAGGCATTGCCGAAGGTCATCGCTCCCGTATCGTCCACCGCCCAGCCAGCCACCACGACGCAACGCACCCCGCTGTTGATCAGTTCGCGCGCGACGCTGGCTGCCAGCAGGTTGCCATTCTGTACCGTTCGTTCTGCCGACCCCCCGTCAGTACCGGGCGCGTCTACCTTGCCGAGATGGCAACAGCTCAGAAAGACCAGCTCGGGCACCGTCTCCATGGCCTTTATCTCGGCAGCGGTGATCAGCAGACCATCCGACAGGACAACACCGGTGCGCCGCCGTCCGTCGACATGCAACTGGTCGAAAACTCCATGCGCCGAAATGTGCAACAGCCGATAGGGTTGCTGGTACAGCCGGCTCAACACATCGGCGGCGCGCCATTCGCTGCCGATCGCCGGGACCACCTGATAGCCCATCCCCTGGAGCAGCCCGGCTACCGCATTCGCCTCGTTCTCCGCCCCGCCCAGAGGCGGTGGGTCGGTCAGCGGCTGCGGCGCCTCCTGGAAAGCCTGGCTGAACCCCTCGACCGACGGGTTGCCTACCACGAAAGCGTTGCGCTCCAGTCCCTGGCGTACCTGCCGCCTGAACTGCACAGCGGCGAGTTGTCGTATCACCGGTGTGCGCAGGGCCAACGGCAACTTCTCACCGCTACTCCCCGGGGCATCGGCGAACATCAGTTCCCACGGCAGATTGGCCGTATAGTCGTCAACCACCAGCACGATGCTCTCGAGCTGCCGGGCCGCATCCTTGAAATCGTGAGGCACCATCAGCTGGAACAGTACCCGACCGAAGTTCTCCTGCCAGATCGGAGAGTGGATCTGCTGGCTGACCAGTTTCTCGATCAGTCCCGGCTGCCGTTGGTGGACGATTGATTCAGCACGTGCCCGCTGCCCGACATAGAGGAAGCGCAGGCGTTCGGCGATCGCCGTGCGCGCCGCTCGTCGCACCGGCTGTCTGCCTTCCGCCGCCATACCGAGAGCCGCAGCGTCCGCCGGCAGACAGAGGCGCCCCGGATCGCCCTCCTGCCGGTCGGCGTCGGTGACGATCAGGCGCGGCCAATAGCTCGGGTTGCCACTGTCGAACAGGCGTCGCCGCAGTCCTTCGCCCTGCTCCAGTTGTGGCCGGCAGACCAGAGCCACACCGCAGCGCCGGGTCAGCTCGGCGAGGCGCTGCGGCATCCGACGCAGGGCGTAGGCGGCGGTGATCGCCGTGTCCTGGTACAGCTCGACGATCTGCAAGCGGCTGACCCTGATCTTCAGCCGGGTCGTTTCGTAAAAACGCGCGTTCGCCTCGATGACGCCACGTACCAGAGCTTCAACCGACGCCGCAACCGACAGGTTGGCCGACGAGTTGTAACCCAGCAGAAGGGTTGCCAGCGGCAGCTCGCGCTCATTCTTGCCGAGCACATCGATCACCTGAAGCAGATACCTCAGCACTCCGACGCGCACCGCCTCGGTGACGTCCTCAACGGTGAGGTTGCCGTCGTAGCTGCCCAGCCCGCTGACCACCGCTCCGCTCAGGCTGCCGCGGCGACGTTCCTGGTCGTTAGGCACACGCAGGACCACGGTCGCCGTCCCGCGCGGGCCGGCGTAGAGTCCGAGCTGGTAACGCTGGCCGAGATCGCCGCCGAGCAGTTCGCGGTCGATCAGCGCTTCGGCACCGGCGATCGGGTCCTGCTCGTAGTGGCCGAGCAGGATCGGTTGCGTCAAGAAACGCAGATCCATCGCTTTGACCATCACTTCCAGTCGCCGTTTCGAGCGGGGCGACACGCCGCCACCGGTCGATCCACCGAGCAGTCCGCGCGCTACCGCTTCGCCATTCGCCAAAGTCGGCGGTCCGGCATCGTAGACCAGCGGTCCTGGCTCAACGTCGCCGCGCACAGCCGGCGGGCTGCGCAACAGGGCGCCGGTCGCGCCACTGCGCAGCAGTTCGCCCAAGGCCGGGAAGTACTCGCTGGTCGAAGGCAGGTCACCATGCACCGCTGGCAGGTAATAATGACTGCCGACATTTTCGATGCGCCCCGAGGCCCAGGTCACGGTACCGTCCCCCTGGGTGGTACCAACCATCTTCAGTCGCCCATTCTCCTCGCGAATGCCGCAAGGCGTATTGCGCGCCACGCCGAAAACGTAGACCGCCTTCTGCTCGTAAGCCTTGGGCAACGCCGGGGTCGCGTCGCCATCCTGCCGCCACAACCAACTGCCGGCATCAAGCTGTTCCTGGGTCGGCGTTGCCGACTTGCCGTTGCCGAACCAGAAGTCGACCACTTTCTTGCGATAGCTCTGCCACGTCTCTGCCTTCTGGAAGTCCTGATTCGGCAGCCCCCCCTCGGGTGTGCCCTGGAAAGCGTCCACAAAACCCGGCTTGGGCAACAACTGCAGCGCACCACGGAAGCCCGAAACGATTTGCAGCACTTCGCGCATGTCATGCCTGACGTCGAGGCGTACCAGGGAACGCAAGGTGTCGCCCTTGCCGAGCAGGTTCTCGACCATCGAATAGGCGCCCTGGTTGGGTGTACCGAGCATCACCAGACGGGCGCCGGCGCGCTCCATCAGCGCGTCCATTACTGGCCGCCGCCGGTGGATGCAGGCGCGCACAAGCAGGCCGCCCATGCTGTGCGCGAGCAGGCGGATGGGTTGTTGGGTTTCGCCCATCAGCCGGTCCAGGAAACCGGCGAGACGCTCGGCAAGAACGTCGAGTGGCTGCCGCCAGTCGTAGGCAAAGCGCTCGACGCGGTGGCTCCGGGCCAGAAACTCGCACAGGTCACCATAGAACATGCTGAACAGCTTCTCCGCCTCGATCCCGGACTTTTCCCAGGCAATCTTGTCGAGACCGCCGCTGGCGATATCCAGCGGGTCGAACCAGACGCGATCCCGCCGCTCCACCCAAAGGTGCGAACCCATCACGCCGGGCAACACGACCACCACCGGCAAATCGGCCGTCGCTTCGCCGCCCCGCTGCAACCGCTCGAGAGGCTGATCAGCATCGGCAAACGGGCCCGGTAGCGGCTGGAATGTGGTCAACGGCCGGACCTCGCTGCTCACCAACCAGTCGCGCAGCGCGACCCGCGTGTCGATGTTGGTGAAATAGCGGAAGTGTGAAACGTCGGCACCGCGATCGAGCAGCGCATGCGCCCGTGCCTGCGGAGCGATGCCGGCGAACATCGAAGCGGTATCGACAACCAGGTCGTTGTCGACGTTGTCGAAGAGCAGGAAATCGGTCAGCAGCACCCCCAGGTGCTTCAGAAGATTACCGCCTTCGATGTCACCGGCGATGACCGCCATCTCGATCCCGGGGCGCACCGGCGAATCGCGCAGCAGGCGAGCCAGCGGCGACTCGGGCAGCATCGCCTCGATACCCGGGACCAGGTGGGCATCGGTGCGCCGGTGTGCGATCTCCAGCACCACCCGTTTGAAAGCCGAATAAACGGGGTTGCCGAAAAAGAACGGCACCTGTCCGATCAGCGTGAGCAGTCCGGAAAGAAACAGATCGAGATTTCCGCTCGCCAGCCGCGTTCCCTGTGCCGGGCTCGCCACCCGTACGTAGCGCTGCACCACCAACTGCCTGGCTCTCAGTTCGCCGGCCAATTGCTGCAACTGCAGCCGCTGTTCGGCATGTGCCGGCTTGAGCTGTTCGACAATCACTCTGGTCGCCCCGGCTTCGGCATCGTCCGGCTCCGGCAGATCCGACCGATACCGCTCGATCAGAGGATCGAAGTTGTCGAGGCACAGAAGGTCGGCAACCAGGCCGCCGCGCGAATGCGAGACCAGGCTGAGCCGCAGGCCGGCCGGCAGGTCGGCAAGCAACTGCCGGGCATTCTCGATCGGGCTCTCGGACAGCGTACGGTGCTCGAATGCGTAGATGCCGCCGGTGAAATGCCGCTCGAGTGCGCTCCACGCATCGTGCTCGTCGAGCTGCAGATCACCGAAGCTGCCGAGCGTGCTCGATCCTGTCCCATGCACGAAGACCAGCACCGGCAACTGTCCGGTAGCGGCAGCAGCCAACTGGTGCCGCGCCCTCTGCCTGGCGTCGTCGTCAGACACCCCCGAGGTCACCAGGCCCGCTCTGCCCTGCCAGCAGTAGATGCCGGGCTGACGATCGAGACGCTGCTCGATCGCCCACATCAGGGCCTTGCTGCCCAGCCAGGAAACGCCCAGATCAGCCACCTCGGCGAGCTTGCCTTGCGTCCACTCGCCGAGTTTCTTCCTGGCTGCCTCGATGATCGGATCGCTGCTCACACCCACGGCCAGGGCAAACACCCGGCTGATCAGGCCGCCGACCGCCTCACCAATGACGCCACGCGACGTGGCACCGGCACTGCACAACTGGTCGAACAGGATCTCGCCCTGGCTACCGATCAGCGCCGGCCGACTGCGTTCGAGTGATGACTTCAGTCGGCTGGCGCTGGTGATCAGCACACCACCGTCCGCCAACTCGATGACCAACACCTCGTCGGCCTGCGCGGCATACTGCTGCACCACTGCTGCTGCGCCACGAACGGCTGCACCGACCTCGAAGCAGGCCCTGGTCTGCAGGTAGGCAGCCGGCAGGAACGGATCCTCGTCCTCACCGGCCGCCCGCCACGCGGGTTGCAATAGTGCGGGCAGGACTGCCTGGACTTTCTGGTTGGCGGTCAGATGAAGAATCGTCGTTTTCGGCATCGTGGTCTCCTCGTCACTGGCTGCTCATGCTGCACTCGCCAGCCGGTCTGATCAAGTGGGCAAGCAGGTCGCTACCGCCTCCCCCGGAATGGCGGCAGCACTGCGCTCTTGCTGCGGCCCTGATCAGGTGAAGATCTTGCGTTTGCGGGCATCCGCGTTGCCGAAGATCTGTGGAGTCTGCGGATACGATGCCGACGGCAGGCAGGCCGGGGTGAGCCTAGCATGCCAGTCAGCATAGGTCGCGCCAGCGGGCAGCGTCCGCAGCACCTTGAGCGCGTAATAGGTGAAAGCGCCACAGGGACGGCCACCGATTTTGGCGTCGTAACTGAAGTTGTTCGGGCCTTCCTTGCATCCCGCCAAGAGCAGGTCGCCCGCCATGCGTGACAACGCGCCGGCAAACGGCGACAGGCCGGAAGTGACCTGCATCGTGGTCAGCGGCTGACCGCTGAAGCCGCGCGGCAACTGATCGGCCGGCAGCCAGTTGCCCATCGGCATGAAACGCGGACGCGGCGCGTCCTCCGCGTCCGGATCGGCGGCGGCCGCGCGCGTCACCGTCCCCGAGTGACAACTGTCGGAAATGAGCACCAGCCGCACGCCGGCTTTGCGCGCGCTGAACAGAGTGTTGATCTCGTCGTCGATCAATGCCCCACCACCGGTCTGCAGATCGTACGGGCAAAGCGCTTCGTCGAGACCGTCGACCTCATCGCCGTTGCTGTCCGGCACATAGGTCCCGTGTCCGGAAAAGGTGATCACCACCACATCGCCGCTGGTCGCCGAACCGATCAGCGACTGGATGCCGCTGACCATTGCCGTCTTGGTCGCCTGCGTGTCGATCAGCTTGTTGACCGCGAAGCCGCGCGTATCCAACTCCGCCGCCCAGTCGTTGGCGTCGTTCACACAGCCGCTCAGATCCATATGGGTACCGGGATAGTTGTTGACGCCGATGCAAAGTGCGCGCTTGTTCATGGCTGCCTCCTGAGAGCTGATGATTTATCGGGAATTGCGATCCTCAGTCTAGCAAGTCACAGCGCAATAACAAACCTTGCGTGCATCGTCATCCCGCTCCCCCGGCATGCGCCCGGGAGCCGGCAGGCACACCCGGAGATTGCAACGGATCGGCAGTCGCCCTCACTCCCAGACCACTTGCCGATACTCGGCACCCCGCAGATAGCGTGCAACGTCCTCGATTTCGTCCTCACTCCATCCCAGATTCGCCATTTGCTGCCAGCGGCGCACCTCCGACCGCAGGCTCTTCCCGTCGGTCACCAGCCGCCGGTCACGCCAATGAACCTCGCGATTGTGGCACGCGATGCAATGCGTCGAGTACAACAGCTCTCCACGCGTGGCTACAGGGATCGCCTCGGTGGCGCCGGCCAAGCGGCCGGTGCTCAGCAGTAACGCGACAAAAATCAGTCCAGGTAGCATCTCTCTTCCCATCAACTCGGCGTTGTTTTGCTCCCATTTCGCGCATTGACCGCGCAGCCGGCACGGCCCGAAACGACCTACTCACCCTACTCGATCGGAACCATCTTGCCCTTGGCGGCAGTCTTCTTGGGCAGGGTGACTTCCAGAACCCCGTCCTTGAACGCCGCTTTTGCCGCATCAGAATCGACCTCGGCCGGCAGGCTCATCGAACGCGAAAAGGCGCTGGAACTGATTTCGCGCCGCCGGTAATCGCCCTTTTCGTCTGCCTGCTCCTGCCTGCTCTGCGCCCCGATGGTAATCGAATCAGCGGTCACCGAGATGGAAATATCCTCCTTCCTGACCCCCGGCAACTCGGCACGCAGCAGAATTTCATTCTCCCGGTCGATCAGGTCGACCGCCGGTGCGCGCAAATCGCCCCCCTCAAACCAGGCCGGCCATTCGCGCTCGAACGGTCTCATCCAGCGTCGGGAAAGCAGACCGTCCGCCATGCGATCCATGAAACGCTCCATCCTTTCGAAACGTTCCTCCATGCCTCTGAATGGCGAAACGACCCCGCTCTGCCTCGCGACAGCCTTGCCGCCGGGTTGTTCTTTCGCTTCCGACTTCTCTTCATGCTCTGTCATGGCAATCTCCTTGCTCAATATTGCCCCATCACTCCCCCGCTCGTTCGACGCGCACGACGATCCGCTATCGACCTCGCGGTGAAACTCCGAGGCGATTCAGGCACACCAGCGGACAACGTCGTAGCGACTTCGGTCAGCCACCCGACGTTCCGCAGCCGTAGCTTCAAGATAGTACCTGCCCGGCAGGAATCAAGTCCCATTCCCGGGCTACCGATCGGCGGTCGCAACCGCTCGGCGAGGACACGTTGCCCCTTCTGCCTTCCCGACAGGCAACGGCTGACGGGACTTGGATGCTTGCTTCTATCCGGGCCGGCCGAATCGCCAACTGGCCTCGGCAAAGCAGAGCAGGCATCCCTGCAATGCGCTATCCTTGCCAACGAGCCCTTTCCTGCCGCAAAGGGAGTCCACCCATCACGGAGAGAACATGGGTCTTGACAAGGCTTATGCCGCAAACGAACCATCGCGCGCCGAGATCGACGCTTGCGAGGGCGCCTTGCTGCTCGAGTTCGGCGCGCCTTGGTGCGGTCACTGCATGGCTGCCGAAAAACTGCTCGAAACGGCATTGCGCACCCATCCGGGTGTGCATCATATTCGGGTCGAAGATGGCCGCGGTCGCCGGCTCGGCCGTTCGTTCGCGGTCAAACTCTGGCCGACGTTGATCTTCCTTCGCCAGGGGAAGGAAGTGTTGCGGCTCGTTCGCCCATCCGGTGCCGGCGACATTGAACGGGCGCTGGCGCAACTCGTGACGACCGCCGACCAGCCCTGCGCTCGACATACCGCCTGACGGCAAGCCGGCGGCGAACATCGGCCGCCGCCCGCACCGGCGGATCGCGTTCAATCAGGAAATTCTTCGACCACCCTTCGCTGGAGACCAGGTGAGTCGCCCCGCTCTCGCCTGCCTGATCGTCCTGCTGGCCGCCCTGCTGCCCAGCCTGCATTATCCTATTTTCCTCAGTTGAACCTCCCAGCATTGGTGCAAACTGAGCATTGATGA
>ERZ761607.4661-NODE-4661-length-11900-cov-7.746897_pt1 | contig 11900 bp, 12 predicted proteins | sample MGYA00511164_ERZ761607 | MGnify/ENA primary metagenome ERZ761607 (study PRJEB28899, sample SAMN02445080) | bioreactor sludge metagenome | biome: EBPR sludge | place: Australia: Brisbane, Thorneside Wastewater Treatment Plant | collected 2011-06-22 ...
AAGAATAAGAAGAACTCCCTCTAGTGCAGAGGGAGTTCTTCTTCATAAGTGGTCGATCGTATATATTTATAAACCCATGTGGCTCTGGCAGGGGACAAGCCCCGCTAGAGCGGAAAAAGTTCATAAAATTTATTTCGACCGACTACTTAAGTAGTCGTCTGAAAGAGTTTATAAAACTTTTCTTGCTCAAGCCGCCGTCCTCGGCGGCGAGGACGCCGCCGGGAGCCTATTTTTTATAAAATCTATTTCGACCGACTACTTAGGAGTAAATACATGAACAGTATCGATAAGGCAATCCAGACCCAGTTGGAAAACATCCAGAAAAAGACCGGGAAGTCGTTGGCAGAACTTGCCGCTGTTGCAAAAAAGAGCGGATTGAGCAAACATGGCGAACTGCGCGATATGTTCAAGGAGAAGCTCGGACTGGGTCATGGCGATGCCAACACCCTCGTCCACACCATTCTCAAATCGGACGGTGCAAGTTCTGCACAGGGGAAAAGCGGAGACGCCGTGCTAGATGAGATCTATTCGGGCGCAAAAGCCGCCCAACGCCCGATCCATGAAGCGTTGATGAAGCACATTAATAAATTCGGCGAGTTCGAGATCGCGCCAAAGAAGGGCTATGTCAGCCTGCGGCGCAAGAAACAATTCGCCATGATCGGGCCTAAGACGAACACACGCTTCGAGGTGGGCATCAACTCGAAGGGACTGAATAAAGACCCGCGGCTCATAGTCCAGCCCAAGGGCAGCATGTGCAATTACATCGTTGCGTTAACAGATGTAAAGGAAGTAGATGCGGAATTGATCGGTTGGATCAAATCCGCTTACGAGGAGGCAGGATAATAATGTCTGAGGAGTTCAGGAAAAACCTTCTGCAATTTATGACCGAAACGTTCGAAAAGCCGATGGGCATCTATCTCGACCCGGACACATCTCTGTTTCAAACGCTCGAGACGATATCTGCGTCAGAGGCTTCGATACCCGTCGGCGGGAAGTGTGCTTCGCTTGCAGCACAAGTGGCACACACGACCTTCTTCATCGAATCGTTCGAGCGGCTCGCGCTTCAAGGTGATGACAGCCCCCGTGATTGGGGCTTGATCTGGCGAACTGTGGAAAAGGTCACGCCGGAGGAATGGGAAACGTACAAAACCAGCCTGCGGGAAGCCTATGACCGCATGATGAAACTCTTTCACGAAAACCCTGCCTGGAATGAGGGTACCATCGGCGGTGCACTGTCCATTGTGGTGCATTCTGCTTATCACCTCGGCGAGATACGCCAGGCGTTATGCATTCTGAAAACGTAAACGACAAAATCCATCTCTGACAGGCGGGACCCCTCGCCATTCATTTTTGTATGGCGGCTCATCCTGGATTTTGCGGTGAGCCGTTTGGCTTTTTCGGTATAATTTCAGGGATGTTTTTCAAACGGATCGTTCTGACCTTGCTCCTCACAACGGGGATTACTGCCTGCGCCTCTTTCGGGACCTCTAGCACGCCCACCCCTTCCGAGCCGACTCCAACCCTCGCGCCGCCCACTCCCACCCCGCCGCCCTCTGCCGCTGTCGTCAACGGAGAGTACATCACCACCGCCGAATATGAAGCGGAACTGGCGCGCTTTAAAACTGCCCAGACCGCGCTTGGGCTTTCCTTCACAGAAGAGGATGCGGCGAAAACCGTCCTTGAAGACCTGATCGCGCAGTTCCTGTTGAGTCAAGCTGCACGGGAGGAAAACTTCCAGGTCAGCGATGCAGACCTCCAGTCGCGGATCGATGCGCTGGCAACCCAACTCGGAGGCGCTGAAGCGTTGACTCAATGGCAGTCCGCTCACGGGTATGACGATGCTTCATTCCGAATCTCCCTCAAGCGTTCCATCGAATCTGCCTGGATGCGTGACAAAATCATTACGGGGGTGCCGGTTTCGATGGAGCAAATCCACCTGCGCCAGATTTTGACCTATAATGAAGTCGACGCACAAACCGCATTACAGGATTTAAACGCGGGAACCGATTTCGACGAACTCGCCTCGCAGTATGACCCGGTCACGAACGGCGAACTGGGCTGGGTGCCGAAAGGTTACCTGTTGGATGCGGATGCTGACGAAGCGGTCTTTGCCCTGCAAGCCGGGGAAGTGAGCGGGATCATTCCCACGGAAGCCGGGTTCCATATTTTCAAAGCGGTCGAACGCGCCGAACACGCCCTCTCTCCCGATGCCCTGCTTGCCATGCAAGAGCGCGCCCTGATGGATTGGATCGCCGGTCAACGCAGGACAAGCGAGATCGTTATCGCGCCGTAACCACCTTCTGATGATTCTGGAGTGACTTAATGAGAAGAAGCAAATACGATTACGATGACGCCCCGTCCGCGAGACCACCTTCGCGGCTCGACCTGTGGGATATGCTGACCATCCTTGCCCTACTGCTGACCCTATGCATCGGCGCATACTTTGTTGCGGTTTTCGCCAACCCTGCCGCCGCCTACAACTTTCTGAACCCAACACGGAACGATCCGCCCACGCCCACCATCACCCAGATCCAGCCGCCCGCCACATGGACACCCACTTTGCCGGGTCCCACCGAGACGGCTACGATCACCCTGCTTCCCACTCACACGCTTCCGGCGACCTCCACTGTGGTTTCTTTGATCACGCCATCCGAGACACCCACACCCACCCGCACGCCCAAAGCGCCCTTTACTGCCACCGTCACCTATATCGACAGCACCATCATCCACCCTGAGGCCAGTTGCAACTGGCAGGGCGTGGCAGGCACGATCATTGACGCCAATAACGCCGATATTCTCGGCATCGCCGTACGCCTGTCGGGTTTTTACAACACCAAGTCCAAAAATGAACTGACGGTCAGCGGCATTGCCCCTGCCTTTGGAAAATCCGGTTTTGAATTCTTCCTGAGCGCCGCACCGATCGACTCGAACGGCTTACTCTCGGTCCAGATCCTCGACCAGGCAGGTTTGCCCCTTTCGGATAACATCCAGATCAACACCTATGCCGATTGTTCCAAGAATCTGGTGCTGGTAAAGTTCAAGAAAAACCCGTAAGCAAGCTCCGCGTGTTCCAGTAAACAAAAGTCCCGAAGGTTTCTTTTCGAACCTTCGGGACTTTTCTTGTTGTCAGTGAGATCGGTGCATCTATAGTTTTTACTACTCGGTGAGCGGAACGACTCCCGCCCCTTCGCTTGCCTTGCAGACGTAGACTGCCGCTTCCAACCCGGACCTTTGCCTGTAAGCCGCGGAAAGAGCCTGGGTAAACGCTGTGACCATTTCGTCTGCAACCAGTGCCACTGCACACCCGCCGAAGCCCGCTCCGGTCATTCTTGCGCCGTAACAACCCTCCAGCTCCTGCGCGGACGCGACGATGATGTTCAACGCATCATTGGTCACTTCGAAATCATCGCGCAGACTGTCGTGGCTGGCGTTGAATAACTCACCCAATCGCTTCACGTTCCCATTTTTCATTGCTTCGACGGCTTCGAGCACGCGGCCGTTTTCAGTGATAATATGCCTTGCCCGCTTGAAAGCAATCTGGCTTAAACCACTTTCCACCTTCCAATCTCCGATCTCCTTCTCTTCGACATCCCTCAACGCCCTCACCCCAAACCATCTCGCCGCCTCTTCGCATTGACTGCGTCTCTCGTTGTATTTGGAATCTACCAAGCCGCGCCGCGTGGATGTATCGAGAATGACGACGGAGACTCTCTCCGGCAGGGGGGCGTGTTTGAATTCCAACGAACGGCAATCGAGGAACAATGCGAACCCTTCGCGGCAGGCGGCGCTTGCCATCTGGTCCATGATGCCGCTGTTGACACCGACCCATTCATTCTCCGCTTTTTGCGCGAGCTTTGCCATCGTCACAGCATCCCAATCAAATTCGGAGGAGCAGGCGAAGGCGCGCGCAACCGCCAACTCCACCGCTGCGGATGAGGATAAACCCGCCCCGCGCGGCACATCGCCGGTCATCACGGCATCGAAGCCTCTCAGCTCGTACCCTGCATTCATCAACACGCTGGCAATGCCTTTGGGGTATTCGAGCCAGCCTTTGTCTGGGATGAGGGAATGCAACTCGAAGGCTGATTCAGTCTCGAGGTCGAGCGAAGCGATGCGGACCGTCGAATCGGCCCGGGCGCGGAGCGTGATCCACACTTCGCGATCTATCGCCATTGGCAGGACAAAACCGTCGTTGTAATCCGTATGTTCGCCGATCAAATTCACCCGCCCCGGCGCGTGGACGATGAAGCCCGGTTTGGCGTTAAAATGGGATTGAAATTTTTGAACAAGGTCGCCCGTTTTCATAACAACGTTATACCATAGAGGCTTCATGGATGATCTCGAATTGTTGAAAAAATACGAGCCTGTTCTGCGCTTTGCGAAGAGCGAACGTTTTTACCCAATGGCAGTGGAACCGTATTTGGAAAAATGCATGCTCTTCCCCAGTGGTCCGCTCGGCGCGGCGGAATTGTTCGGCCACTTTAACGAACCACTGGTTGGAAAGATCGGGGTGTTGAAAAGCCATGAATTTTTTTTGCGCTTTGTGAACAAGCCGTTCTACGATTTCGACGTCTGGGTGTGGTGGGGGGCATTGTCTGTGCTGGGTCTGGCGGCAGGCTGGTTTACGCTTGGCATGGCGGGGATCGAGATCGTGTTTGCGGTTTCGCTTGCTGCGGCGTTGGTGTTGTTCATGCTGGCGTCACCGATCCGTTTGCGTATCATCCCGGCGATCCTTGCCATAACTTTGTTCCTTGGGTTGGGCATCGCACCGGTCTGGTTCTTTTTCCGCCCCATGCCGGGAATCAGCATCGCTGTTGAATATCTCATCCTCCTGCCGATCTACCTCATCCTTTTGTTCTACCTTCTCATGCGAACGTTGAAATACATCATCGAACACATCCTGCCGGAAGGCCCCGGGCTGGTGATGGATATGTTTTCGCAGGCAACCGAGACCATTGCCCGTGAGGCGGCTGAACTGTATGCGGCGATCATACGCAAACACCACCAGCCTGTTTATTATGGCAGGGTATTGCATGAGTCCGATTCCGAAGGGAACGCCTGGACGATCCTGCAATACCATTATTTCTATGCCTTCAACGACTGGCGGCTGGCGGCGAACGGCTTCAACCATCATGAAGGCGATTGGGAGATGGTGGCGGTTTATCTCAGGAACGATGCGCCGCAAGTTGTTCTTCTCTCCCAGCACGGCGCAGGCGACCTCGAAAAATGGGAGAATATGATCAAGGCAAAGGATAAGGATGGGAACGAGACGACCCATCCGGTCATCTATGCCGCGCTCGGTTCACACGCCAATTACAGCAAACCGGATGTCATCCGTTCGCCGTCGATGTATAACCCGGGGCGGCTTCAGCGCCTCCTATTCTGGTTCGACGGTCTGATCCATTACCTTTTCCTTTTATTCAACCCGAGCCAGAAGGCGCGCCACATCGCATTGGAGGAAGCCCGCTCCAACCCGATCCGGCTTTTGGAAGAACATGCCCTGGATGAATTACGTGATGAGATGGATCACTATGTCATCCGCCTGCCAATGGAGATCGCCACAGGCGACGGTCTGCGGGTCGGTTTTCAGGGAAAGAATTCGCTGGAGCCAATACTCAAGTCGGTGAATTACTTAAAGCGGGTCATGTCGGAACGGAAACTATCGCTGCCCGCGGTGAGGGAGTGGCAGTGCATCCTCTTGAATTCCGAGCCTGGATGGGTACAATATAAGGGATTATGGGGTGTGAAAAGCGTATTGGGCGAGGAATCAGGTCCCCCCGGACCGAAATGGAACAAGCCCAAGCGGAAGCAAACGGGCGTGAGCGAACGGGTCCGTTGGGGCAAGCCTCTGGAATGGCTTGTAAAATTGGAACAGAACGAACATTAACGCATACCAAAGGAGAACACTATGTCATTTTCACAGGCGCTCGAAGTGGTCATTGGGTTGATCTTCATCTATTATGTCCTTGGTTCCATCGTTTCGCTGATCACACAATGGATCAACGAGGCGTTCGAAACGCGCGGTCGTTCGCTGGAAAAACACTTAAAGTTGATCGTCGGCGACAAGCATGTGGAGGATTTCAAGAAACTACCGCAGTTGGAAGCCCTGCGCCCCATTCGCTATAAGAACATGTTCAGCTTCATTACATCTTCGACCGAGGCGAAGATGCTCGAGAAAGTTCCCGCCGCCACACTGGTGGAATCGTACTTTGATTTTGTGGGACTGACGGCGTCGAAAGAGTTTGAATTGGATGAATTGAAAGCGCTCATCAATGCCTTCCCCGATTCGGACGGCAAAGCTGCTCTCCTCAAATGGGTTGGGCAGGGCGTGACGAATGTCGAGGAATTGCGGAAGCGCACCTTCACCTATTTTTCAGGTGTCATGGACCAGGCAGGGGCGACCTTCCGCTCGAACGCGCGCAGTTTCGTCATCATCCTCTCCATCCTTCTGACCCTCCTGCTCGGCACAGACAGTATCCAAATGGCGCAAACCCTGTGGGATAATGCAAACCTTCGCGCCATTGCCGTTGCAAAGGCTGAAGTTGTCGCCCAGCAGGAAGGCGCGGATGAGACTGATATCGAAACCCTGTTCAAAGACCTGGGTGAGTTGAATGTCATCAACCCCGGGTGGTTCGTGAATGAACGACCGGCAGGCGGGCAACCCGCAGATTGGGCATCCTTCATCTTTATGAAAACGCTCGGGCTTGGCTTGACCATGGCGGCAGTTTCACAAGGTTCATCCTTCTGGTATGACCTGCTCAAGAAGATCGTCTCTCCCGCCAAAGGCGGCGGGGACAGTGGTGAAGAGAAAGGCTAGGATCAAAGACGCCCCGGAAATTTCCGGGGCGTCTTTGATTTAATATATGTCCAATTTCGACATACTTAGAAATTTATGCATCACCCTTCGCGCTTCTTCGTCAACTCCGTGTATTGCGGGTTGCGGCGGATGTAGGACGCCACATAAGGGCAGATTGGAATGACCCGCAGGGAGTTGGATTTGGCGTATTCAAGTGCGGTCTTTGTGATAGCTGCCGCCAAGCCCTGTCCGCGGAATTCGACCGGCACACCGACATGGGTCATCATGATGGTGTCGCCGTTCTTGCTGTAATCGAGTTTGGAGAGTTTGCCTTCGACCCATGCTTCGAAGCGGTTCTCGGCAGGGTTGTGTGTGACTTCTATTTTGTCGGGGTCGATTTCCATTAATACCTTTTCTTCGAGCTTATCTAAAATCTTGCCGGGATGGATTATTTTTGTCTTTTTCTGGCATGGACAGCGATATATTCCATGATGATCTTCAACCCCGCAAAGACTGTGGATTCGGAGGGGTCGAGCGGCGGGGCAATCTCAACAACATCAAGACCGACAAGGGGCAGATCCTGGGTGGACTTGATGAGAGTCAGCACATCGCGCGAGGTCAACCCGCCGAACTCGGGGATGCCCGTACCTGGCGCAACGGAAGGATCGAGACAGTCGATATCGAGCGAGATGTGGACGGCGTCACAGTCGTTGAGGATGTTGTAGACGCTGTCTGCCACGTTCCTCATACCGCGTTCGGCAACGGCGGCGGCCGTATATACGTGAATGCCGCTGTTCTCGATCAGATCGATCTCCTGGTCTTCCCACGAGCGCAAACCAACCATGCAGACATCATGCGGTTCGATTCCAAAGTCGAGGGCGCGGCGCATGGTGTTTGCATGCGAGATGCGCGAACCGTCGAAGAAATCGCACAGGTCGGGGTGCGCATCCACCCAAAGGATGCCGAGACGCTGGTTTTTGTATCGTTCGCGTTGTCCTTGCAGGACAGGGATGATGACCGAATGATCACCGCCGAGGACGATGGGGATGTTTGGCAGTGTTTCGATACGCTGACGGACTTTCACGTAATCCGTTTCGGGATTATTGATCTCGATGTCGCCCAAGTCGCAGACTGTCATGCCTCGTAAACGTGTGCGGTCTTCGCTAAAAGGAGTGAGATGCCTGGATAAGTCTCTCAAGCTCCGGGGAGCAAGAGCCGCGCCCTTCCTCACGCTTGCCAAACCGTCGAATGGGATTCCAATCACCGAAAAATCCGCGGTTTCGGGAGTCAAGTCTGGGTGATGCAAATCCCCCCAATATCCATGAGTGCCTTCTTCGGTCATATCGTTCCTCCTTTAGATTCAAGAATCACATTGTACCGTAAAGTAAAAGCGGACAACTTGCGCTGTCCGCTTTTACGTTTCGGAGTCCAAAGTCTCTGACTTTGGCAAGATTATAGGTTGGTTTACGGTTGGTTCGGAGCCGGGGGCTGACTGCCGTTCGAGCCGCCTGCGGGAGGTTGTCCATTACCGCCGGGCCCACCTTGTGGGGGTTGCCCATTACCTTCGCCGTGACCGCCCTGCGGACGGCTGCCATTCGGTCCGCCGCCCTGGAAAGATTCCTGTAAAGCAGTCTGGAGTTCTTCGGTCGTCACGCCGAGCGCAGTGGCGATGGTTTCAAGGTCGGGTCGGCAGTCGACTCCTTCGGCAGGCTGTTGACCCTCGACACATCCCTCGGGAGCGGCATCCTGCATTGCCTGCTTAAGCTCTTCCTCTGTTACGCCGAGCGCTTCCGCAGCAGCCTCAAAGTCGGGACCGCGATGGTCAGACCCAAGCGCAGTCTGTAACTCTTCGGTGGTGACACCTAGGGCAGCAGCGGCGGCTTCGAGATCAGCACGGCAGTCCACGCCTTGGGCAGGCTGTCCATCGGTGGCGGCGCATTCAGCGGGGCGCGCATCCTGTAATGCCTGATGAAGTTCTTCAACCGTTACGCCGAGAGCTTCCGCCGCTGCGGTCAAGTCGCGTTCGCGGTCGCCTTCACCAACTTTACCCAATGCAGCTCCCAGTTCTTCCGCGGTCACGCCGAGAGCTTCAGCGGCAGTGGTCAGATTGGGCTTGCAATCGGTTCCTTGGGCAGGCTGACCTTGTGTCGTGGCACACTCAGCGGGGATGGAGTCTTGCAATGCCTGCTGTAATTCTTCGACGGTCACGCCGAGCGTTTCAGCCGCGGCAGTCAGGTCGGGTCCACCTTGAGGTCCATCCTGATTCGGGACGTCACTCAAAGGTTGGTTTTGATCTCCAGTCCCTGCCTCATCCTGGGCGAGGACGGTCGTTCCCACATCACCGGTCACAGCGGGAAGTTCAGGCGCAACGCCTGCGCACGCGCTCAGGAGTACGGCGATCAGGATCGCGATCGCTACATACAAAGTTTTTGTTTTCATGATTATCTCCTTTTGATAAAACGGTTCTTCGATACGAAAGGTTTTCGCTCGATCAGATTTCATTCTACGGATGGCTCTGTTCTTCTGGGAGTGTCCAGGGTCATCCGTTTCGTCTCACGCTCATGCAGGTTTTCACCTCAGGGTATGACAAGCGTCACGGAAGGTTTTGATTACGGAGGTCCACCGGCAGGGACGCACGCCAATTGTGTTGAGTTCGGAGGCATGCCGCATGTGCCATTCAGTGTTCCGTTAGGTGTGTTGATCGAGCAGGATGCGCCTTGCGTGAGTCCCGTGCAGGCTGTGATGGCTTCCTGCGGAGGCTGACCCTGTTGACCTTGCCCGGTTCCTACTGGACCTGTGGGCTGGTTCCCACCAGCAGGCTGACCCTGCCCTTGTCCGCCATTCATCCCACCGGGACCTTCGCCCGCCGTCAATGCCCGCACAGAAGGCGTGCCGTGGAAACAACCGACCGTGTATGGGAACTCATGCGTGGCGTGATAGTGATACATCTCCACCATTTGCCCATCCCATTCGATCACATGTGTATGGCCGTGACATTCATCGAGGCCTTCGTTTGTCACTTCCGCGCCGTCTTCGCCGTAGTAGCCGTAGATGCCGTAACCGTCGAAGGCATACCCCATCAAAGCAGAATGTCCGCTGGCAGTATCTTCGAAGCAATCGCTCAGGGTATGGTAATGATAGAAGCCTGAGACCTGTGGGTGTCCATCGCATTCATCCTGCACTTCATGCGCGCCCGCATCGCGTCCTTCCGCATCGAAGGCGTTGAAGATAACCACGCCCGAGAGCATGAAACCCACTTCGCCACCCACACAGTTCGGCTGTTCTGCTGCTGTCGGGTTCGCCGGGATGCCAAAGCTGATGTTTTGCTCGCCGATCGAGTTCGGGTTACGGTCTACCGAATACGCATCGTCGCTGGGTGAGATCGGGTAATTCCCGGTCGGGTGGTCCGGCAGGTTGTTGCCAGTGAATACGCGTTGATCGCCCTGGATTGTGATCTCAAAAGAATGAGGCCACGTCACCGAACCATCCACAACTGCTTTTTTCGTCGCATCCCATGTTCCGTCAGCGTTCATCCAACTGCCTGTTCCGGTCGCACCGCCGCCGTTGAATTCGGTCATACAACTGAATACATATCCGGCCTGCGGACTGGTGGAATATTTTCCATCGCCAACTTCGAGATGAGTCAGATCCACATCGGAATGATGCGATGCATCCGAATGATCTGAGGTCGATCCGGTTTCATTTTCGGGTGAGGTGGTGCTTTGTTCTTGAACCGCCTCCGGTTGGGATTCGCTCGATGGGGCTGATCCATTTGCCGGTCCGGGAGGAGCCGCGCAAGCAGCCAGTGATATGCAAACGATCACGAACAATACCAATAATTTATTCCTGTTCATCTTGTCTCTCCTTCGTTGAGTTGATTTTGGATATTTTATGGATGTAACCGCGATGTGATGAGTGTGTAAAATCACCTCTCTGCGCCCAATAACATGAAAAAAAGAAAACGACCCATGACAGGCGTCATGGGTCGCGGATGGGTGATGCGCGCTGTTACTGATTCAGTTCCCAGATCAATCTCAAGCCTTCAAGGGTCAACCAAGGGGCGATGATCCCGATGACCTTTGTTTCCTTTGCAACCACTTCTGCCAGCCCGCCGGTTGCGACGACTTTCATCTCATCCCCAAGCTCGGCGCGAAAGCGGGCGACCATCCCTTCGATCATGCTGACATAGCCGAATAATAATCCTGATTGCATGGCATGGACGGTGTTGCGTCCGATGACAGAGGGCGGCACCTGCAAGTCGATGCGTGGAAGTTTGGCGGCGCGGGTATAGAGCGCTTCGGCGGCGAGGTTGATCCCCGCCGTGATCGCCCCGCCGAGATATTCGCCATCTTTGGTGATGGCGTTGAATGTGGTCGCCGTGCCGAAGTCCACCACACAAGCCGGACCGCCGTAGAGTTTCATCACCGCCACTGCGTCGCAGATGCGGTCCGCACCGACGGCTTTCGGGTCTTCATAGCGAACTTTGATGCCGGTCTTCACGCCAGCATCCACCACGAGCGGTTCCTGTTTGAGATATTCACGGCAAGCCTGAATCACACGGCCTGTCAGCGGCGGCACAACGGAAGCCAGCGAAATGCCTTCGATATCCTTGAGCGTCTTGCCCGCGTTTTGAAGTAGACCCAAAAACTGCAAGCCGTATTCATCGGGCATACGGTTGTGGTCGGTGGCAAGGCGCCAATGCGCGCCAAGCTTTCCGCCTTCGTATAAGCCGAGTGTCAGGTTGGTATTACCGATGTCTATCGTGAGGAGCATGTCAACTCTCTTTTGATGAAAGTTCTTCAGGAGATCTCAGCCAGAGGAAGAACCAACATAATGCCAGTGGAAAAACGTGGATATAAAGCCTGTCCAGCGATGTGCTCAAATGCCAGGGCAAATCCTGCGGGGTGATAAGGTAGGTCCCGAAATATGCTGCAAGCTGAATGCCGATAATGGCGGGAAGCATCCATAAGCCGGGTATATGTTGAAGCGACCTGCCGAGAATGAGCGCCGTCAAAATTATAATTCCGAACAGGCTGAGCGGTGCCTCGCCGAGATTCCAAAGCGTGATGAAAGCCTGCTTGAGAATGGTCGTATATCGTTCGAT
>ERZ761607.4666-NODE-4666-length-11892-cov-48.300752_pt1 | contig 11892 bp, 11 predicted proteins | sample MGYA00511164_ERZ761607 | MGnify/ENA primary metagenome ERZ761607 (study PRJEB28899, sample SAMN02445080) | bioreactor sludge metagenome | biome: EBPR sludge | place: Australia: Brisbane, Thorneside Wastewater Treatment Plant | collected 2011-06-22 ...
TATAGCTTAACCGGACACCTCGGCCTCTGTGCCTTTACTGCTTTTCGGTACAACCGTCAAGAACAGGCAGAGCGCTCCGATAGTTATCGCCACATCAGCGAGGTTGAAGGCGGGCCAGTGCGCAAGTCGCCAATGGAAGTCAAGGAAATCAACAACCTGTCCACGCAGCACACGATCCGCGACATTGCCCAGCGCACCGCCGAGGATCAGGCTGTATCCCATCGCTTCGAGACGGGGCAATTGCTGGCACAGCATGCGTCCCAGCCAAGCAGAAACGACCAGGCCCAGCGTGATGAAAAAGTAACGTTGCCAGCCGCCAGCGTTCGCCAGAAAGCTGAATGCCGCGCCGGGATTCAGGACATGGACGAAGTTGAAGAAGGGCGTGACTTCGACCTGTTCACCGGAGGCAAACGTGCGGGTGATGGCGAACTTTGCGAGCTGATCGGTCATGACAGCACTGGCGGCCACTGCGAACCAGACCCAAGTCGATGTGCGGCGAGCCGATTGCCACACAGGGACGGCCAGCGGCATCAGCCACCCGGCGAGCGCCGTGCAACTCAATCCAAGTACCCACCCCGCCAGCACATCGGCAGGAAAGTGCATTCCGGCTGCGATGCGTGACCAACCGACCAATGCGGCGTACAACACCAAGCCGATGCGGCCACGACGGCCTATCAAAGGCCAGAGCGCGCCGACCACCAGCGCGGCATAGGTGGCATGCCCGCTGGGCAGGCTGTAGTGTCGTTCGATGCCCCCGATAACGCGCACCATGTCGCCAAAAACGGCAGGCGGGCGTGGAAAGTCGAGCCATAGCTTCAAGATGGTGGCGGCCAGTAACGCCAGCAAGAAGGCCGCGATAAAACCAATAAGGCGATGCCGAACGGCCCTGCCATGCGTCGGGTTGGTGGCCGACTTCGACCACCACCACAGACCCAGCAGCATCAGCGGCGCTGTCCAGTAACTTCCCACGAGGCTGAAGAACCACGCCAGCGGCCCCAGCGCGGCAGGCGTACCCGTGTTGATGGCTTGAAACATCGCGATGTTCAGACCACCCCAGTCATAGAGAAAGAATTTCCAGCTCATCGGCGCAACAGCCTCAAGCCATTGCCAACGACGAGCAAGCTGGCCCCCATGTCAGCAAACACAGCCATCCACATGGTCGCGTGACCCGTGAAGGTGAGCACCAGAAAGACTGCCTTGATGCCAAGGGCCAGCACAATGTTTTGCATCAGCACCTGCGCCGTCGCACGCGACAGGCGCACGAAGGTCGGAATTTTGCGCAGGTCATCGTCCATCAGCGCCACATCAGCCGTTTCGATGGCGGTGTCGGTGCCAGCGGCTCCCATGGCAAAGCCGATATCCGCACGCGCCAAGGCCGGTGCATCGTTGATGCCATCACCGACCATGCCAACCTTGCCGCTTCGGGCCAGTTGCTCCACTTCGCGCAATTTGTCATCTGGGAGTAGGTTGCCTTGCGCACGGTCGATTCCGGCTTGTGCGGCAATGGCCTGTGCCGTATGGGGGTTGTCGCCGGTCAGCATCATGGTGTTGATGCCCAGTGCGTGCAGCTCGGCGATGGCGGTCCTGCTGCTGTCCTTGATGGTGTCCGCTACGGCGAATAAGGCATGTACCCCTTTTGCGCCTACCAACATCACGACGGTCTTGCCAGCGGTTTCCAGCGCAGCGATGCGCTGCTCCAGCTCTGGTGTGCACTGCCCCAGCTCTTCGAGCATCCGGTGGTTGCCCAGATGGTAGGTCGCACCGTTGATTTGGCCTTGCACACCCCGACCGGGCAGCGCGTTGAATTCGGCCACGTCGAGCAAGGCAACCCCGTCCGTCTGCGCGGCCTGTGCCACCGCCTTGGATACAGGATGGTCTGAGCGGGCCGCCAGACTGGCAGCGATGCTGCGGCTGTCCGAGGCGAGTGCATTGCCCCATGTGACAAAGTCGGTCTGTGCGGGCTTGCCGTGCGTGATCGTGCCGGTCTTGTCCAGAGCCAGCCAGCGCAGCTTGCGGCCTTCTTCCAGATAGACGCCACCTTTGATGAGAATGCCGTGGCGAGCGGCGGCGGCCAGGCCGCTGACGATGCTGACCGGTGTAGAGATCACCAGTGCGCACGGGCAGGCGACCACCAGCAGAACCAATGCACGGTAAATCCAGTCCATCCATGCCGCGCCCATGAGAAGCGGGGGCAGCAGTGCAACGGCGATGGCCAGGGCGAACACGAGAGGCGTGTACCAGCGGGCGAACTGATCGACAAAACGCTGGGTCGGTGCACGGCTACCTTGCGCAGCCTCTACCGCGTGAATGATGCGGGCCAAAGTGGAACTGCTGGCCACGGCAGTGACGCGGTATTCGAACGAGCCGGATTCGTTGATCGTCCCAGCGAACACCGGATCACCGGGAGATTTCTCGACCGGGAGGCTTTCGCCCGTGATCGGGGCTTGGTTGACCGTAGAGCGGCCCTCTAGCACCTCACCATCGAGCGCGATGCGCTCGCCCGGTTTGACCCGGACGCGGCTGCCGACGGCGATTTGCTTGGCGCTCACCTCGCGCCATGTGCCGTCAGGCTGCTGCACCGTGGCCTGCTCCGGGGTCAGGTCGAGCAGTCCACGGATGGCGTTACGGGCGCGATCCAATGACTTGGCCTCGATCACCTCGGCCAGCGCGAAGAGCACCATTACCATCGCAGCTTCGGGCCAGTGGCCGATGAACATAGCACCCGTGACGGCAATCGACATCAGGGCGTTCATGTTGAGGTTACGGTTCTTGAGCGCGATCCAGCCCTTCTTGTAGGTGGACAGCCCCCCCGTCAAGACCGCGACAAGCGCCAGAATGACGACTGACCAATGATTGCCGTCGTGGAACCAGTAGACCGCTTCGGCCGCCGATGCAGCGATGAGGGAAATGCCGAGCGGCCACCAGTTGGTCGGCGTTGTCACAGGGGACGCGGATGGCGACGCGGCCACGGCCTTGTCCTCGACCTGCGCCTCGAATCCGAGTGCTTGTAGTGCCACAAGCACATCCGGCAGAACCCCGTCAGCATGGCGTACCGACAGCGTGCGCTGCATCAGGTTGAAATCGAGATCAGCAACACCGGCCACGGTGCCGAGCTTGTTGCGGATCAACGCCTCTTCGGTCGGGCAATCCATCTTGGCAATGGACAGCTTGGTCGTCTGCCCGGCCGACGCCTGATCCATGCGCACAGCTTGCATGCCGATGGCCTTCAGTGCCTGCTCAACGGGAGACAGCGAAGGCAATTCGTGCCGCACGGCCAAGGTACGCTGCATCAGGTTGAACTCAAGACCAACCACACCCGCCAGCCCAGCCAGCTTGCCTCGGATCAGCGCCTCTTCCGTGGGGCAATCCATGTTCTCGATGCGGTACACCGCTTGAGCCGATCCGGTTGCCAGCGGGGCCGGTGCCGTGGGTTGGATGATCGGCTCAGTCGTGCAGCCACACCCCTTTGAAGCGCATTCGCTCATGGATAACTCCTTCAAATCGTCTATGCAAGCTCCATTAAAAACTCTATAGTAACTATAGAGTCAAGTAATAAATGGAGATTGAGGCATGGAAATCAGAATTGGCGACCTCGCCAAGCGCTCTGGGTGCGAGGTCGTGACCATCCGCTACTACGAGAAGGAAGGGCTTCTGCCAAAGCCGGCACGTAGCGGTGGCAACTTCCGGCTGTACGGTGATGCTCACATCGAGCGTTTGCAATTCATCCGCCATTGCCGTTCTCTGGACATGACGTTGAGCGAGATTCGCGCATTGCTGGGTCTGCGAGACAACCCGATGCAGGACTGTGGGGAGGTCAACACGCTGCTGGAGGCCCATATTCAACAGGTGGAAATGCGTGTGTCCGCGCTGTTGCAGTTAAAACGGCACTTGGTTGATTTGCGCGAGAAGTGTTCTGGCTCTCGATCTGTAGAGGCGTGCGGCATTTTGCAAGGGTTGGGCAATTGCAATTGCCATGGTGAAAGTGCCACGAACAGTCAAACATCTGGGTAAGTAAGGGCCTAGCGTGCTTTATTTTCCGTTTTCTGAGGCGACCCCAACGCGGCCACGGCTGGCTGGTGCGGCCCGCAGCCCGGCACGGGCGAGGACTCGGGCCAGTCGGGGCGAACCCTTGACGCGGCAGCAGCGGCCAGAGCCTCACGGAGAGGGAGCAGGGGAGGGCTTTTAACCCCTGCTCCCCGACGCCTCGCGGGCGAGAGCGGGCGTGCAGAGGGCAGCGCCCTTTGCCCAAGCCCGCAGGGCGCGGAGCAAGTAGCCTCGAAAGCGTCATTGACGCGAGTAGCCAGCGCCCGACCGGGCGCAAGGTGCCGCCGTCCGGCGCGGCGATACGTTACAAAAACCACTTGTGTATCGTATCTGTATCATGTATCATATCTGTATTGATACGAAATACATGATATGCGATACAGGAGGCCGCGATATGATCCAGTGTGACGAATGGGAGGCTGTCCCCGATCCGATGGGGCTTGGCCGGGGTTGGACGGCTGTTCGTCAGTGCGAGGACGAGCGCGGCCCGTTTGAGGAATGGTGCGGCGAGTTCTTCCCGTCCGCCGATGCCGCCCGGCAGGCAGTCGCCGAGGGCCGGTTGTCCGCAGCAGATTGACCACGACTAGGAGCACGACATGGCACGAGCAGGAATCACCTTTGAGCAGGTCGCGGCCGTCGCTGATGCGCTGGCAGGCGAAGGGCAGCAGCCGACCATCCGGGCGGTGCGCGAGCGGCTGGGCGACACCGGCAGCCCGAACACGATCCACAAGCATCTTTCGACCTGGCGCGAGGCCCGCCCGGTGGCCGCTGCCGCTGCGCAGGAACTGCCGCAGGCGCTGACCGCCGCAATTGCGGCCGAGATCGAGCGGGCCGCCGCGCAGGCACGCGGGGAGATCGAGGGCCGTCTGGTGCAGGCGCAGGCGGAAGCCGCCGAACTGGCCGCCGCTGGCGAGGTGCTGGAAGGTGAACGCGACGAGCTGGCCGAGCAGGTGGCCGTGCTGACCAGTGAGCGCGACACGCTGGCAGGCAAAGCCGCCCAGCAGGCCGCCGACTTGGCCGAGGCACAGCAGCGCATCGAGCGCGAGCAGCAGGCGGCAGAGGTCGCCCGCGTGGAGGTGGCAACGGCACGGCTCAAGATCGAGGCACAGGCCGAGCGCGTGAGTGAGCAGGCCGCAGAGATCGAGCGCCTACGCGCCGCACTGGCCGAAGCGCAGCAGGGCCGCACCGCCGCCGAACAACAGGCCGCCGTGCTGGCCGCCAAGCTGGAGGCGTGCGCCGACCGTGTGAGCCGCGCAGAGGCCCGCGCCGAACAGATCGAGAAGCAGGCAGCCACGGCTGCACAGGCCCACGACACCGCCCGCGCCGCAGCGGTGCAGGAAACCCGGCAGGCGCAGGCCGAGCGCGACGATGCCCGCAAGACGGCTGCCGAGGCCCGCGAGCAGGCCGCCCGGCTGGCCGGGCAACTGGAGGCGCTGCAACGGCAGCAGGACAAGGCCGAGGCCGCCGAGAAGGCCGCCAAGACGCCGAAAGGGAAGGGGGGCGAGTGATGCCGACCGCCGCCGAGTTTCAAGCCCTGCACGACGAACTGCGGCAGCTTGGCGCGGTATTCGTGCAGGCGGCCAGCCTGGGCGATCAGGAGCTTGCATTGTGGGCGGTTGGGGCGCTGTCATCCGCAGCCGCCCGGCCTGCATGGTGGGCGAGAGAGGCCGCCGAAAACGAAGCGGCAGCCGTGGTGGCTGCCGTTATCGAGAAGGCCCAGCGGGCCGGATGATGCCGTAGATCATGCCAGCGCCCACGGCGGCAAAGAAGGCTGCCGGGACGGCATACGCGGTGGCGGCAAAGGCCAGTTGATGCAGTGTGTCCATGTTCAGCCCTCCATGTGAGCAGGGCGGCCATTGGCCGCCCTTGTTGGGTTATCCGCGCTTGGCTTCCTGCCGGGCCACAACCCGGTCGGTATCGACCTTGACCGTGCCCACCCGGACATGGGCCTTCGGGGCTTTGCCATCAAACATCACCACGCGCACCTGATACTCGCCGGGGAACAGATAGATGCAATCCAGCTTGGTGCAGCTTTGCCCGTTGATGTCGTGCTGGCCGATGGTGCGCAGGTGCAGGACGGCATAGTGGGCCGAGCGATCCGCGTAGTCGCCTAGCTTCACGCGCTCGATGAAGGGGTCGCCGCCCTTGACCGAGCGGAACTCGAACGCCGCGTGCGTGTAGCGGGCGCTGCCGTCACGGATGGCGAGCAGATGCTGGGGCGACTGTGCCCACTGGACGCGCACGCCCGGCCCTTCGGCCTCGAAGTCGCGGATACCCTGCACCTTGTCGGTAACGCTCTGGAATGTCGCCTTGTCGGTGGGGATGGGGAGGCCAGCGCAGCCAGTCATCAGTGCAGCGGCCAGAACGGGGAAAAGCAGTTTTTTCATTTCGTTTTACTCCAAAGTAATATTAAGAAAGTTTGATTTACCTTTCAGTTGAGGCTTTTATGGGTCTGTTGCCCGTGCCTCTCACCAGTCCTTGAATTGGGCGCACTTCGGCTGTGCCGGGTTGGCGATGCAGGAGCGGTAGTCACCGCAGGCCGCCGCGTCAGGCGTGGCCTTGCATAGCCGCTTGAGGTTGTCGCCGCAGGACAGATGCCCCGGCATTTCCCGGCAGAGCTGGGAAACGGCGGCAGCGCCGGCCGCCTTGCCGCGCTGGCCGATCTCGTGCTGCACCTTCTGCGCGTTGTAGGTGTCGTAATTGATCCAGCCGTAGAGGCTCCCCCACAGGAAGCCGGTGACAAGGCCGCCCGCGAGGAACAGGCCAATGTGTTGCAGTGATTCCCGCAGGCCGAGCATTCGCACGGCCAGCCACTCGGGAACGTGAAGGTTTGCGGATTTGTTCCAAGCCATGATTGCCCCCTCAGTTGATGTAGAGCGGGGCGACTTGCAGCACTTCGTCTGCTGCCCGATCCCCGATGTTGCCGATCAGCAGGCAGTAGTCCGCCGACAGCGCCCGCATGTCGTTCGCGCTGAACAGGTCTTGCCGCGTCATGGAGGCGTTTTCGCTCTCGCTGATGGATTGCGATTGGGTGGGCTGGCGGCCTCCCATGCCGAGGCCAGTCCAAGACACGCTTTCGCTGTAGCTCTCGCCGCTGGACGTGAGCACCACGTCGATCTGGCCGAGCAGGTGCTGGACGTGCCGCAGCGTGGCCTCGTCCTCGGTGCGGAACACCACCCGCTGCCGGAAGTTTTGCAGGATGGCTTCGGCGGCTTTGTGGTTGCCGTTGAGCGCCTGAGTCAGCGAAGCGACGCCCTGCATGGACACGATGCCGATGGTCTTGGATGACCGCGACTTGTCCCAGAAGTCGGTGTCGGAAACGCTATCCACGATGGACTGGTATTCGTCGCAGACGAAGGCCACGGGCCGGGTCTGGTTCCAGTCATCACGGGTGCGGCGCTCGCGCATCATGTTGAAGAAGCGCAGCTTGATAAGCAGGTAGGCGTAACGCGCCCCTTCCTTGCCGAACTTGGTCTGCGGCAGATTGACGAGGAACACCGCGCCATCGTTGATGAGTTCGGTCAGGTCGGCTTCGCCCTGTTCGCTGCCCGTGCTGAACGCATCGACCAGATCAGGGTGCGAGAACGGCGTCAGCACAGAATTGACGTTCACCATGACACTGCTCTTCTGGCGGTCGTCGTAGCCGTCCCATGTCGTGAAGTACCGCGAGACTGCCATTTGCAGCCGCTGGTCGCGGTCGCTCATGTCATCGAATGCCGCTTCGGCCTGTTCGATCAGCGCCTTCCGGGCTTTGTCATCGACGGCGATGTCGTACAGGCCCGCGAGGCTGTAATCGCTGCCTGTGAGCTTGATTAGCGTCAGGCAATTGCGGCAGTGCTCAGTCGCCAAATCGGCCCAAATTTGGCTGTCACCCGTGCCCTGCGCCAGAAAGCAGCTTTTCAAGAACGAGGCGGCGAGTTCCGGCGTGGTTCCGCGCAGCAGGTTGAGCGTCATTCCGCCGTCGCCGACTGTCTTGTATTCGCGGCCAACGTGGGCAGTGATGGCGGCCACTTCGCGCTGGAAGTCCGTCTTGATGTCGAGTATCAGAGCGCCCGCGTTCTGCTCCATCAGTTGCAGCATCAGCGGGTTGATAAAGCGGCTTGTCTTGCCGCTGCCGATGCCGCCGAACGCGATGATGTTTTTCGCGCAATCCTCGGGCGAGAGCACAACCGGCGTGCCGCTGGGCAGGCCGCCTTTGTGGCCCCGGCGTTCCAGCAGTTCGCCCGTGCTGGTGCCAATCTCCAAGCCAGTGAAACCGGCCCGGCGTGCAGCCAGGTATTCGGCCCGTTCGATGGCTTCCTCTTCGGGCGTTTTCGCGTTCGCGGCGGCGGCCTGTTCGGCTTCTTGGTGTTCGCTGCGCCCTTGCAGTTTGAGCTGGGCATAGACGGCCAGATAGCCCCCGACTACCGCAAGCGGCACCGACCACCAGAAGGCATAGGCAAACCGACCGCCAGAGAACAGCGTGCTCCACTGCCACGGGAAGAACCACCAGATGCTGGACAGCGTGACACCCAGCCAGCCGAACAGGCCGAACAGTGCCATGCGCTGAATGATCCAGCGGTTGAACCATGCTTTACCGCCTCGCGTGGCGGTGTCGATCTTGAAAGTTGTCATCGCGGCTTACCCCTGCGTTTGTGCTGCCGCCGAATGGCGGTTTTCGTTGGCTTGCTGATTGAGCAGTGCGTCACCCATCGCCTTGCAGCGGGCGGCGTACTGCTGATCCTGTTGGCGCTGCGCGGCATCGAGCAGCGCACCCAGCAAAAAGCCTTTGTCTGCGTCTGCCAGTTGGGCGAGCACGACCAAGCCGCCGAGGCGGATTTTTCGGTTCGTGTCTTCCTGTCTCTCGCGTTTTTTGGCTGCGGCCTGTTCGCGGGCTTTCTGCTTTCGCGCCTGCTCCTTGATCTGCTTTAGCCGCTGCTCAGCTTCGGCCAGTCGTTCGTCAATCGTCTTTCTTGCCATCTGGTTTGCGCTCCTGTGTCGGGTTGTAGATGGCCGAATTGTGCCCTTGATTGTCAGCCTACGCAATAGCAAAAATTAGGGCGACAAAATAAGGCATTCAGGCGGTGCTTGAGCTGGCGTGTTGCAAGGGCTGGTAGGCGTGGATTTCGTGCTGTTGCCGTGGCTGCCTTAATTGCTGTGGGTTTTTTGGCGGTTTTGGGCTGCTGTTTGCGTGGGCTTGGGGTTGTTGGTGTTTGGCTGTTGTGGTGTTGTCAGCCTAGTAAATGGCGGTTTTTTGGTTTCTGTTTTTTGGATTTTTGGGTAGCATTGAGGCGTGGCAGTTGGCAGGGCGGTGGTGGTGCGGCGGTTTCCCGAGCGAGAGCGAAGGGCGCACTTAGTGCAATCCCTGCGGGATTGCGTGCGCCCTGCCGGGGGCCGCCTGCCGCGGGCTTCTGGCGCGATGCGCCCAACAGCGCCCGCCCTGATTGGCGGGCTTTGAATGGAGGATGTTTTCAGTGGTGGTGCAGCAAGGCCGGTGCGCTCACAAAGCAGGGTTGGCACGCAGCGAGGGGCGAAGCTCCACCGCTGCGGCTGCCTATCGCGCTGGCGTCTGCATCACCGATGAGCGCACCGGGGAGGTGTTCGACTACACCCGCAAAGGCGGGGTGGAGCACAGCGAAATCATCGTGCCGGAGAAGGCGCACGCCGACCTGCAACGCATGGCCGACATGAGCCGATCCACCGACCCGAACGAACGGGGCGAAGGGCAAGCCGCTTTCTGGAACGCGAACGAGAAAGCGCACAAGCGCGGCGACTCCACCGTGGCCCGCGAAATCGAAACCGATCTGCCGTGGGAGCTGTCCGCCGACGACCGCAAGCAGCTTGCGCTGGAGTTCGGCGCGGAACTGGCGGAACGCTACGGCGTAGGCGTGCAGGTGTCGATCCACGAGCCGCGCACCGTCACCGACCGCGACCTCGAACAGAACCCCGGCCAGTTCCATGTCACCGACCCGGAAACAGGCCGCCGCCATAACGGCAATTGGCACGTCCATTACCTGCTGACCACCAAGGAACTGAACGAGCAGGGATTCGGGAACAAGGCGCGTGCGCTTGACCCGACCGCCGCCCGTTTCGACGGCACCGAGCAGGCCGCGAACTGGACGCGGCCACGCTGGGAATCCAAGGTGCAGGACAAGCTCAACGAGCGCGGAATCGACAAGCTCTATACCACCCGCAGCAAGGACGACACGCGGGCGCTGTTGATCGAGCGCGGCCAGTACGAACTGGCGGCACAGGTTGGAGAGCCGACCAAGCACATGGGCCATGCCGCCGCCGCGCTGGAACGCAAGGGCGAGCAGACCCAAGTCGGCGACCTGAACCGGGCGATCAAAGAGGGCAACGCCCGGCACGCGGAACGGGCCGATCTGGCAACGTCGGTGCTTGACCGTCTGACCGATCAGCAATCCACCTTTACCGACCGCGACCTGTACCGGGAAATCTGCAAGCAGTCTGACGAGCGGCTGGGCGATCAACTTCACGAGACTGTGGCGCAGTGCATCGGGCGGGATGACGTGGTTCTGCTGGGCACCGACGACCGGGGCAACGTCCGCATGACCACGCGCCAAATGCAGGACATGGAGCGGCGCATGGTCGATCAATCGACCGCCCGCCGTGGCGAGGGGCAGCACCCGGTCGATTCCGCCCGCCTCGATCATCACGCCAAGAAAAACGGCCTGTCCGACGAACAGGCCGCCGCCCTGCATCACATGAGCGGCAAGGATGGCGTTTCGCTGGTCGAGGGCATGGCCGGAACCGGCAAATCCACCATGATGAAGGCCGCCAGCGAGGCATGGCAGGAGGCGGGCTATCAGGTGCGCGGCGCAGCCCTCGCAGGCAAGGCTGCTGACGGTCTGCAACAGGGCGCGGGCATCAAGTCGCAAACCGTGCATTCCCTGCTGATGGCGCTGGATAACGGGCGCGACAAGCTGACCCCGAAAACCATCCTCTGCATCGACGAGGCGGGGATGCTTTCCAGCAATCTGACCTCGCGCCTGGTCGAGCACGCGGGCAAGGCCGGGGCCAAGCTGGTGATGATTGGCGACGACCGCCAACTGCAACCGATCCAAGCGGGCGGGGCGTTCAAGGCGCTGAAAGACGAACTCGGCGCGGCGAAGCTCTCCACCATCTACCGGCAGCGCGACGAGTGGGCGCGGGATGCCGTCCATTCGTTCGCAGACGGCGACGCCGGAAAGGCCATTGCCGCCTACGCGCAGCGCGGCCTTGTGGGCGTGGGCACCGATGCCGACGACACGAAAAAGCGGCTTGTCGGCGACTGGAACAGCCAGCGCACCGACGATGGCCGCAGTTCGATCATGCTGGCAGGCACCCGCAAGGATGTCCGCGACCTCAACGAGCTGGCCCGAGGCGAGCGCGTCAAGGCGGGCGAGATCGAGCAGGGCGAGCGAGTCAGGACGGATCAGGGCGAGCGCGAATTCGCCAAGGGCGACCGCCTTGTATTCCTGAAAAACGACAAGCGCGTGGGCGTCAAAAACGGCCAGCTCGGCACCGTGGAGAACGTCGAGCGCGACGGCGAGCACCACCGGCTTTCGGTGCGTGGCGATGACGGCAAGCTGGCGACGTTCAGCACCCGCGATTACGACCGCCTAGACCACGGCTATGCAACCACGGTGCATAAGGCGCAGGGCGTCACCGTGGATCGTGCCTATGTCCTCACCGGCAAGATGCACGACCGGGAACTGTCCTACGTTTCCATGTCGCGCAGCCGTCAGGAAACCCGGCTTTACATCGACGCGGGCAAGTACAAATCCGCCGCTGCCGTGGCGCGGCAGATGAACCAGAGCCACCAGAAGGGCACGACGCTGGACGCCGCCCGCGAGCGCCCGGACTGGA
>ERZ761607.4667-NODE-4667-length-11892-cov-5.627101_pt1 | contig 11892 bp, 13 predicted proteins | sample MGYA00511164_ERZ761607 | MGnify/ENA primary metagenome ERZ761607 (study PRJEB28899, sample SAMN02445080) | bioreactor sludge metagenome | biome: EBPR sludge | place: Australia: Brisbane, Thorneside Wastewater Treatment Plant | collected 2011-06-22 ...
GCTCGGGAACCTCGCGCCCTTTTTATTTTGGCGAAGTCCGATGCCGAAGCTGTCCCAGAACGACTTTCCAATATTTGAGAGGCTGCTTTTTCGGAGGGCGTTGGTCGCGTTGACCCTAAAGGACCTCTAAAAACATTGGAAAGTCGTTCCGGGACAAAGCTTGAGGCGGTGGCCGTCGGCCGCCTCAAGCACTTGCGTGGAGGCTCTCAGAGGCACTTCAGGATGGCGTCGATCTTCTCGGGATAATCGATGCCGCTCGTGCACGTGACCGTGGCGCGTCGCGAGTCGACTTGCCAAGCGCAGAGGGCTTCGCCCGTCGTGCGGTAGGAGGCGACCTGCTGGCCGTTCGGGCAGCGCAGGGTCTCGCTCACGATGCGCCCGGGCGTGCGGAAGTTCATCTCCTTCACGACGCGCGTCGCGTAGGTCATGCGACCCACGGGCGGGAGCACGGCCGTCTCGGTCGGGCCGCCGGGCAGCACGAGAAAGGTCGCGCGGCAGTCGCCGAGCGTCCACACGCCCCAGGCGTCGTAGCCCCAGCTCGTGCCCAGATCGCAGATGCCCGAGCTCGCCTGGCCTTCGTGCAGGCGCGCGCCGACCATCGGCATACCGACGTCGCAGCGCTTAAACTCGCCGTTCGTGGAGCCGCAGCGCACGTTCTCGGCCGCGGCCGGAAGGGCGCCCAGAGCGAGGGTCGCCAGCAAGCTCGTCGTCAATCGTCCCATGGGGTCTCCTTCTCTTCTTCTTCGGCCAGGGTGTAGGCGCGGCGGAGCTCGAGGAAGATGCGTTCGTTCATCTTCCCCTTGCGGCTGCACATGAGATCGTTCAAATCGATCTGGTAGTTCACCATGAGATTGCGCTCGGTCTCGAAGAACTCGGCGTAGCAATCCGGCAAACCCAAGACGTGGCCGAACTCGTGGCGGAAGATCCACTGCGCTTCGGGTTCGTCGAGGTCCTGGTTGGCGTCCATGACGATGCGGTTGCCGCCAAGCGACTCGACGTGGGGCGTGACGCCCGGCACGAGATCGACGTAGGGGCTCGAGGGGCGACGCCCGCCGAAGTCGAGGCGCAGGCCCCATCCCTGCCAGCGATACTCGCCTTCGATCTGCGCGACGACGAAGTCGCGCAGCGCGCCCGTCAGGTCACGGTCCAGGCTCAGGCGGCTTTCCGTCGCCGTCCAGCGAAGATCGCGGCGCCGGGCCGCGGCGGGAATGCGAAAGTACGCGTCGTAGACGCGCGCGCCGTCGGCGCGGTAACGCGCGAAGAAGCGCGGGGCTTCGCCGCGCGCGAAGGCCTCGGATTGGCGCTCGCAGTTTTCTTTCGAGGTGCCCGAGTTCAGGCAAAGTCCCAGGAGCCAGCCGCGCAGCTTGAGGCGCAGGCCGGGATCGAGCTCGTTCCAGCCCGCGAGCTTCGCGTCGAGGTCGGGCTCGCGCGCGAGAAAATAGTAGCCCCGCACGTCGAGGCGGCGGCGTTCGGCGAGAAGGTCGTGGTAGGGCTCGAGCAGTCGCCAGCGGGCGGCGAGTTGGTAGTGGGTGTCGATACGTCGGCCGAAGAGTCGGTAGGCCTCGACTTCGATCGGCGGCCGACGCGTGAAGGCCGCGCCCCTCAGCAGGACGGCGGCCATGGCCGGTGGCATCTCGCCTTCGAGCGCGGCGAGGTCCGTGACGAAGGTCGAGGGGCCGTAGATACGCGGGCTCTCGATGGGGATACCGCGGGCTTCGTCGAAGCGGGTAAAGCGGATGCGCTGCTCGGGGGGGAGGTCGGCGTTGATGTGCGCCAGCCATTCCAGGTTGCGCGTTCCGATCGCGATGAGACGGTCGATGGCCGTGGCCGCCGCGATGGGGTCGAGCTCGACTTCGAGACCCCGGCGGAGCAGGACGCCCCGGTACTCGGCGCCCTCCATTTCCAAGTCCAAGTGCGGCAGCCCGGGCGGAGGGGGCGCAAAGCCGCACGCCGTGAGCGAAAGGGCCGCAAAAAAACCGGGAAGCAAGCGCATGGGCATTCTTCTAGCACCCTTCCGCTTGATTCGCAGATGCGGTGGGCTAAGTCCGAGGCATGTTCAAAGAATTCCTGAATTTCCTGAAACTTTACGGCGTGATCGGACTCGCGATCGCGGTTCTCATCGGCGGCAAGGCCAATGAGCTCGTGAACGCGATCGTGAAGGAGCTCGTCATGCCCTTCGTGGGCATCGTTTTGCCGAGCGGCGACTGGCGCACCCTGGGCTTCGAGATCGCGGGCGCGAAGTTCGGCGTTGGCGCGGTCATGGCGGCGAGCTTGGACTTCCTGATCGTCGGCTTCCTCGTCTTCCTCTTCTCGAAGAAGGTTCTGCGCGAAGAGGTCGTCCTGAAGAAATAAGCCTTCCGCCGCTCAGGCGCGCGGATGGCCGTGGCGGCGGATGTCCCGTCGGTAGGCGAGCCGCGCGATGAGGTGTCCCGAGAGCGGGATCGTGAGGAACTGGAGCGCGAGCGCGAGCGTCGCCTTGAATCCGGCCTCGACCGTCCCCAGGGCGAAAGCCATCGCCCCGAGCAGGCACGCGAGCCCCAACGTCGCGGCCTTCGTGAGCGCGTGCGCGCGGCAGAGCACGTCGGGAAGCCGCGCGATCCCGAAAGCCGCGAGCCCCAGCAAGAGCGCCCCCAAGAGATTCAGGCCGAGGATGAGAAGATCGCTCACGGCGCGTCCTCCGTCGGGGTTGGGCGGGGATGGTGCCACAGGTAGAGCACGAGCCAGGTCGTGCCGAGGAATCCGAAGAGCGTGAAGAGCAGAATGAGCTCGAAGAAGTCGCTTCGGCGCAGGCGAATCGACTCGGATGTCATGTAGCCGACGAGCGCGAGGGCCGCGGCGTCAAAGCCCAGGATGCGGTCGAGCGGAGAGGGACCCCGCAGGAGACGCCACGTTCCCGCGGCGAAGAGCGCCGCGAGGGCCGCGCCCACGAGCATGTGCGAAAGGTTCAGGAGCGTGTCCATCGCAGGAGCGGTCCTTTCAGGTGCCTTTGGATGTCGGCGCGCACGGCTTCGACGCTGTCGATGTCGATGGCGTGGACGACGAGGGTCGTCGCGTCGTCGGAAAGCTCGGCCGAGGTCGTGCCCGGCGTGAGCGTGATGAGGTGCGAAAGCATGAGCGTTTCGAAACGCGAAAGATCCGAGACGTCCAGGTCGAAGAAGTTCGGGCGCAGCTTCGAGTTGGGCACGAACAAGATGACCTTGGCCAGCGCGACGTTCGCCTTGACGAGTTCGAAGACGTAGAGCGGGACCCAAGCCAGAAAGGCAAAAATTCGGCGCAGCATCAGGGTCGTCCTTTCTCGCCCACGCTTTCGCCGCGGACGCGCAGTTCGTCGTGGTTCTGCGCCTGGTCGACGGTCGTCTCGGCCACGCCCACGAAGTCACCCAGTCCGAGTCCGAGCAGGACGCTCAGCCCCGCGAGGAGCATCGGCACGACGAGCGTGCGCCGAGAAATCCGGTGGCGCAGCTCGGGCGTCGCATCCCCGTGCGGCCAAAAGACGCCGGCCCAGATCTTGATCATGCTGAGTAAGGTCAGGAGGCCGCCGAGCAGCAGAAAGGCGAACTCGGTCAGCGTCCCTTGCGCGAGCGCGCCGTTGAGCAGCACGTACTTGGACCAAAAACCGCTGAGCGGGGGAAAGCCGCTCAGCGAGAGGGCGAGCACGAGGAAGATGCCGGCGAGCGAGGGCGCCACCGCGAGCAGGCCGCCGCTGCGCGCGAGCTCGTCGCTGCCTTGCGCGTCGAGCGCGACGCCGCCCACGAGGAAGAGTCCGGGTTTGACGATCATATTGTGGAGGGCGAAGAGCACGACGCCCGTCAGCGCGAGCGGTCCGCCGAGTCCCAGCCCGAGCAGCATGTAACCGACCTGGGCCACGATGTGGAAGGCCAGGATGCCGCGCACGTTCGAGCGCGACAAGGCGCCCAGGCCGCCGAAGACGAGCGTCAAGACGCCGCCCACGACGAGGACCCGATCGATGCCGAGCGTTTCGAAATTCGCGACGTTCGTGCCGATCCTCAGAAGGGCGTAGACGCCGACCTTCGTGAGGATGGCCGCGAAGAGGGCCGCCACGGTCGGGCGCAGGATCGGGTAAGCGCGCGGCAACCAGAAGTGGAGCGGAACGAGGCCGGCCTTGAGGCCGAACACGGTTAGGCAGAGCGCGCCGAAAAGTCGCTTGCGGTCTTCGTCGGCCGACAGCGAAATTCGCGTGCCGAGGTCGACGAAGTTGAGCGTGCCGTAGGTCGAGTAGGCGAAGGCCGCCGCCACCAAAAAGAGCGCGCTCCCGAAGATGTTGAGCAGGAGATAGGGGAAGGCCTCGCGCGCGCGACGGCCCGCGGGCTCGAGCCCGAGGAGGGCGTAGGACGAGACGAGCAGGATCTCGAAGGCGACGAAGAGGTTGAAGAAGTCTCCCGTCAGAAAGGCGAGGCTCGCGCCCATCGTCATGAAGTGCAGCAGCGGAAAGAGCGCGCGGGGTTCGGCGTGGTGCGAGCGGACGAGGCACTCCTGGAGCAGGATCCCGAAGGCGACGACGTGGGCCGTCGCGACGAAGGCGACGCCAAGGGCGTCGGCCGTGAGCGAAATCCCGAAGGGCAGGATCCAATTGCCGACCGCGAGCACGATCGGCCCGTGCAGCAGGACCTCGCGCAACGTGAAGACGGAAAGCGCCACGACGAGTCCCTGCACGAGCAGCGAAAGAACGCGCCGGAAGCGCGACGGCTCGCCCAGGCCCATCGTCAAAATGGCGCCGAAGAGGGGCATCAGCACGAAAAGCGAAAGGATGTTAGCCGCCATGCGAAGACTCCGGAGGGTGACGCTCGTCCTCGACGTTGCGGGCCAGCAATACGACGAGAAAGGCCAGGACGCCGAAGCCGATCACGATGGCCGTCAGGATGAGGGCCTGCGGCAACGGATCGACCGGATCGACGTTCGCCGGACCGAGGATCGGCGGCGCGCGGCCGCTCGGGTCGCCCGAGCTCATGAGCAAAAAGAGATTCGTCGCGTTCGAAAGCAGGATGACGCCGATCACGGCGCGCAGCGCGCGCCCGTCGAGCAGGAACCAGAGCCCGGCGCCGAAAAGGGCGCCCACGGCGAGCACCGACTCAAACTGATCCATCTTCGGCCTCCTCGCTCGGATTCAGGAGGGCCCAGCCGATGCGCGTGCCGAGTCCCACGACGACGCAGAAGACGCCGGTGTCGAAGGCGAGCGCCGTGCCCAGACCGTAGGGGCCCATGAAATGTTCGAAGAAAGCCGCGCCGAAGATGAGCGGAGCGGCCGCCGTCAACCAGGCGAGCGCGAGGCCGACCACGCAAAGGACTTCGGGCGGAATCGAGAAGAAGCGGCGCGCGGCCGGAACCCCACGGGCCGCGGCGTAGAGCACGAGCCCCAGGGCGGCCACGAGCCCCGCGATGAAGCCGCCGCCCGGGTCGTTGTGCCCGCGCCAATGCAAGAAGGCCGCGATGAGGAAGGTCACGGCCACCGCGAGGCCGGCGACCCCGCGCAAGAGGGCGGACTCGCTGAGACGCCGACGGATCGGCGCGGCCAACGAGCGATTCCAGAGCGCGAAGATACCGAGCCCGGCGATGGCGAGAACCGAAATCTCGCCGAGCGTATCGAAGCCGCGGTAGTCCACGAGGATCGTATTGACGGCGTTAGCGCCGTGGGCGTCCGGGAGCGAGCTCGCGAGGAAGAAACGCCCGAGCCGCTCCGGCGTCTGGCCGTTCACCATGACGAGCGACAGGAAGGCCATGACGAGACCGAAGGCCGCGGCGAGTCCGGCCCGCGCCGCGCGCCCCACGCGTCCGATCGCCTCGAAGCCGGGAATCCGGGGATCGCGTTCTCCGAGCCGACCCAGCAGATAAAGCACGAGCAGAAAACTCACCGCTTCGATGAGCAGTTGGGTCATGGCGAGATCCGGCGCCCGGTAAACCACGAAGTAGGTCACGAGGAGAAAGCCGCTGATCGACAAAACGACGATCCGCGCGAGGTTGCCGCGCGCAAAAAGGGGCGCGAAGGCCGAAGCCGCGAGCAGCAGCGCGATCGCGATACGGTCCGCCGATCCCCAGGCGATGCCCGGTACGAAGCTCGAATCGACGAAGGGGAGCAGGCGCCAGAGCAAGAAGGCCACGAAGCTCGTCGCGACGAGGGGGAGAAAGAGCTGGGGACGGTCGTTCTGCGCCCAGGCGACGAGGCGCGCGCAGAACTTGGGAAAAGCGTCGAGCGCGGCGTCGACCGGCCGCGCGAGATCGAGCGACGCGGGGGCGTGCCAGCGGTGAAAGCCGCGGGCGCCGCCCGCCAAGCGGTAGAGGATCGCGCCCACGACGAAAATCCCGAGCGTCGTCTGCCAGCCCGCGAAGGGGGAGGGAGCTTGCGGCGTGAGCAGCCCGTAGGCGAGACCGGCGAGCGCGATCGCCAAGGCCGGGAGCAGGCCCGTCGCCGAGGCGTGGGTCGGGTCAGCCGGATCGCGCTCCTCGCCGCCGAAGATTCCGCCCAGGAGACGTCCGGCGAGGGCGACCTTGAGCGCGCCCGCGACGAGAAGGGCGACGAGCAGGGCCGAGGCCCAAGGTGCCGGCCAAAGTCCTTTGAGGGGCGTCGTCAAGAGCTCCTTGGCGACGAAGCCCAAGCTACCGGGCAGCGCCACGAGCGAGGCGCAAGCGATGAGCGTGATGAGGGCGGCCAGGGGCGCCTTGGGCAAGAGTCCACCGAGTCGTCGGAGATCCCGCGTGCCGGTGAGATGCTCGAGGTAGCCCGCGACCATGAAGAGGGGGGCCTTGTAGAGGACGTGCGCCAGGAGTTGAACGTCGTCGGCGTGGGCCCCGATCGAGGGAGCGATGCCGTAGTAGGCGACGAGCCATCCCAGGTGCGAGATCGTCGAGTAAGCGAGGATGGCCTTAAGGTCCTGCGCGAAGAGCGCCGCGATCGCGCCGAGCAGGAGCGTCGAGCCTCCGATCGTCACGAGGATCGGCGTGAAATCCGGCGCGCCCGCGAGCACGGGGGAGAGGCGGGCCAAAAGAAAGATGCCGAGCTTCACCATCGTAGCCGAGTGGAGGTAGGCGCTTACGGGAGTCGGCGCTGACATCGCGCGGGGCAACCAGAAGAAGAAGGGAATCTGCGCGGACTTGCCGAAGGCCCCGATCAGGAGCAGCGCGAGCGTCGCGGTCGGGTAAGGCAAGCCGTTCCAAACTTGCGGGCCCATGTCGAGGAGCTCGCCGATCTCGAAGCTGCCGACCCCGAGGCCGAGCAAGAGGATGCCCGCGAGCAGGCAGAGCCCGGTCACCGAAGTCACGACGAAGGCGAGCCGGGCGCCGCGGCGCGCCTCGGCCCGTCGGAAATCGAAGCCGATCAGCAGGAAGGAAGCGACGCTCGTGAGCTCCCAGAAGAGAAAAAGCTGCAGCAGGTTCCCCGCGAGGACGGTGCCCAGCATGGCCCCCATGAAAGCGATGAGCGAGAGGCTGAAAGTCTTGAGCGGTCGTTTGTCGTGGGCGAAGTAGTCGATCGCGTAGAGCGCGATCGCGAACCCGACGCCCGAGACCGTGAGTCCGTAAAGGATCGAAAGTGGGTCGATCGTGACGACGAAGTCGAGCCCGAGCGACTCGATCCAGGGCAGGCGCCAGGCATGGGCCGCGGCCTGAGCCTCGGCGCGCAAGCGCCAAAGCGCGACGAAGGAGGCTCCGGCGGCGGCGGCCAGGGCCCAAAGAAGCCGGCGGCCCCAGCGGGCCGGGGCCATGAGCACGGCCACGAAGGCCGCGAGGGGAGCAAGCAAGGCGCCGTAAGCTTCGATCACGCGAACGTTCTAGGACGCGTCGCCTTTTCTCGCAACCGGCGCGAAGCTTCGCGCGACGTCGCGCGCAAACCAAAGCGTCATCAGCGCCACGGCCAGATTCCGCACGACGAAGATTCCCGTCGTGAAGAGATCGCCGTTGATGAATTGGGCGTAACGCAAATCGAAGCCCCAATACGTCGTGCCGTAGGCCAGCAGCGCGAAGCTCGCGAGCCAAAGGGAGCGACGCCGCGCCACGAAAAGCGCGAGCAGGGGAGCGATCCAAAGCAAAAATTGGGGAGAGAAAACTCGCTGGCCCGTCACGAGCCAGAGCAAGATCAGCAAAATCCCTTTGGCGTGAAGCTCCGCGCGCTCGCGGGCCGGCATCGACTCGAGACGTCGAAATCCTTTGAGGTGGAGCCAGGCGAAGGCGGCGCCGAGCGCGATCCAGCCGAGCCAGCGCGAGAGAAAATCGACGACTCCGGGGATGGAGTGCGGGGCGATGTGCAGCGCGCCCCATTTGTGGATGATCTCGACGCCCGGTGCGCCGAAGAGCTTGGGCAGGAAGAGGAGCGAGGCCCAAGTCGCTTCGATTTGGATGCTTCGCTCGCCGTGATCCCCGAGGCTCGACACGAGGGCGCCGCCCGAAAGCAAAACGAAAAACAGCAAGATCACGACGGAAGGCACGAAGGCGAGCACGACCTTCGCGGCGCGCTCAAAGACGGCGGGCAGTCGCGAACCCTTCGGCCCGGGCTCGTCGAAGGCCACGCTCCACGGCGCCCAGAAGAGCGGGAGCAGCTTGACGAGAAAGAAGAAGTTCCATGTGAAGAGACGAAGCTTCCCGCGGCCCGCGCGAAAGGCCTCGACGGAAAGGAGCGCGCCGAGCGCCATGAGCAAATCGAGGCGGTCGTAGAGCAGGTGCCCCTGGAGAAGTCCGAACGCGGCGTAGAGTCCCCAGGCGACGGCTCGGCCGCGCGCCGCGAGGCCGAGGTCGAGCCGGGCGACGCGGGCCATGAGCCAAAGGATGAGCCCGTCCACCGCGAGAAAAAGAACGTGGTAGGCGACGCGGTAACTTTCGAAGGAGGGGTCGCCCCAGGCCGGCGGCGAGGTGAAGAGCAGCGCGGCCGGGGGGTAAGGAAAGAAATAGTCGCGGTACGCGAAGCGACCGACTTCCAAGCCCTGGATGGCGGAGTGGTGGTAGATGAGCAAATCCGAAATGTAGGGGCCCCAACCGAAGGCGATCCAGAGGCGGCTGAGCACGAGCAGGGCGAAGACGACGACTTCGATCCGCGCCCAAGCGGACGTCGAGATTTTCAAGGGGTCGCTCCCTTCCGGCCGTGTTGGCGCGTGTACTCGAACATGACGACGGAGGCGGCGACGCTCACGTTCAAGCTCTGCACGGCTCCGAACATGGGGATGGCGAGCGGACGCACGTCGGGAAAATCCTCGGGACGGAAGCTCACGCCGTGCTCCTCGTGGCCGAGCACGAAGGCGGACTTCTCCGGCAGCTCGAGCACGCCCAGGTCGGTCGCGCCGGCTTGGCCCGGGCCCGGAGGCAAAAGGGCGAAGATCGTAAAGCCTTCGGTGGTGAGCGCGGCGTGGGCCTCTTCGAAGCTCGCGAGAAAACGCGCCGGGACGTAACGAAAGGCGCCCTGCGCGGGGTAGGGATTGAACTGCGAGATCCCGATCAGATCCACGCCGGCGGCTCCGAAGGCCTGCGCCGAACGGAAGATCTTGCCGACGTTGTAAGTCGCCTTGAGCCCGTCCAGGACGATGCGGAAGGGAAAGCGCCCCGCCTTCGCGAAGAGACGGTTGTACCGTTTCTCTTCCTCAAACTTGCGGCGAGTTTTTCCCGGCGAAACGCTCATAGCTCGATCCGAGAACCATGACACAAAGGATCCAGACTAGAAAGGCCGCGCCGGGCTTCGAGAGATATTCTGTTTGCCAGGCGAAGCGGAAGGCCTTCGGCCAAAGGTCGGTGTAGACCACGGTGCCAAAAAAAGCGGCCAAGAGGCCACCCCAACGGAGCCAACGCTCGGGACGCGCCAAGAGGACGGCGTAGGCCGGGGCGAGTAGCACGAAGGTCGGCGATTCCGAGCCGCTGCTCAAAAGCAGCAGGGCCGCGGCGCCGAGCGCCCAAAGTTCCGGTCGCGGCGCCCGGTGCCCGCGCGCGGCCGCGCGGGTCTCCCCCACGAAGGCGAGAGCCGTGACGAGCGCGATCCCGAGCTGAGCGGCGCGCGCGAGGGTCGGGTGGCCGGCTTTGCGCAGCAGGGTGTAGGCGTCCAGGAGCTCGCTGCGTCCGAGGTCGCGCGCGAGGGCCTGGCCCCATTCCAGGTGGAGATCCGCCACGCCGCGAAACCCCGTCGGCACGAACGGAACGACGACGAAGAAAAGCACGGCCGCCGTCGCGAAGAAGACCGTCCAGGTCCGCGGGCGAAAAGGCCAGAGCGCCGCGCCCAAGAAGGCCGCCGGCAAAACTTTCACGGCGAAGCCCAAGCTCCACCAAGCCCCCGCGCGTTCCCCGCGACGCGCGTGGAACGCGAGCGCGCCCAGCCAAAGGAAGCCGGCCAAAAGCCCGTTGCATTGTTGGTAACGGAGCGAGATGTCGAGCTCGAGCAGGGCGAGCGCGATCGCGGCGACGCTCCAAGCTCCGCCGAGGCCGAGCGCGCTGACCCAAAACACGAGCGCCGCGCAGAGGGCGAAGGCGTTGAACGCCGTCCAAATCGAAAGCCGTAGCGCGGTCGGCTCCGGCAGGAAGTCGTAGGCGAGCGCGAAGGCGGGGGCGTACTTGAAGCGATCCGCGCCCGCGGGCGGTTCGGCGTAGGGATTCTCGCCCATGCGCAGACGCTCGGCCGCGACTTCGTAGGTTCGCGTGACGACGTTCGGTCCGCGGCGGAGGATCTGTGGCAACGTCGCGAGGCAGGCCAACAAGGTCACGCCCGCGATCGTCAAAAGAAGATTTCGTCTCAGATCCAGGAAGCGATGCCGCATAGCTTTGCGACGACTAGGGTGGTGGATGCGGGATAAGTCTGTCAACATGGGGGCCAGCAGAAGGAGTCGCCATGAGCAAAAGCAAAAACAACAAGGTCCTCTTGGAGCGAATGAACGAAATCCTCGAGAGCGAGCTCTCCGGGGTCGTGCGCTACCTGCATTATTCCTTCATGGTGCGCGGCACGGGCCGCATCCCGATCGTGAAGTGGTTCCGCGACCAAGCCAACGAGAGCATGGATCACGCCGTGCAGATCGGCGAGAAGATGTCGTCGCTCGGCGGCCACCCTTCGCTCAAGGTCCGCACGGTTCCCGAGACGAAGACCCACAACGTCGTCGAGATCCTCAAGGAGAGCCTCGAATTCGAGCGCAAGGCCCTCGCGATGTACGTCGAACTACTGCCGAACTGCGAAGGCGACATCGCCCTCGAGGAACTCGTCCGTTCCCTCGTGCGCGAAGAGCAAGAGCACATCGAAGAAGTCGAGAAGATGCTCCTCGAGCCCAAGTAAGCTGCCCGCTTTAAGGCCGTTTTGGTCATTTTAATGGCCAACGCCCAATCGGATGCCCCGCGAATCGGCCGGAAGGCCGCTCGCGGGGTTTCTTCGTTCCGGGGCCGGTGCTACGCTGTGGGGCGATGCGAGGCCGGCCGAAGGTCGGAAGCTCGCGCGCTTAAAATTGAGTTTCAGGAGGTTTAGTGATGTTTGACCTGTTTGCCGACGAGACGCTCTACCGTCTCCTCCACATTTGGTTCGGGGTCGTTTGGATCGGAACCCTTTACTACTTCAACTTCATGCAGACGCCCTTCATGGCCGAAGCGGCCGCCACGGCGAAGCCCGAAATTCTTACCAAGCTCCTGCCCCGCGCGATGTGGTGGTTCCGCTGGGCCGCCAAGGCCACCTTCATCTCGGGTCTGGCCCTCTTCTGGTACAAGTATGCCGACTCCATGCGTGGCGGCGACTTTATGGGCACGGGCGGCGGCATGCTCATTACGCTCGGCATGCTCCTGGGCTTCACGATGTACATGAACGTCTGGTGCATCATCTGGCCCGCGCAGAAGGTCGTCATCAAGAACGCGAAGGACGTCGCCGAAGGCAAGCCGGCCAACCCGGAAGCCGCGAACAAAGCCGCGCGCGCCGCGGCCGCTGACGAGTTCATC
>ERZ761607.4672-NODE-4672-length-11879-cov-5.217439_pt1 | contig 11879 bp, 9 predicted proteins | sample MGYA00511164_ERZ761607 | MGnify/ENA primary metagenome ERZ761607 (study PRJEB28899, sample SAMN02445080) | bioreactor sludge metagenome | biome: EBPR sludge | place: Australia: Brisbane, Thorneside Wastewater Treatment Plant | collected 2011-06-22 ...
GGCCGAGCGACCCGACGTCACGTGAGCGTCGCCGTGAGGCGACCGAACCATCGAACTGCTGCTTCTGGGAGGCTCCCCATCCCCTCCTCGGATGCTTCGCTTCGCTGCGACCCTGGACGGCGGGTCCGTGCTCATCCCGCACGAACTGCTAGAACCGCGCGATCATGGCTGTCGAGCGCCTCCAAAAAGTGATCGCACGCGCGGGGATCGCGTCGCGACGTCAGAGCGAGTCGCTCATCACGAGCGGCCGCGTGCGCGTGAACGGCCGCATCGTCACCGAGCTCGGGACGCAGGTCGATTCGCGTCGCGACAAGGTCGAGGTCGACGGTCGCCGCATCGTCGCGGAGAAGCCCGCCACCTACGTCTTCCACAAGCCGCGCGGCGTGGTGTCGACGCTCTCGGATCCGGAGGGACGTCCGTGCCTCGACGAGACGGTGAAGAAGCTGCCCGAGGCCGTGCACCCGATCGGGCGGCTCGACTACCACACGAGCGGAGTCCTACTGCTCACCAACGACGGCGAGCTGACCGAGGCGCTGCTGCGCCCGAGCACGAAGGTGCCGAAGGTCTACGTCGCCAAGCTGCAAGGCAACGTCGACGTCGCCGAGCTCGACAAGCTCCGCAACGGCGTGACGCTCGACGACGGCTACGTGACGAAGCCCGCGAAGGTCTTCGTGGAGCGCAGCGAGCCGAACGCGACGTGGATCAACATCACGCTGCACGAAGGCAAGAACCGCCAGATCCACCGCATGGGCGAGGCGATCGGGCGGCGCGTGATGCGGCTCGTGCGGCTCTCGTTCGCGGATCTGACCGCCGAGGGGCTACGTCCGGGCGAGCTGCGGCCGCTGAAGAAGACCGAGCTCGACAAGCTGATGGATCGCTACGTGATCCCGCACCGTCATCGGAAGGCGAAGCGCGCGAAGGCCGAGCAACAGTCCGGCCCTCGCTGAGCGCTTCTTCTCCCGTTCGACTCGCGGCTTCACGCGGTGTGAGCCCAGCTTCGTGAGCACCGCGCTTACGACTCAGGTTCGTGGGCGGCTCAGGTTCGTGGGCGCAGCGCCCACTCGAGCGCGAGCACGCCGAGCACGTAGAGCGCGGCCACGCCGGCGTGACCGACGACCAGGTGATCGACACCGCCGCTCGGACACTGGAGCTCGAGCACGAGGTTGCCCGTGAGGCCCGCCGCGCTCGCCGCGAGCACACGACCGAGCGGATTGCCGCGATCGAGCACGCGCAGCGCGGCGTAGATCGGCGCGCCGACCAAGAAGCCGTACACGAAGCAGGGCGACGCGTGCGCGAGCAAGCCACCCGACGGAAGCGGCGCGTGCGTGTGGAAGTCGGGGACGATCGCGAGCACCACCGTCGCCGCGATCGCGAGCAGGCCGAGGCCGAGGCTGGTGGCTCGCGAGAGGCTCGGGCGATGGAGCGGTCGCAACGCGGCGAAGGTGCAGACCGCGATCAGCGTCGCGATCGACCCGAGGTACACGAACAAATGCCCGAGCGGGTACGCGGCGAGGTCGGCGCGACGCTGCGTGCCCGTGGTGATGCCGACCACGAAGAGGAACACGAGCACCCCGAGCAAGCGACGCATCCACGTGGGTCGCGCGCGCAGACGCTCCACCGGGCTCGCCTTCGCGGCGAGGATGTGGCCCCGCACACCGCCGTAGAGCGCGTCGACCTCGCTCGGATCGGGCTCGTCGTCGACGCTCGCGAGGAGCGCGGCGAGCTCGGGGTCCAGCTCGTCGTCGTCGCCCGGCGCGCGGCTCGGCCCTCGGCTCGACGCGTGGTTCGATGCAGGGTTCGGTTCGCTGGGCTGCGTCATCGGAACGCCTCCGCGAGGAGCGCCTTCAAGGTGGTGTAGGCGCGGTGGGCGCGCACCCGGACCGCGCCTTCGCTGGTGCCGAGGATCTCCGCGACCTCCTTGTACGGTCGCTCCTCGAAGTAGTGGAGCTCGACGACCTCGCGCTGCGACGAGGGCAGCTTCGCGAGCGCGGCGTGCACCGCCTCCGAGCGCTGCTCGAGCTCGAGCGCGCTCTTCTCCGGCGTGGGCGCGGCGCGCGTGTCGAGATCGAGATCGACGTGAGGCCGACGCTTCTGTCGACGCCAATGCTCGCGCACGAGATTCATCGCGATCGTGAGGAGCCAGGGCCTCACGCGGCTGCCCTGGTGGAAGTCACCTCGCGCGCCGTGGAGCCGGAAGAACGTGTGCTGCGTGATCTCGCGCGCGAGCTCTTCGTCACGCAGCGCGCGTCGCACCATGCCGAGCACGATCGGCGCGTAGCGGCGGAAGAGCTCCTCGAACGCGCGCTCGTCGCCGTCGACGTAGGCGCGCATGAGGTCCTCGTCACTCCGCTCTTCCGTCACCGGCACCGAGCGTAGTCGGGAGCTGGAGCTCGACGCGAGCCCTCGTGACGAACGCCCCGACTTGCCCTGCGAACGACTGTCGGTTCCGCCACGGCCTGCGGCGCCGTCCGCGGCTTCCGCGCCGGAGGCATCGGGGTCGATCGTCCAACACGGGAGCGCGACGGCGGTCACGAGGGTGGTACGCCGCACGCGCGCGGCGGTTACGTCGGTCACGTCGAGAGCGATCCCGCGCACGAACTTCCGGACCGGGCGGCGCGGCGCGGGGTGTATCCTCCCGGCCCATGGCACAGGGGAGCAGTGGGCTGGACGCGGCGGGGCTTCGCGCGGCGTTCGAAGAGCGGGGCATCCGAAAGGTGAAGCTCGGCGGCTTCGACGTGGACGGTGTGCTCCGCGGCAAGCTCGTCAGCCTCGAGAAGTTCTGGTCCGCGGTGGAGAAGGGCTTCGGCTTCTGCGACGTCGTCTTCGGCTGGGACATCGGCGACCAGCTCTACGACAACGCGTCCGTGACGGGCTGGGCCACGGGCTATCCGGACGCGCTCGCGAAGATCGATCTGTCGACGTTCCGCGTGCTGCCGTACGAGCCGGACACCGCGTGCTTCCTGGTGGACTTCTTCCAGTCGTCCGGCGAGAGCGAAGGCAAACCTCACCCCGCCTGTCCGCGGAATCTGCTCAAGCGGATCGCCGCGCGCGCGGAGGCGAGCGGGTACCAACCGATGTTCTCGTGTGAGCTCGAGTTCTGGGTCTTCAAGGAGAGTCCGGAATCGCTGAACGAGAAGAACTTCCGCAAGCTCGAGCCGCTCAGCCCCGGAATGTTCGGATACTCCTGGGTGCGCGAGGGCCAGCACGCCGCGTTCGTCCACGACGTGATGGACACGATGGGCGAGTTCGGGATCGAGATCGAAGGCTTCCACACCGAGACCGGACCGGGCGTGTGGGAGGCCGCGATTCGTTATTCGGACGTGCTGAAGGCGGCCGACGATGCGGCGCTCTTCAAGACGACGATGAAGCAGATCGCGTATCGCCACGGGCTCGCGCTGACCTTCATGGCGAAGTGGAACGCGAGCTTGCCCGGCTCGAGCGGTCACATGCACCAATCGCTCTGGGACTCAGAGCGCTCCGTGAACTTGTTCGCAAATCCCAAGGACCCGATCGGGCTCTCCACCCTCGGCAAACACTACCTCGCGGGGCTCGTGCGTACCGCGCCTGAGGTCACCGCGCTCTATTCGCCTTTCGTGAACAGCTACCGCCGCTACGTGCCCGGCATGTGGGCGCCGCTGACCGCCTCGTGGGGGCTCGAGAACCGCACCGCGTCGGTGCGCGTGATCAAGGGCCCCGGCAAGACGGCCGCGCGCTGCGAGCTGCGCCAGACCGCCGCGGATCTCAACCCCTACGTCGCGATGGCCACCGCGCTCGCGTCCGGCCTGCACGGCATCACGCACGCGCTCGAGCTGCCCTCGATGACGCAGGGCGACGCGACGGCGGATCTCTCGCTCGCGCTTCCGTCCACGCTCGACGAGGCGGTGCGGAAGCTCCGTGCCAGCGAGGTCGCGCGCGAGCTGCTCGGCGAAGCCTTCGTCGACCACTACGTGCGCACGCGCGAATGGGAGGTGCGCGAGCACCGCAAGGCGGTCAGCGATTGGGAGCTGCGCCGCTACTTCGAGGCGGTCTGAGCGCGGACGCGAAGGAGAAACACCGATGCGGTTCCGTCCTCTGCGTGCGCTCTCCGAGCGCCCTCTCCGCTTGCCGCGCTTGCGGCCCTACGTCCCCCAGCCGAGCGATCCGCCGATCTTCTGGTTCGACTCCGAACGCAAGGACATCGTCCGCGAGGTCGTGCAGCGCGTCACGCAGCGGCACACCGCGGATCGTCGACGCATGGAGCTCGTGCTCAACGAGACCGCGCTCGCGGAGATCCGTCGGCTCGAATCGCAACGCGACGCGGAGTCGCGCGAACGATTGCCGCACTGGCGAGGGCTCGCGCGGCGCATCGCGCGGCTCTCGGACGTGGAGAAGCGCGACGCGGTGCGCGACATCGTCACGCGCTACGCGGAGGACGTCGCAGGCAACTTCGACCCGCGCGTCTACGGCTTCTCGAAGCAGGCGGTGCCGAAGCTGCTCGCAGGCGTGATGGCGCCTTCGCGGCTGCCGGAGGAGCTGATCGGCGAGACGTTGATCGGCGAGCTCCTGCGCGTCGAAGGCGACATCGAGCACCTGCGTCGCCTGCAAGACCGCGGGACCCTCGTCTACGTGCCGACCCACTCGTCGAACCTCGACAGCGTCGTCATCGGTCGCGCCTTCGAGCAGGTCGGCCTCTCGCCGGTCGTCTACGGCGCGGGCAAGAACCTCTTCACGAACCCGTTTCTCTCGTTCTTCATGCACAACCTCGGCGCGTACCGCGTCGATCGCCGCGTGACCGCCTCCGTCTACAAGGAGGTCCTCAAGACCTTCTCGCAGGTGATGATCGAGCGCGGCTACCACTCGCTCTTCTTTCCGGGCGGCACGCGGAGCCGCTCCAACCTCATCGAGTCGCACCTCAAGCTCGGCCTCGCGGGCAGCGCGGTCTCGGCGTTCGCGAACAACCGCGTGCACGGCGTCGATCGCAACGTCTACTTCGTGCCGGCCACCATCAACTACGAGCTCGTGCTCGAGGGCGAGACGCTGGTCGAAGACTGGCTCAAGGAAGAAGGTAAGGCGCGCTACATCATCGAGGACGACGAGTTCTCGAAGCTCGATCGCTGGATCGCCTTCTTCCGAAAGATCGTGGGGCTCCAAGCCGCGTGCATCATCCGCTTCGGGCGGCCGATCGACTGCTTCGGCAACGAGGTCGACGACGAGGGCCACTCGACGACCCCGAGCGGTCGCAGCATCGATCCGGGCACTTACGTCGAGCGGCGCGGCAAGCCGGTGAACGACTTCGCGCGCGACGCCGCCTACACGCGCGAGCTCGCGGACGTGATCGTCGACCGCTACCGCGAAGAGACGGTGCTCATGGCGACCTCGCTCGTCGCGCACGTGCTCTTCCGTCGCCTGGTGCGCGAGACGCCCGGGCTCGACCTCTTCGCGCGCCTTCGCGTGCGGGGTGAGATCGCGATGCCACGCGAGGAGCTGATCGCGGAGGTCGGCGCGCTGCGCGATCGGCTCGTGCATCTGCAGACCCAACGCGTCGTCCGCGTGAACGACGCGATCGCCACCCTCGATCCACGGGTGATCGTCGAGCGCGCGCTCGCGGTCTGGAACGGCTACCACACCCGCGTCGCGGCCAAGGAGCTCGAGTCCACGGTGACGGCGGAGGATCCGACGCTGCTCCTCTACTACCAGAACCGCCTGGTCCCGTTTGCGACGCGGGTCGTGACGAACGCGCAGGACGAAGCCGCGGCGGCCGAGATCGCACACATCGGAGGTCGGCGATGAGCGACGCACGTCACGACGCACGCGCGGAGGGCGCGCTCCCCATCGGCGTGGTGGGCGGCGGCGCGTTCGGGCGCGGCATCGCGAAGGCGGCCGCGCGCACCGGTCACGACGTCTATCTGTGGAGCCGCGGGGCGCGTGACCTCGGCGATCCGCGCATCCGCGTGACCTCACGCTTCGCGGACGTCGCGGAAGCGGAGCTCATCTTCCTCGCGGTGCCGTCGAACGCGATCGCGACGCTCGGTCGCGAGCTCGGCGGGCACCTCGACGGCTCGCACCTGCTCGTGCACGTCAGCCGCGGCCTGGTCGGTCCGGAGCTCACGCCGATCTCGCGACTGCTTCGCGACTCCACTCCTTCGCGTCGCGTCGGCGCCCTCGCGGGACCGCTGGTCGCGGAGGCGCTCATCGAAGGCACCCCGAGCGGCGTGATCGTGGGCACCAACTTCCCGGAGGTCGGCGACGCGGTGCGCGAGGCGATCGCAGGGCCGCAGCTCCGCCTCTACGTCACCTCGGACATCGTGGGGGTCGAGGTCGCGTCCGCGATGGTCGGCCTGCTCGCGCTCGCGGCCGGTCACGCGCAAGCGAGCGGCGTCGGTCCCGCCGCGCTCGCGACCTTCCTCACGCGCGGCATCGCGGAGGCCACCCGCGTCGCGGCGAGCCTCGGCGCGGAGGCGGACACCTTCGTCGGCCTCGCGGGCGTCGGCGATTTGCTCGCGGTGATGGCGGGCGACGAGCGGCCGGAAGAACGCCTCGGTCGCGCGCTCGCGGAGGGCGCGACGCTGGAGCGCGCGGTGGAGATCGTGGGCGCGAACATCGAGGGCGTCAGCCTCGCGCGGCGGGTCGCGGACTTCGGCGCGCGCGAGCGGATCGCGGTCCCGATCTGCACCGCGATCGCCGACGTGATCGACGGCATGCCTGCACAAGAAGCGTTGCGGGCGTTGATGACACGCGGCAGCGCCTGAGCGGGACTCGGCGCACGAACGCCCGTACTTCGAAGCGCACGCGCGAACGCTCACGCACGCATGCTCACGCTCGGGGGTCGCGAGCGGACGCGGCGCGCGTAGGATGCGCCGCATGGAAGCCCCGGTCTCGAAGACCACTGCCGACACCACGCCGACGGTGCCGACGAGGATGTCGCGCTCGGCGATCCTCGCGGTGACCGTCGCGGCGCTCGGCTACTTCGTCGACATCTACGATCTGATCCTCTTCGGCGTGGTGCGCGACGCGAGCCTGATCGCGATCGGCGTGCCCGAAGCGGAGCGCGCGGTCGTCGGCGAGAACCTCATGTCGATCCAGATGGCCGGCATGCTCGTGGGCGGCATCGTCTGGGGCGTGCTCGGCGACAAGCGTGGGCGGCTCTCGGTGCTCTTCGGATCGATCCTGCTGTACTCGTCCGCGAACATCGCGAACGGCTTCGTCGACTCCGTGACGATGTACGGCGTGCTCCGTTTCGTCGCGGGCGTCGGTTTGGCGGGCGAGCTCGGCGCCGGCATCACGCTCGCGACCGAGCTCATCGACGCGCGCCTGCGCGGCTACGCGACCACGATCATCGCGACCATCGGCATCTGCGGCGCGCTCGCGGCGGGTGTGGTCGGCCAAGCGTTCGAGTGGCGCACCGCGTACTTCGTCGGGGGCGGCATGGGCCTCGCGCTCCTGCTCTTGCGCGTCGGCGTGCTCGAGTCCGGCATCTTCGCGCGCGTGAAGGAGACCGACGCCAAGCGCGGCCACTTCCTCTCGCTCTTCACCTCCAAGGATCGCCTGCGTCGATACCTCGCGGTGGTCGTGGCGGGCGTGCCGGTCTGGTACGGCGTGGGCTTGCTCGCGATCGGATCGCCCGAGATCACGGGCGCGCTCGGCGTGGAGCCGGCGCCGTCGCGTGCGAGCGCGATCGTGTGGATGTACGCCGGCCTCGCGCTCGGCGACCTCGGCAGCGGCCTGCTCAGCCAGCTCCTGAAGAGCCGCAAGAAGGCGATCCTCACGTTCCTCGTGCTGAACGTCGCGTGCATCGCCTTCTACTTCACGCTCGCGCGCACGCAGACGCTCGTCTACGTCGCGTGTTTCTTGCTCGGGGTCGCCAACGGCTATTGGGCGGTGTTCGTGACGACCGCGGCGGAGCAGTTCGGCACCAACCTCCGCGCCACCGCGGCCACCACCGCGCCGAACTTCGTGCGCGGCTCGCTCGTGCTCACGACCGCGCTCTTCCACGCACTCGCGGTGTACGTGAGCTTGCCGAACGCGGCGTTGATCGTGGGCGTGATCGTGCTCGGCGGCGCGTTCCTCGCGATCCGCGGCCTCGACGAGACGTACGGGAAAGATCTCGACTTCGTCGAGCATTGACCGCGCGCGAGAACGCTCGACGTCGCGAGCGCTCAACGTCGCGAGAACACCACCGCGCCGTCGGTCCGCCGCACGAGGATCCAGTCGTCCGCGCGCTCCAGCGCGCGTTCCGTCGCCGACCACTCCTCGCGGTCGAGCACGACGTGACGGATCGGTCCGCCGAGATCGCGGCCGAGCCGATCGAGCCCCTCGAGCTCACCCGCGAGCACGTCCTGCACCGCGCTCCACTCCGCCGCGGTGCCGAGCTCCGAGCGCACTCCGAAGAGCACACGCCCGCGCAGATCCGGGCGCAGATCGAGGAGCCAGTCACCGTGGCTCTCGCTCGAGAAGACCAGCCCGTCCGACATCGGCGCGGAGAGCACCTCGCGTGGGTAGCGCAGGCCCACCGGCTCGGACACGTTCGAGACGCCGTGCCCGAGCCCGGCCAGGAACGAGAGCCCCGCCGCGAGCGCGACCGGCCACGCCCGCACCGCAGGATCGTTGCCGTCCCCCGGCAGCGCGTGATCGAGCAGGCGCGGACCGAAGACCGCGAACGCGTAACCGAGCAAGAGGCCGTACCGCAGCCCCGTGAGGCTCAGGACCGCGCACGCGCCGAGCAGCACGCCGTGCAGCAGATCGACGCGACGCGCGCGCCACACGAGCAGCACGAGGGTGACGATCGCGAGCACCAGATGGATCGGCGCGGTCCCGAAGGTCGGCGCGTCCCACTCCGTGAAGGGCCCCGGATCGGCCGCCATCTTCGCCCAATACGCGAGCAGCTCGGTCGGTGAGTAGGGCGTCGCGAAAGGCGTCAGCCCGATCAGCGCCGCGAGCCCGAGCCGACGCAGACGCGCGCGCCCGGTGACGCGCGACGCGGAGACGAGCGCCGCGAGCCCCGCGAGCCCCGCGCCCACGATCACGCTGCCGTGGAGGTTCGCCCAGAGCACGAGCACCGGCAGCGTCCACCCGAGCACCCCACGCGCGCGGCGCGCGTCCACGATCGCGATCCAGAGCACGAGCACGAGGCAGAGCACGCCGAAGCTCTGCGCGCGCACCAGCCGCTGCGGCATCAACACCAGCAGCGCGACGAGCCCCGCGAGCGCGATCCGTCGCGACGACGCGCCGCTCCGTCGCGCGGCGTCGAACGCGAGCACGAGCGCGCCCGAGAGCAGGAGCACGTGCGAGACGATCACGAGCTTCGCTCCGCCGAGCTCACGGAGCTCGTGCCAGATCACGTGCGCGAGCCATTGCACGTCGATCCACGCGCGACCCGCGCCGAGCGCGGTGAGCTCGTCCACGCGCGGCAGACCCGAGGTCGAGATCTCGCGCCCGAGGGACAAACAGAACCAGCCGTCGCCCTGAAGCAGCTCACCCGCCGAGGCCGCGAGCCGGGTCGCGTAGACGGCGACCACCGCGACGGCGAGGAAGAAGCGCGTGCGAGCGCGCCAGGACGAGCGCTCGTCGCTCATCGCACCGCCCTCATCGGATCGCGTTCCTCACGTCGCCCCCTCGCTCGCATCACGTCGCCATCACATCGAGATGCTCGGATCGGTGCGCAGCCCGAGCACGTGCGCCCGCGCCTCCTGCACCAGGAAGATGCTCCCACCGACCACCACGAGCCCGTCCGGACCCGCGAGCCGCTCCGCCTTCGCGATCCCCTCGTGCACGCTCTTGGCGACGACGCCGTCTCGGATCGCGGTGAAGACCTTCGCGCTCTTCGGCGCGCGCGGCACGTCCGGCACCGCGTAGACACGCCGATCCACGACGTCGTCGAAGCACACGAGCATCGGCTCGTGCTCCTTGTCCGCGAGGGCTCCGAAGAGCAGCACCGTCTTCGGCTTCTTCTTCGCCGAGCCGCGGCTCGCCGACACCGACGTTGCGGGTGTCGACATCGCCGACGTCGACGGCATCGACGGGGGCGACGCCGACCCGGTCTGCATCGCGCGCAGGTGCGCGGCGAGCGCCAGACACCCGTCGGTGTTGTGCGCGCAGTCGAAGAGGAAACGCGGGCGCGGTCCGTCCGGTCCGTCCGGCACGGAGCGCAGCTCGAGCCGCCCCGGCCACGTCGTCTTCGCGAGCCCAGTCGCGATCGCGTCGTCGTCGATCGACCAACCGTCCGCGCGCAGGCGGTGCATCGCAGCCACCGCGATCGCCGCGTTCTCGGCTTGGTACGCGCCCGCGAGCCCGAGCCGGAAGTCACGCTCGTCGTCGCCCACCCGAATGCGCGCCCCGCGCGGCGTCGGCACGCCGTCGAACTCGCGCCCGATCACCCACGGCGCGGTCTTCTTGCGACGCGCGACGTCGAGCAACACACGCCGCGGCTCCGGATCGCGCGCGCCGATCACCGCGGGCCGACCGCTCTTGAAGATGCCCGCCTTCTCTTTCGCGATCGCGGAGAGCGTGTCGCCGAGGATGTTCATGTGGTCGAACGCGATGCGCGTGACGACCGAGATCGCGGGATCCTCGATCACGTTCGTCGCGTCGAGCCGACCGCCGAGCCCGACCTCGAGCACCACGACCTCGCAGCCGTGATCACGAAACGCCTCCAGCGCGAGCAGCGCGGAGTGCTCGAAGAACGTGAGCGGCGGCATGTTCTCCGCGTCGCGTCGCTGATCGGCGAGCCGGCGCGTCACCTCGGCCTCCGAGAGCGGGCGACCGTTCACCTTGAAGCGCTCGACGAAGCGGTGGAGGTGCGGCGAGGTGAAGATGCCCGTGCGGTATCCCGCGGCGCGCAGCATGCGCTCGCAGAAGGACGACACGCTGCCCTTCCCGTTCGTGCCCGCGACGTGCACCACCGCGAGCCCACGCTGCGGATTCCCACGGTGCGCGAGCCCGCCGCGCATGCGATCGAGCTCGAGCCGGATGCCACGCGCGGAGAGGCCGTAGAGCCACTGCAGCTCGGACGCGTAGCTCACGTCGCACCTCCGATAGCCGCTCTAGCTTCGCGCGCGACGATCACGCCGACCTGTCGGCCCGATGCGGATCCGTCGCGCCGGAAGCTGAAGAAACGTGTGCGCTCCGCGTAGGTGCAGCCCCCGACGTCGTCGACGTGCACGACGCCGAGCGCGCGAAGCTGCGCGCGAAGGATGGCGGTGAGATCCACGTGCGGCTTCTCCATGCTGCGGTCCGAGCAGGCCACCCCGTGCGCCACCGCTTCGAGCCGATCGGCGACCTCGGGGCCGACCTCGAAGTGTCCGAGCCGGATGTGGGGTCCGATCGCCGCGAGCACGCGCGAAGGATCCGTCGGCGGATGACCCCGCCGACTCGACGGATCCGTCGGCGGATGACCCCGCCGACTCGAAGGTCCCGCGAGCGTCGCGAGCGCGGCCTCCGCGATCCGCGCCTCCACACCACGCCAACCCGCGTGCACGGCGGCCACCGCGCCGGTCGTCGGGTCCGCGAGCAAGAGCGGGATGCAGTCCGCCACGCGCACCGCGACTGCGACGCCGGCTTCACGCGCCACGAGCGCGTCGCCTTCTTCTCGGCGCACGTCTTCGGGAGCCTCGTGCGCGCCGATCTCACGCACGACGCGACCGTGCACCTGCGAGAGCTCGAAGAGCCGCGCGTAGCCGAGCGCGTCCGCGAGCCGACGGTGGTTCTCCGCCACCGCCTCCGGATCGTCGCCGACGTTGCGCGCGAGGTTGAGCGAGTCGAAAGGCGCCGCGCTCACCCCACCCTGCCGCGTGGTGAAGGCGTGCGCGAAGCCGTGACGCTCGAGCAGAGGAGACCGGAGCCAACCCGTCATCGCGCGCGATGCTGACGCAGCGCCTCTCACGCGTCGACTCCGCGGCTCGCGG
>ERZ761607.4674-NODE-4674-length-11871-cov-5.664184_pt1 | contig 11871 bp, 9 predicted proteins | sample MGYA00511164_ERZ761607 | MGnify/ENA primary metagenome ERZ761607 (study PRJEB28899, sample SAMN02445080) | bioreactor sludge metagenome | biome: EBPR sludge | place: Australia: Brisbane, Thorneside Wastewater Treatment Plant | collected 2011-06-22 ...
ACCTTCTCCTTCAGATCGAGGGCGCGCGGTATGCGCTCCAGCTCCAGACGCTGGATCAGGGCGGCGGCGACGCCTTTGTCTTCTTCGCTTGTTTCGCTACTCATTCTCGTCTCCTCTTCGGTTGCGCTGACAAAGTGAATTCAGATCTTGCGCTTCATTTTCCTGCAGCGTTCGCGGGCGAGCTCAGTGCTTCCGCTTCTACACCCTGACTGCCCACTTCGACCGCATCGACGCGACCGTCTTCCAGCAGTAAGGATTCCTCGGTCCGCTTGTTCAGGACGACGATGCTGATTCGCCGGTTGACCGAACTGAGCGGATCGTTCTTGTCGAGCAGCACCGTCGAGGCCAGACCGACGACGCGCAGTACTTTGTGTTCGTCCATCCCGCCGGCGATCAACTCGCGCCGCGAGGCGTTCGCGCGATTAGCCGACAGCTCCCAGTTCGAAAAGCCTTTTTCGCCGCCACCGAACTGCGCCGCATCGGTATGTCCGGCCAGGCTGATCCGGCTGGGTACGGCGTTGAGCACCTTGCCGATTTCGCGCAGAATCACCTTGGTATAGGGCTTGACTTCGGCGCTGCTGGTGTCGAACATCGGTCGATTCTGCTCATCGACGATCTGGATACGCAATCCCTCGCTGGTGATGTCGAGCAGCAACTGGCTCTTGAACTGCTTGAGTGCCGGATTGCTTTCGATCAGCTTCTCGATGCTTTCCTTCAACTCGCCGAGCATCAGGCGCTCCTGTTGCTCGAAGACCTTGCGCGCCGATTCGGCGTTCGTTTCCTTGACCGTCAGTTGCCTGCTTTTCGCGTCGATGTCCCCCGCCTTGACCTGTCCGGCACTGCGCGTCAGATCCTTGCCTCCTCCCTTGAGAACGCTCGAACTGTCGCCGGTTCCCGAACCTCCCTGCGCGGCGATCTTGAGCGGGTTCTGAAAGAACTCGGCGATGCCCTTGAGGTCGCCGCTGGCGGTCGAGCCGAGCAGCCACATCAACAGGAAAAAGGCCATCATGGCCGTCACGAAGTCCGCGTAGGCAATCTTCCAGGCGCCCCCATGGTGGCCGCCGGCGACCTTCTTGACGCGCTTGATGATGATCGGGCGGACGTCGTCGTTCATTCAATTTCCTGCCTGGGGCCGGCCATGCTCGAGGTCATTTACCCTTGCGGCTCTTCAGTTCTTCCTCGAGTTCGCGGAAGGTCGGGCGGACGTCGGACACCAGCGTCTTGCGGCCAAACTCGACGGCCACCTGGGGTGCATAGCCCGACATCGAAGCGAGCAGGACGACCTTGATTACCTGATAGATCTTCGAGCCCTCCTGCGCCTTCTGTTCCAGCAGGCTGGCAATCGGCGCGACGAAACCGTAGGAAATCAGGATGCCGAGGAAGGTGCCGACGAGCGCGCCGCCGATCATCTTGCCGAGCACCGCCGGCGGCTGGCCAACCGAGCCCATCACGTTGACCACGCCCATCACGGCGACGACGATACCGAAGGCCGGCACGGCGTCGCCCACCTTGGCCATCACGTGGCCCGGCGTTTCGACCTCATGATGATGCGTTTCGATTTCGATATCCATCAGGTTCTCGATTTCGATCGCATTCAGGTTGCCGCCGACCATCATACGCAGGTAATCGGTGACGAATTCCATGACGTGATGATCGCTGGCGATGCTCGGGTACTTGCTGAAAATCGGGCTGTCGTGCGGATTCTCGACGTCGTTCTCGATCGACATCAGGCCCTCCTTGCGGACCTTGGCGAGCACTTCGAAGAGCATCGCCAGCAGATCGATGTAGAGTGCCCGGGTGAATTTCGATCCCTTGAAGATTCCGGGCAGCGCGCCGACCGTGGCCTTGATCACCTTGATGTCGTTGGCGGCGACAAAACCGCCGATGGTCAGGCCGACGATGGCAATGTACTCGAGCGGCACCCACAACGCAGCCAGACTGCCATGCACCGCGTACGTTCCGAGCGCTGCGGCCAGAATGATCACATACCCGACAATCAGAAACATCTGTTCCCCCTGCTTAGCGCGCCCGCTGCCGACCTCGCAAAGGGCAAATCCGCCTGCGCCAATTGTAGCCAGAATACCTTCAGTCAGCGGCGGACGAACAATGATATCGCTAAATCTGTCATTTCCGGCGATTGCCGCAGTCAGCGCCGGTGCCCAGCGGTGCGTCGTGCCGGGCGTCGGAAAGCCGCGCGGTGGCCGCCCGCGGTGTGCTGCCCAGCGCCGGGCAGCCTATAATCGGCAGCTCGTCAGGCCGCCCGCGCGGGCGCCGCGGCGATGGCAGTACGGGCGTGTGGATCGATCTCGTGCAAGGAGGCAAGCGTCATGAATCAGTTGTGGAATGTCCTCGCGCGTGCGATGGTCTGGCTGGCCTTCGCCAGCCTGGCATTCAACGCGCAGGCGCGCCCGGCGGCAGCGCTCAAGCTCCCGTCCGGTGTCGAGCGCGTGGCGACCGTCGAAGGCATCAGCGAATACCGGCTGAACAACGGTTTCCGCTTCATCCTCTTTGCCGATGGCGGAAAACCGACGGTGACGGTCAATCTCACCTACCTGGTCGGCTCGCGCCACGAGAACTACGGCGAAACGGGCATGGCGCACCTGCTCGAACACATGATCTTCAAGGGGTCGAAGAACTTTCCCGACCCGACGCGCGAGTTTCGCGCGCGCGGCTTCGAAATCAACGGTACGACCTGGTTCGACCGGACGAACTACTACCTTACTTTTCCGGCCAAGGACGACAACCTGCGCTGGGCGCTGGCCTGGCAGGCGGACGCGATGCTCAACTCGTTCATCGCGCGGGGCGACCTCGATACTGAAATGAGCGTCGTGCGCAACGAATTCGAGATGGGCGAGAATGAACCGGCGAGCGTCATGTTCAAGCGCATGCAGGCGCTGCTCTTCGACTGGCACAACTACGGCAAGAGCACGATCGGCGCGCGCAGCGACATCGAGCAGGTCAGGATCGAAAACCTGCAGGCGTTCTATCGCAAGTTCTACCAGCCCGACAACGCCGTCCTCGTCGTCGCCGGCAAGATCGACGAGCAGCGCACGCTCGACTGGATCGTCGCCTCGTTTGGCAGGATGGCCAAGCCGGCACGCAAGCTTCCGGCGGCGTGGACGAGCGAACCGACGGCCGACGGCGAGCGTCAGTTTGTCGTCCGGCGCAAGGGCGAAGTCCAGTTGCTGACCCTTGCCTACCGCACGCCGGCCAGTTTGCACCCCGACGCCGACGCGCTGGCGATGGCTAGCGAGATCCTCGGCGACACGCCGAACGGTCGCCTCTATCAGGCGCTCGTGCTGAGCGGCCTGGCGACGCAGGTCTATGCCTATCCGGTCGAAACGCGCGACCCCGGCTTCGTCGTCTTCGGCGCGGTGCTCAACAAGGGCGATTCGCTCGAACGTGCGCGCGAGCGGATGATCGAGGTCATCGAGGGCGGCTTCGCGCGCACGGCGACGGCGACGAGCGAACTCGAACGAGTCGTCGAACAGTCGCGCACGAGCTACGAAAGGGCGCTCGCCGATCCCGAGACCTTTGCCGTGACGCTCTCCGAGTACATCGCGTTGGGCGACTGGCGCCTGTTCTTCCTTGCCCGCGAGCAGCTCGAGCGGATCACGCCGGAGCAGGTCGATATTGCGGCGGGCAAATACTTCCTGCGCGACAACCGGGTGATGGGTTCGTTCATTCCGGAGGACGAGCCGCTGCGGGCGATCGTTCCGGTCGCACCGAGCGCAGCCGAGTTGCTGGCCGATTTCCGGCCGCCGCAGGAAATCGACGCCGGCGAGATTTTCGAGCCCTCGCCCGAGAACCTGAACCAGCGCACCTTGCGTCGCCGTTACGGCGATCTGAAGGTCGCCCTGTTGCCCAAGAAGAACCGCGGTCAGATCGTCAATGTCGCCATGCGCTTTCGCTGGGGGAACGAGGAGACGCTGCGCCAGCGCAATCTGACCGGGGCGCTGGCGATCGCCATGCTGGGGCGCGGAACGAACCGCTTGACGCGCCAGCAGATCGCCGACGCGCTGACCCGCCTGAAGGTTCGCGGCAGCCTGACGCGCTTCGAAACGACGCGCGACAAGCTGCCGGAAGCCTTGCGTCTGGTTTTCGAACTCATGCACGAAGCGAGTTTCCCGCCGGCTGAATTCGAACGCCTGAAGCGCGAGTATCTGACCTCGTTGCAGGGGCAGATCGACAATCCCGAGGAACTCTCGCGCGACCAGCTCAATGCGCACTTCAACACCTATCCGCGTGGCGACCCGCGCTACCACGCGCGGCTTGCCGAGCGCATCGAAGAAGTGCAGCGGACGACGCTCGCCGATGTGCTGGCTTATCACCGTGAGTTGATCGGCACGGCGCGTGGCGAAATGGCCATCGTCGGCGATTTCGCGGTTGCGCCGGTCGAGGACGAGTTGCGCTCGCTGTACGCGACCTACGGTTCGCCGTCGCCCTACGCGCGCGTCGAACGAGAGTTTCGCAGCGTCGCGCCGCAGCGGCTGGTAATCGACACCGCCGACAAGGAAAGCGCCGTTCTCCGGGCGCGGCTCGACCTCGCGCTGCGCGACGCCGACCCCGATGCGCCGGCGCTCTACGTTGCCAACTACATCTTCGGCGGCAGTTCGGCCCTGTCGAATCGGCTGGTCGACCGCCTGCGGCAGAAGGAGGGCATCAGTTACAGCACCGATTCGCAACTTCTGCTCGGCAGCCGCCAGGCGCTCTCCACCTGGAGCTTCTCTGCCATGGTCGCACCGCAGAACGCAGCGCTGGCCGAAAAAGCTTTCCGCGAAGAACTGCTGCGTGCCTGCCGCGACGGTTTCACGCCGGAGGAGGTGGCGGAAGCCAAACGCGGCATCCTCGAATCGAACGCGATTGCCCGTTCGCAGGACAACGCAGTTGCCGCGCGCTGGCTAAGCTACCTCGACCTGGAGCGCGACTGGCAGTTTGCGCACGACTTCGAGATCCGCATCGCTGCGCTTCGCCCGGAGCAGGTCAGCGACGCCTTTTGCCGCCACATCGACGCCGAGAAAATGGTTCTGGTAATCGCCGGCGACACGCGCAAGGGACTCGGCAAGTGAGCCACCGCTGGCAGCAGTGGTGGCCTCGGAGATTCGCATAGCAGGATGACAAGTGGTCGTCTTGCCCCATCGAATCGCTTCGGAAGCAGCTCCAACACGAGCGAGAGCATGGCATGGCGAGACAGACGAGGTAGAACGACACGCGGCGATTCAATGGGCAGGTGGCGCTGGTGGCGCTGAAGAGCGACAAGACGTTGGCGGAGTTGGCGCAGCAGTCGATGTCGTGCAGCAGTACGACGTCCGCCCGAACCAGATCACGGACTGGAAGCGGCAACTGACGGAACGTGCGGTTCAGGCTCTTGGCGACGCGAGCCATCCGGCGAGCGCTGATCCGGACCGGACGAAACCGCCCGCCAAGATCGGGATGCTGACGCTGGAGAACGATTTTCCAGAACAGGGGCTCAACCAAGGTGGACAGGCTTCCCGCAGGACGATGCTCGACCGCAAGCACAAGCTCCCCGTTCCGTATCAGGGCGCGCTCCTCCGGCGGACGCGTTCAAGCGCCTACTGCACGCCAGCAAAGTTTCGCCGGAGCATGGGGCGCTGGCGCTGATGCATAGCATCGGCGAGTTGCATCTTGAGCACTCCTTTGCCGGTGCGCGCATGTGGCGCAATCTCCTGCGCAGCCAGGGGTTCCAGGCCGGGCGCAGGCAATGCTCTCAAGCTGCCAAAACGATGTCATACCGACCCTTTGTAAGCCTCTGCTAGATGTGGCTTTTTGGTGGACTTTCCTGGGGATGATCGGTTTGGCCTGATCTGGACAACATTCTTGACGAGTTGGCTGAAGACGGAGGCGACATTGTCGAGGGCATCGAGGCCGTGGAGAAGCCAGCGGCCGAGGGTGCGCCTGATGCGCGAGAAGGTGTCGCCGCGGTTGATGAAGTAGGGCTGGCGGGTGTTGGGATCAAGGGTGTCGCTGGTGGCATGGACGGCCAGAGCGTTGAGCTTGTCGCCGAGGATTCTGGCGCCGAAGTCCTGTTGAGCGGCGAGCCAGGACGTGCCCGACAGGTGCTCCAGGGCGAGACGGTGCTTGATCCGGCGGAATGCCTCCTCAATTCTCCAGCGGGAGTGATAGAGCGCGCCGAGTTGGTGAGCAGGGGAGGCGTCGAGAGCCAGGAGCGAGGTCACCAGGACACGAAGCTTTTGGCCGCACACTTGGCGGATCAGGCGTACTTGGCAGGCCGTTGCGGCGATTTCATAATCGAGCGCATCCTTTTTGGCGGGGGCGGGCAGGGTCACCATCTGCTCGGCAAGTCCGGATCGGCGGAAGCTTCGGATAGCGGCGAAATTGAGACTGTCTGCGCGCATGCAGAAGTCGCGCCCTCGTTGCGTCAAGGCGGCGAAGAACCACTACGCGGGGTAATCGCGATCGAGCACCCGAATGTCGTGGTCGCGCAGTTTGTCGAGGTGCTCGAAGAGCATCTGGTGCTCACCGACAACCTGGAAAAGCAGTCAACGACGTCGACATAAAGGTCGCCGCATATAAGACTTTACCTACGTACCAAGTGGATGCGTACTCTGCCTTGGGCTGGCCTCGCGCGCAAGCGGCTTCTCGGGTGACTGCTCGCAACTTATGCCAATTGCGTGACAGGTTGAGAGCATTGGGTATCGACGCCCTGACGGACGGCACAATAGCCGAGGCCCTCGGCGAGATGGCTCTTGCCGGTGCCGCAAGAGCCGGCAATACGCACGGGGACCTTCTCGGCGATATCGCAACCGGTGGCGAGTTCATCGATCAAAGCGCGGTTGAGGTTGGGCAGGCGGGCGAGATCGAAAGCGTCGAGGGATTTGCCAGAGCGGAAAGCGGCGCGACACTACGCTTATCTTTGGAACAGGATTTCATGATTTGAGATCATGGCGTATTCGTATAGGCTTTCCAAGCCGTAATGGATTCATTTCGATCAAGAGTGCGCGTCGCGTCCAGCCTGCCCGCTGGAAAGCGCGCAAAGATGGTGCGTTAGAATGCCAGATACGTGCATACATCCTGCTGAAGCCCTTTTTCAACATGTCCATGTTTGATCGGGTGATCAGCTCCATCGCGATTCCGCCGCCACGAAGTTGAGGAACGGTAACGATTTGTACAAGTTTTGCTTCCCCTTCTTTGAGTGGCCAGAAGTTGCGCTTCTGGTAGCGCTCTCCAAACCAATAGATGCAAAGCCCTGCAATACGGTCCTCAACATAGCAAGCGTAAGCAAGCGCCTCGGAACCAAGATAATTGACCTGATCGCGAATCAATGGGTCGGCGCTGGATTTGACTGTATCGAGGTCGACCACTTGAACGCTGTGGCCTGATTTCAACTCGATTTGAGAAGTATTGTGAGAGTTGTCAGGGCTGGCGTAAATGTAATAGATCGAATACTCTCCGAATATTATTCGAGCGATGTTTTTTGCAAGTTCCTTGGCTGGATTAAACATGTTATACCCCCGCTTATAACCTGAATCGGATTAATTTTCTGATCTTCGCTCGAAGACCCAGCTTGTTTAGTGTTGCACCAAGCCAATGGGAGAATTGATTCATAAAAAAATGAGAGTATATAATGACTCTGTTATGCAATGAAGCCTTGACGAGAATGACATTGGCACGCCTGGTATGGTGGGTAGCGAAGAGTCTCTTGTGATCTGATTGCCCTTCAGTAAAATCAAACGCTTTGAAGCAGTTGTCAGCGAAGAGCACTTCGAGCGCCAGCCACTGGAGTACAATGCCAACCGAGAGCTTCATATACTCCGGGTCGTACCCCAGGTAGGCGTAGATAAGCACTCCCTGCTCAACTGGGCAATAAAGATAGGAGATTGGCCGATCACCATCGAAAAGTATGAATGCACGTACACGATTTTCTGCAGCAAGCGATTCTGCCTGGCGAACATAACTTTCAGATTCAGGAATGCCGGCATCCAGGAGGCGCTCTTGATACGTCAGTTTTGAAACTTGACGTGCCAGATCAAAGAATTCTCGAATCTGTTCAGGTTCCTTGAACGTTTTCCAATGGATCTTGCCACCACAATGTTCAGCATATTTCTTGATTTTTCGGTTGATTGTTGAGCGTGTCTTCGAAGAAAACTTCTTCTGATAGTCGTCAAAAGTCAGCGTCAGGTCGATATAGCAGTGCTCATATTGCAGAGGAATGTAGCAGATATATCCATTGCGCTCACTGATCTGGGGAAGCTCATCGACAATTGGGAGTGCTCGTACCATGAAACCCTGGCTTCCCTCGGCCAGTTCGTCAAGGGAAGGGGGTTCAGGTGTGCTGACCGGCGATTCACCGAAAAGGGAAACTGATCTGCACTGAAGCGACAGTGAAATGCTAAAAAGACTCCAGTCACTCAATTGATATTTTAGCGGTACTTCCCGGACACTCCACGCAGTCATGTAAGCCTCCTGCGATAAACTTGTTCAACCAGTCTGTTTGCAGTCCGCCAAAAATCTACTTTCAGAGGAATCGTGTGAGCTGGCACGACTGTTGGATGAAGTTCTCGGAAGCCTTTGACACAGAAGGAGTCTCGGTTCTTTTCAAGAAATTTGCATAACTTCATGAATCGATCGATCACAATTCTATCTGGCCTTGTCTTGGACGGAGAAAGTAGTTCGAAATTGTGAAAAAGAATAACGAAAGCATTGCGTTGTTCCTCCAATGCCTGGAAAAGTAGATGTTCGATTTCGCTATATGAACAAGCTGTAAGCTGAGCATGGCGTAATGACCCGATGCCGTCCTTGAAAACCGTCATCGGATATTCGAAGACGCCCTCATACTCTATTGGTTCGATGACTATGCGATTCGGCATCACACCACTGGTTGGACCAAAAAGGGTTGCGTTGTAGCTGCTGTCAAAGCTGATCCCATTGGCTGCCAAGGCACGCAGAGTATCCAGGTTGAAGCCAAAACTTCCTGCACGAAATGCGTTGACTTCAGTTGCGCCGGCGCTGGTAAGCAGTGAAATTCCTGCTTCGATCAGGCGCTTCTGTTCTTCCAAAGAGTACTGAAAGAGAAATTGGCGTTTCCGTGTCGAATCAGGAATAAGTGGCTCTAACGATTCATCAACCCACTCAGAGTGCAAATGCAACTGAACTTCCTGTCCATTTTCCTTAATGAGACCAACAATCTCTTCAAGGGGTTGTTTCCCAAATCGCGTCGAGAAAAGTGGTTCGACAAAGAAGGTACCTAGAAGACCATGATCTTTGAGAACTCTCAGTTGATAGGGCAGGCCGAAATCACCATCAGGTGTTGGTCCGAGGATATACTTTCGGTATGCTCCAGGAAATTTCTGGTCGATGTTGACCCATCCGTCGCACCAGATTTCAACATCTACAGTAAAAAAGACTTCCAGCACTAAGACACCTCTTCCATGGTAAATCAGGAGTGATTTTGTTGTTTAATCATAAAGATAATACAGCATAAGTGAGCCGCTGGCAAAACTCCCCAGGGCGAGTTGCTGGGCCGCAGGATTCACCCTCCGAGAGTGATTCTTCTCGCCATCGAGCTCTCGGTCGCCGAGCGGTCAAGCTGATCGCATCGTCTTGATTGCTCGATGGGAACCCCCTCCTGCATCATCGGATGCATAGTCGCCGGAGCTGGAACGCAGGGAATTCATTGCCTTGATGGCATCAAGTGATCAGCGGACAGCGCCAGGACGCCGAACATCAGGTGCTTTCGCTGGGCCCTGGACCGGGAGGGTATTGGCGCCGAATTCGTCCTGAAGCCGCGTGTTGCTGCGCTCGTCGGCGGCAGGTTCGTGGTAGCGAGTCGCTTCAGCCGAGGAGAATTCGACTTTCGTTGCATGCTGCGCTTCGTGATCGATCAGGGGAAGGTGGCCCGGGGTCTTGCTGTGCTCGCGCAAGTTGCTGGTGGAAGAGGCAGCCTCCATCAGGTCGTACAGGTTGGTGACGCGTTTGGCGCTCGTCGCCGACAGGGGAATCGCAGCCAGGCTGTCCTGCATGGAGGCGCTGGAGGGGAGTGCCGTAATCGGTACGCCGCAATTGCCGGTGTGGAGATGCAGCTTCTTGTATCGGCGCCAACTATTCTGGTCGACTTGAGCATTGCACTTCCTGCCGCGATCACCTGCTGTCGGGATCTCATCGAGCATTTGCGCCAAAGTCTGCTCGCGTTGGCGCTGGATCGGGGAGGCCTTCGCAGCCGGACGCGCTTTGCCACGCTGGGGAAGAGCGCGGCTTCTCGCCGGTGCCGGCACTTCAGGCGCAGTCGTTTGGGCAGGGCTCTCTGCCGCGGACAACTGGGCCGATTGTCCGGTGGTGGCCGCCGTCACTGCCGGCCTTTCCTTCTGCGATGGGTGTTCGCGTGCTTCGATGGCCGTACCCTCGCGACGGAGATGCACGATCAGTTGATCCCCGGAAGGTTCCGTGACCAGGGCCTCATGCACGCGCTGGCCTGCGCTGGCTTGGGCAAACTGGTCGACAGCGCGCAAGTTGGTGGCTGCGCAAGGCTGTCCCTTGTACAGCGGGAAACCACAGATGCGGCGCAGCGCACGGTCGATCGGCAGCCGCTCGATCAGCCCAACGATCATCGCCAACCCGAGCACCGCCTTGGCCAGAAAGGCGTTCGCCAGGCAAGCTCGCTCGAAACGCGGACGTCCCACCCCACACGACGATGTTTCTGTGTATACCTCGATGTGTACCCATTTCAGGATGTGGGCCACCTTCTCCGATTTCGGTGTCAGCGATGCGAATTGCTCGGCCAGCTCTGGCACCAGCTCGCGTTGAATCACGTGCCACTGTTGCATGATCCGTTGGAGTTGGGCAGTATCCATCTTACAGGCCTTGTGATCTTGGTCTTGCTGACCACATCATGCCAGAAGTGGCTGTTCGCGTCCCCCGCTGTCGCTTCCAGCCACACAAAGACATGTGTCTAGTGTGGTGGTTGCGAGAGGCGCCGGAGGGTCGGCTCTCCGGTTCGGGTGTCGAGCTTCGTCGGGTCCGGAACAGCGCTCGCGGGAGGGCTCGCCTCGCCAAAAGGCCTGAGCCGCAAGCTCCGTCAGTTGCCGCTTCCAGTCCATCATCCGGTTCGGCTGGATGTTGTACCGCTATGCCAGCTCCGCCATGCTCTTGTCGCTCGTCAGCGCCGCTAGCGTGCTCAGCGCCTCGAATCCGGGCGTCTGGTTCCGCCTCGTCCTTCTGCTCATCATGCTGTCGCTCCTGTTTTGGCTGCTTCCGCAGCCGTCGGATGGGGAAGAGTACCCTTAACGCTGCTGTCTGAATTTCCGGGGCCACCTCTTCTCTTCTGGCTCGCGGTTTCGCTGACGGTGCTCAGCCCTTGGGCAGGTGCCGATACTCGGGGTCGCGACCGCTCAGTTCGCGCCACAGATCGGCAAGCGGGATGCGATTCTTGGCCGTGAAATCGACCCATTCGGTGGGCACCGGGCGCCCGGGGTGGAAGCGGATTCCCCAGATGGGTTCGAAGCGCTCGGTCGACAGCGAGTAGCGGGCATCGCCGATGACCTCGGGGTCGGCAACCGCACGCGCGACCCATCCGCCGGAAAAATGGGCGAAGCGGCGGTAGTCGCGCACGATGCGTTCGTTGGCACGCAGTTCGGGCGCTAGCGCCGCTTCGTGCGCCAGGGCAACGCTGCTGCCGGCTTTCCACGTCAGCGCGCTGCCGGCGCGGATACGGTCGGTGTGCAGGACGCCATTCGATTCGTAGACCGAGCGCCAGAGGAAGACGTTGCCGACCGTCGGGAACATCCGGGCGCGCTCGACGGTGTGCCCGCGCTGGGCAGCAATCTGCGCCTGCGCGCTGAGCGCGCGTTCCTGCTGCCAGGCGGCGCTGCCGACGTAGAGCAGCGCGGCGGCGAG
>ERZ761607.4675-NODE-4675-length-11871-cov-4.906821_pt1 | contig 11871 bp, 10 predicted proteins | sample MGYA00511164_ERZ761607 | MGnify/ENA primary metagenome ERZ761607 (study PRJEB28899, sample SAMN02445080) | bioreactor sludge metagenome | biome: EBPR sludge | place: Australia: Brisbane, Thorneside Wastewater Treatment Plant | collected 2011-06-22 ...
GCATCAACGTGAACGGGAAGCGGTTCTCGCGGTTCCATGCGCCATTGAGCACCTGCAGCAGCTTGGGATCGTTCATCAAGGCCACAGCCGAGCCGGGAAGGACCATGCGGGGACCGGAGTGGATCAGGGCCGGCGCGTGTTTCTCGATGAATTGGTTTTCCGCTTCAAGCAGGGTCAGCTCGGCCGGTGCGTCCGGGGTTTCCTTTAAACGGTAGCGCACCTGCACGCGGCAACTTTCCTTCCATTGCTCGACCACGGCAGGATCGCGGACCATTTCGACCTGGCTACGGTAATCATCCAAGCTAAGGTGGCTGAACCGGGTGCGGTGGACATCCATCAGCCGTTCATTGTACCCGTGGTAGTTCGGGGGGCCCAGCAATTCGCCGGAACGTTTGCAGCGGCCCACGCAGACGAAATTCCCGGTGGGTGGCTCAACCGTCACTTCAACGCGTTCGTAATGCTGGTCCAGGCACTTCTTCACCAGGTGCTGGATCGCTTCCTCGCGGGTCAGGAAGACGGCTTTCGTCTCGCGGCACTGGAACAGGGTCAATGGGGCGGAACTGTCCTTCGGCGCACGGACCTCCAGCTTCAGCATGTGGTGTTCCGGTTTGATCAGGAACAGGCTCGCCAGGTAGGTCAGCGGGAAGGCGCGGCGCACGGCGTGCAACTGGCGGACCACGGCACCAAGGCGATCGCGGTCGGGCAGGAAATGGATATCGATCGGAAGGTTGATGCGTTCTTCAGCCTGCCGGGGAGGCCCGCGGTGCTGATCGCGTCCGCCGCGTTCGGGGCGACGATCGGGGCGGCCGGAACCGCCACCGGCGGGTGGGGGGCCGCGCCGGTCATCACGGCGGGCATCCGGGCGTTTATCGCCACGAGGAGCGCCACGCGGGTCGCGGCCTCCGGCTCCGCCGCCACGGCCATCGCGGGAATCGCGGCGACGATCATGGCGTGCTCCACCCCGTTCCTCGTAGCTGGTAATCTCGTTCGAGGGCTTGCGGGCCCAGGTGGGCGTGAAATTCAAATCGAGGGCCATGTCCTGCAGCGGCACCGGACTCGTGGCTGACTCATCGGAGGGCGGCAGGTTGGTTGTGTCGTCGTGTTCGGCCATAAAGAATGATTCCCGTCCCATGAAGCTAGCAGAACAGGGCCGGGAGGAAAGGATTTTTGTTACATTGCCGCGGCGATGGTACGGGGTATAGTGGACCCATGAAACTAACCATCCAGCAGGAGCCGGTGTGGCCGGCATTGTCCGACGACCAGCTTGAGAAGTACTCCTCCGCGGTCACGCTCTCCGACATGGAGATCTTCGTGTTCCCGGAACTGCTCTACAGCCTGGTGCTGGCCAACATCATGTCGCCGCGCGTGTGGGCCTGGCGCGACGATCCCTGGTTTGCCGAAAACGCGAAGCTCAAGCCCTACCGGCGCATCCTGCGCCTGAAGCAGTACATCATCGACCATTATGAATTCAACCTCGACCTCGATACCTGGGGCCTGACCACCAAGCAGCAGGAGATCGAGCGGTTCCGTCCTTTTATCGATGAATCGACGATCAGCCGCAGCAACGCCCTGTTCGGCTATGAGGGCGACAAGTACTACTTCGACCTCGATATCCGGAAGCATTTCGGCCTCGACAAGTACAACACCGACGACATCCCTTACTGGAAGACCGAGACCGTGGAGGCGATGGATGCCTTCGTACTCCGGCCCGGCTACCGGCTCGGGGCGGGCGAGTGCGTGTTGCTCTCGACCCTGTATGCCGCCTCGATGTTCGTGGTGTGCGGCATCCCGCTCGACGACATCTACCTGATGGCCACGCCGCTGCACTCGCAGAACTACATCGCGGTGAACGACGGCATCATCACCAACAACCGCCGGATCATGACCAAGAACATGTGGTTCAACGGCTCGGAGCAGACGGTGAAGGCACAACGCGCATTGCGCCACGAGCAGATCACCATCGTCAGCCATCACACCGGCCTGGTCCATTGCGTGTACCCGGAGGCGACCATCGATCCCGGGGCCTACGCGCGCTTCCAGGACCACCTGCGGGGTTACCTGACCACCACGGTTGATCTCGAGATCCTCGCGAATTTCCTGCGCCAGCACAGCGAGCTCCAGAAGTGTTTCCAGTTCTGCCGGGACTGCCACGGCAAGTCCCAGTGGATCGAGGCGGAGAAGGTGTATGCCTACGAGCACACCGGACCGTACAAGGCGAGCGACAAGACCCGGGACAAGCTGCTCGATGACATCGACATGGACATGTTCTACCCGGAGCGCATCCCGGGTCGCATCTGCATCAACATCCTCGACGAATTCTTCCGCGAGAACAGGATCGACATTTCAAAACCGTCCGATGTCGAGAAGTTGAAGGCGGCCTTGCAGGGGGAATGCACGGGTTCGTGTTCCGTGGTCGAGAAGCTGGCGGAATTCGCCCGGCTGGAGCCGAAATTTCCCGATCACGGCACGGCGAAGTCCTTCGTGCCCGGCGGTTCGGTCGGGATTGATCCGGCCATGGAGCGTGCGGCGATCGTCGAACGGATCCGGGCCGGTCGTTCGAGGTATGCCATGGCGGATCTGGCGTTCTACGCCGCCCGCGACTTTTCCTGCACGGATTGGCGGCCGTTCTTCAAGGCGGCACTTGAGCGCAACCCGGTATGCCGGACGGGCTCCCGCGATTGGTCCATCGGGCATGTGGTGGAGACCCTGGCCGGGTGGCCGGAGGAATCGATCTACGACGGGGCGCGTATGGCGCAACCCGACGAGGTGTGGAACTACAAGCGCGGGGACGGATTCGAGAAGGCCATCACCCTGGCCACGATCCTGCACGGGCGCGATGCGGGGGTTCCGGTCGTTATCACGGTGGAGCCGGGGCAGGCCCGGGTTACGCAGGGCGATCTGGAGATACGCTGGCCGAGTTCGAAAGGATTACGTGGCCGGATTGAGATAACCTAAGCCCCGTAGGTCGCGCGTATCCACTCCACTTCCCGGGTCAAGCCATCACGCACGCTGGTGGTCGGCTGGTAGCCCAGCAGCTTCCGGGCCTTCTCGATGTTCGCGGCGGTGTGTTTCTGGTCGCCGGGGCGGGCCGGTTTGCGGTCGATGCTGGCCTTCCGTCCGGTTAGTTCCTCCAGCAGGGTCACCACCTCGTTCAGCGAGATGATCTGGCCGCCGCCGACGTTGAATACCTGGCTGAGGGAATGGTCGCGGTGGAGGGCGGCGCGGTAGGTGGCGTCCACGCAATCGGCGACGAAGGTATTGCTGCGGGTCTGCTCGCCATCGCCGAACATCGGGAAGGTTTTGCCGTCGAGCAGGGCCTTGATCAGGATGTGATAGGCCATGTCGGGGCGCTGGCGCGGACCGTACACGGAGAAGTACCGCAGGATGGTGATCGGGGTTCCGAAATTCGCCTCGTAGGCGCGGCAGAGGTTCTCCGCGGCGAGCTTGGTGATGCCATAAGGGGAGAACGGGACGGTCGGGCTGTCCTCCGGCTCGGTGGCTTCACGGCCGTACACGCTCGATGTGGAGACGTGGATGAAGTGGGGAAGCCTGGTGGCGCGTGCTGCATCGAGGAGGCGCTGGGTCGCCTCGAGGTTGCACGAACTGTAGAGGGGGAAATCGTCCCAGCTCTTCATCAGGCCGGGCATGGCAGCCAAGTGGAACACCGCGTCAGCCCCGGTGAGGGCGTCGTTCAGCGGATCCTTGCGGAGGTCGCAGGGGATGAAGGTGAAAGCCGGGTGGGCGAGGGCGGTGGTGAGGTTCGACTCCTTGATCGACCGGTCGTAGTACGGGATGAAGCAATCCAAGCCGCGCACCGTATGGCCATCGGCCAGCAGTCGCTCGACCAGGTGCGATCCGATGAATCCGGCGGCGCCGGTGACGATGTATGTACTCATATGTGGGCCTGTCGATCCGTTTATTTATTCACGCATCCATCGATTCATCAAGCGGCTGCGCGGAATTCAGCTTGCAAATGACGTTGGGTTATCATGCAATGCCTTGTTGCGGATTCCAAGTCCATTCATGGCCGGGAAATCGAGCGGGGTAACTATGCGGAAGATGAAGGGTACGGGGTTGACGGGAAACCATACGGGTACGGTTCGTTGTACGACCGTGGCCTTGGGGGTGTATCTGCTGGCCACAACGGTGCCGGCTCGGGCGCAAGTTGAGATGAAGGGAACGCCGCTGCTCGAACCGGCCACCTTGTCGATTCAATTGGATGCTCCCGCCAAAGCGAATACTGATTCGATTCGCGTCGGTTTCTACAACATCGAGATGTTCACCGACGGGATCAAGGATGGCAAGACCCGGAACGAGGCAGCCGCCCGCAACCAGGCCCGGGGGGCAGCGGCGATTGTTGACGAACTTGCCGCAGATATCCTGGTGGTCAGCGAAGTGGAGAACGAACGGGCTCTTGGCTGGTTGAACGATGGGTTGGTGTCCCCGTATCCGTTTGGCTACACCGTGCAGTTCGGTTCGCAGTCGGGCCGGGAAGAGAAAATGAACATCGCCTTGCTCAGCCGGGTTCAGGCTGAATCCGTGCATGAGATCGATTTCGGCCCGATGACCGGGCCGCACCGGCCGACCCGCGGCCTGTTGCGGGCAGTGATCCCCCTGGATGACGACAACCATTGGCTTCTGCTGTATGGCGCACACCTCAAGGCCAACTGGGGCGACAGGGAACGCAATTATGCCCAGCGGGTGAATGCGTTGAAGTTCCTGATGGAGGATGTCGAGTCCGTGCTTGCCGCGCATCCGGATCGCAACTGGGAGGTGATGGTGGTCGGCGATTTCAACACGGACCCTCTGCTCAAGCAGTTTGATGATGATCCGACACTGAAGGTGATGGAGGATTTTATCGACTTGTTCAGCGTCCACCACGACGTATCGGACCTGTACACGGTTCCGACGCGGCGGGGCGATCCGATGCGCGAATTCCCTCCCGCCTTGTTCGACCGGGTGTTGGTTCGTCCGGAAGTGCGGGCCGTGCCGTGGCAGACATCACTGCCGGGCGTGGTCATGAAGGGCACGGAGACCGAGGATGTGACCGTGCTGCCGGGGCAGGGGAACCACGTCTCGGACCACTATCCGATCTACGTCGACCTGATGCGCTGACCGCGCACGGCCGGATCATCCGCCGCCGAGGTACGATTCCTTTACGCTGGGATTGTCGGCCAGGGTGCGTGCCGGTCCCTCCAGTTCCACCTGACCGGTCTGTAGCACGTATCCACGGTGGGCGATCTGCAGGGCATGCCAGGCGTTCTGTTCGACAAGGAGGATGGTCTTGCCGGCCTTGTTGAGGTTGACGATGGTGGTGAAGATGACTTCAACCAGCACCGGCGCGAGGCCGAGGGTCGGTTCGTCGAGCAGCAGCAACGTCGGGTTTTGCATCAGCGCGCGGCCGATGGCCAGCATCTGTTGTTCTCCACCGGACAGGGTTCCGCCATCCTGGCGGCGTCGCTCGGCCAGCCGGGGGAAGAGCGCGAAGACTTCCTCCTTGCGGCGCAGGCTCGAGGCGGCATCGCGTTCCAGGTAGCCTCCCATGTCGAGGTTCTCGTCCACGGACAAGCGAGGGAAAATGCGGCGACCTTCCGGCACGTGGATCAGGCCTTGGGCGGCGAGGTCGTGGGGGGGACGGCCTCCGATCGGCGCACCCCGGAACAGGATCTGTCCGGCGCGGGGAGCGAGGAGGCCGGAGAGGGTGCGGAGGGTCGTGCTCTTGCCGGCTCCGTTGGCACCGATCAGGGTGACGATTTCGCCGGGCAGGATGTGAAAACTGATGCCGCGGAGCGCCTCCACCTTGCCGTAGCAGACGCACAGGTCCTTCACGTCCAGCAATGGACTGGAAGCCGGGTCAGGCATCGGTGGTCACCGCTCCTATGGCCGAGGCCCCGAGGTAGGCCTCGATGACGGCGGGGTTCCGGCGGATCTCGGCGGGTTGGCCTTCGGCGATCTTGCGGCCGTAATCAAGTACCGCCACACGGTCGGACAGGCTCATCACCATGTTCATGTGGTGCTCGATCAGCAGGATGGTCAGGGAGAAGTCGTCGCGGATCGTGCGGATGAAGTCGCGCAACACATCGGTCTCCTTCGGATTCATGCCGGCCGCCGGTTCATCCAGCAACAGCAGGCGGGGTTCGAGGGCGAGGGCGCGGGCGATCTCGAGGCGGCGCTGATCGCCATACGGAAGGTTGCGCGCCAGTTCCTCGGCTTTTTCCGCGAAGCCGAAGTAATCCAGCAGGTCCATGACCTTCCGGGCGATCCGGTGCTCCTGTCGGTGGAAGCGACGGGTCCGGAACATCGCGTCGAGGTAGGAATACGAGGCATGGCTGTGTTGCGCGACGAGCACGTTCTCGAACACGGTCATGGCCCCGAAGAGCCGGATATTCTGGAAGGTGCGGGCCACGCCGCGGCGGGCGATGGATTCGGGGGCGAGGCGGGAGATGCGGCGGCCCTCCCAGGTGATCGTGCCGCAGTCCGGCCGGTACACGCCGGTCAGCACGTTGAAAAGGCTGGTCTTGCCGGCCCCGTTCGGTCCGATCACGGAGAAGATCTCGCCACGCTGGACCTCCAGGTTCACGCCATCCACGGCCACCAGGCCGCCAAACCGCTTGGTGATGTCGCGGATGACCAGGCTCATGACGCCTTCCCTTTGCGGCGTGCTTCCAGTTCGAGTTTATGGCGGGTCTCGGGGATCAGGCCGGCGGGGCGGAAGATCATCATCAGCACCATGATCAATCCGAAGATCATGCGCTCGTACTTGGCCGGTTCCAGTTGCGAGGAGAGGTTGGCGAAGTTGTACTCGATGAACCCGAGATCGAGCACGAATCCGGTCTGGCGCAGGTGGTTCAGGCCTTCGGACAGCGACTTCAGGACCTCGATGTTCAGAAGGGTCACCGCGGCCGCGCCGAGCAGTGCCCCCTGGATCGACCCCATGCCGCCGAGGATGACCATGGCGAGGATGGTGATCGATTGCAGCAGGGTGAACGATTCGGGGCTGACGAAGAGTTGCTTGGCGGAAAAGATCGCGCCCATCACCCCGGAGAAGGCCGCGCCGGTGGCGAAGGCCAGCACCTTGGTGCGGAGCAGGGGAATGCCCATCGAGCGCGCGGCGATCTCGTCCTCGCGGATGGCCACCCAGGCCCGGCCGAACCGTGAACGGTCGAGGCGGCGGTTGATCAGCACGATGGCGAGCATCACGACGAGCACGAGGCCGTAGAAGAACAGGGCCACCGCGTGGTTGGTCTGGAGGGTCAGGCCGAGCCGGTCGGTGATGGCGAGGATCCAGTCCACCGGGGGGCGCTCGACCGGCGAGATCCCTTTGGGTCCGTTGGTGATGTTCACCGGATGATCGAGGTTGTTGGCGAGGACTCGCACGACCTCGCCGAGGCCGAGGGTGACGATGGCCAGGTAATCGCCGCGCAGGCGCAAGGCCGGCAATCCGATGAGCACGCCGACCAGCGCGGCGGTGATCACGGCCAGTGCCATGAAGAGGTAGAAATAGGGCCAGCCAGGCAGGGGGAAGTGTCCACCCTCGATGAACTGGTTCGCCTGCGGGGAACCGAAGATGGCCCAGGTGTAGGCGCCGATGGCGAAGAAGGCGGCGTAGCCGAGGTCGAGCAGGCCGGCCATGCCGACCACGATGTTCAGGCCGAGCGCGAGCGCAGCGTAGATGCCGATCTGGATGAACAATTCGAACAGGAAGGAATTCTCGAGGCCGGCCACGGGAATGCCGATCAGCAGTACGAAGGCCATCGACGACCAGCGGCTCCAGCGGTGCAGGCGGATCAGCGTGCCTGCGAACAGAATGCCCAGAACCGGGACGAGCAGGATGGTCGTGTCGGGAAAGATCCAGAGCAAGCCGACCGAGGCGAGGGTCAGCAGCGGATACAGGAAGGACTGGACCGAGGCGCGGTTCATACCTTGTCCTTCTGGGCCTTGCCGAAGATCCCCTGCGGTCGGCAGAGCAGCAACAGGACGAGGATCACGAAGCCAAAGACATCCTTGTACTCGGTGCCGACCGCGCCATTGGTGAAGAAGGGCAGGTAGAAGCCGCCCAGGGTTTCAAGCTGGCCGAGGATGACGCCGCCGATCATCGCGCCGGGGATACTGCCGATGCCGCCCAGCACGGCCGCGGTGAACGCCTTGATGCCGGGGATGAAGCCGCAGAACGGGTTCACTTGTGTATACAGCACGCCGAACAGGACGCCGGCGACGCCACCGAGGAATCCGCCGATGAAAAAGGTGCGGGCAATGATCGAGTCGGGATTGACGCCCATCAGGCTTGCCGTGGTCGCGTCCTGGGCCACGGCGCGGATCGCCTTGCCGAGTCGCGTCCGCTTCACCAGGAACCACAGGCCGGCCAGCATCAGCAGGGTTACGACGATGGTGATGAGACCCTTCACCTGCAGGGTCATGTCCAACGGGAGCACGAGGGTGTGTTCCAGTTCGGCATGGCTCGGATAGTTCATGTAGAACTCGCCGTGCCACAGGCCTTCGATCAGGCGGACCAGGTCCTGCAGGAAAAACGAGATGCCGATGGCGGTGATCAGCGGCACGAGGCGGTTGGTGTAACCGCGGCGGCGCAGCGGCCGGTAGGCGAGGCGTTCGATGGTCACCGCAGTGGCGCCGGATACGAATCCGGCGGTGACGATGGCGACCACGAGCAGGGTGAACGGGTTTTCAATATGCGGCGAAAGGTAGCGGAAGACCTCGACGCCGGTGACGGCGCCGATCATGAAGACCTCGGAGTGCGCGAAATTGATCAGGCCGAGCACGCCATACACCATGGTGTACCCGAGGGCGATCATGGCGTAGACGCTGCCGACGAGCAGCCCCTCGAGGATAATGCTCGGCAGGATTTCGAGAAGCGCTCCGTCCAATCCAGGTTCCTCCGTCAGGGGGCGCGGCGGGCGGCGCGTCAGGGTGCGGGTTCGATGGTCTGGGTGATGGCCTTGACGGTCTTTCCGGGATACGAGGCCGTCTCAAACTTCACGATGTAGTAATCGGATCGCACCCGGTCGCCCTTGTCGTCGAAGGCGATCGCCCCGGTGATGCCGTCGATCGAGACGGCCCGCACGGCCTCGGCCACGTCGGCGCGGGTTGGTGTCTTGCCCGGGTTCTTCTCCATCCAGTCCTTCAGTGCGGCGACGAAGACATTGCCGCAGTCGTAGGCGTAAAGCGCATAGGATTCGGCGTCCTTCTGGAAGCGTGTCTTGAAGCGCTCGGCGAAACTGCGGGCGGCGGGAAACTGGTCGGCGGGTCCGGCCACCGTCGTGTAGTACGCGCCGACGACGGCATCCTGGGCGATCTTCACGAACTCGGAGGAGTCCATCGCGTCAGGGCCGATGTAGGTCGCGGTGATGCCGCGCTCGCGCATCTGCTTGAGCAGCACGCCGCCGCGATCGTAGATGCCGCCGAAATACACGACATCGGGCTTCATCACGCGCATGCGGAGGATCAGCGAACTGAAGTTCGACAGTTCCTCGGTGCCATCGTAGCCGACGACTTCGGCGCCGAGGGCGAGGGCGCGGGTGCGGAACGCCTCGGCCACACCCTGGCCGTAGGTGGTCTTGTCGTGGACCACGAAGATCCGTTTGGCGCCGAGCTCATTCACGGCGAATTCGGCACCGACCGGCCCCTGCACGTCATCGCGTCCGCAGATGCGGTTGACGTTCGGATAGCGGCGTTCGGTGATCTGGGGATTGGTATTCGCCGGGGAAACCATGGCGAGCTGGTATTCGCGATAAACCTCGGAAGCGGGAATGGCAACACCCGAGTTGAGATGCCCGATCACGCCGAGGATCTCCTTGTCGTTCACGATGCGGCGGGCGGTGGCGACGCCGACATCGGGCGAGGCCTGGTCATCCTGCGGGGAGAAGGCGAGGGTAATGCCTTTTTCCTTGAACCAGGGCGAGGCCTCCTCGATGGCGAGTTGGGCTCCGAGTTTGATCATTTCACCGAGACCTGCCTGGGAGCCGGAAAGCGGGCTGACCGAGGCGATCTTGATGGTGTCCGCGCCGACCGTCGCGGACAGGGCGGACGACAACAGCAGTGCGGTTAACGGGAGATTTTTCATGGTACGGGATTAAATACTGCCGGATCGGGAATGTCAACCGGAGCCGCACAGTTGAGCGCCGTGCGAAGCGCACGACTGTGCGGGCTCATTCGGCTGCGGCGCGATCCAGCCAGACGGCGACCTGCGGATGCTTCCAGACGACCTGGCCGGCGATCACATTCCGGGGCTGGGCGAGCAGGGAGCGGACCTTCTCCGTCTTGTCGGAGCCGGTGACCACGAACACGATCCGGGTTGCCATCCGGATAATCGATGGCGCGGCGCTGATGCCGATGCGCCCGTCGGGACGGTCCACGTCGATGGCCGGATGCCGGGACGCCCGGTCGAGATCATTCGGGGAGAAAAGGGAGGCGGTATGGCCGTCGGCACCGAGGCCCAGGAAGGCGGTTTCCAGAGAACCGCCCGATGAAAAGAATTGCTGAAGTCGGCGGCCGAAGTCGTCCGCGCTTTCCCGGCGGGGCAGGGTGGTGTTGACCAGCAGCAGCTGTTCCGGTGCGGCCTGGACGGCCTGGAAGAACGGCTGCATCATCAAGGCGTTGCTGTCGGGGTGGTCGGCGGGCACCCAGCGCTCATCGCTGATGATCAGGGTCAGGTTGGGCGGGATGTGCCGGCCGGAGGCGGCGACCAAGCCATAGGCCGCCTTCGGGGTGCGGCCACCGGCCAGCATCACGCCGATCTGCCGCCCGGGTTCAGCGATGGCCTGGTCGAACAACCCGAGCAGGGATTCGGCCAGGGCATGCGCCACCGCGTCCGCGTCGTTGTAGACCCGGCGGTTGATCATCCAGCCGCACGAACCGCTGGCCGAATCAACCGGCATCTTTGAACTGTCCCACCAGCGCGGTCACCATGGCCTTCGCGTCGCCGAACAACATGCGGGTATTGTCCTTGAAGAACAGCGGGTTTTCCACGCCGGCGAATCCGGACGCCATGCTGCGCTTCAGGACAAAGCAGGTCTTCGCCTCGTCGACATTGATGATCGGCATGCCGTAGATCGGGCTCGATGTATCCTCGCGGGCGGCCGGGTTCACCACGTCGTTCGCGCCGATGACGATGGCGACGTCGATGGTGGCCATGACCGGATTGACATCCGGCGGTTCGACCAGTTGTTCGTACGGCACATTCGCCTCGGCGAGCAGCACGTTCATGTGGCCGGGCATGCGGCCGGCGACCGGGTGGATCGCATATTTCACATCGCATCCATTCTTCTCCAGCGCATCGCCGAGTTCACGCACGACGTGCTGGGCCTGGGCCACCGCCATGCCGTAGCCGGGGACGACGACCACCGAGCGCGCGGCCTCGAGGATGTAGTAGGCATCCTCGGCAGTGATCGGCTTCGCTTCACCTTGCACTGTGCCGGACTTCGCGGAGGAAGAGGTCGCGCCGAAGCCGCTGAACAGTACGTTGCTCAGCGAGCGGTTCATCGCCTTGCACATGATCTGGGTCAGGATGATACCGCTGGCGCCGACGAGGCAGCCCGCGACGACCAGCACATTGTTGAAGATCACGAAGCCAGCGGCACAGGCCGCGAGCCCTGAATAGCTGTTCAGCAGGGAGATCACCACCGGCATGTCCGCGCCACCGATCGGGATAACCGCCAGCACGCCGAGGATCAACGAGATAACGACGGCAATCAGGAACAACGGATACGTTGTTTCCGGGGCGATACTGCCCAGCACCAGGATGGCGATGGAGGCGATCAGCAGGCCCGCATTCACCGGTTTCTGGGCCTTGAACAGGATCGGCTTGCTGTTCATCTTCTCGGCCAGCTTCGCATAAGCGATGATGCTGCCGGTGAA
>ERZ761607.4676-NODE-4676-length-11870-cov-6.024460_pt1 | contig 11870 bp, 10 predicted proteins | sample MGYA00511164_ERZ761607 | MGnify/ENA primary metagenome ERZ761607 (study PRJEB28899, sample SAMN02445080) | bioreactor sludge metagenome | biome: EBPR sludge | place: Australia: Brisbane, Thorneside Wastewater Treatment Plant | collected 2011-06-22 ...
TGTACGACGCCCTCCGCGGCGGCGAGATCGATCTGTGGGTGGCCCGCAAGGTCGCGTCGATGACCCGCAAACTCGGCCCCGGGGCGGCGGGGTTGGTCGATCGGGCCGTCACCCCGGCCGTCGCGCAGGGCCCCGGCCGGGTCCTGTCGATCGCCGAGGCCAAGGTGATCGAGGCCGACACCGCCCAAGCCCGCGCGGAACGGGAAGAGGGTCGCCGCAAGCGGTATGTCGCGATCACCCCGACCGATGAGGGGACCGGGCTCCGCACAGTGATCGCCGCCGTGGTCCCCGCGGACGCGGTCTGGCTCGACGCCCAGGTCGAACGCGTCGCCGACGCCCTCGACGCCCGGCGCGACCTGATCCCCGAGCTACCCGAGGACTGCACCCGCGACGAACTCCGCTCCGCAGCGCTGGGCTGGCTGGCCCACCCTGAAGACGTCACCGCACTCCTCGCCGGGGAGGAACAACCCCAAGGGAGGGGCGCCAGCAGCCGCAACGCCGTTGTCTACGTCCACCTGCACCAGGCCGCACTCGAAGGCGCGGCAGCGGTCGCCCGGGTTGAGGGTCTCGGTCCCCAGTTGGTCGACGAACTGACCGGGTTGCTCGGCCACGCCCGAGTCACGCTGGCGCCGGTCATCGACCTGGCCGACCAGGCCTCCGTCAACGGCTACGAACACCCCCAGAAAGTCCGCGAGAGGACGCTGCTCCGCACCATCGGTGACGTCTTCCCGCATGCTTCCGCGATCAGCCGGAGCGTGGACTTCGACCACCCCGACCCCTACAAACCCAACGGACCACCCGGTCAGACCGGAGACCACAACGCCGCACCACTCGGGCGCCGACATCACCGAGCCAAAAACCCACCTCGGCTATCGGGTCCGACAACTCGGCCCCGGGATCTACCTGTGGCGCACACCCCACGGCCTCTACCGACTCGTCGACCCGACCGGCACCCACCACGTCGCCCCGACCTCAGCGGTCAACTTCCACTCACCGGAATCCGACGGCGAGGCGGGATCGTCACCCGCCTTACCGTCAGGACCGTGACCAGTGCGGAGGCCACCCAGGCCGACATCACCGAGGAGATCGAGAAGATCTCGGCGGGCTACGCCGGGGGCGAGAGCCAGACGCGGCTCGACTACCCGCCGTACCGATCCAGCATTCTGCGGCACCCCACCAAAGCGCCCCAGCAGGCCGATCCGGAGGGCGTGGAGCTGTGGTCGCCGGTCTTCGGCCAGCGCGACGTCGGTGAGCTCGAATCCGACCTCACCATCCAGCACCGCGGTGAGCCGCAGGGCGAGCGGATCGTGGTGTCCGGGCGGGTCCTCGACGGCGACGGCCGCCCGGTGCGCGGACAGCTCGTCGAGGTGTGGCAGGCCAACGCCGCCGGCCGCTACATCCACCAGCGCGACCAGCACCCGGCTCCGCTCGACCCCAACTTCACCGGGATGGGCCGCTGCCTGACCGACGACGACGGGTACTACCGGTTCACCACGATCAAGCCCGGTCCCTACCCGTGGCGCAACCACCGCAACGCGTGGCGGCCGGCGCACATCCACTTCTCGCTGTTCGGGACCGAGTTCACCCAGCGGATGATCACCCAGATGTACTTCCCCGGCGACCCGCTCTTCGCCCTCGACCCCATTTACCAGGCCGTGGTCGACCCGGCGGCACGGGAGCGGTTGGTCGCGACCTACGACCACGACCTCACCGAGCCCGAGCGGTGGATGGGCTACCGCTGGGACATCGTGCTGACCGGACCGCACCGCACACAGATGGAGCAGTTGGAGCAGACGGAGGCGGAGCAGTGAGCCTCACGCCCACCCCCGGCCAGACGGTCGGCCCCTTCTTCGGCTATGCGCTGCCCTTCCCCGAGGACCAGCACCTCGTGCCGCCCGGCTCGCCAGGCGCCGTCCGCCTGCAGGGCACCGTGTACGACGGGCGCGGCGAGCCGGTCCCCGACGCGATCCTCGAGCTCTGGCAGGCCGACGCGTCCGGCGCGGTCGTGCAGCAACCCGGGTCACTGCGTCGCGACGGCTGGACCTTCACCGGCTGGGGCCGTGCGTCCACCGATGCGCTGGGTCACTACTCGTTCACGACCGTGGCGCCGGCGGCGCCGTTCTTCGCGGTGACCGTGTTCGCGCGTGGACTGCTCGACCGATTGTTCACCCGCGCCTACCTGCCGGCCGCCGCCGACGACCCCTTCCTCGCCACGCTCGACCCCGACCGCCGCTCGACGCTGGTCGTCACCGAGCCCCAACCGGGTGGGGGATACGTGTTCGACGTGTACCTGCAGGGGGAGCGGGAGACCGTCTTCCTCTCCTACCCGCGACACTGAGGTCGATGAGCGACGACTTCTGGCCCGGCGACCATCGCGCCGGCGACCACTTCACGCAGGACACCTTCCGCGAAGCGATGACCGCCGTCGAGGTGGTGTGGCTCGCTGCCCTGGTCCGCCACGGCATCGCACCCGCCTCCGCGGAGGTCGACCTCGGCGACCTCCTGGAGCCCGACCACGAGGACTACCTCGCCGAGGAGACCGACGCGGGCGGCAACCCGGTCATCGGCCTGGTGAGCCTGCTCCGCTCGGCGCTCGAAGACGAAGAGCCCGACGCCGCGCGATGGCTGCACCGTGGGCTGACCAGCCAGGACGTGCTCGACACCGCGATCATGCTGATGGCGCAGGACGCGGTCGGGCAGCTGCAGTCGGAGATCCGCGGCCAGGCCGAACGGTTGGCCGCGCTCGCGATGAAGCACCGGGGCACGGTGATGGTGGCGCGCACGCTCACCCAGCACGCGGTGCCGACGACGTTCGGGCTCAAGGTCGCGCAGTGGCTCACCGGCGTCCTCGACGCGTACGACGGGCTGGCCGCGCTCTCGTTCCCGGTCCAGATCGGCGGCGCCGCCGGCACCGGGGCGGCGGTCGCCGAACTCGGGGCCGACCCGACGACGTTGATCGCGGAAGTCGGGCAGGAACTGGGGCTGGACCCCGCGGTCCCGTGGCACACGGTCAGGACGCCGATCACCCGGCTCGCCGACGCCCTGGTCGCGTGCACCGACGCCTGGGGGCACCTCGCCTCCGATGTGCTGATCCTCTCGCGGCCGGAGATCGGCGAGCTCAGCGAGGGCTCCGGCGGCGGGTCCTCGACGATGCCCGACAAGCACAACCCCGTGCTGTCGGTGCTGATCCGGCGCACCGCCATCACGACACCGCAGCTGGCCGCCACCCTCCACCTGACAGCAGCGCTGCAGGTCGACGAGCGGGCCGACGGCGCCTGGCATGCCGAATGGGCGACGCTGCGCGATCTGGTCCGGCGGACCCTGGTCGCCGCCTCGCACGCGTTCGACCTGGCCGCCGAGCTTCAGGTGCACACCGACCGGATGACCCAGACCCTCGGTTCCGCCCGCGGCACGGTGCTGGCCGAGCAGCGGACCATGGCCGAGCTGGCGGGGCACACCCCCATGGCGGCGTACGTCGGCGAGGCCGGCACCTTCGTGGACGCCGCGGTCGACCGCGCGCGCCGTACCTTCGAGGCTCCGGCATGACCACCGGCGTGACCACCCTCGTGCTCGGCCCGTCGCTCGGCACCTCGGCCGACGCGTGTTGGGGCGCCTGCGCGGCGCTGCTGCGCGACGACTTCGACGTCCGGCTCTGGGAGCTGCCCGGCCATGGCACCGACCGCGGTCCGTCCCCCGCCGACCTCACCATCGCAGACCTGGCAGCGACGATCCTGGACAGCGTGGACGGCCCGTTCCTCTACGCCGGCGACTCGGTCGGCGGTCAGGTCGGGTTGCAGCTGCTGCTGGACGCGCCGGATCGAGTGGCCGGCGCAGTGCTGTGCTGCACCGGCGCGAGGATCGGCGACGCCGAGATCTGGCGTGATCGGGTCGCACAGGTCCGCGCCTCCGGGACCGCGTCGCTGGTCACCGCGTCCGCCCAGCGCTGGTTCGCACCCGGCTTCCTCGAGCGCGAGCCCGAACGCGCCTCCGCGCTGCTGCACGCGCTCCGCGAGGCGTCCGACGACGGCTACCTCGCGGTGTGTGGCGCATTGGCGGCGTACGACGTCCGCGATCGGCTCGGTGAGATCACCGCGCCGGTGGTCGCGCTGGCCGGGGCCGACGATCCGGTGTGCCCGCCCGACCTGCTCCGTGAGATCGCCGAGGGCCGTGCAGCGCGGCCGCCTCGTCGTCCTCGACGACACCGCCCACCAGGCACCCGCCGAGCGGCCCGCAGAGGTCGCCACCATCATCCGCGAACTGGCCCGAGAGGTAAGCGCATGACCAGGTACGACGACGGCATGACCGTGCGACGCGAGGTGCTCGGCGACGAACACGTCGACCGCGCCACCGCGGCTGCCACCGAGCTCACCCGTGACTTTCAGGAGCTGATCACGGAGTACGCCTGGGGCACCATCTGGACCCGCCCCGGCCTCGACCGACGCAGCCGTTCGCTGATCACGCTCACCGCGTTGGTCGCGCGCGGCCACCACGAGGAGCTCGCGCTGCACCTGCGGGCCGCGCTCCGCAACGGACTGACCGTCGACGAGATCAAGGAGACCCTGTTGCAGACCGCGATCTACTGCGGCGTACCCGATGCCAATACGGCGTTCCGGATCGCCCAGAGCGTGCTCGCAGAGGAGCGCACCGATGGCTGAGGCGTTCGTCTATGGCGCGGTGCGGACGCCGTTCGGGCGGTTCGGTGGGGCGTTGGCCGAGGTGCGTCCCGACGACCTGGCTGCGACCGCGGTGTCCGCGCTGCTGGCCCAGGCGCCGGAGCTGGATCCGGCCGCCATCGGCGACGTGGTGTGGGGGTGTGCCAACCAGGCCGGCGAGGACAACCGCAACGTGGGTCGGATGGCGGTGTTGTTGGCCGGGTTGCCGGTCTCGGTGCCGGCGGTGACGGTCAACCGGCTGTGCGGGTCGTCCCTGGACGCGGCGATGCAGGCCTCGCGGACGATCGAGGCCGGTGACGCGGAGGTGGTGCTGGCCGGCGGTGTCGAGTCGATGACGCGCGCGCCGTGGGTGCTGCCGAAGCCCTCGCGGGCCTTTCCCGCGGGCAATGTCACCGCGGTGTCGACGACGCTGGGGTGGCGGCTGGTCAACGAGCGGATGCCGGCGGAGTGGACGGTGTCGCTGGGTGAGGCCAACGAGCTGTTGGCCGAGCGGTTCTCGATCGGGCGGGAGCGGCAGGACGAGTTCGCGGCCCGGTCGCACAACCTGGCGGACGCGGCGTGGGAGGCGGGGTTCTACGACGAGCTCGTCGTCGGGGTTCCGGGTGTGGAGTTGGCCCGCGACGAGGGCATCCGGCCGGGTTCGTCGGCGGCGAAGCTGGCCGGGCTGAATCCGTCGTTCCGCTCCGCCGAGCAGGGTGGCACCATCACCGCGGGCAACGCGTCGCCGCTCAACGACGGGGCGTCGGCGGTGCTGCTCGGCGCCGAGGGCGCGGTGCCAGGGTTGGATCCGCTGGCTCGGGTCGCGGGTCGCGGCACGCACGCGAACCTGCCGCAGGACTTCGGGTTCGCGCCGGTCGAGGCCGCCGGGAAGGCGCTGGCCCGGGCCGTGATCACCTGGGCCGATGTGGCTGCGGTCGAGCTCAACGAGGCGTTCGCGGTCCAGTCGCTGGCGTGTGTGGACGCGTGGTTGAAGGAGGGGTTGGTCGATCCGGAGATCGTCAACGCCAAGGGTGGCGCGATCGCCATCGGACACCCGCTGGGCGCCTCCGGAGGCCGCGTGCTGGGCACGCTCGCGCATCGGTTGCGTGAGTCCGGCGACCGGTGGGGCGTGGCAGCGATCTGCATCGGGGTCGGCCAGGCGCTTGCGGTCGTCCTGGAGAACGTGAGCGGGTCTGCCGCGTGATCACCGCCATCTGCGAGACCACGGCCGAGGCGGTGGCGGGCATCGAGGACGGGTCGACCGTGCTGATCGGCGGGTTCGGCATGGCCGGCATGCCGGTCGAGCTGATCGACGCGCTGATCGTCCAGGGCGCCACCGACCTGACCGTGGTCTCCAACAACGCCGGCAACGGCGACGCGGGGCTCGCCGCGCTGCTCGCGATGGGGCGGGTCCGCAAGGTGATCTGCTCCTTCCCCCGCCAGTCCGACTCGTGGGTCTTCGATCGGCTCTACCGGGCAGGTGAGGTGGAGCTGGAGCTCGTGCCGCAGGGCAACCTCGCCGAACGGATGCGCGCGGCCGGCGCCGGGATCGGGGCGTTCTTCTGCCCCACCGCGGTCGGTACGCCGCTCGCCGCAGGGCCCGATGGACCCAAGGAGACCCGAGAGATCGACGGACGCACGTACGTGCTGGAGTACCCCATCCACGGCGACGTCGCCCTGATCGGCGCGCACCGGGCCGACCGGATGGGCAACCTGGTCTACCGCAAGACCGCCCGCAATTTCGGGCCGGTGATGGCCACCGCCGCGGCGACGGTGATCGCGCAGGTGCACGAGGTGGTGGAGGTGGGGGAGATCGACCCCGAGACCGTGGTGACGCCGAGCATCTACGTCGACCGGGTGGTCGCGGTATGACCTTGACCAAGCAAGAGATGGCCCAGCTCGTGGCCCGCGACATCGCGCCCGGCTCGTTCGTCAACCTGGGGATCGGTCAGCCGACGATGGTGGCCGACTTCCTCGAACCGGGATCGGGCGTGGTCCTGCACACCGAGAACGGCATGCTCAACATGGGACCCGCTGCCCGTGAGGGCGAGGAGGACTGGGACCTCACCAACGCCGGGAAGGAACCGGTCACCGAGCTGCCCGGCGCGGCGTACTTCCACCACGCCGACTCCTTCGCGATGATGCGCGGCGGCCACCTCGACGTCTGCGTGCTCGGCGCCTTCCAGGTCAGCGCGGGCGGCGACCTCGCCAACTGGCACACCGGCGCCCCCGACGCGATCCCGGCGGTGGGCGGGGCCATGGACCTGGCCATCGGCGCGAAGAGCGTCTTCGTGATGATGAGCCTGTTCGCCAAGGACGGCAGCCCCAAGCTCGTGCCCGCCTGCACCTATCCGCTCACCGGCGTCGGCTGCGTCGACCGCGTCTACACCGAGCACGCTGTCTTCGACATCGGGCCTTCGGGCGTGACCGTTCGCGAGACCTTCGGCCTGTCGTACGACGAGCTGGCCGATCGGCTCGACGTGGAGCTTCGACCGCACGCATCGCACTAGGGCGTGCGGGCACGCCCTAGTTTCCTGCCGCGGGAATGCGGAGAGTGTCTCCGTTGTCGTACGGGTATGGCTGCTGCCCCCACTGTCCACCGCGTGACCATCGACGGCGAGAGCATCCGGACGCCGCGCCTGGTGCTGCGACCCTGGTCGATCGAGGACGCGCCCCAGGCGTTGCGGATCTTCGGGGACGAGTCGGTGACGCGCTGGCTCAGTCCGGCGATGACTCGGGTGTCGACCCAGGAATCGATGGCTCAGCTGATCGAATCGTGGCTCGAGGCGCCGCCACTCGGACCCGCGGGCCGCTGGGCAGTGACGAGGGCAGCCGATGATCGGCTGCTCGGTGGTGTGGCCGTGCTCCCGCTCCCGCCCGGACGCGCCGATCTCGAGGTCGGCTGGCAACTCGACCCCGCCGCGTGGGGGCTCGGTTATGCCGCTGAGGCGGGTCACGCGGTTGCGCACCATGCCTTCGAGGCGGGTGCGGATGAGTTGTTCGCGGTCGTGCGGCCGCGCAACACACGGGGCGCGCGGACGGCGACCTCAATCGGCATGGAGTGGGTCGGCGAGACGGAGAAGTACTACGACCTACGACTTCAGGTCTACCGGCTGCGCAAGGGGGAGCTCGACGCGCCGAGGCTGCCCGGCGCCTGAGCAGCCTGCGCCAACGGGCGAAGCTCGGGACCCGAAGCGCGCAAGGAAAGTCAGCGCCTCTTCTTCACCTTGAACGTCGTGGTGGTCGTGGTGCCCTGCCACACCGAGCCGGCGGTAGGGACGTAGGTGACGGTGACGGAGTACTTGCCCGGCTTGAGCTTGCGGGTCTTGAGGTCGACCTGGCCACCGGTGATGGTGAGGGTGCGGGTGAGCACCTTGCCGCCAGGGCGCTTGACGATCGTCACGGTGACCTGACCGGTCGGGGCGAGGTTGCTGGCGCCGGCGACCGCCACCTTGATCTTCGCGCGCTGTCCGGTCTTGACCTTTGCCTGCGCCGAGGCGCTGGTCGCCAGGCAGGCGGAGTAGGGGCAGTCCGCGCTCGCCGTCGGCGCGGTCGCCAACATGCCCAGGATCAGCGCGGCCACCAGGGCGGCCGCCGCCGCGAGTCTCGTGATCACTTCTTGGTCATCTCCTTCGTCGTGCACGGTGGTCCTAGGTGGCCAACTCGGCCGTCGAGCAGGAAGCAGACCCGGGCGAGCGCCCGTCGCGCGGTGTGCGGGCCGTCCAGCCGGCGCAGCGCGGCCAGCTCGTCGTCGGTGATGGGCGGCACCGGGACATGCGAGACGAGCGGGTGCCGCGGGCGTACGTCGCGGGGCTCGCGCTCGCCGTACAGCTCCTTGTGGAGCTTCTCGCCCGCGCGCATCCCGGTGAACTCCACGCTCACTTCGCGTCCGGCCTGGTGCATCAGTTGGTGAGCGACGTCGAGGATCCGTACGGGTTCGCCCATGTCGAGCACGAGCGTCTCGCCGGGCCGGCCGATCGCGGCCGCCTGGACGACGAGCTGGCAGGCTTCCTCGATCGTCATGAAGTAGCGGGTGACCTCGGGGTCGGTCACCGTGACCGGCCCGCCCTCCGCGATCTGTCGGGCGAAGGTGGTGAGCACCGAGCCGCGACTGCCGAGCACGTTGCCGAACCGCACGGACACGTAGCGGCCGTCGCTCACCTCCCGGGCCTTCGCGGCGGTGAGTCCTTCGGCGATCCGCTTGGAGTAGCCGAGCACGCTGCACGGGTTGGCGGCCTTGTCGGTGGAGATGTTGACCCACTCGCGAACGTCGAGTCGAGGCTGCCCGCCTCGATGCCGGGCGTGACTCGCACGGCGCCAGCGCCTCGGGCGCCGGGCGCGCCGGTCATCGACCAGGTGACCTGCACCTCGTCGGGTCCGGTCACCAGGGCGGCCACCGTGGCGACCGGGCGGCCGGCCAGTTGCTGGATCTGCGCGGGTACGGCGGCGCCGGCCACCGTGACGTCGGACAGCGACCCGCCGGTGGGCCCGTAGAGGCGGACCGCCACCAGCTGGGACCCCAGGGGCACGCCGTGGTCGCCGGAGCCGGTGACCGACACGGGGAGCTTGCTGGCCTCCTCGGCGGTGAGGGTCTGGCTCAACGTGAGGGTGCCGCGGAGGTCCTGGCGGTCCTCGGCACAACCCTCGGCGTGCACCGAGACGCGGTGGCGGAGGTAGTAGGACATCTTGGATCCGGTCGCGTCGTTGAGCGCGACCAGGACGTTCGGGTGGTCGCCGTCATCACCGTCTACCGCGCCGAGGACCGCGCTGTCCTGCAGCTCCGTGGCGAGCTCGTCGGCGAAGGGCGCGACGTAGAGCCGATGCTCGTCGACCGCGCGGGCCAGGGCACGGACGAGCTCGGTCGGTGATGCCTGGTCGCCGGTCAGCGCGCCGACGACCGCGCGGGTGGCGGCGGCGAAGAAGGCGTCCTGGGAGGCGGGGTCGCGGTCGAGGTAGGGCCGCTGCAGCAGTTGAGGTACGGCGTTGTCGCTGGTGAGCGTGGTGCCCTCCACGCCCACCGGACCGATGGCCGCGAGCACGTAGGACAGCGCGACAGGGTCGATCGAGACGACCCCGTCGAGCTTGTCATGCTGGTCGCCCTCCCAGTGGGCGCGCATCAGCGCCGCGGCGCGGGTGAAGTCCGGTGTGAACGTGGCGTCCTGGAAGTAGCGGCCGTAGAGGTCGGAGTAGACCGCCTGCTCGCCGTCGGCCAAGGCCGCCGCGGACGTCGGGCGAACGGGGAAGTCCGAGGCCGTGCCCTGGCCGCGCACTCGGACGGCGCCGTCATCGACGCTCAGCTCGGCCCAGGCGCCCGGCAGACCGCCGGTGGCTCGGATCTCGGCATTGTTCTGGACGACGAGCAGGTAGGTCCGGTGCCCGTCGGCACCGAGCAGGGCGGGGAGCGCGCGGGTCGCGGTAGCGGCCCCCGACAGCAGCCCGTCGAGGGTGTCGAGGTCGTCGACATAGCTCTCGACCGCCGTACGCAGCGGGCCGGCGTACGACGAGGTGTCGAGCCCGCGCACCTGCCCGCGTGCCTGGCCGACGGCGGCGCTCGCAGTCGCCACCGGCTGTTGCAGCTCGATCACCTGGTCGAGATCGATGCGTCCGCTATGGGAGAGCGGGCCGAGCTCGCTGACCTGCCGCACCAGCGGCTCGACGCCGCCCGCGAGGGAGACCAGCGACGAGGAGGTCGCCCGCACGCCGTCGGCATCGTCACCGACCACCGGCAGCCGGGTGAGCACGCTCCACCCGGTGCCACGGGTGTGCCCGTCAGCGGTCGCGCTCGAGAGCTGAAGCTGCGCGAGGGCGCGCTCGGCTCCGGACCCGTCCTCCGCGCGTACGGCGGATGACAGGCTCTCGGCGCTGGCCCGGGCGGTCGTCAGATCGCGCTCCACCCGCCAGACCAGCCACGCGGTGTAGGCCAGCCACAGGAGTACGAGGACGAGAAGGCTCAGGACCACCCGCCGGATCACCGGCTCGGCTGGGGGTTGACGATTTCCTCTCGCATGGCGCCGAGGCAACCACAGGATTCGCACACCCGGCGGCCGCTCCGTGCGCCCGTGCGCTGCCCGGCCGGTCAGGGCCGCCGAAGTGCGCGGTCAGGCCAGAACTGAGCTGTCTGTGCTGGTGGTTTTCGTCGAGTGACGCGGATTGGTTGTTATCCACAGTGGAAACAACCGATCCGCGTCACTCGCCGCGAAACATGCCACCACACTGCACGCTCCGGCGATCGGGATGCGCTCCCGGTCGACTCCGGCGCCGCGTCCTCGACGCAGACTGGCGGCGGCAGCCCAGATCCCCGAGCCAGGATGACGACTCGGGCTGCCGCGGTGTGAGACGCATCCGGGCCGAGCGATCGGGACACGATCCGGTCCGGTCACACCACGGGCCTCTCGCGGAGGACCGGCCCCCCGCCGACGTCGGCTTCCGGGCCACCGCGAGAGGCCCCCTCTTCGCCATCGACTCTTCTATCGTCGTGCTGACGACCGCGACCCCGACCCCGGTAGGAGTGACGATGGCCCTGTTCCCCGAAGCGCGCGCCGCGGTCGAGGCGGCTGCGGCCGAGGTGCCTGTGTGGACCGAGGGGTACGACGTGCCGGCGGCCCGCGTCGCCAACCGCGAGGCCGCGCTCGCCGAGGCGCCCGAGCCGGTGGCCGAGGTCGTCGACCTGGACGCCAACGGCGTCCGGGTGCGGGTGTTCCGGCCCGCCGGAGCCGATCCCGGCGTGGTGGTCCACCTGCACGGTGGTGGGTTCGTCTTCCACGACGTCGAGGTGCACGACCGGGTCTGCCGGCGGTTCGCGAACCGGCTGGGCATGGCGGTGCTGAGCGTGGACTACCGGCTGGCTCCCGAACACCGGTTCCCGGCCGCCCCCGACGACGTCGACACCGTGCTCGACTGGCTCGATCGCGCGGGAGCTCAACTGGCGCTCGACGGTCCGACGTACGTGCACGGCGACAGCGCCGGCGGCAACCTCGCACTGGTGGCGGCGCTGCGGCACCCCGGACGGTTCCGGGCCGCCGTCCTGCAGTATCCGTTCCTCGACCCGACGGCGGCGGGCGCGTCGTACGCACTCGGGGCCGCGGCGGCCTTCGACCCGCGCGAGGCGGAGTGGTACTGGCAGCAGTACGCCAGCACCGAGGCCGACCTCACCCACCCCGACCTCGCGCCGCTGCTCTCCGATCGGCTCGGCACGCTGCCCCCGACCCTGGTGACCAC
>ERZ761607.4679-NODE-4679-length-11866-cov-4.979680_pt1 | contig 11866 bp, 9 predicted proteins | sample MGYA00511164_ERZ761607 | MGnify/ENA primary metagenome ERZ761607 (study PRJEB28899, sample SAMN02445080) | bioreactor sludge metagenome | biome: EBPR sludge | place: Australia: Brisbane, Thorneside Wastewater Treatment Plant | collected 2011-06-22 ...
GCTCTACACCATCTCCATGCATGCCCGCTTCGGCCAGACGGTCGGCAAGATGGTCACCAAGGTGCGGGTCCTGGACGCCCGGACGGAAGCGCCCATCACGCCGCGGCAAGCCGTGCTGCGCGACGGCATCCCTGCCCTCCTGACCCTCGGCCTGGCGGGCTACCAGGCGTTTCTCATCCTGACGACCGCCGCGTCCCCGCGCGACGTGACCTCGGGGGAGGCTCTGGCGGCATCCACCGCCTTCTGGCTGCTGGCGCTCATTCCCCTGGTCTGGTTTGTTGCGGAAGTCCTGACCATGCTCACCAACGAGCGGCGGCGCGCCCTCCACGACTTTATCGCCGGAACGGTGGTGATCCGGACCAACGTGGACGATCGCCTTGATCGTGCCTAGGCACCGCATCGTCCCGAAAGCATCGTCGTTACGAAAGCCAGACCCCACCCGGAGCCGGTCCTTGACCGCCCGAATACGGCCCGTCGGTGCACCCCCTGGCCCGTTCGTGCATAAACCGGTACCGTTCGTGCAAGCGTTGTAATGATCGCCGGTTACGGCACGTATTGTCCCCCGTGCGAGCATGGTGCCGCACAACACGCAACAACAGGAAAGGGACATAGACATGAAAAGCAGCAACATCGTGGTGGCCATCGTGACGGGATTCGCTCTTGCCGGGGAGGCACGGGCGGAAAGGCTGGTCGGCGACCGGTATCTTTCGGGACGTGCGGTGATCGGCCAGCACAGCTTCGAGGGACCGGCCATCACCGGACCGGTCGACGACGCCTTCGAGGATTCCGACGAGAGCGGGTATGGCGTCCAGGTGGAGGTTTCGCAACCGCTGGGTGGCGGATGGTTCACCCGGGGCATGGGCGAGTGGATGACCTACGGCGATGACGAGGACTTCAACACCGTGCACCTTTCGTTGGGACTGGGCTATGTGGCCGACCTGGTGGCGCTCGATGCCGGTGCCCTCTACGGCTATGCCATCATCGGCGGCGAGTACTTCCGGGCCGACGGGCTCGACGAGTTCGAAGCCAATCCGGCGTTCGGCGGCGCAGGCTCGGGGGAGGACGGCGACGACGTCGGGTTCTCGGGCGAAGCGGGTGTCGGGGCCACCCTGTTCGACCGCTGGGACACGAGCCTGTACGGCAAATACTACAACTTCGGCGATGGCAGCGGTCCCGGCTTCGGCGCGCGGGTCAGCTATGCCGTCAACGAAACCTGGACCCTTCTGGGGAGCTGGGATGGCCTCTGGGTGGAGGACGCCGGGTACACGGTCGACATCGACACCCAGCGCTTCACGTTCGGTGCCGCCTGGACGTACTAGGCTTGGCGAGGAAGCCCCGGGTCGGGACGGCCCGGGGGTTCGTCCCGGTGGCCCATCGTCCCCACAGGGCCCCGGACGGGCAGCGCACGGGAGGCGACGCCTGCACCGGACCGGTACGCGGTCCATTCCTTGCCGGTGCAAAACCGGGTCGCAACAAATGGAATCGGATATTGCCGTCAACGCGATCATCGCTATAACTATATTCAAGTTCAACAACCCTTCAGGAGTTGTCCGTATGAAGCACATCGCCTCCCTGGCTGGCCACGCCGTGGCGTGCGTCGCCCTGCTCCTCACCGCACCGTTCCACGCCGCCGCGAACGACGACAAGAACGCGGTGATCACCTCCACCGACAACAAGGGAAACTCCTACGCGGCCAAAGGGTATGTGGCGATGAAGGCGGCGCCGGACGCGAAGACATTCAAGGCATCCGACAAAATCGCCAACGCGAAGCTGCCCAAGAAGGTCGACCTGCGCGGCATGATGACCGCGATCGAGGACCAGGGACAGACGAGTTCGTGCGTGGCCAACGCCCTCGCCGGATCGTACGAGTACTGGATCCGCCGCACCACCAAGCAGGACTACGATGTGAGCCGGTTGTTCCTGTACTACAACGCGCGCTGGCGCAGCGGCGACCAGGACAAGGATGCGGGCAGCGTGATCCAACTGGCCATGGAGGGGCTCCGGGATTTCGGTGCCTGCTCGGAGGTCAGCTGGCCGTTTGAAAAACCCTTGCTGTTGAAGAAACCCGACCGCGACGCCTACGCGGAGGCCGCCCAGTTCAAAATCACGGAAATGGCCCGGGTTCCGCTTGATCTGCAGGCCTGGAAACAAGCCCTCGCCTCCGGCTACCCCATCGTGTTCGGTTGCCTGCTGTTTGAATCCTTCGACCAGGCCAACCAGCGTGGCGGCGTGGTCCCGATGCCCAGCCCCGAGGACGTCGGCCGCTCCTCGCACGGCGGCCATGCCATGACGGCCGTGGGCTATTCTGACGCGGAGCAGGTGTTTATCGTGCGCAATTCGTGGGGCCCGAAATGGGGCGACAAGGGGTATTGCTACATGCCCTACAACTACCTGATGAACCCCGAATTCAATGCCGGCGACAGCTGGGTGTTTGTCCCGGCCGTCGAATTGGAAAATCCGGAGGAAACCTGGGTCAACGACGACAAGCCGGTGACCGACGGGGGACGCGGGGTCACGTTCGTGATCAACCCGTATTCGGTCGAGGATTACGCGGATGTCGAGCTCACCTGGTGGGAGGAGTCCACCGTCGAATACGAAGAAACCTCCGACGATACCTACCTCCAGTACGCGGCGTTGGCCGAGGCGGAGGAATGGGAGTCGATGGAGGATTTCGACTACGAGGAGGTCATCGCCGAGTGGCAGGAGGAAAATCCCGGCGAGGAGAGCGACCTCTACCTCGTTGATGTCGAGGACGTGTACGAGGACGAGGCGTTCGAGGAGGGTATGGACGAAGCGGCCGAGGGCGATCCGGAATTCGATGAGGAATCCGCCGCGGATTACGAAGAGGACATGGAAGCGGAAGGCGACGAAGGCATGGATGAAGCCGGCTACGAGGAGTATGACGAAGAGATGGATGCGTCTTCAGATGAGTCGATGGAGGATGAGGGCGGCGGTGAGGAGGAGTTTTACGAGGACGAGGGCGGAGACGGGGAAGAGTCCTACGACGACGCGGGTGGCGACGGCGAGGACTACGAGGAATAGACCCGGCCATCAGCCCGGATCGTTCCATCCCGCTCCGGGAGCGCGATTGACAATCGGGGCCGGTTCATTATCTTGTTCCGGTAGTGCGTGTTGTGAATAGCAATACGTGAATGCGGTTTCGCACCAGGAACAACGTTTCATGCCCCACACGAAAAAAGTCGAGCCGACGGCCTCGTGGACCTTCCTGACCAACCACTCGCACGTGCTGTTGTGCCTGCACAAGGACGGCGACCTGGTGTTGCGGGAGGTGGCGTTGAAGGTGGGCATCACCGAACGCGCGGTGCAGAAGATCGTGGCCGACCTGACCGAGTCGGGCGTATTGCTGCGGGAGAAGGTGGGACGCCGCAACCATTACCGCATCAACGGCAAACTTCCGCTGCGGCATCCGATCGAAGCGCACCGCCAGGTGTCGGATATCCTGAAGCTGGTGCAGTAGGTCCGGCCGCCCGGCGCGGCACGCCGAAACCGCGGATCGACAAGCCTCAGTACGCCCCGCCTTCGGGGCTGTACTGGAGGCACATGTTCGCCCGCATTATTCGTAATGCGTCCACATTCTGATTACCTTCACGGTTCGACTGTCATCCAGGACTTGATAGACGAGTCGGTGCTGTATAGTGATCCTTCGCGAGCAAGCGCCGGCAAGATCTCCCACGAGATTTTCGTACGGGGGCGGATTCTGAAATGGATTGTTGATCAGAACTTCAAGAAGTCTCTCTGCTTGTGGCCTGAGGCCTGATCGTGCGATCTTCTTTGCGTCTTTCTGGGCCTGTTTCGTAAATACAACGGTCCATTTCTTCACCAGCCAGGCTCCTTCGCGCATTTGTCGATGGAAGCTTTAAGCCCTTTTCGAATCGACTCGGTCATTCCGGGAATGGATTGAAGGTGCAACGTTTCCTGGATCGCCCGCCAATCATCCTCTGAAATCAGAACGGCGGAGGATCGCTTCCCTGTGATTTGAACGGGGTGATGCGACGCGGCCACATCATCCAGAAGGGTGTAGAGTTGTTTGCGTGCCTCTGTTGCCGTAATTGAGGTCATTGACGGGTCTCCATGTAGCGTACGTTATTACGTACGGCATTTTACCGACGTCGTCAATGCGTCTGTTCCTGGCGAACAGCACGGATCGCCTGCGGCGCACCCAGGCCCGAGGCATCGCCGCGTTTCCAATCCCTGGACAACCGGGTTTCGGTTCCTTCCAGGGACTGGACAACGGCAGCGCGGTCAGGCGTCGCGGGGTTCGTCGTGCGGCAACGCGAGTTCCAGGTGCACGTCCTTGAGCTGGCGGCCGTCCACGGTGGAGGGCGCACCCATCATCAGGTCCATGGCCTTCTGGGTCTTCGGGAAGGCGATGACATCGCGGATGCTGGTCGCGCCGACCATCAGCATGACCAGGCGGTCCACGCCGAGGGCGATGCCGCCGTGCGGCGGGGCGCCGAAGGCGAGGGCGTTGATCAGGTGGCCGAAGCGTTCGTTGATCTCGTCCTGCGGAAGGCCGAGCACGGCGAACATCTTCGCCTGCAGGTCGGGATCGTGGATGCGGATGCTGCCGCCGCCGAGCTCGACGCCGTTCAGGACGATGTCGTAGGCGCGGGCACGTACCTTGACCGGATCGCTGTCCAGCAACGCGATGTCCTCCGGCTTCGGGGAGGTGAAGGGATGGTGCATCGAGGCGAGGTGGCCGTCGCTGCCGCGTTCGAGCAGCGGGAAGTCGGTGACCCAGGTGAATGTGAACACGTTATCCGGGATGATCTTGGCGGTTTCGGCAGCGAGCAGGCGCAGGCGGCCGAGGGCGACGTTCGCGGTGTCGAGCTTGTCGGCCGCGAACAGGATCAGGTCGCCGGTGGCGATGCCGAGCTTGTCGGTCAGGCCGGCCTTTTCCGCGTCGCTGAAGAACTTCGCGATGGGCGACTTCCAGGTGCCGTCCTCCTGCACGCGGATGAAGGCGAGGCCGCCGAGGCCGGCTTCCTTGGCGAGGTCGGTCCACTGGTCGATCACGCCGGCCGAGACGCCGGCGAGGCCCTTGGCGTTGATCGCCTTCACCACGCCGCCGTTGGCGAGCACGCCGGCGAAGACCTTGAAGGTGGTCTGGGCGAACACGCCGCTCAGGTCGACGAGTTCCATGCCGAAGCGGAGGTCCGGCTTATCGCTTCCGTAGCGATCCATCGCGGTGCGGTAGTCCATGCGCGGGATGGGCGTCTGGATCTCGCCGTGGCCGGCCACGCGCATGATCTCGACGAGCATGCCGTCGATGATGCGGTAGATGTCCTCCTCGGTGATAAACGACATCTCGATGTCGATTTGGGTGAACTCGGGCTGGCGGTCGGCGCGCAGGTCCTCGTCGCGGAAGCAGCGGGCGATCTGCAGGTAGCGGTCCATGCCCGACATCATCAGCAGCTGCTTGTACTGCTGCGGGGCCTGGGGCAACGCGAAGAACGAACCGGGAACCACGCGGCTGGGGACGAGGTAATCGCGCGCGCCTTCCGGGGTGCTCTTGGTCAGGATCGGGGTTTCGATCTCCACGAAGTCCTGGCCGTCCATGTACTCGCGCACGGCCTGCAGGATCTTGTGGCGAACGACGAGGTTGCGCTGCATGCCGCTGCGGCGGAGGTCGAGGTAACGGTAGGTCAGGCGCAGGTCCTCGCTCACCTTCGCGGCCTTGTCCTCGTCGAGCGGGAACGGCGGGACCTTGCTGCGGTTCAGCAGGGTCGCGGCCTGGGCGCGGATCTCGATGCCGCCGGTGGGCAGGGTCTTGTTCACCATCGCGGCGGGGCGGAGCAACACTTCGCCGCGGACCGAGATCACGAACTCGGACCGGCTTGCGTGGGCGACCTCCCAGGCTTCCTTCGAAACTTCGGGATCGAACACCACCTGGGTCACGCCATACCGGTCGCGCAGGTCGATGAACAGGATGCCGCCGTGGTCACGGACGGTGTCCACCCACCCCGACAATTCCACCACTTGCCCCTGATGCGCTTCACGCAAAGCGCCACATGTATGCGAACGGTACGACATAGTCAGTCCTTCGGTATCGGCCTTCAGCCTCGGTCACTCAGGTAAATCGAGCGGCGCAGTCTAGCGAGTCCGCCGTGGAAAGGCAACGAAGGATCGGACCAAGACACGTGCTTCATCGCGGCGCCAATCGGCAACGCCCACAGACACCACATCGTCTCGGAATCGATGCATCGATCCAACGACCACGAAACGTGAGACCGGATGCAGGGACATAGCGGATGCAGGGACATAGGATTGCTTCGGGACGGCGGTGTGAAGCCCCCCTTCGAGGTCGCCAATTCGACGCAACGATAGCGCGAGCGCCACCCGATAGCGCACCCAACGACGACTACGACGGAACCGGGTGGCCATCACGCCCATTTACTAACTACCTTATATCAAGGAGTTGCACACTCCAGAGCCAATAACTTTTTCACACTTTCTCCTTGCTTGCCCCCGGCTTTTTGCCTATTTTGTTTTCAAGGCAATTTGTCTACATGAAGAGTTTACTAAAGGCTATACCGGTTTATCTGTTGGTGTTGCGGTTTTTCACCGCCGACGCCGCGGCAGGTGGCCGTATTGTTTCGTTTGGTTACTCGACCGAAGTACCGGCACGCAGCGAAGGTATGACGGCGGTTGCCGCCGGGTACATGCATTCGCTCGCCTTGACCGAGCAGGGTGAGGTGGTGGCCTGGGGTGATGATTCGCAAGGGCAGGCACAGGTTCCCTCCACGTGCCGTGTCGAAATCCAGGAAATTGCAGCCGGTGGTTACCACAGCCTGGCGGTGGACAAGTCGGGCCAGGTGTTTGCCTGGGGCGACAATTCGGCGGGGCAGACCACGGTTCCGAATGGTTGCCGGCAAAACATCCGAGCGGTTTCCGCCGGTTTGCTGCACTCCCTGGCGCTCCACAAGGGTGGCCGCGTGTATGCCTGGGGCGATGCGATGTTTGGTCAGATCTATGTCCCTTCGGGCCTGGACCGGGTCATTGCCATTTCCGCTGGCGCGTTGCACAGCATGGCCTTGCGCAACGACGGCCTGGTGGTGGTTTGGGGCGATAACTCATTCGGTCAGGCGGTGGTGCCGGAGCGGGCGATGAGTGGCATCAAGGCGATCTCGGCCGGCTATTTCCACAACCTCGCGCTGACGGAAGCGGGCGAAGTGATCGCCTGGGGCGACAATACCTCGGGCCAATGCAATGTTCCCGCCGAAGCCCGGTACGGCGTGGTGTCGATCGCCGCCGGCCAGGATCACAGCTTGGCATTGAAGGCAAATGGCCAGTTGATTTCGTGGGGCGGTCGCTCAGGCCGGACCCTGTTCAACGATTCGAGCACGATCCCGAGCCTGTCGGCCATTTCCGCCGGTGGTTTCCACAGCCTGGGTATCGTGCCGGAAGAAGTGGATTCGAACCAGAACGGCATCCCCGATTGGTGGGAGATCCAGAACAATCTCGATCCGGCCGCAGCCGTGGACCTGACGGTGGATTCCGATGGCGATGGCATGACCGATCACGAGGAGTTCCTGACCGGCACGGATCCGTGGGACGATGCGTCGTTCTTCCGCATGGAATTGAACGTGGATCCGACCACCGGCAAATTGACGGTCTCCTTCTCCCCCGTATCCACCGAGCGCGCCTATTCCGTGGAGTATGCGACGGATGTTAAACGGAATGCATGGCGCGCATCGCCCGGCTTGGCCAACATCCGCGTGGCCAGCAATACGGAGCCGGTCCATTTCGCGCTGGATGCATCCAAAGATGTGCGGGTATTCCGCATCCGTATCACGCCCCCCTGACCATCCGGTCATTTTATTTGCCTTGCCGCGCCTCGTCCGGTAGCGTGCAAAGCTGCGCATGGAACAACCCGCATCATCCCCGCCACTCCACCACCCTACCCTGCGCGAAGCGCTGCCCGTGTGGGTCAAGATCGGCCTGCTGAGTTTTGGCGGGCCGGCGGGCCAGATCGCCCTGATGCACCGCGAACTCGTCGAGCGACGGCGGTGGATCGATGACGAGCGTTTCCTTCACGCCCTGAACTACTGCATGGTGCTTCCCGGTCCGGAGGCGCAACAATTGTCGATCTATCTCGGCTGGCTGCAGCACGGCATACGTGGAGGCGTCATCGCCGGCACCCTGTTTGTCCTGCCCGGCGCGCTGTTGATGCTGGCCATTTCGTTCGCATACGTTGTCGGAGGCTCGATGCCGTGGCTGGGCGCGGTTTTCTACGGTCTGAAAGCGGCCGTGCTGGCCTTGGTGGCTGGTGCGCTGATCCGCATGGGGAGCAAGGTGCTGAGGACAACCGGAAGCTGGGTGATTGCCGGAGGCGCCTTTGCCGCCTTGTTCATCGGCTCCATGCCACTTCCCTGGTTGATGGCTCTGGCCAGCATCATCGGACTGGTGTTTTACCGGTCAGGGTCATACGCCGACCGCGCCGATAAACCCGCCGGACCACGGCCGTCGATGGTGCATACTGTGAGCACGGCCTTGATCTGGGTGCTCATCTGGCTTGCACCGTTGCTTCTGGCCCTCGCACTCCTTGGCCCGGATCATCTACTGAGCCAACAGGGACGATTCTTCGCGAAAGCGGCGCTGATCACGTTTGGCGGTGCCTACTCGGTGCTTCCCTATGTGGCGCAGCACGCTGTGGAATCCGCTCAATGGTTGACCGCAGCTCAGATGATGGATGGACTCGCCCTTGCGGAAACAACTCCGGGGCCGTTGATCCTCGTCCTGCAATACGTAGGATTCCTCGGTGGATGGCAACAGGTTGGCACCGGGTCACCGGCGGCCCTAGCACTCTCCGCCTCCGTGATCACCTCGTGGATGGTATTCGTGCCCGGCTTCCTGTTCATCTTCACAGGAGCACCTTGGATAGAATACACCCGCAGGCTGGATGCGCTCCAAGGAATCATGCGGGCGATATCAGCAACCGTGCTGGGCATCATCCTCAACTTGTCGATCTGGTTCGGTTGGCATACCCTTTATCCCGACACACAGAACCTGGACCCGGTTCCGATCAGCCTCGGGATCGTCCTGCTGATCGCGATGCGCCGCTACCGCTTGGATGCACTGGTCGTCGTCGCCGTTGCCGCTGCTACAGGCCTGCTCCTGCATGCCACCGGACTTCGGTAATTCCCGGCCTGCGGATACCACTCCGTTTCAAGCCCCGCCATGGCCGCAAACCAGTGACACATGCCAACCTCCAGCCGTGTCTCTGATTATGAAGGAAAACTCCCGTGGACCTGACCGATCAGGTCAAGCCATCAATCACCCGACCGCAGCGTGTTGCAAGCTCCTGCATTTTAGACTCTTACGACAATTATTTAGCCGACCCGATCGCTCTCTTGACCATCGCGGTTTTTCCGGCGAACATAGTGCAACGATTTTATGGATGATGTTTCACCGCCGGGGCAACCGAACAAGGGTACCCATGAAGCGTCAAACCCGAGCATGATGATCGCCCAGTCAAACGATTCCAACGAAGTGGAAGCCCGCGAAGCCGAGGCTGGGCGCTCTATTTCCAAGGACGACTTAAACAAGCTACCCATAAAAGCTTACACGGGGCCGATCCATGTGGTTCATGACCGCGAACAGGTCAAACACACACTGGCCCTGCTCGAGGCCGAGGATGTGCTGGGTTTCGATACCGAGACCCGTCCCTCCTTTGAGCGCGGCGTTTCCTACCCTCCTGCCCTGCTCCAGTTGGCGACCCGCTCCGATGTGTTCATCTTTCAATTGCAGGCACTTGGCGGCCTCGGTCCATTGCGCGACATCCTGGAAAGCAAGGCGGTTATCAAGGCTGGCGCGGCCATCTCGGATGACATCAAGCAATTGAATGATTGCTGGGCCTTCAAGCCGCGCCGCTTTCTGGAAATCGGTCACCTCGCCAAGGAACTTGGCTACAAACAAACCGGCTTGCGCACGCTGGCTGGTTTAACGCTTGGCTTCCGCATCTCCAAGAAGGAGCAGCGTTCCAACTGGGCCAAACCTCGCCTGACCCATTCGCAGATCGTGTACGCCGCTACCGACGCCTGGGTCAGCCGCGAATTGTACCTGCATCTGATGGCGGCGTGGGGTGAACGGACGCCGCCCGCCGAAGTCGATCCATTAACGCCCGACCCAACCCGCGTTCGGAAACGGTCTGACAATAGATCGCCTGAACACCGGCACGCTCGCAAACGCGGAAGAATTGAAACAACCGGCGCGCATACGCCGGAACTCCCGGGACTAGAGCTTTCCGATCCAGCTTAACCCTGAGTCCACTGGCGCTGATCCCGATATACGCGCAAGCCGAAATGTCTGGCGGGATTTCCGCGGCACGTTGGACCAACACCACCCGGGCGTTCGGCGCATAGTGCCGGTACTTCATGCCCGGCGAACGCACCGGAACATCGTCCACCGAGGAACGGTCCGCCAACACCGCCGAAGCCACCACCGATCGCACCTGCTCAAGGCTGATGGCACCTTGCCGCAGCACCACGGGGCGCCGTCCGGTGCAATCAACCACGGTGGATTCGAGACCGACTTCCGCCGGTCCACCCTGGAGGATACACGGAATGCGGCCATTCATTTCCTCGACCACAGCTTTCCAGGTCGTCGGACTAGGACGACCCGATCGGTTCGCCGAGGGGGCGGCAACGGGAACACCACATGCCTTCAGAAAAGCTTGCGCCACGGGGTGGGCCGGCCACCGCACGCCCACCGTGTCGAGACCGGCCGATACCTCGAGCGGGATAGCGGCATGCCGCGGCACAATCACCGTCAACGGCCCCGGCCAGAACCGATCCATCAACCGGCGCGCCATGACCGGCACCCGACGGGCCACCCCCTCCAGCATGGAAGGCTCCGCGATGTGCACGATCAACGGGTTATCCGCCGGTCGCCCCTTGGCCCGGAAAATCGCCCGCACCGCATGGCCATCCAACGCATTGGCTCCCAAGCCATAAACGGTTTCCGTCGGAAACGCCACCACGCCACCGGCACGCACCTGTTCCGCAGCAATGCGAACCGACCGCGTACAACGGGTTGGTCGTGCCGTATTCACGAGGCGCGATTCACCATCCACGCCGAAAATCCCTCCAGAAACCGGTCAAACCCGGCCAGGTGTTCGGCAGGAAACCCGTACTTCTGCGGTGCGTCAGCCAAAACCACCCGGAAACACCGCAACCACTCCTGGCGAGCCGCCTCATTGATCGCAAAGGCCAGGTGCCGCGCCCGCATCATGGGATCACCGTACCGTTGCTGGTACAACGGAGGCCCGCCAAGAAGACCCACGAGAAAGGCGGCGATCTTTTCCGACGCCGCCGGTAGATCCTCGGGAAACAGGTCCCGAATCGAGGAGCGACCGATCTCCGCATAGAAGTCATGGCACATCCGGAAGATGTTTTCCTCGCCCATCAGGCGGTAAACATCCCGGCTGGGGGCGATTCCCTGCGGAGGCCCCCCGGGGGGGACATAGACACGTTGTCCGATGCGTTGGTTCATCGGGGGTCTGTATAGCCGCTTACCCCGGTTTTAACCAGCGCGAAACCCGTGATGCTAAACGTTTCATGCTGAACCGGATTTGGATTTGACACCCTGCCCGCGCGCATCATAATCGCCCACAGAGTCCGCACTTTGTAATCAGGAGAATGTTATGGCCAAGGCCCTCAAACCCATCGTGGTGTTGCTGCTGCTGCTTTGCATCGGTTCGCTTGTTCTCGGTTTCCAGTTGTTCGGCAAACGCGAAGTGCTGAAGGGCCGCGCCCAGAAGATGGAACAGGCACTCGGCTCCATCGCCAAGAACATCCGCCATGACTCGTTCCAGGTCAGTTCGCTGGCCGCTGAAGACTCCGAC
>ERZ761607.4680-NODE-4680-length-11866-cov-4.542630_pt1 | contig 11866 bp, 8 predicted proteins | sample MGYA00511164_ERZ761607 | MGnify/ENA primary metagenome ERZ761607 (study PRJEB28899, sample SAMN02445080) | bioreactor sludge metagenome | biome: EBPR sludge | place: Australia: Brisbane, Thorneside Wastewater Treatment Plant | collected 2011-06-22 ...
CATGGATACCTCAACCAACGCCGAAAACTGCTTGACGGCGAACGGAGGATCTACCCTGGATTGCTGGCCAGCACGATCTGCCCGAGCTTGCCGCGCACGCGCGGCGCCAGGCGATCGTACTGCGCACCGAGCAACTGGCGCAGTTCGTTCTCCTCGATGTAGCCGATCGAACGTCGGTACTCGGACTTCGCCGCCGTGATGCGTGCCTGCATGGCCAGGATGCGTTCGGTGGTGTCGACGCGCTCGGCGGTGGCGTATGGATGATCGCGGCGGTAGCGCTCGATGCGTTCGCGGTGGCGCGCATGCACCAGGCCGGGTGAGGCATCGGGCGCCAGCGCGGTCAAATCGACCCTTCCACGATAGGCGAACGGGCTGGTCGCGCCGGCATTGTTGGTGATCAGGAAGCCGCCATCGTCGAAGGCCGTCTCCAGCTCGATCACCGCCGGTCGCTGCCATTTGCCCATCAGCTTCAATAACAGGAAGGCGATCCATCCCGGCCACTTTGGTTCCACGCGATAGCTGGCGCCGCAGGTGATGCCGTCGTTGGCGGCGTAAATGCGCACCAGCGTCGGCCGCCCCAATTGCTCGGCCAGGTGCAGCGGCTCGAAGTCGCCAACCACGCGAAAACCCTGGGCGCCCAGTGCGGTCGCCGCGCTGGTCGCAAACTCGCGCATGAATCTGGGATAGCTGGCGAGTTCGCTGGGGGCGTAGTCGGGCTCAGGCTCGTGCGCGAGCGCGTGGATCTTCCAGGCGATGTCGATCGCCAGCATGTCATCGGGATGATCGGAGACGAACTCCGCCATCGCTTGTTCCAGGCTCATGCCGCTGCGTATGCCGGCGGCCGCACTGTTGATCATCGATGCTGCGAGGTCATGACCGAGCGTTGCCTTCTCGGCGCCGTCGACTTCGGCCAGCGCCCGCTCCAGAACCTGCGCCATTTGCTCGCGTTCGCCGCGGCCACCGTCGAGAGAGCGCGCCCGCATGTCTTCGATCAGTGCGCGACCGGGATCGTCGGTCGGCGTAACCGCCAGCACCGCGTCAAATGCCGCCAGCGCCTCCTCATGGGCACCCAGATCGTGCAGCACGTTGGCCAGACGCAGGCGCACGCGGCGATCGTTCTTCAGCGCCAGCGCACGCTCGTAGTCGGCGCGTGCGGCCTCCAGCGCGCTACGCGAATAGCGCTGGCCGGAAAAGCTGACGATGCTGTCCGCATCGTCCGCTGCGGCGTCGCCGAAACTGGCCAACGCCGCACGCTTGTGCCAGTCGGCGCGCAGCGCGTAGGCCTCGTGCAGGTTCGGATCGAGTTCCAGCGCACGCGCGAGTTCGTTTTCGGCTTCGCCACGCCGCTCGCCATCGCCAAGCTGACGCGCCAGCAGCAGATGCGCGCGCGCCAGTGTCGGATCCAGCGCCAGCGCGCGGCGCAGGTCGGATTCCGGATAGTTGCCGCTGGCATCAACGGCGGCCAGTTCCGCGCGCAGAAACCAGGCGGGCGCATAGTCCGGTTTCAACTCGATCACGCGCTTGACCGCCGCCAACGCATCGTCGTCGCGCTCGAGCGCCCGGAGCACGCGCGCGCGATGCCAGTGCAAGGCCGCCTGGTCGGGAAAGTCCGCGACCATCTCGTCGATCTGCGTCAGCGCAGCGTCGATATCGCCGCTGCGAAAACTCTGCGCAAAGCGCTCCAGGCGCTCGCGTGCGTTCGGTTGCGTCATCTCGTCCCCCTGGGCGATGACGTCGAGGATAGCGCGCAACCTCAAGAGAACATTTCTTGTCCGCAAAGGACGCAAAGAACGCAAAGAAGTGCATCTTTATCGGAGTTCGCTGGCCAGCTCACCATCCTTGGCGCGCTGGCGTGCGGCGTGCCCATGCATGGCTTTGCCTTCCTTTGCGCCCTTTGCGTCCTTTGCGGACAAATCGCCTTTCGGTTCCAGCCGGCAACCTCTTTCACTCGCGCTCTCCACCCGTTCGGGCTTAGCCTCGGACATCTGCATCAAGAAGGATCGCCACCATGTTCGATTTGTCAGCCCGTGCCCAGGAAATCCGCGAACGCCTGCTCGTTTTCATGCGCGAAGTGGTGCTGCCGGGCGAACGCGATTACCACGCTGCCGTGGCCGAGCCCGGCCAGCGCTGGGTCATTCCGCCGGTGATGGAAGAAATGAAGCGCAAGGCGCGTGCTGCCGGACTGTGGAACCTGTTTCTGCCCGACAGCCGCCATGGCGCGGGGCTGAGCAACCTCGATTACGCGCGTTTGGCCGAGATCATGGGCCGTTCGCTGATCGCTTCGGAGGTGTTCAACTGCTCGGCGCCGGACACCGGCAACATGGAAGTGCTGCACATGTACGGCAACGAGTTCCAGAAGCGCCAATGGCTGGAACCGCTGCTGGCTGGCGAAATCCGCTCTGGTTTCGCGATGACCGAGCCCGACGTGGCGTCCTCGGATGCCACCAACATCCGCTGCCGCATCGTGCGCGAAGGCGACCAGTACCGCATCAGCGGCAAGAAATGGTGGACCACGGGCGCCATCGATCCACGCTGCAAGTTCTACATCGTGATGGGCGAGACCAACCCCGAGGCCAAACCCTACTCGCGGCAATCGATGGTGATCGTGCCGCGCGATGCGCCCGGCGTGAACATCGTGCGTCCGCTGCAGGTGTTCGGCTACGACGATGCACCATTGGGCCACGCCGAGATGTCCTTCGACGACGTGCATGTGCCACTCGGCAACCTGATCTACGGCGAAGGCAAGGGTTTCGAGATCGCCCAGGGTCGCCTCGGCCCCGGCCGCGTGCATCACTGCATGCGCCTGATCGGGCTGGCCGAACGCGCGCTCGAAGCGATGGTCGCGCGCGCCAAGTCGCGCATCGTGTTCGGCCATCCGATCGCGCGCCACGGCATGGCGCAGGAGGCGATCGCGCTCAGCCGCTGCGAAATCGAGCAGGCGCGCCTGCTGACGCTGTCGACCGCGCAAGCGCTGGACAAGCTCGGCACCCGCGGCGCGCGCGACCGGGTCGCGATGATCAAGGTGGTGGTTCCACGCATGGCCTGCCAGGTGATCGACCGCGCCATCCAGATCCACGGCGGCGCCGGCGTCTGCCAGGACAGCTTCCTGCCGCAGGCCTATGCCGGCGCGCGCTCGCTGCGCATCGCCGACGGCCCGGACGAGGTGCACATCATGACCTTGTCGAAAATGGAGTGCGAGCGGGCGGTGGTGTAGCCGATCCTTCGGCGCAGGCGAAGGTTCCGCGGTTGCGGTTGTGGGTCCAGGTGCATCTGGACGCTCTGCGCCTTGAACCTGAGAAGCGTCCAGACAAGTCTGGACCCACAACAGCGCGGCAGCCGCAGATCCGATCCTCAGCTGTTGTGGGTCCAGATTCATCTGGACGCTCTGCGCCTTTAACCTGAGAAGCGTCCAGACAAGTCTGGACCCACAAGAGCGACGTGGCTGTAGATCTCTTGCTGTTGTGGGTCCAGATTCATCTGGACGCTCTTCGAGTTGAACCTGAGAAGCGTCCAGACAAGTCTGGACCCACAAGAGCGCGTCCCCTGGCGCAATTTACCCTCCCGGCACCACCACGATGTCGCGCTGCTGCGCATCCTGGATGCGCAGGCGCAAGTCCTTCGCCCCGCTCGGCCCGTAACTCGGTTGCGACAGCACGCGGATGCTGGTGCTGTGCGGCGTCGCCAGGCAGAAGCCGGCGAAGCCGCTGACGCCGCCGAACGGGTGCCGCGCATGGTAACCGCCGACCACTGCGCCACCCTGGAAACCGCCACCGGGGCGGTCGATGAAACTGGTGGTCAGCGAGAAGTAGAACTGGCCTTCGGGATCGCCGCCGGCGGCGCCGCTGATGGGCGCAACGGTCGCTTCGTAAAAGGCCGGCGGCAAATCCAGGGCAGTGACGAAGGGCGCGGCCAGCGAGATGGTCTGGGTCGAATCGAAGACCGTGTCGCTGCTGGTCGCCGTGCGCCGCGCGATGCGGATACGTACCGGCAGGCTGGCGCTGCTGCTGCTCGATGGACTGCCGGTGAGACTGAGATTCAGGCGTTGGTTCTCATTGGCGGCATTGGCAATGTTGAAGGCCGCGAAACCGACCTGTCCGGCGTCGATCAGACCACCGAAGTTGAGGCCACCGGCGAGCACGCGGGTACCCGGATCGTCGAGCAACACTTCCATGCCGAAGGCGCCCGCAGTCAGCTCGGCGCCGGGGCCGTCGTCGACAATCGCCGTGAAGAAGCCGGACGGGCAGTTGGCGTTTGGCGGGTTGGGTGTCGGCAACGCATATCGACTCAGGGACGGTTCGTCCTGCGGACCGGCCGGCGTCAGCTGGCGCGGCAACGGCCACACCCAGGCGCCGCGCGAACGGGTGAACACCGCGAGCGTGGTGAAGCCGCGATCGATCGACATGTCCCAGACCATCGCCCGCGGCAGGCTGGCGAAGCGTCGCCACACCGGCTGCGGCGCTTCGACATCGTCGGTGTAATACAAGCCCCAATCGGTGCCGACGAACACCTGGCGCGGAATCCACGGGTTGACCATCACCACATTGGCCGGTACGTCGGGCAGGTTGCCGCTGACATCGCGCCAACTGAAACTGCTGCAGTCGGCGTTGCAACGCACCTGGTAGACATGCCCCGGTGTGGCTGGCGTGTTGGCGCCGAAGCCGGCGACCGCCGCGTAACCGATGGTCGGCGTGAGCGGATCGGTGGCGACGCCCAGGATCGAGCGATTTGGCAACACCGCATTGTTGCCGGTCACGTTGACCCAGCTCGCCGCACCGGTGCCGAGGCCAAAGCCGAACCAGACATTGCCGTCGAGCGTGCCGGCCATGGCCACGCGCCGGGTCGACACCGCGAAGCGCAGCGCCTGGATCACCGAGCGGTTGTCGCTGCCGACCACCAGGTTGTTTTTGGTCAGGTCCGGGCTGATCGCGACCCAGCGCGACGCGGCGGTCGCACCGCTGGCGCCATTGACGCTCTCCCACACCCGGTAGGTGCCGGCGATCAGGTGATTGCAACCACTGCTGCCGGCGCAGCCGCTGTCGGCGACCGCCGTGTCGCCGTATTTGTAGAGATCGAACGGCATCAGGAAACTCTTGCGGTCGCCGCTGGTCTCGCGCGGCCCCCACGCGCCGTTGGCATCGAACTCGGGCGCGTTGGCACCGTTGACGCTGACGACGATGTTGCCGCGCTGGCTGGACATCCAGACGCGCTGGCCGAATACGGGCTCGATGCGGGTCGTTATGCCGTCGCCGCCGAAGGCGTGTTGCCAGACATCCGGCTGCGCCTGGTCGCCGAACTGGATCAGCACCGAAGTGCCGTTGTCCTGCGCGCCGCCGATGACCACGCGCGGATTTGCAGTCGCGAAGTTGGCGATGATGTCGCCCGAGTAGAACTCGACGGCGTTGATGCTGTCGTTGAGCGGCGTGAAGGTGGGCCTGGGCGCCGTCGCGTTGGCACTGTAGTAAACACCGCCGTCGTTGCCGATCAGCAGGCGATTCGGATCGCCGCCGACAAAGGCGCGCGCGTGCTGGTCGATATGCACGATCGCATCGTTGTTGCTGCACAACTGATTGCTGAAGGTTGCCGCGCCGTCGGTCGAGCGGTACAGCCACCAGGCGCTCAGCACCACGTCGTCGACATTGGTCGGGGATACCGTGATGCCGGCGTTGTACCAGTTCTGCGTACCCGGCTCGCAGCCGGAGAAGTTCGTCGGCGTGGCGCGCGGCAACCAGGTGTTGCCGGCGTCGCTGCTGCGCCACAGGCCGATGATGGCGAAGCTCTGTGGGTCGATCGCCTTGGCGTAGAGGATGTTCGGGTTCTGCGGCGCCGCGGCGATCTCGATGCGACCGATCGGCCCGAAGCCGACGCCGGCGCCGGTGTTCGCCGGCCAGCCGTTGTCAGGACGCGAAATCAGTTGCCAGCCGGTCGGGCAACCGGCTGCCGGCATCGACGCGCGGTAGATGCCATTGGCGCCGTTGAAGTCGAGATCGGGTTGCACCGGTGTCGCCGAACCGCGCGTGCCGACTGCAGCGATCAGCGTGGTACTGCCGGCGAAGTCGAGCGCCAGCAGCCCGGTGATGTCCTGGCGGTGCGGATTGCTGCTGGTCGGCCCGAAGGGATTGGTCAGGCACGGACCGGTCCATGAAGCGCCCGCGTTGTAGGAAAAATACAGACCGGTCTTGGTGCCCACCGCCAGCTTCTGCGAGTTGTTCGGGTCGACCACCACCTTGCCGACCGCCTGGTACTGCGAGAACGCCGACAGCGAGGCCGGGTAATTGGGCACGAACACATCGCGCCCGATGACGTCCCAGGTGTCGCCTCCGTCGACGCTCTTGAGCACGCCGGCCGAGCCGAAGGCCCAGGTGCCGAAGCGCAAATCGCCGGTACCGGCGTAGATCACGTCGGGGTTGTTGGGGTCGATTTCCAGATCGCCGATGGCGATCGATTCGATGTCGGGATCGTCGGTGACCGGCTCCCAGGTGGTCTGCGCCGAGCAGCAGTTGCTCGTGCGCCAGACCCCGCCGCCGTCGCTCGCCGCAAATGCACGGTAGGAATTGGGATCGCCGGCGATCAGCGGCTGCGGCGACACCACGATGTCGTTGATGCGACCGGTATTGCGGTCGACGCCATCCTGGATCGGCTGCGGTCCGAGTGGCGTGAACGCGTTCGGGTTGAGCGCCTTGGCGCTCTTGTCGTGGCTGAAATCGCCGGCAGGCAGGGCCGACGTCATCTTGGTGTCCTGCGCCCGCGCGGCCTCCCACCAACGCGCATCGAAGCGGCCGGTCGGATAGGTGTAGACACTGGCGAGGAACTCGCCGATCGGAACTGCGCCGGGGGCCTTGGTCGGCGGCGGCGCAGACTCGAACTCAGCCGATGGGGTCGTGGCGCACGCGGCCAGCAGCAGGCCGATCGGGACGATGAGCAGACGTGGCGACATGCGTGCACCTGGGAGTCGGGTTCACGCGAGTTTCGCACCGGCGCCGGTCGAGGAGAAGTGATGGGCCGGTCAGGCGTTTGGGTGGGCTTGACGAGCGCAAGCGGTGTTGGTGTCGTAGAGGCGGTGCTGGTCCCTGGTTGGTGTTGGCGAAGACACCGACTTTGGGTAAGGCGTCCAGACAAGTCTGGACCCACCAGGAGCGCACCAACACCAACACCTACACCTGCACAAACAACAGCCATCACCGCTTCCCTAGCGACAGCGCCCCAGCGCCAGCTCGCCATCGGCATCCGGCGCAACCGGCGTCGCCTCCGGCTTGCGCACGTCGCTGCGCACCCCGCGTCCGGGCCACAGCACCAGCGCCACGCCAATCAGCACCAGTACGCTGGCGGCAATCGCCGCCGTCGAGATCTGCTCGCCGAGGACCCACGCGCCGAGCGCCATCGCCACCACCGGATTGACCAGCGAGTAGGTCGCCACGGCGGGTGTCGACACCTTGGTGACCAGCCACAGATAGGCGCTGAAGGCGATCACGCTGCCGAACACGGCCATGTACAGCAGCGTCCACACGGTGGTCGCAGTGAAGTCGGTCAGTTCGACCTGCGGCCATTCGCCGGCGACCGCTGCGCAGAGTGCCTGGCACAGCGCACCAGCGGCCATCTGCGCGCAGGCGAAGGCGCCGACCTGACCGGGTTTGACTGCGGCGCGCTGCACCAGCGTGCCGATCGACCAGGCAAAGGTGGCGAACAGGATCGACAGCGTCGGCAGCAGCGCGCCGCTGCCATCGAAGCTGCGCGTCTGCGACACGATCAGGATCACGCCACCGAGGCCAATCACGCTGCCGACCAGATCCTTGAAGCCGGGCCGACGCCTGGCGAATCCCACGCTGTCGAACAGCAGGATCCACAGCGGCAGCGCAGCGACCAGCAGCGCGGCGATGCCCGACGGCACGGTCTGCTGACCCCAGATCACGAAACCGTTGCCGAACCCCGACAGCAGGATGCCGGCGACGATCGCGTGCTTCCACGGCACATCGGCCAGCGGGCGCGCGCCGCGCAGGCGTAGCAGCAGGTACATGATCGAAGCCGCCAGCGCGAAGCGGATCGCGCCGCTGGCGAACGGCGGCAGCGTGCGCAACAGCACCGCCAGCCCAAGGTAGGTGGTGCCCCACACCAGGTAAATGGTGGCGAAGGCGGCGACAATCGGCAGCAGCGCTTTTCTGTTCATGATTGCAGGCTAGTCGTGCGGGACTGTATCGGTACAGATGCAGTCACCAAGAGAATTCTCTGGTACAGTTTGAAGCGTTCAGGGAGGAGCAGGTGTTGCTTGTTGGTGTGGGTGTCGGAAACAGCGAAGCCGCACTTGCCGACACCCGCAGCCAACACCGCTCTTGCTCTACCAACCCAACACCCGGAACCCACTCCGCTCTCATGTCCAGCGAACCCCTTTACGAAGCGATTGCCGCGCGCCTGCGCGAGAGCATCCACGCCGGCGCGCTGGGCGATGGCGAGCGGGTGCCGTCGGTACGGGTGATGAGCCGCCAGGTCGGCGTCAGCATCGGCACCGTGGTCCAGGCCTATCAGCAGCTCGAGGCCCAGGGCGTGATCGTTGCGCGGCCGCAGAGCGGCTATTACGTGCGCACGGCGCAACTGCCCGGCATCGCGCGCCCGCGCCAGCGGGCGGCGCCGAAACCTCGACCGCCGTCGCCGAGCTTGCTGGAACAGATGCTCAACCTGTTCGCGCGCGACGATCTGGTGCCGCTGCACGTGGCGATCCCGTCGCCGGCGCTGCTGCCGACCGCGCGCGTTGCGGCGCTGTCGCGTGAACTGTTGCGGCGATCTCCGGAGCGCTTGTACGGCTACGTGCAATCGGCCGGCTTGCCGGCGCTGCGCCAGACGATTGCGCGACGACTGATTCTCGCCGGCGTCGATGTCGAAGCCGACGACGTGGTGATCACGGCGGGTGCGCTGGAAGCGATCACCCTGGCGTTGCAGGTGCTTACCCAGCCGGGCGACGCGGTGCTGGTCGAGAGCCCGACCTATTACGGTCTGCTGCAGGCGATCGCGGCGCGCGGATTGAAGGTCGTCGAGATCCCGGTGTGCTGCGACGACGGCCCGGATCTGGAGTGCGCACTCAAGGCGCTGGCGACGCAACCGATCCGCGCGGCGGTGCTGATTCCGAGCTTTTCCAACCCGAGCGGCGCATTGATGCCGGAACTTGCGCGACGCACGCTGGCGCGCGCCTGCGCCGAGCGCGGCGTGCCGATCATCGAGGATGACGTCTACGGCGAGTTGGCGTTCGACGGCAGCCGACCGACGCCGCTGATGGCCTGCGACGAAGCGGACAACGTGATCCTGTGCGGCTCGGCGTCGAAGATCATCGGCCCGGGCCTGCGCATCGGTTGGGCGGTGACGCCACGCTGGCACGACGCAATCGCGCGCGCCAAGGCGTTTACCTCGATCGCGGCGTCGACCCTGTCGCAACACGTCACCACGGAACTGCTGAGCGGCGCCAACCTCGAACGTCCGCTGCGGCGCCTGCGCGGCGAGCTGGCCGCCAACGTCGCGCGCTTCCGCGGCGTCATCGCCCGCCATTGGCCGCCGGGCACCTGTGTGTCGCAACCGCGCGGCGGCCTGGTGCTGTGGGTCAAGCTGCCGACCGGCTTCGACGCGCAGTGCTTGTTCGAACGCGCCAGCGAGGCCGGCATCGGCATTGTGCCGGGGCCGCTGTTTTCCGCAAGCGGGGCGCATCGCGATTGCGTGCGCCTGAGCTGCGCGGTGCACTGGGAAGCGCGCATCGAACAGGCGCTGATTGCGCTCGGTCGGCTCGCGCATGTCGCCGCCGGTTGATGCCGTGGCGCGCAGCTTTGCGCCGCTGCTGCGCGACGACGCGCGCCTGCTGCTGCTCGGCAGCATGCCCGGGCGCGCGTCGTTGCTGGCGCAGCAGTACTACGCGCATCCGCGCAACGCGTTCTGGCCGATCCTTGCTGCGCACTGCGGCATCGATCCCGCATCGAGCTACGCGGATCGCATTGCCGCATTACTGGATGCCGGGATTGCGCTGTGGGACGTGCTGGCCGAATGCCGCCGGCGCGGCAGCCTCGACAGCGACATCGAGATCACGCAGGCGCGGGCGAACTCCATCGGTGAGCTGCTGGATGCCCACCCGCGGATCAGGCGCGTCTGCTGCAACGGCGCCGCTGCGGCCAATCTGTACCGGCGATTCGGGTTGCCGGGGCCGCCGCGCATCGAGCTGATCCGGTTGCCCTCGACCAGCCCGGCGTACGCGGGGATGGCGCTTGCCGAGAAAACGCGGCGTTGGCACCAGGCTCTGCGCTGGCACGAAGCTCTACACTAGCGCCAGCCGCTCACACCACCAGCCGCAGCCGCTCCGGCGCAATGCCGATCTCGCAGCGTTGGCCGGTGAGGAACTGCAGGCGATCGGACTCGATGCCGTCGGCGAAGATCACCCCGCCGTCGTCCATTTCCGATTCCAGCAGCAGGCGCGTGTCGCCGTCGACGAAGCCGAAGTTGACGCTGGTCCCGGTGACCACGCTCGGGAACGGCTCGCGCACGAACCAAGCCAGGCGCGCATCGGCGGCGACCGGCAACGGATGATCGAGGCGACGCTGCTCGGCAATCGAACGCGCCCAGCCGGTACAGCCGGTGCCGGTGGCGACGATCACGCCAGACGAGGAATGGCGCTCCTTGAGCGCGCCGAAGGTGATCCGGTAGCGCGCCGACTGGTGACTGCCGTGGCCGACGAAGATCTCGTTGAGCGAACGCAGTTGCTGGCCATCCTCACGCTGCGCCAGCGCCATGCTGCGTTCTTCGATGCTGAACGCGTGCTCCTTCGACTGCGGCAGGCAGGCGAACAGCAGCAGCGGCATCGCCAAGGTCGCCGGATGGCGGCAGAGCACACCGTCGTATTCGCCGGGATCGGGATTGATGCCGATCACCAGTTGCCCACGCAGATACTTGGCGACGTTCGGCACCAGACCGTCCTGGCCGACGATGACCACCAGGTCGTCCGGGGCAAACAGAAAACGGTCGAGATCGTCGCGGTCGATGCGCACACGTCGCTGGTACGACGGAATCGCCTGCTGCACCTCGCCGAGTGCCGCATGCAGCTTGTCGTGCACCCCCTGCGCCCAGCCCAGGTCCTGCCCACGCGAACGCAGGTAGAACTCCACCTGCCCACGCGTGCCGAAACGCTCCAGCAACGACTCCAGCGGCGTGCGCCGGGTCACCAGGACAATGCGGGGAAGGGCGGTGGTCAACGTTCCATCGCCCGGTGGCGAAGAGCATTTTGTCCGCAAAGGACGCAAAGAAAGCGAAAGGACGGATTGGAAGGACAGGACGACTTACAGACAACACGCTGCGTTGCCACGCCGAAACTTAGCTGTACTGCCATGACCGCTTTCCTTTGCGTCCTTTGCGTTCTTTGCGGACAAAAAGCTTCCAGCGCAGTTACTCCGGCGCCGTCCGATCGCGCAAGAACTGCGTCAGGCTCTGGCCGATCAGGTCGGGGGTGACGTTGAGGTGGCCGATCGACTGCAGTTTGCCGGCGAGCTGCCCGAGGGCCATCGCGGTGGCGGCGGCAGGCGGGGTCTGCGCCCAGATCTCGTGCTGGCGCTGCATCGCCGCTGCCTGCTGCTCGGCCAGCAGGGTTTGCGCTGCGGCCTGTGCCCTGGCGTTGATCTGGGTCTGCAGCGCCGCGGCTTCGGTCTGCAGGCGCGCGCGCTCGATGGCGCCCTCGACTTCGGTGTGCTGGCTGGCGGCTTCCTGCTGCACCTGCAGCAGCGCATTCTCGCCGCGCTTGCGGATCAGTTCCTGTTGCCTACGCTCCAGTTCCAGCTCGGTGGCGAGCTCGTTCTCCTTGATCGCGCGTTCTTTCTCGACCGCCTGCGCGCGACGCTGGAACTGCGCCTCG
>ERZ761607.4682-NODE-4682-length-11864-cov-5.018884_pt1 | contig 11864 bp, 2 predicted proteins | sample MGYA00511164_ERZ761607 | MGnify/ENA primary metagenome ERZ761607 (study PRJEB28899, sample SAMN02445080) | bioreactor sludge metagenome | biome: EBPR sludge | place: Australia: Brisbane, Thorneside Wastewater Treatment Plant | collected 2011-06-22 ...
CCCTGGCCACGGTGGTCAAGCCGCAACTTGGCGACGGCCAGCTCACCTACGCCACGCTGCGCCATCCGCGCCAGAACGAGGCCGACCGGATACGGCCGTTAACCACCATCGGCCAACTGTGGCTGGCCGGACTGCCTTTGCAATGGTCACAGCTGTACCAACACCAAAACCGGCACCGCCTGCCGCTGCCCGGCTATCCGTTTGAGCGTGAACGGTACTGGCTCGATCCGCCCTACGCTGCCCAACCGCGCCACCTGTCCGCCCACAAAAAAGCGCCGCTGGCTGACTGGTTCTACCTGCCCGGCTGGCAAAACACCCTGCCGCCCACGCTGACCCAGCAATATTTGCTGGACAAACCGGCCCACTGGCTGCTCTTTGTCGATGAAGCGGGGCTGGGCGACCGGCTGGACAGCTTCCTGCGCACCGTCGCGCAGCAGGTCACCGTGGTGCTGCCCGGCGAGCAGTTTGCCCAGCTCAACGACACGGTCTACTACCTCAATCCGGCCAGCGCCGCCGATTACGACACGCTGCTGCAAACACTGCACGCGGCGGGCAAATGGCCCGAGCGCATCGTGCATTTGTGGAACGTCTCGCCCGCGCCCGAAGAAACGGCCGCTCAAACCATCTTCGCCTTCTACAGCCTGCTCCACCTGGCCCAGGCGCTGGACAAAACGCGCGGTGAAGCAACGGCCGAACTCTACATCATCGCCAACCAGCTGCACGCCATTACCGAAGCCGAATCGGTAGTGGCAGAAAAGCGACTCCTAAGCGGCCCGGCCAAAGTAATTCCGCAGGAGTTTGACTGGCTGACGACTCAGGTGATTGATGTGCAGCTGCCACTGGCCAACTCCTGGCTGTGGGGTGAATTGACCCAGCTGCTGCTGGCCGAATTTGGCGTGCCGCTGGCCGGGCCGGCTGGGCCAACTGTGGCCTATCGCGGGCGGCGGCGCTGGGTGCAAACCTACACCCCGGCCCCGCTGACCCAGGACACGGCAGCAGTGCCCCGGTTACGGCCGTATGCCACTGCCCTCATTACCGGCGGTTTGGGCGGCCTGGGGCTGGCCGTGGCCGAAATGCTGGCCCGGCAGGCCCAGGCGCGGCTGGTGCTGCTGCACCGCTCCCCCTTCCCCGCCCGCACCGAGTGGGATGGCTGGCTCATGACCCAGGGTGAAGACAACCTAACCAGCCGCCGCATCCACCAGCTGCGGGCGCTGGAGGAAGCCGGGGCCAAAGTGCTGCTGCTTCAGGCCGATGTGACCGATCTAGACAGCCTGGAAACGGCCGTTGCCCAGGCGGAAGCTCGTTTTGGCGCCATTAACGTGGTGTTCCACGCCGCCGGTGTGGCCGGTGGCGGCCTCATCCAGCTCAAAACGCCCGCTGCCGCCGACCAGGTGCTGCGCCCCAAAGTACAGGGCACACGCAACCTGGCGGCCGTTTTTGCCGAGCGGCGGCTGGACTTTATGCTGCTCTTTTCGTCGTTAACGGCCGTTGCTGGCGGCATTGGCCAGGTCGATTACTGTGCCGCCAACGCCTTTTTGGATGCGTTTGCCCAGGAGGCGGTGGGGGAACGGCCGTATCCGGTCATCAGCGTCAACTGGGGCGACTGGGCCGAGATTGGCATGGCGGCCACCACGGAGCTGCCCGCGATTATCCAGCAGTGGCGACAGCAGCAAAGCAGCCACGCCATCCTGCCCGGCGAAGGGCAAGCCGCCCTGCGCGCCATCTTGCACCACCTGCCGCCGCAAATTTTGGTATCGCCGCGCTACCTGCCCGCCGTCATCGCCGACAGCGACAAATTGACCCTGGCGTACGTGCTGGAGAACCTGGCCAGAACAACGGCCGCAGCCCCCAGCACCAACGGCCACCACACCGACTACGTTGCCCCGCGCAACAAAGTTGAGCAGCAAATTGTGGCCATCTGGCAAGAAACGCTGGAAATCCAGCAGGTGGGCATTTACGACAACTTCTTTGAAATTGGCGGCAATTCGCTGGTGGGCATCAAGCTCATCAACCGCATCAACGAGACATTTGGCGTACATGTTTCGGCCGTGAGCCTGTACGAGCAGCCCACCGTGAGCAAACTCACCGAGCTGATCATCCAGATGCAGTCAGACGACGGCCCGGTCGAAGACGACACCTACACCGAGCAGGTCGATCGCGGCCAGCGCCGCCGCGAACGCCGCCTGAACCAACGCACCACATCCCGCCGCCGGTAAAAAAACAAACCGTAGGGGCGAGGCAGGTGGGTAATACCCTGGCCAAACACAACAGGCAACACCACCACCTGCCTCGCCCAGTAAAAAGTGAAAAGTAAAAAGTAGGGGCGAGGCAGGTGACCAACACCTTTGCCCAACCAGGCAGACATCCCATCACCTGCCTCGCCCTCCCAAAAGTGATTAAGCATGAGTGAAGAAACCAAAGACCAATTTAACGGCACCGAAATCGCCATCGTCGGCATGGCCGGGCGATTCCCCGGCGCGGCCAATGTGGACGAATTCTGGCAGAACATTCGTAATGGCGTGGATTCGATACGGCCGTTAACCCCCGAACAAGCCCGCGCCGCCGGAGCCACCGAACAGCAGCTGCAAGACCCCACCTTTATCAAGGTCAATTCGGCCCTGGATGAGCTGGACGGTTTTGACGCCGACTTTTTTGGCTACAACCCGCGCGACGCCGAAATTATGGACCCCCAGCAGCGCGTCTTTTTGGAAAGCGCCTGGACCGCCCTGGAGCACGCCGGTTACGATCCGGCGCAGTACAAAGGGCTGATTGGCGTCTTTGGCGGCAGCACCACCAGCTCCTACCTGGTCTACAACCTGGCCACCAACCCGCAGCTCTTGCAGCACATCGACCAGGGCCAGATCGACATAGGCAACGGCGCAGACTTTCTCTCCACCCGCGTTTCTTACAAATTTAACCTGCGCGGCCCCAGCTTCACCGTGCAAACCGCCTGTTCCACCTCGCTGGTGGCGGTGCACCTGGCCTGCCAGGCGCTGCTCGGCGATGAGTGCGACATGGCCCTGGCGGGCGGCGTGGCCGTGCACGTCGACCACCCCAAAGGGTACCAATTTGTCGATGGCTCAATTTTGTCGCCAGACGGCCGTACCCGCACCTATGACACCAACGCCGTGGGCACCGTCTTCAGCAGCGGTGTGGGCGTGGTCGTGCTCAAGCGGCTCGAAGATGCCCTGGCCGATGGCGACCACATTCACGGCCTCATCCTGGGCACCGCCATCAACAACGACGGCTCGGACAAGGTTGGTTTCCCCGCGCCAGGCGTCGATGGGCAGGCGGCGGTCATCACCGAAGCGCTCTCCGTGGCAGGCGTCGATGCCGCCGACATCCAGTACGTCGAAGGCCACGGCAGCGGCACGCGCCTGGGCGACCCTATCGAAATTCGGGCCATCACCAAAGCATTCCGCACCTACACCGACGAAACCGGCTACTGCCCCATCGGCTCGGTGAAGACCAACGTGGGCCACCTCACCGGGGCGGCGGGCATTGCCGGGCTGCTCAAAACCGTCCAGGCCATGCAAAACCAGGAAATCCCGCCCTCCCTCAATTTCCAGACGCCCACCCCCGAAATTGATTTTGCCAACGCGCCCGTGTATCCCAATCCGACGCTGGTCCCCTGGGAAACGTCGGAAGAAACACCGCGCCTGGCGGGGATCAGCTCCTTTGGCCTGGGTGGCACCAACGCCCACGTTATTTTGCAGGAAGCGCCCGAAGTGGAGCCTTCCGACGATACGGACGAGCCGCAGCTGATTGTGCTGTCGGCAAAAACGGCCGCTGCCCTGGCCACCGCCACCCAACAGCTTGCCGCCCATCTGCGCCAGCACCCAGAGCTGAACCTGGCCGACGTCGCCTACACCCTCCAGGTGGGACGGCAGCCCTTTGCCCACCGCCGCCTGCTCAGCGCCACCACCACGGCCGAAGCGTTAGCCGCCCTGGAAAAGCAGCAGTACACCAGCCAGACCGTACCGCTGCAAACCGCGCCCGCGCTCACCTTCATCTGCACTGGCGCGGGTGTGGTGACCAACACGGCGCGGGAACTGTACGAAGCCAACCCGATGTTCCGGCAGCAGATTGAGTCGTGTGCGGTGTTGTTACGGCCGTATCTCGGCACCGACCTGCGCACCCTGCTCTACCCGATTGACCCGCACAACAGCAATTCGCTCTCGCCGCGCGCCGTGGCCACCGCTGCGGCCTTTGCCGTGGAGTTTGCCCTGGCCAAAACGTGGGAAGCATGGGGCATTCTGCCGGAGTCGGTGCTAGGCGTCGGCAGCGGCGAAATTACCGCCGCCGTGCTGGCGGGCACCATCTCCCTGGCCGACGGGGCGCGGCTGGCGGCCGCAGGTGAACTCATCGCCGTTCAGGCCGACCATGTGTCCGCCCAGACCGGTGAGATGCCGATTTTTTCCACACACAACGGCCGTTGGCTGGGCACGCAAGATTACAATTTCCGCTACTGGAACCACCTGCTGGAAAGCACCAGCCACGACCACCTGGCCGACAAGCTGGCTGCGGCACTGAGCGGCTTACAGCAGCTGCCGTCGCGCCAGCTGCTCTTCCTGGGCCAGGTTACCGCCGCGTTGCCCGCCAATTTGCTGCGTGTGCCCCACTTTGCCACCCTGCCTGCCACCCCAGAAACGATGCGGCAAACGTTGGGCCACCTGTGGCTGGCGGGAACGGCCGTTGCCTGGCAGTCGCTCCACGAAGGCACAAATCGCCACCGCGTCATCCTGCCCACCTACCCGTTTGAGCGCAAGCGGTACTGGATCGAAGCCAAAAGCCTCACCGACCAGACCCAAACGGCGGCGCTGCACAAAAATGCCGACCTCAGCCAGTGGGGCTACCTGCCCGGCTGGCAAAGTGCGCCCAATTTACCGGCGTTTGTGGCCCCAGAAACGGCCGCTTCCTGGCTCATCTTCAGCGACGACACGCTGGGGCCGCAGCTGGCCGCCCAGCTGGAAGCCACCGGGCAGACCGTGGCGCGGGTGCGCCCCGGTGCGTCTTGGGACCAGGAAGGCAGTCACTTCACCCTGAATCCTGCTGATGAAACAGAGTACGCCCAGCTTTTTGCCGCGCTGCCCCATCCGCCAGACCACCTTCTCTTTTTGTGGAGCACGGTGGTCGAAACGCCCTTTTACCCGCTGGCCTACCTGGCCAAAGCGGTGGGCGCGGCAGGCAATGCCGCTTGCATTCACGTCGTCACGCACGAAGCGTGGGCGGTGACCGACACGGAAGCGCTGGACCCGGCCCAGGCGGCGCTGTTGGGCCTCAGCCAGACCATCCCGCAGGAGTACGCCCAGCTTACCAGCCAGGTGATCGACATCACCGCCGCCAACGAAACGGCCGTGCGGCCCATCCTGGCCGAATGTGTGGCCAAGACGCCTGCACCACAAGTAGCCCTGCGCGGCCGCAAGCGCTGGCTGCCGACGGTGGTGGCCGCGCCGCTGGTTCAGCCCGGCACGGCCGTTTTCCATCCCAATGCCACCACGCTCATCACCGGCGGCCTGAGCGACATTGGCTACGACATCGCCCGCACCCTGGCCGAGAAAACGGCCGCTACCCTCCTGCTGATTGACGAACAGCCCGCCAGCGCCGCCCAGTTGGCCGAACTGGCTGCCACCGGCAGCAAAGTGGTGACGTTACAGGCAAACTTGACGGACAGGGAGGCGGTGAAAACGGCCGTTACCGCAGGCATCGCTCAATGCGGCCCGCTCACCGGGGTGATCCACTCCCCCACCATTGCCGGGCAGCAGGCGTTCCAGGCCATCGCCGAAATCAAGCCGGGGCAGAGCGACATCTTTTTCCGCACCAAACAAACCAGCCTGGAACTGTTGGCCGAGGTGATTGCCGACCTGCCGCTGGAATTTTGCGTGGTCAGTTCGGCGCTGTCTACCGTGTTGGGCGGCGTGGGCTTTGCCGCCTTCACCGCCGCCGCCCACAGCGCCAACGCCCTGGTGCAGCAGCTCAACCGCCGCAGCGCCTTCCCCTGGCTGGCGCTCAACTGGGACGTCTGGAAGTTTGACCAGGACGCCAACATGCCGGTCATGGGCGAGCTGTCGCAGCTGGCGCTGGACCGGCAGGAAGGGTTTGCCGTGTTGGAGCGAGCGGTGGCAACGGCCGTAACCGACATCCTCCTCATCTCCACCGCCAACCTGCCGCAGCGCATCGCCCAGCGGCAGCAAAAAGCGGCCGCCCCAGACAAAAATCTGTACGAACGGCCCGCCCTGTGGACCGAATACGTCGCCCCGCGCAACCCCATCGAGGAGCGTGTGGTGGCTATCTGGCAGCAGGTGCTGGGCATTGAAAAAATTGGCGTCAACGACAACTTCTTTGAGCTGGGTGGCCACTCGCTGCTGGCCACCCAGCTGCGCAACCAGCTGCACAACGAATTTGGCGTGGAGCTTTCGCTGCAGCAGCTTTTTGCCGACGCCACCGCTGCCGGGGTGGCCCAGGGCATTGCCGACGGGCTGGCCAGCGGCGCGGCATCGGCCAAACCGATTTTGGAGCAGTTGAAAGAGGCGTTCCCGGTGGAACGGCCGTCCCTCGTGGAAAAATACCTGCGCCAGAAAATTGCCAACGGGCTGAACATCCCGCCCGAGCAAATCCCGGCCGATGGCGACCTGAGCGGCTTCGATATGCAGCTGGCCGCCGTGGACCTGATGTGGAACCTGAAGCGCGACTTGAAAGTACAGTTCTACCCACACGAAATTTTAGGCACGCCGAAGCTGCCCGAACTGGCTCAATTTGTCTACCAGCAGCAGGACCGCATGGCCAACCTGGCCGCCTACGCCACCGACAAGCCGCTGTCGGCCTACACCATCAAGGAACACCGGGCCAACGCCTACAACCGCGCCACGTTCATCCCGCCGGCGAAGAAAAACAAGCCGATGCTTTTTGTGCTGTCCAGCCCCCGCTCTGGCTCAACGCTGTTCCGCGTCATGCTGGCCGGGCACAAACAAATCTTCTGCCCGCCGGAAATTTCGCTGCTGTTCTTTAAGGACATGCAGGAATGGCAGCAAAACGTCAGCTTTGGCCAGGATTTCACCTGGCCCGCCGAAGGGCTGCACTGGGCGCTGGTGGAGCTGCTGAAGCTGGAACCAGAGCAGGGCTGGGCCGAAATTGAGCGTTTGGTGGCCGAAAACCACACCGTGCCCGACGTGTACCATCGCCTGCAAACCCTGGCGGGTGACCGGCTGCTGGTGGACAAAACGCCGCCCTACGCCATGGACATGGAAACGCTGCGCCGCGCCGAGCAGATTTTTGACGGGGCGCTTTACATCCACCTGGTGCGCCACCCGTACGCCATGATGGAGTCGTTTTTGCGCGTGCGGCTGGACCAGCAGTTCAGCTCCAGCCTGTTTGAAGATGCCAACCCGGACCCGTACATCGTGGCCGAGACGATTTGGGCCACGGCCAACCGCAACCTGAGCACCTTCCTGAAAGATGTGGACCCGGCGCGCAAGCGCGTGGTGCGCTACGAAGACCTGGTACAGCAGCCGGAAAAGATCATGCGTGATTTGTGCCAGCTGATGAACCTGCCCTATGAACCGGCGCTGATCACCCCGTACGACGGCCGTCGCGAGCGCATGATGGGCGGCATTGGTGACCCGAACATTCTGACCCACACGGGCATTGATCCCACCCTGGCCGACACCTGGCGCGAGATCAGCCTGCCGCGTCGGTTGGACCCCAGCACCCGCCAGCTGGCCGAGCAGTATGGCTACGAGCTGCCCGATAATTACCAGGCGACGAATGGAGAACGGCCGTTCCCCGCCACCGAAACTGCCCCCCCAACGGCCGAAACCGATATCAATGTTGACGACCTGTCAGACGCTGACGTGGCCGCCCTGTTAAGCCAGCTGCTAGAAGCAGAGGAGCAAGGATAAGATGAGCCAAACGGCCGTTAGCCCCACCACCCGGTTTACGCCCAAGTACAAACAGAACGTCTTTAACGCCATCTGGTTCGGCGAGATGATCTCCATCATCGGCTCAGGGCTGACTGGTTTTGCCCTGCGCGTCTGGGCCTATGAACAAACCGCCTCCGTCACCCAGTTTGCCCTCATCACCTTCTTCTACGGCCTGCCGGGCATCCTCATTTCCCCCTTCGCCGGGGTGCTGGTAGACCGCTGGGACCGCCGCAAAACGATGATCCTCAGCGACCTGGGCGCGGCGCTCAGCACCCTGGCCATTTTGTTGTTGGTGCTGAACGATCAGCTGCAAACGTGGCATATCTACATTGCCGTAGCCGCCATTTCGCTCTTTGGGGCCATCCAGGAACCGGCCAGCCAGGCCACGGTGGCTCTGCTGGTGCCCAAGGAACGGTTGGGGCGGGCCAACGGCATGATGCAAATTGGCCCGGCCATGAGCCGCATCGTTGCCCCGTTTTTAGCCGGTTTGCTGGTGGTCACCATTGGCCTCCGAGGGATCGCCCAAATTGACCTGGCTACGTTTCTGTTTGCCGTCATTGTGTTGTTTGTGGTGCGTATTCCCAACCCGGCCAGAGAAGCCGCTACAGAAAAAGCAGCAGAGCTTGCCCGCGTTGGGCGCAGTCGGTGGGCTACCTACATCGAAGAGGCCAAAGAGGGCTGGCGTTACATCCGGGAGCGGGTGGGCATGTATTACCTGCTGCTGCTGGCGATTGTACTGAACTTTACTCAGGGCATGGTTGTGGTGCTGATCGCCCCCATCGTCCTGGGTTTTGCCAACGCCCAGACGTTGGGCTGGGTATTTGCCGTTTCCGGCGTCGGCGCGCTGCTGGGGGCCATTACAATGAGCCTCTGGGGTGGTCCCGAGCGCAAAATGAACGGCTTTTTGATCTTTGGCTTTCTACGGTCGGTTTTGCTGCTGCTCGGTGGGTTGCAGCCCAATGCCTGGCTCATTGCCATTGCCGCGGCCTTTTACCTCTTCTTTTCCCAAATTGCCGGGGCTTCGCTGATGACCATCTGGCAGAAGAAGGTGCCCATTAACATTCAGGGGCGCGTGTTTGCCACGCTGCGCCTGACGGCCGCTTTGTTTTTTCCACTGGGGCAAATTTTGGCCGGGCCGCTGTCCGACTATGTGTTCCAACCGCTGCTGGATGTAGATGGCGTTCTGGCCAACAGCGTGGGGCAGCTCATTGGGGTGGGTAACGGCCGTGGCATTGGCTTTTTGATGATCGTGACCGGCATTATCAACCTCATCATCATGATTTTTGCCTATGCGCATCCCCGGACGCGCCTGGTGGAAGACGAAATTCCAGATGCGATTCCGGACGAGGCAGAAACAGAGACAGCAGCAGTGATGAGTACGGCCGTAACCGACCACCAGGCTCAAAAACCGCTTACTTCAACTGAGTCAAAAACGAGAGGAGAAACTATGAAATCGGGAAGAAGATGGGTTCTAGGCATCAGCCTGCTTTTGGTGACGCTGATTGTGGCCCTGGCAGGCTACGTTTACATTTCCATGCGGCTTGCCCTACCGCAAACGGATGGCACGCTTCAACTGCCGGGTTTGCAGGAAGAAACGCGAATCGTGCGCGATGAGTGGGGTACGGTGCACATTTACGCCGAAAACGAGCATGACCTGTTTTTTGCGCAGGGCTTTGCTACCGCTCAGGACCGGATGTTCCAAATGGAAATATTCCGCCGGGCGCCAAGCGGCCGTTTGGCCGAAATTGTGGGTGAACAGGGCCTGTCCAACGACACCTACAACCGCAATATGCTCATGCGCCCCGCCGCCGAGCACATCTGGGAGCAGATGGACGAAGCATCCAAAGCCGTCTTGATTGCTTACACCGACGGCGTGAATGCCTACCTGGAAGAGCATAAAAATGCACTGCCCATCGAATACAAAATCCTGCGTTTTGAACCAGAACCGTGGACGCCGGTTGATTCTATTGTCTGGGGTAACGCCATTTCTTTGCAGCTCAGCGCCAACAACTACATCGAGCTGATCCGCGCCTCGGTTTACGACGCCGTGGGCGAAGAAGCTATGAATATGCTCTTCCCCTTTGCCGCTGAAGATTCACCCATCACCACACCATCCGACCCCAGCCTATACAGTGGCATGAAAAACCTTGACCTGACTGAGCTTCTCCAGGTTAATGACGTGTTGGGTACTACTTTTGACGGTATCGGCAGTAACAGTTGGGTAGTAGATGGCTCCATGACAGAAAGTGGCTTACCTATTCTGGCCAATGACATCCACATCGGTCTAACCATGCCTTCCATCTGGCATGCCGTGGGTCTGCATGGTGGCGAATACGATGTGGTTGGCTTCACGCTGGTCGGCGTACCGGGGGTGATCACCGGCCACAATGCCGATATCTCCTGGGGTCTGACCAGTTTAGGGCCAGATACCCAAGATTTCTACATTGAGCGGCTGGACGATACGGTCCAGCCCACCAAATACCAGTACGATGGTGAATGGCTCGACCTGGAGCACATCCAGGAAACGATTGAAGTGCGCGGGAAAGATCCGGTTGTGGTAGACATCTACATCACCCAACATGGCCCGATCATGAATTACATTCTGCAAGAGCCCACTATTGCCCATCCTATGGCTATGCGCTGGGTGCAGCACGACAGCAGCACCCTGTTTACCTCCATCCTGGCGCTGGATAGAGCCTCTAACTGGGAGGAGTTCCGCGAGGCATTGTCTCATTGGGACACACCCGGACAAAACATTTTTTATGCCGATCGTGAAGGCAACATTGGCTACCAGGCAGTGGGACAAATTCCTATACGGCCGAATGGCAACGGCCGTCTTCCCGTGGAAGGCTGGGTCAGCGACAACGAATGGCAGGGATATATCCCCTTTGAGGAGCTACCCTACGCGTATAACCCGGAACAGGGATTCCTGGCCTCGGCCAATAACCGCATAGAGCCGGAAGGGTACCCCTACTACATCAGCGACAGCTACACCCCCGGCTACCGCGCCCAGCAAATCGAAGATCTGCTGCAAGAATACGCGCCGCTCACCGTGGAAGACATGGACTTGATCCAGGAAGATACGTTTTCAACCCAGGCCGTACGGATCATGCCCTATCTAGACGTTATCGAGGCCGAAACCCCGCTGCAAGAGCAGGCCCTGGACGCGTTAAACAATTGGAACCTGCATACAGACATTGAAGGTGCCGGAACCTCTGTATACGAAGCCTGGCATCTGCGCTTTCTGGCCAACGTGATCTCCGACGAACTGGATGAAGTAGATCCCGGTCTGGGTGCCTGGTACATCAGCGGTCACTACCTGCGCCATGCCACCCAGCATGGACCGATGCTATTAGGCATGCTGGAGGATCCAAATCACCCCTGGTTCGACAATGTAACCACCCCGGAAGTGGAAACCCGCGACGACATCATTCAGCAAAGCTTTGTGGAGGCCGTAGACTGGATACAGCGCCTGCAAGGGGATGACATCGCCAATTGGGATTGGGGCCGTCTGCACACCGTCACCTTCCCGCATCAACCGTTTAGCCAGGTGCCGGTGCTCAAAAATTTCTTTAATTCGCAGACCTATCCGATGCGCGGCGGCAATTTCTCCGTCTACACCAACTCCTATGACTGGAATGATCCATTTGCCGTCTGGATTGTCTCCAGCGCGCGCCACATCACCGACATGTCCAACTTCAGCAACTCCGTCATGCTAGGCTCGACGGGCCAGAACATGAACCTGCTCAGCCCGCACCGCGAAGATGTGGTGCAGCTGTGGCAGGAAGGCTCGCCATTCCTCATGGGCTACTCCGAAGCCGATGTGTCGGGCGTTACAGAATCAACTTTGATTCTACAGCCGGGGAATTAAACGATCACCGTTCACTTTTTGACCCCCACCCTAACCCTCCCCCTGAGAGGGGGAGGGAATCTGGCTCCCTCTCC
>ERZ761607.4684-NODE-4684-length-11860-cov-4.428632_pt1 | contig 11860 bp, 8 predicted proteins | sample MGYA00511164_ERZ761607 | MGnify/ENA primary metagenome ERZ761607 (study PRJEB28899, sample SAMN02445080) | bioreactor sludge metagenome | biome: EBPR sludge | place: Australia: Brisbane, Thorneside Wastewater Treatment Plant | collected 2011-06-22 ...
CCGCGAAGAAGACCCCCGCGAAGAAGACCCCCGCGAAGATCACGATCCCGAGCTCGCGCGCCGAGCTCTCGAAGCTCTGGAACGAGCTCGGCCGCGCACACTACGGCGAGTACTCCGATCGCCTCGCGCGCCTGTACGGCGGTGAGCGCGACGTCGATCTCGACCTGAACGATCCCCGCACGCACGAGCTCGGCGACGCCGTGATGCGCGAGGTCCTCGCGATGCAGGCCGAGGGGCGCGGCGCCGACATCCGCGACACCTTCGATCCCGCCTACTCCCCGCTCTTTCCGTGGATCGAGCGCACCAACCGAAACCTCGGCTTCGTCACCCTCCTCGGCCCCGACGAGCTCCTCGTGCGGCGTGGCTCCGCGTGGCAGGCCGATGGGCAGATGCTGCACCTGCGCGGCCACGAAGCGCGCGTGCTCGACGACGTCCTCGGCGCGTGCCGCTCGCGCAACCGCGATCACCTCGTGCTCGCGCGCACGACGGGCCTCGAATTCCGTGACGCCCGCGCCGACCTCGACGCGCCCGCGATGGCGACGCTCCCCTGGCCTTCCCTCGACGTCTTCCGTCCGCGCGGGCTGTCGCCCGAGATCGCGTGGGAGCCTGACGACGACCGCTTCCTCGTCGAGCGCCTCCAAGTCTCCGACGACGGAATGCGCGTCGTGGTGTCATGCTACCGCCAAGGCATCCTCCTCGCGTCGCGACACCTCGGCGAGCCGACCTGGACGCTGCTCTGGCCCGACGCGCGCGCGCCCTATCAGTCGCGCGAGGTCGACGACGCGCCGCGCGCGGGCGACATGACGCACGTGGCGATCACACGCGACGGACGGCGCGTCGCCTTCGGCTCGCAAGACGCGGGGCACTTCGTCGCGGAGCTCGACGCGAGCGGCGAACCGCAGTGGTTCGCCACGGTCGGACACCTGAGCGAGTACCCACACGACGCGTGCTTCTCGGACGACGGTCGTCACCTCGCGCTCAACTCCTGCCACTTCTACAACGGCGCCACGATCTGCTTCGACGTCGAGAGCAATCGCGGCGCCACGCTCGGCTACTACGAAGAGAACCCCGAGGCGCCGTGCATCGACTCGGGCCTCCGCGTCTACGCGTCGTGCTGGCTCGATCGCGCGTTCGTGGAAGCGCTCGTCGGTCCGCAGGCGAAGTCGCCCGGCGCGTTCCTGCTCGCCGGCAGCGGCGTGTTCCGCGTCCGTGCGCCGAACGGCGGGCTCGGAGTCGCGCAAGGCTTCGGCTCGTCCGCGAGCAGCGTCGACTTCTGCCCCGAGACGCGACGCATCGCGCTCGCCGCGTACTCGGGCATGGTGCACGTCTACGCGTCGGACGAAGCCGAGCTGCCGGGTCGCATCGACGGCTTCCGTGCGCGCCGCGAGGTCTATCGCTGGCTCACGTGGGAGCAGCTCCCCGCCGGCCCGATCCGGTGGTGACGTGGGCTTTGCTCGCCGTGAGCTCGAAGAAGCGCTCGTCGCGATCGATTCCACGATCGGCAAGTGCGAGAAGGCGCAGACGAAGCTGAAGCCGGAGACGGCGCAGCACACGCTGCTCGTCCGCCGCATCCGCGCGTTGAAAGTCGCTTCCGTCCTGATTCGCCGAGAGCTCGAGTCGCTCGGGCCGGTCGAGGGCTGAGCGGCTCATGCCGCGCGCTGCGGCGCCGCTTCCGGAACGACCGAAACACGCCGCGCCGCGCGTCGTTGAGCCGCGCCGATCACCGCGACGCCCGCGAAAATCAGCGGCAGCGCGACGAAGGTACGCGCGTCGAGCGTCTCGTCCGCGAGCCAGACCCCGAGCGCGAGCGCGACGATCGGATTCACGAACGCGTAGCTCGTCGCGAGCGACGGCGAGACCGCGCCGAGCAGGAAGACGTACGCGCTGTAGCCGACGAGGCTGCCGAACACGACGAGGTACGCCCACACGCCCCACGCGAACGCGCCCGGCCACGCCCACGTCTCGCCGATCGCGAGGCTGATCGGCAGCGCGAGCAGACCACCCGCGATCATCTGCACGCCCGCCGCCACGACCCCGTGCGGGAGCCCCGCGCGTGGCCCCCAGATGCTCCCGAGCGCCCAGAGGATCGGCGCGACGAACTGGAGGAAGATCGCGGGGTGTGTGCGGAAGCGTCCGTCGAGCGTCAGCACCGCGACCCCCACCACGCCGATCGCGATGCCGAGCCACTCGGGGCGCGAGAGTCGTCGACCGAACGCGGTGCTCCACACGCCGGCCCAGAGCGGCGTGGTCGCGATCACGGTCGCGCTCAGCCCCGAGGGCGCGCCGAGCTCGAGCGCGAGCGTCGTCAGCCCGTTGCCGCCGACGATGAGCAGCGCGCCCACGATCGCCGCGTTGCGCCACTGTCGCGGGGTACCGAACGGGATGCCGCGGAGCCGCGCGACGAGGAGCAGTACGAGCCCCGCGGTGACGAAGCGCGTCGTGGTGAGCTGGAAGCTCTCGAAGCCGTCGCCGAGCGAGAAGGTGATGCCGAGGTAGGTGCTCCCCCAGATGGTGTAGAGGGCGAGCAGCGCCGCCGCGATCGTGAGCGAGCGACGCATGGACGGCGGACCAACCGAAGACGGCGCGGTGGACATTCCGGGGCGCGGAACGTGACACGCCCCGAGACCGCCGCCACGTCGACTCGGTCGGCAAGAGCCGCCTGCGCTCGAAACGCTCCCGAACGTGCGCGTCGTGCTGATAGCATCCGCGCCGCATGGCTCGCCCCCGCAAGCTGAAGCTCCCCCGTCGCCGTCGCGGACGACCCCGGGTGCTGATCTGCACCCCCGAGATCACCGAGCTCCCGGAGGGCATGGGCAACGCCGCGAACTGGATCGCGGCGAAGGGCGGCGGCCTCGGCGACATCTCGGCGGGGCTCATCCGCTACCTGCACGAGGACGATCGTTTCGATCTCCACGTGGTGATCCCGAAGTACGAGCGTCAGATCCTCGGCCTCGGCGGCGTGGAGCTGCGCGAGCTCGATCTCCTCGGCCCGCACCTGCAGAAGCGCGGCGTCCACCTCGTGCGCGACAGCGCGTTCTCGACCTCACCCGCCGTGTACTCGGAGAGCGCGGCGCATCCACGCGTCCAACGCGCGCAGGCGTTCCAGCGCTACATCATCAACCAGCTCCTCGACGATCTCCGCCCCGAGATCGTGCACTGCAACGACTGGATGACCGGCCTCGTGCCCGCAGCCGCGAAAGAGCGCGGCATCTCCACGCTCTTCACCATCCACAACGTCTTCACGGAGCACGCGACCCCGCACGAGCTCGATCGCGACGGCATCGACGTGCGGCGCTTCATGAAGGAGCTCTACTTCGAACGTTTCCCCGACGGGCCTTTCGAGAAGAACTGGCACGAGAACCGAGTCGACTTCGCGGCCTCCGCCATCCTCGCTGCTGACCTCGTGAACACCGTGAGCCCCACGTTCCTCGGCGAGCTCGTGAGCGGCGCCTGCGACGACATCGCGCCCCCGAGCCTGCTGCATGCGCTCCGCGAGAAGCACGCACAGGGCGCCGCGCTCGGCATCCTCAACGCGCCCAACGACGTCATCGATCCCCGCAAGTCGCGCTGGGCCACGCCCTTCGGCTTCGAGGACGTGATGGAGGGCAAGCAGGTCAACAAGCGCCGCTTCCAGGAGCGCATGGGCCTCGTGCCCGATCCGGACGCGCCGCTCTTCCTCTGGCCGAACCGCCTCTACGGGCAGAAGGGCGTCGAGCTGCTCTTCCAGGTCTTGCTCGGACCGCTGAGCAAGCAGATGCAGGTCGCGATCGTCGCGAACGGTGACGCGCGCACCGAGGAGCGCTTCGGCATCCTCTCGCTCGGGAGCGGCGGGCGCGTGGCGCGGCAACCGTTCAGCGAGGAGCTCTCGGAGCTCGGCAAGGCCGCGGCGGACTTCGTGCTCATGCCCTCGCTCTACGAACCCTGCGGGCTTCCGCAGATGGAAGGTCCACGCTTCGGCGCCCTGCCAGTCGTGCGGCGCACGGGCGGGCTCAAGGACACCGTCGACGAGCTCGATCTGGAGCGCAACGTCGGCAACGGCTTCGTCTTCGACGCGTACGAGACCTCCGCCTTCGCGGCCGCGCTCGAGCGCGCCATCGCGTTCCGAAGGCGCCCCTTCAGCGAGCGCGAAGCCACCATCCGTCGCGTGATGCGCGCGGGCTTCGACAAGCACTCGCTCGCGCAGACCGCGAAGGAATACGTCGCGGTGTACGAGCGCCTGCTCGCGACGCGCGATCCCGACGCGGACGAGTGATCGCCTCCGCGTCCGTCACGAGACGACGAACGCCTCGAGCACCACGAGCTGCACGAGAGTGGATGGGCCACCGTTGCTGCGCTCGGTCCGTGGCCGCAGACTCGCGCGCATGACCGAGCCCAAGCGGGACGTGCGCAGCGACGACGAGTGGCGACGCGTCCTCGACCCCGAACAGTTCCGCATCCTCCGCCTCAAGGGGACCGAGCGCGCGTTCACCGGCGCGCTCCACGCCACCAAGACCCCCGGCACGTACTTCTGTGCGGGCTGCGACACGAAGCTCTTCGAGAGCGACACGAAGTTCGACTCCGGCTGCGGGTGGCCCAGCTTCTTCGAGTCCGAGCCCGGCGTGATCCGCTACGAAGAAGACTTCTCGCACGGCATGCATCGCGTCGAGGTGATGTGCGCGTGCTGCGACGGCCACCTCGGCCACGTCTTCCCCGATGGCCCGCCGCCGACGGGCAAGCGCTACTGCATCAACTCCGCGAGCCTCCGCTTCGAGCCGCGTAGTTAGAGCGCATCTCGAAGCTCACAGCCGCAACGTGCGCGCGAGCTCGGTGGCCGCGCGCACACGAACGCTGCGCGCGAGCTCCTTCGCCCACGGCATCCCCACGCTCGCGCGCCACTTCGGCTGATACGGCACGGCGGGCTCGTAGAGCGAGCGCGTGAGCCAGCGGTCGCCGCGTGACCCCGAGTAGCCCACGCGCGAAGGCTCCGAGCGATCCGCTTCCAGCGCGCGGTAGTCGACGCGGTCGCGGTAGTTGGCGTAGTCCATGAAGTGCGCGTGGATGCGACGGAGCATCTCGGTGCGCCCCTCGATCTCCGACGGGCGCCGCGCGCGCGCGAGCACCGTGATGCGGCCCTCGACCGCGACCGTCGCCACGACCTCGAAGCCCACCAACCCGAGCATGCCCTCCACCGCGGCCTTGCTCGGACGCCAGAACACGTTGGCGTGCGGCAGCGCGCGGGGCGAAGGATCCACCGGATTGAACGACATGATCGGACGGCCCCGATCGAAGAGGTAGCTCGTCTCCACGATCAACCACCCGTCGCGCGCGACGATCTCGCGGCAGGCCGAGAGCACCGAGACCGGATCGAAGACGTGGTAGAGCACGCCCGCGAGCAACACGACGTCCGCGCGTCGCGACCCGAGCACGTCGCGCAGTCCGAGCGCATCGACCGGCGTGTGGTACTCGACGTCGAGCCCGAGCACGTCGCGCGCGAGCTCGAACGTGGGACGCGGCGCGAGATCCGTCGCGATCACCTCGCGCGCCCCGCGCGCCTTCATCACGAACGCGGCGAGCCCATCCATCGTGCCGACGTCCACGCAACGCGCGCCCGCGAGATCGAGCTCCCGCACGAGGTCGAAGAACCCGAAGAGCGTGTAGTTCGGAGGCACCGCGGGGTCGAAGCGGCCGGCGCTCACGACGCCATGGCCGAGATCGATCGCGTGGAACCACTTCTGCGCGGCGACGAACCGTTCTTCCGTGGGGGTGAGCCTTCGCGGCTCGGGCTCGGTCATCGACCGAGCGTGGCACGCGGGAGACGTTTCGCCACCGGCGACGAAGACGCCGATCAGTCGCGGCGCGCGGGGTAGTGGTTGATGTCGAAGCGCATCTCGCCGGGCGCGCCGGTGTCGTTGCCCACGGAAGAGCCTTCGAGGAAGCCTTCGAGACACGAGATCAAGGCCGGCGAGGTCTCGCAGTACGTGTTGTGTCGGAGCTTGGTGACCCGACCGCTCGCGTCGATCTCCAGCCGGAAGATCCCGCCCACGGGTGGATGCCCCACGAAGCAGCTCGTGAGCTGAGGGCTCCAGCCGTTCGTGATCGCGCGGTAGGTGTCCATCGAGACGAGGTTGTTCGTCTGCCGGAACGTCACGCGCACCGAGTCGCCCGGACGCACGATCGCGTGCTCCTGCATCGAGTCGCCGCAACGCACCATGCGGGTCCCCGGCGCGCTCGGCTCGCGCCGCATCGACGTCGCTTCGCGCGCCTGCATGGCGGTCTCCGTCTGCATGCTCGCCGCGCGCTCGGACGCCTCGCGCGCGGCCCGCTCGGCCGCGACCACCGAGTCCGGTGCCCCGAGCTGCGACGGCTCCGGCGCGTCCATCGTCGCAGCGCTCGGCTCGCTCGGCTCCGCGCCCATGCTCGTCGCCTCCGCCATGCGCTCCGCCGTCTCCCGCAGCACACGCTCGGCGATCTCCTGTGCGCGCGCCTCCGCCGCCGCCTCGATCCGTGCTTCGACGGCCGACGTCGCATCCGACGCGACGTCCCTCACACCGCTCGCCTCGCTGGGGGCTGACGCGAGCGCGACATCGTCCGAGCCCGCGCCGCGCAGCCAGAACGCGAGCCCTCCGCCGATCGCCGCGAGCACGAGCAGGCCCGCGATCCAGGGAATCGCGCTCCGTCGCGCCGGCGGAGGCGAGCTCATCACAGCGGGCACCGCGGCGGGCGTGACGTCGACCCCGCGCGACACACCACTCGACACGCCGCTCGACGACGCGCCCACGGGCGCGCTCGACACCACCGGCGTCGCCATCGACGGAAGCGCCGTCATCGCCTCGGGCGTGATCGTCGCCGCCATCGCGACGGCGGAGCTGTCGCGCGTGGGCGGCATCGACGGCACACGCGCGGGCGAGCTCGCCTGCAGTGGACCGAGCGCATCGAGCGCCGCGCGCATCTCGGCCGCGCTCGCGTACCGCGCGTTCGGATCCTTCGCCATCGCGCGCTCGACCACCGCCACCAACGTCGGATCGAGCCCCGGCACGAGCTGCGCGAGCGGGGTCGGCGTCTCGCCCACGATCGCGAACATCAGCTCGTGGTAGTTCGAGCCGTTCACTGGCATGCGCCCCGACAGCGCCTCGTACATCACGACCCCGAGCGCGTAGAGATCGCTCCGCGCGTCCACGGGCTTCCCGCGCGCCTGCTCGGGCGACATGTACGCCGGCGTCCCGAGCACCTGGCCCGTCGCCGTCATCTTCTGATCGCCGTCGCCCTCCGTGAGCCGCGCGATCCCGAAGTCGAGCAGCTTCACGAGATCCGCGACCCCGCTGACGCTCGTCAGGTAGATGTTGTCCGGCTTGAGATCGCGGTGCACCACCCCACGCGCGTGCGCAGCTTCCAGCGCCGAGAGCACCTGAGCAGCGATGAAACAGACGCGGCTCGGGGCCAGCGCGGTATCGCGCTCCAACGCGGATCCGAGGCTCTCGCCGTCGAGCAGATCCATCACGAGGAACGCCGATCCGTCGTCGACCCCGAAGTCGGTGACCTGCACGATGTTCGGGTGACCGAGCGACGCCGCGAGCTCCGCCTCGCGCTGGAAACGCCCGACCAACGTGGCGTCACGCGCCAACACGGGCAGCAGCACCTTCACCGCGACCTTGCGACCGAGAGGCTCCTGCACGCCCGCGTACACCGCGCCCATGCCGCCTTCCCCGAGCTTTCGGACGATGCGGTACTTCCCACCCAGCACCGTCCCGATGCGCGCGTCTCCCTCCATGGGGTTCGAGCGTAGCATCCTCTGCGCGAAGGCCAGCCTCGGCGCCCGAACCCGAAGATCAGCGCAGCCAGCCGCGCACGAGCAGCTCGGAGAAGACGTTCGAGAGCGCGTGGAACACGATCGCCGCGCCGACGCCCCCGCGCCAGCCGCGCAGCCACGCGAACACGAGCCCGGGAAAGAAGACCGCGAGCCGCGCGGGATGCGGCTCCGCGAAGACGTGCACGATCGCGAAGAGCACCGACTGCACGATCAGCACGCCGGGATGCAGCCAGGCACCGAGGAGGCGGCGCGGGGCGAACGCGTCGTGCAACCGCGTCTGCACCCAACCGCGAAAGAACACCTCCTCCGGCAGCGCGACCACCACGAGCTGCGCGGCCACGAACGACGCGAAGTCCGGCGGCAGGTTCCAGCGAAACGGGTGCGCAGCCCCGTGCCAGAAGTAGAAGCCCACCGCGAAGGGCGGGAAAATCACCGCCGCGACGCCGAGCGCGACCCCGATCTCCCGCAGCGCGGAGGGCAAGCCCCGCCGCACCACTCGCCCGAGCTCGAAGATCCCGAACGGTCCGTCGTCGGCCTCCGCGCTCGTCGTGCGCCCGCCCGAGTCTTCCGCGCCCGTCTCGTCTCGACCCGTCTCGTCTCGACCCGTCTCGTCTCGACCCGCCTCGTCGCTCGGTCCGAGCAGCCCGCCGAGCGCGACCCCGAAGCGCGCGAGCCCGCCCTGCTTGCCGGCGTAATGCAGCGCGACGAAGAGGAAGATCCCGCCGACGAGCAGGTGCACGTACTCCGCGAGCCACGGCACGGCGCGCAGTCGCGTCACCGCGAAGAGCGCCACGCACACCCCGAGGTACACGAGCGTCACCTCGCGCACGATCGCCCGCCGCGATCGGGAAGCTGGCGTGGCAGAGGGCTCGGGAGCGGGCGGCGAGTCGGACACGGACGGCCGGGTGTACCGATCGCGACGGCTCGGAGCAACGACGCGGCGACCTCTCGACCGAGTCGGCCGGATCTGCCGCCGACTTCGCGCGCTGCGCGCCGCGCGCGAGCACGTCGACGTTCCGATCCGCCTGGGCGGCGGGAGCGGCGACACGAGCTCGAAACGGGCACGAGCGCCGCGGCGTGAGAGAGCGCAGGCGCCTCCGCACATCCGCCCGTATGCTGCGCCGCTCATGATTCCCGACGAAGCCATCGCCGATTTGCGGGTCCGCGTGGACCTCAAGGCGCTCGTCGGCGAGTACGTGCGGCTCGTGAAGTCCGGCGCGAGCTGGAAAGGGCTGTGTCCCTTCCACAACGAGAAGAGCCCTTCGTTCTACGTGCACCCCGAGCGCGGCTTCTTCCATTGCTTCGGCTGCGGGGCCTCCGGCGACGTCTTCGCGTTCGTGATGCGCCTCGAAGGCCTCACGTTTCCCGACGCTGCGCGGCGCCTCGCGGAGCGCGCAGGCGTCGAGCTCCCGGTCGAGGATCCCGCACGCGAGCAGGAGCACCGCAAGGTCCGCGCGCGCGAAGAGCGCCTCGTCTCGGTCGTCGAAGCCGCGGCGGGCTTCTTCATCCAGCAGGTCCGCGAGCACCCGCTCGGGCCCATGGCACGCGCGGTCTGGCGCGCGCGCGGCGTCACCGACGAGACCGCAGAGAGCTTCCGACTCGGCTACGCCCCGCACGGCTGGGACGGCCTCGTGAACTTCCTGCGGCAGCGTGGCTTCCAAGCCAGCGACGCCGAGACGGTCGGCCTCGTGGTCCCGCGCAAGCAGGGCGACGGCTTCTACGACCGCTTCCGCCATCGGCTGATGTTCCCCATCACCGATCACCAAGGCCGCATCGTCGCCTTCAGCGGGCGCGCGCTCGATCCCCCGCCGGACGCGCCCCCCGAACGCGAGCCGGGCGCGAAGTACGTCAACAGCCCCGAGCATCCGCTCTACAAGAAGGGGCAGATCCTCTACGGCCTGCACGAAGGCCGCGTGGAGATCCGTCGCCGCGGCTGGGCCGTGATCTGCGAGGGCAACTTCGATCTCGTCGCGCTGCACCAAGGCGGGTTCCCGAACTCGGTCGCGCCGATGGGCACCGCGCTGACGGAGGACCAAGCGAAGCTCCTGCGTCGCTACGCCGAGCGCGTGGTGCTCCTCTTCGACGGCGACAGCGCCGGTCGCAAAGCGGTCCGCGCGAGCTTCGACGTGCTCGCGAAGGCCGGGCTCGACGCGTCCGTCGTCGCCCTGCCCGCCGGCGCGGACCCCGACAGCTTCCTCCGCGAGAACGGCGCCGAAGAGCTGCAAGCACGCATCGAAGCCGCCCCCGGCATCGTCGAGCACCTCATCGACGACGCGGCCAGCCACAACATCCGCGACGCGAGCGACAAGGCCCGCGCGATCGCCTCGCTCGGCCCCGTGCTCGCCAAGGTCGCGAGCCCCATCGAGGGGCGCCTCCACGTCGAGCGCATCGCGCGCCGCTTCGGCATCTCGGACGTGGACGCGGTGCGCCGCCAGCTCCGCGACGGCCTCCGCCAACGCCGCGAAGAACGCGCACCCGCAGCGGATTCGAACGCGCCGAACGCACCCGCGCGCCCCGTGCGTCGGGGGCCCCGAACGGAGTTCTCGAAGGTCGAGCTGGGCGGCCTCGGGGTCATTCTCGACCTCGACCTCTGGCGCACCCCGGAAGCCAAACGATTCGGCGAGCTTTTGACGAGCCCGGAACTCTGCGCCATCTTTGACACGGCCTCGCGTTTGGTGGAGGAACGCGGGGGGGTGGAGGCACCGGCGCTGCTGCAGGAAGTACAGGACAACGAGGCGGTCGCCTGGCTGGGTGGCCGGCTCGCCAAGCCGGAGCACGCCGACGAGAACGAAGGACTCGAGGTCCTTCGGACGTGCATCCCTCTGCTCGAGAAGCGGTGGGGCGAGGCGCGGAAGCGGCAGATCCAAGACGGGATCTTGGCCGCGGTCCGCGCTGGGGATCAGGCTCGTGCAAACGAGCTTCGGGTGGAACTACAGGCGCTCCTTCGCGGAGCGGCTCAGAGAACGGGCTCGAGAGGTGACGATGGCGACGAAAGCTCGCGGTTCGAAGACCACGACGACGACGGCGCGTAAGGCGAAGACGACGAGCCCTGGGGGCAGCAAGGCTCCCACCAAGAAACGGCCCAGCGCAAAGGCGGGTCGCGACGAGGTGCTCGAGGTGGCGGAGGTCTCGACGAAGGCCTCCAAGACCAACGGTCAAGCTCAGGCCAACGGCCACGCGAAGAACGGCGCGAAGAACGGTGCGGCGGCCAAGAACGGCCACGCGACCGGCGCGGCCGCGAAGACGTCGAGTGGCGGCACGAAGGCGCCCGCGACGAACGGCAAGGCGAACGGCAAAGCCGCCGCCAAGGCGGACGTCGAGCTCGACGACGTGGTCGAGATGGACGACGCGTTCGATGGCGAAGAGCTCGAGGCCGACGAAGCCTCGGCCGCGCGTGCGAGCGACATCGAGGAGCTCCTCGGAGGTCGCCGCAAGCGCCGCGATCGCAAGGAGGTCCAGGGCCTCCTCGAGCGTGGTCGCCTCAAGGGCTACCTGACCTACGACGAGATCAACGACGCGCTCCCGCCGGATGTCGTGTCCTCGGAGCAGATCGACGAGCTCATGCAGCGCCTCGAAGGCGAGGCGATCGAGATCGTCGACAACGCGTCGCAGGCCCGCCGCAAGGAGGGCATCTTCAAGGCGGCGCGCACGTCGTCGAAGAAGAAGGAGTCGATCCTCCCGCCGGCCTCGGATCCGTACACCACGAAGTCGAACGACCCCGTCCGGATGTACCTCCGGAAGATGGGCACCGTCTCGCTCCTCACCCGCGAGGGCGAGGTCGAGATCGCCAAGCGCATCGAAGAGGGCGAGAACAAGATCTTCGAGGTCATCCTCAACTCGCGCGTCGGCGTCGCCGAGATCATCGACATCGGCGAGTCGCTCAAGAAGGGCAAGCTGCGGGTCAAGGACGTCGTCAAGGACATCTCCGAGGAGGAGGACGAGGAAGACGTCAAGAACCGCGTCGTGCGCCTCGTCGACAAGGTGAAGCGCCTCGAGGCGAACACCGCGCGCATCAACTCCGAGCTCGACGGCACCAAGAAGATGGCGGAGAAGACCCGCCGTCAGCACCGCGAG
>ERZ761607.4687-NODE-4687-length-11856-cov-4.309804_pt1 | contig 11856 bp, 10 predicted proteins | sample MGYA00511164_ERZ761607 | MGnify/ENA primary metagenome ERZ761607 (study PRJEB28899, sample SAMN02445080) | bioreactor sludge metagenome | biome: EBPR sludge | place: Australia: Brisbane, Thorneside Wastewater Treatment Plant | collected 2011-06-22 ...
ACGATGCGCGCCGTTTTCGTATGGCACAGGGATGTGCCTTACGAAAATTCCCGGTTCCCTCGCGGACCCGGAGCGCGTAGCGCGGAGGGCACGCCGCCTGGGGTGTGCTTTCTTTCGCCTACTTTTCTTTGCACAAGCAAAGAAAAGTAGGGCCCCCGCGGCGAGCGGCGCCATGTCCAAACAATAGAAATCCCTTCCGAAAGGCGCACATGCTTCAAGAAGGATGAACATGGTTCACCAGGACCCGATTCACCCATCGGGTGAATGCGCATGTCGCGAGTGCGCAACGCAAAGCGCCATCCCGGCTCCGTTGCCCCTCACCCCAACCCCTCTCCCGCAGGGAGAGGGGCTAGGATCGCGCAAGCGCGCCGTAGCAGAGCAGTGGGAGCACCGAAGCCAAGGAACGCATTGTGGCGCCCGGGCCTGGCTCAAACCCAAGCCAAGACCCAAACCACCAAACTCGAACCACCAACCCGGCCGCTAATCGACAAGGCGCGCCAGCGCCTGCCCCAACTTCACCGGCGATTCCGCCTTCAATCCCGGCGCGAGCGCCGCCACGCCCGGCGGCAGCAGCACGATCACCGTGGAGCCGTAGTTGAACCGCGCCATTTCCGCGAACCGCGCCAGCGTGATCCCCTTGCCGCGGTAGTCCTTGCGCGTGACCGCGCGGCCGTAGGCGGGGATCTCCTCGCCGCTCCACACGGTCTCCACGCCGGAGACCAGCAGCGCGCCGACCATCACCGAGACCATCGGGCCGAAGTCGGTGTCGAAGTGGCAGACCAGCCGCTCGTTGCGGGCGAACAGGCGCGGCACGTTCGCCACCGCGTCCGTGCCCACGCTGAAGAGGCGGCCGGGCACGTGCACGGTCTCGCGCAGGGTGCCGGTCCAGGGCATGTGCACGCGGTGGTAGTCGCGCGGGGACAGGTAGACGGTGGCGTACAGGCCGTGGCGGAACGGTTCGGCGTCGCCGGCGTCGCCCAGCAGTTCGGCGGCGGTGAAGGACTGGCCCTTGGCCTGGAAGATGCGGCCGTCCTCGATGGCGCCGCACTGGCTGATGTGGCCATCGGCCGGCATCAGCAGCGCGCGCGGGTCGGGGTCGGGCACGCGCGCGCCGGGGCGCAGCGCGCGGGTGAAGAAGGCGTTGAACGTGGGGTAGGCGTTCGGGTCGGGCTCGGCGGCCTCGCCCAGGTTGACGTCGAAGCGGCGCACCACCGCGTCGATCAGCCATTGCTTCACCGCGGGCGAGGCCGAATAGGCCAGCCGCCGCGCCAGCGAGGACAGCAGGCGGTGCGGCAGCACGTACGTCAGCGAAGTCACCAGGCTCATTTCGCCGCGGCCCCGGTCAGCGTGCGCAGGTCGGCGGCGATGGCGGCGGGGTCGAACGCCGGCCGGCCCGGATCGCCCGCCGGGCGGATCAGCCCGGCCAGCCGGCCCTGCGGGTCGAGCACGGCGATGGCCGAGGAATGGTCCACGCTGTAGTCGTTCGGATTCTCCGCGTAGCCTTCGCCGGGCACCTTCATGAAGACGAAACCCAGCGCCTTGGCGAAGTTCTCCAGCGTCGGCACGTCGGCCGTGGCCGCCAGCGTGTCCGGATGGAAGGCGTGCGCGTACTCGCCGATGCGGGCGGGGGTGTCGCGTTCCGGGTCCACCGACACGAACAGCACGCGCGGGCGGGTGGAGTCGGGCAGGTCGGTCCACTGCGCCTGCGCCTGCGCCAGCTCGGCCAGCGTGGTGGGGCACACGTCGGGGCAGTAGGTGAAGCCCAGGAACACCAGCGTCCAGTGGCCCTTCAACTCGCCGTCGGCCAGTTGGGTGCCGTCGGACTGGCGCAGCGAGAACGCCGGCAATGCACGCGGCTGCGGCAGCATCGTTACCGCCCGCGTGGCCGGCCAGACGGCGCCGGGCGCGGCGGGGCCCAGGAACCGTTGCGCGGCCAGCAGGCCCAGGCCGGCGGCCAGCGCCACTACCAGGATGAGGCCGATCTTCTTGTTGAACATAGGGAGCGGGTTTCCCACGGGAAAGGACGCGGCCGCGGCGGCCGGGGCCGCATGGGCGCGGCGACGGGGCCGCCATGATACCGGCGCAGCGCCTATAATCGCGAACCGCGCCGCCAGAGGCGTTCACGCACCGCCTGCCATGACTGCCGACGCAGCCGCCGAACTGCACACCATCATCGACCTGATCCGCTACGGCGCGAGCCGCTTCAACGCCGCCGGGCTGACCTTCGGCCACAGCTACGACAACGCGCTGGACGAGGCCACGCACCTGGTGCTGCACACCCTGCACCTGCCGCCGGACCTGGGCCCGGCCTACGGCCAGGCGCGGGTGACCACGCCGGAGAAGGCGCAGGTGCTGGCGCTGTTCGAGCGCCGCGTGGCCGAGCGCATCCCGGTGGCCTACCTCACCGGCGAGGCGTGGTTCGCCGGCCTGAGCTTCAAGAGCGACCCGCGCGCGCTGGTGCCGCGCTCGCCCATCGCCGAACTGATCGAGTCCGGCTTCGAGCCGTGGTTGGGCGGGCGCGAAGTGAACCGCGCGCTGGACCTGTGCACCGGCTCGGGCTGCATCGCCATCGCCATGGGCCACTACAACCCGGACTGGCAGGTGGACGGTGTGGACGTCAGCGACGACGCGCTGGCGCTGGCCGCCGAGAACAAGGCGCGCCTGCACGCCGATAACGTGCACCTCGTCAAGTCCGACCTGTTCGCCGGCCTGACCGGCCGCCACTACGACCTGATCGTCACCAATCCGCCCTACGTCACCGACGACGAGACCGACGCGCTGCCGAAGGAGTATTCCTTCGAGCCCGAACTGGGCCTGCGCGCCGGCGACGACGGCCTGGACCTGGTGCTGAAGATCCTGCGCGACGCGCCGCTGCACCTGAGCCAGGACGGCCTGCTGATCTGCGAGGTCGGCGAGTCCGAGCGCGCGCTGGTAAAGCTGCTGCCGGATGTCGAGTTCGCCTGGATCGAATTCAAGGTGGGGCAGATGGGCATCTTCGCCGTGGAGTGCGCCGAACTGATCCGCCACAACGCCCGCATCGCCGAGCTGGCCGCCGCGCGAAAATAATCCGCTCCGCACGCATGTGCGGCGCACATGCGTGCGGAGCGCCGGGTCGGTTGCGACTGCAACCGTTGTATCCCGCATTGGCGCAGTGCACAACGGCCGGGCCGATATGCGATATTTGAGCGCCTTGCCCCCGATGATCCCCACCCGCGGAGCGGCGCTTGAGCAGCAACAGTTTCGGAAAACTCCTCACCGTCACCACGTTCGGCGAATCGCACGGGCCGGCCATCGGCTGCGTGGTCGACGGCTGCCCGCCGGGGCTGGAGATCGCGCCGGAGGAGTTCCGCCACGACCTGGAGCGCCGCGCCACCGGCAAGTCGCGCCACACCTCCGCGCGCCGCGAGGCCGACGAGGTGGAGATCCTCAGCGGTGTCTACGAAGGCCGTACCACCGGCACGCCGATCGCGCTGCTGATCCGCAACACCGACCCGCGCAGCAAGGACTACGCCGACATCGCGCGGCAGTTCCGCCCGGGCCACGCCGACTACACCTACTGGCAGAAATACGGCATCCGCGACCCGCGCGGCGGCGGGCGTTCGTCCGCGCGCGAGACCACCATGCGCGTGGCCGCCGGCGTGATCGCCAAGAAGTGGCTGAAGCAGCGTTTCGGCGTGACGGTGCGCGGCTACCTGGCGCAACTCGGGCCGGTGACGCCGGAGGGCTTTGACTGGGATGCCGTCGAGGCCAATCCGTTCTTCTGGCCGTGGGCGCAACAGGTGCCGGCGCTGGAGAGCTACATGGATGCGCTGCGCAAGTCGGGTGACTCCATCGGCGCGCGCGTCAACGTCGTCGCCGACGGCGTGCCGCCGGGCTGGGGCGAGCCGATCTACGGCAAGCTGGACGGCGAACTGGCCGCCGCGCTGATGAGCATCAATGCGGTCAAGGGCGTGGAGATCGGCGACGGCTTCGCCGCGGTTGCGCAGAAGGGCACTGAGCACCGCGATCTGATGGCGCCGGACGGCTTCCTCTCCAACCATGCCGGTGGCATCCTCGGCGGCATCTCCACCGGCCAGCAGGTCACCGCCTCCATCGTGCTGAAGCCCACGTCCAGCCTGCGCCTGCCGGGCGCGACGGTGGACGTGGAGGGCAAACCGGTCGACGTCATCACCACCGGCCGCCACGACCCCTGCGTGGGCATCCGCGCCACGCCCATCGCCGAGGCGATGATGGCGCTGGTGCTGATGGACCAGGCGCTGCGCCACCGCGCGCAATGCGGCGACGTGGGCGAGGTGCCGCCACGGATCCCGGGCGGCGCGCCGGACGGGCAGGGCGATGGCTGAGCCGCGGCCGCGCGTCTGGGTGTCGCAGCCGCTGTTCGACGACATCGTCGGACGGCTGGCGGCGCACTTCGACGTGCACGCGACCGCCGAGGTCACCGAACACACGCCGCAGGCCATCGCCGATGCGCTGCGCGACAGCGCCGGCGCGCTGGTCACGCTGAACGAGCACATCGGCGCCGCCGAGATCGCCGGCGCCGCGGGGCTGCGCGCCGTCGCCAACGTCGGCGTGGGCTACAACAACCTGGACGTCGCCGCGCTGACGCAGGCGGGCATCGTCGCCACCAACACGCCGGACGTGCTGACCGAGACCACGGCCGACTTCGGCTTCGCCCTGCTGATGGCGACCGCGCGTCGCATCACCGAGGCTGAGCGCTGGCTGCGCGAGGGCCGCTGGCAGCAATGGTCCTTCGGCACGATGCTCGGCGCCGACCTGCACGGCAGCACGCTGGGCATCGTCGGCATGGGCCGGATCGGGCAGGGCATCGCGCGGCGCGCGCGCGGCTTCGGCATGCGCGTGCTGTACCACAACCGCAGCCGCTTGCCGGAGACGGTCGAGCGCGAATGCGCGGCGACGCACGCGGGCTTCGACGACCTGCTGGCCCAGGCCGACCACGTGACGCTGGTGCTGCCGTATTCGCCGCAGGTGCATCACCTGGTCGACGCCGCCGCGCTGGCGAAGATGAAGCCCACCGCCACGCTGGTGAACATCGCCCGCGGCGGCATCGTCGACGAACTCGCGCTGGCCGACGCGCTGGCCAACGGCCGCCTGGCCGCCGCCGGGCTGGACGTGTACGAAGGCGAGCCGGCCGTGCGGCCGGAACTACTGGCGCTGCGCAATGTGGTGCTGACTCCGCACATCGCCAGCGCCAGCCTGGCCACGCGCCGTGCGATGGCGTCGCTGGCGGTGGACAACCTGATCGCCGCGCTGGGCGAAGGGCCGCGCGCCGGCGATCCGCCTTCGCCGGTGAATCCCGACGCGCTGTCGATCGTCGCCACTCGCACCCGCACCATCATCGCCAAACGACAGGGAGCCTGAGGCACGCCCGCAGGTTCCCCGAACACAGCCCCCGCACGTCGTTTGTCCCCCTCTCCATTTTCCAGACCTCCTTCCATGAGCAACCAGAACCGCACTTTCACCGTCGCCATCGTGGGCGCCACCGGCGCCGTCGGCGAGACCATGCTGTCCATCCTGGCCGAGCGCGACTTCCCGGTCGGCAAGCTGATCCCGTTGGCCTCGGCCCGCTCGGCCGGCAGCCAGATCGACTTCAAGGGCCAGAAGATCGACGTGGTCGACCTGGAGACCTTCGACCCCGCCGGCGTGGACATCGCGCTGTTCTCCGCGGGTGGCGGCGTGTCCAAGGAATACGCGCCGAAGTTCGCCGCCGCCGGCGCGGTGGTGATCGACAACTCTTCCACCTTCCGCTACGACGACGACGTGCCGCTGGTGGTGTCCGAGGTCAACCCGCACGCGGCGAAGAACCGCCCGCGCGGCATCATCGCCAACCCCAACTGCTCGACCATGCAACTGATGCCGGTGCTGGCGCCAATCCACCGCGAGTACGGCATCGAGCGCATCAACGTGGCGACCTACCAGTCGGTGTCCGGCGCCGGCCGTTCCGGGCTGGAGGAGCTGGGCCGGCAGACCGCGCAGTTGCTGGCCTTCCAGGAGATCGAGCCGCAGAAGTTCAAGGCGCAGATCGCCTTCAACCTGATCCCGCACATCGACGAGTTCCAGCCCAACGGCTACACCAAGGAAGAGATGAAGCTGGTCTGGGAGACGCGCAAGATCCTGGAGGACGACAGCATCCAGGTGAATCCCACCGCGGTGCGCGTACCGGTGTTCTACGGCCACTCCGAGGCGGTGAACGTGGAGACGAAGAAGAAGATCACCCCCGAGCAGGCGCGCGAACTGCTGCGCGCCGCGCCCGGCGTGGAAGTGGTGGACGAGCACAAGGCCGGCGGCTATCCGACCCCGGTGACCCACGCCTCCGGGCGCGACCCGGTGTTCGTCGGCCGCATCCGCGAGGACTTCTCGCATCCGCGCGCGCTCAACCTATGGGTGGTCGCCGACAACATCCGCAAGGGCGCGGCCCTGAACGCCGTGCAATTGGCCGAACTGGTGGCGAACGGCGGCTGAGCGGCTATAGTCTTGCCCGGGAAACTTGGGGAAGCGCCGTGAAACCGAAGCACAGACCTCGGACGGCAGGACGCCCGCTGGCCGGCATGATCGGGCTGGGGCTGGCATTGCTGAGCAATGCCGCCCTGGCGCTGGGCCTGGGCGAAATCAGGGTCAAATCGCAACCCGGCCAGCCGCTGCTGGCCGAGATTCCGGTCATTTCCAGCGAACCGGGCGAACTGGAGCAACTGCGCGCGCGCCTGGCCTCGCCGGTCCCCTTCGAGCGGGTCGGCCTGCCGCGCCCGCAGGGACTGGTCAACGAACTGGACTTCAGCATCGGGCTGGACGATGCCGGCCGCCCGGTGGTACGCGTCACCAGCCGTGCGCCGGTGGACGTACCGGCGGTGAACTTCCTGATCGAGGTGGACTGGGGCCAGGGCCGGCTGGTGCGCGAATACTCCGCGCTGGTCAGCACGCCCGGCACCCTGGCCGCCGCCGCGCAGCCGGTGATCGATGCGCCGGCCGCCGCACCGTCCGACCAGATCCTCCGCCCGCCGCCGGCTGCGCCGGTGGTGGCCGTGCCGGAACCCGCGCCCGCGCCGCGACCTGCCGCGCCCGCACCTGCGCCTGTGCCTGAAGCAACCGCGGCGGCCCCGGCGGTCGTCGCAGGCGACACCGTGACCGTACGCCGCGGCCAGTCGCTGTCGCAGATCGCGCAGCCGTTGGCGCACGCGCAGGGCTATTCGCTGGACCAGGCCATGGTGGCGCTGTTGCGGGCCAACCCCGAGGCGTTCATCGACGGCAACATCAACCGGCTCAAGCAGGGCGCCGTGCTGCGCGTGCCGGAGGCCGCGCAGGCGCAGGGCATCATGGAAAGCGAAGCGGCCGCGCTGGTGCGCAGCCAGATCGCCGAGTGGCGCCGCGCGCGCGCGCCGGTGCCGCAGCCCGCCGCGGTAGTGGAACCGGCCGCGCCCGCTGCGCCGTCGTCCACGGCCACCGCGGCGCCGGCACGGCCAACCGACGCACGGCTGGAAATCGCCCCGGCGGCCACCGGCCCGACGGGTTCTGCAACGCAGTCCGGCGTCACCGCCGGCGGGGAAGGCGAGATGCTGGCGAACGAACAACTGCAGCAGGCCAAGGAAGACCTGGCCGCGCGCGATGCCGAAGTGCAGGAACTGCGCTCGCAGGTGCAGGAACTGGAAAAGCTCAAGGCGCAGCAGGAAAAGCTGCTGGCGCTGAAGGACGGCGACCTGGCCGCGGCGCAGCAGCGCCTGCAGGCTTCCAGCGGCGGCGACGGTGGCGTGCCCGTCTGGGCGCTGGCCGGGTTCGGCCTGCTGCTGGCCGGTTCGCTGGTCTGGGGGCTGGCGCAGCGCCGCAAGCGCCTGTCGCCCGCTCCGGCGCCGCGCCAGACCCTGTTCGACAAGCCACCGGCGGAAGGCCGCGCCGCGGAACTCGCCGCGGCGATGCCGGCTGCCCCGGCCGCGAACGCCGAGGCCCCCGCGGCCACGCTGGCGCCGGTCATCGTGGCCGAAGCCGCGCCGCCGGAGCGGCCGGCGACGGTACCGGCCGCCGGCTCCCGTTCCACCGGCCCGACCTGGCATTCGGGCGACGCCTCCGCCGCTTCGGCCGGCCCCGGCCCCGGCGCCGGCCGCGACCGGCTGGAACTGGCGGTGGCCTACCTGGACCTGGGCGACGTCGCCACCGCCCGCGACCTGCTCAACGAAGTCGCCGCCGGCCAGGATGCCGGCGCCCGCGACGAAGCCCTGCAACTGCTGCGCGACATCGGATGACCGGGCAGGGAGCGATGCGGTGACGCGTTACGCGCTGGGCGTCGAATACGACGGCAGCGGTTTCCAGGGCTGGCAGCGGCTGACCAAATCGGGCACGCCGGACGACGTGTCCACCGTGCAGGCGGCGCTGGAGCATGCGCTGTCGTCGGTGGCCGACGCGCCGGTCGAGACGATCTGCGCCGGCCGCACCGACGCCGGCGTGCACGCGCAATGCCAGGTGGTGCATTTCGACAGCGAGGCGCGGCGCGAACCGCGCGGCTGGCTGCTGGGCGCCACCGCGCGCCTGCCGCCCGCCGTCTGCGTGCGCTGGTGCCGGCCGGTGGCCGACGACTTCCACGCCCGCTTCTCGGCACGCGCCCGCCGCTACCGCTACACCCTGGTCAACCGCCTGGCGCGGCCCGCGCTGGAGCGGCAATACCTGGGCTGGGAGAAGATGCCGCTGGACGCCGCCGCCATGCACCGCGCCGCCCAGGCGCTGCTGGGCGAGAACGACTTCAGCGCCTTCCGCACCGTGCACTGCCAGTCGCCGCACGCCATGCGCAACCTGCATGCCATCGCGGTGGCGCGGCAGGGCGAGCGGGTGGTGATCGAGGTGCAGGCCAACGCCTTCCTGCACCACATGGTGCGCAACATCGTCGGCTCGCTGCTGGTGGTCGGCCGCGGCGAAAAGCCGGAAGCCTGGATCGCCGAACTGCTGGCCGGCCGCGACCGCACCGTTGCTGGCCCCACCGCACCCCCGGACGGCCTGGTCTTCGTCAGCCCCCTCTACCCGGCCACCTGGGAACTGCCCCCCGAAGTGACCCTGCCGGATTCCCTGTAGGAGGGGCTTCAGCCCCGACCGTGCATTTTCAGACATCCGTATGCCGGGCCGGAGAGCAGCGGGGCTGAAGCCCCTCCTACAGGAAGCAGGCGTGCGAGGGCGTGGCCGCATGCCCTGACCCAAGCGAAGCCGCTTGATGGCCGGATTCATGCCGTGATTCCCCGGTCTCCATATCCATGGCGGCAGCGGCGCATGTACGAGCGACCTAAGTCGCGACAGCATGGCCCGGCCGGTCGCGACTCACGTCGCTCCTACATTCACTCCCCCTGCATCACGGTGACAGGTCCCAAAGCGGGGTACGCTCTTGCCCGGTCCCCATTCCCCATTCCCGCCTCTCTCATGCCCCATACCCGCATCAAGTTCTGCGGCCTGACCCGCGCCGAAGACGTCCGCCTGGCGGTGGAGTTGGGCGTGGACTACGTGGGGCTGGTGTTCGCGCCGAAGAGTCCGCGCCACCTGCTGCTGGGGCAGGCGCGGATGCTGCGCGAGCTGGTGCCGGAGGAGATCGGGGTGGTGGCGCTGGTGATGGACAACCCGCGCAGCGAGGTCGAGCAGATCGTCGAAACCCTGCGTCCGGACGTGCTGCAACTCCACGGCGCCGAGGACGATGCGTTCGGCGCGTCGTTCGGGGTTCCGTTCTGGAAGGCGATCGCCATGGGCGGGCAGGACGACGCGGCGTTCGCGCGCATCGAAACCTATCCCGGCGCCGCCGGCTTCCTGTTCGACGGCCATGCCGCGGGCGAGCAGGGCGGCAGCGGCCAGCGCTTCGACTGGCGGCGGATGCCGGCCGCGGCGGAGCGGCCGTTCCTGCTGGCCGGGGGGCTGTCGCCGGAAAACGTGGCGCTGGCCCTGCGCACCGCGCGCCCGTGGGGCGTGGACGTGTCCAGCGGCATCGAGGCCGCGCCGGGCATCAAGGACGCCGAGCGGATGCGGCGCTTCGTCGACGCCGTCCGCCACGCCGAAGCCGCATAGGGTGCGCTCCGGCGCACCGCTTCCGGTTGTGCGCCCAATGGCTTTTTCGCAACTTCCTTAGAACTCGAACCACGCTGATGGCGGCGGCGATGTGCCGAGGGCGCAGCCTACGCGAGTGCGTGGCGCAGCCAGTGGGCCAGGGCGGGGATGCGCGGATCGCGCCGGCCCTGGTGAGTGCATAGCGCCCATTCGCCGCCGGTTTCCACGAAGCCCCAGGGCGCGATCAACCGGCCGCTGTCCAGATCGGCCTGGACCAGTTCCCGCGGCGCGATAGCCACGCCCAGGCCGGCGGCGGCGGCTTCCAGCAGGTAGGTGAGGTGCCCGAAGCCGGTGCCCAGGCGCGGTGTCGCGGCGTCCAGCCCTTGCGCGGCGAACCAGCGCGGCCAGGCCTGCGGACGCGACGCGGTGTGCAGCAGCGGCTCGTCGAGCAGGGCCGCGGCCGGCGCGCCGCGCAGGGCGTCGCTGCGGGCGTGGCGCGGGCTCAGCACCGGGCCGATGCGCTCCGGTGCCAGCGCGTGCACCTGCCATTCCGGCGGCCATGGCGGTTCGCCCAGCAGCAGGGCGGCGTCCAGGCCGCTCAGGGTCGCATCGAAACCGGCTTCCTGCGCCGACAGGTGCAGCTTCAGGTCGGGCAGGTCGGCGGACAGGCGTTCCAGCCGCGGGATCGCCCAGCGCGCCAGCACGCTGCCCGGGCAGCCCAGTACCAGTGCATCGCCGCGGCCACCCCGGCGCAGGCCGGCCCAGGCGGCCTGGAGGCCGGAAAAGGCATCGCCGGCGGCGTCGCGCAGGCGCTGCCCGGCGGGCGTGAGGGCCAAGCCGCGACCTTCGCGCTCGAACAGGGGCGCGCCCAGGGCTTCCTCCAGCGTGCGGACGTGGCGGCTGACCGCGCCATGGGTGACGTGGAGTTCCTCGGCGGCCCGGCTGACGCTGCCCAGGCGGGCGGCGGCCTCGAAGGCGCGCAGGGCGTTGAGCGGGGGCAGGGGACGGCTCATCCGTGAGTTTTTATCACGGGAAGGTCAGATAGTGTCGGTTCCTGCGAGGCAAGCCGTGCGTTAGGCTGACGGCCCCGATTCGATGCCGGACCCGCTTCCCATGCCTGCCACGCCTGTCCCCGCGGATTTCCACGCCTTCCCCGACGCCGCCGGCCATTTCGGCCGCCACGGCGGGCGCTTCGTCGCCGAGACCCTGATCGGGCCGTTGCAGGAACTGGCCGCCGCCTATGACGCCGCGCGGGTCGATCCGGCCTTCGTCGCCGCCTTCGACAAGGACCTCAAGCACTACGTCGGCCGGCCCAGCCCGATCTACCACGCCGAGCGCCTGAGCCGCGAAGTCGGCGGCGCGCAGATCCTGCTCAAGCGCGAGGACCTGAACCACACCGGCGCGCACAAGATCAACAACACCATCGGCCAGGCGCTGCTGGCCAGCCGCATGGGCAAGACCCGCATCATCGCCGAGACCGGCGCCGGCCAGCACGGCGTGGCCAGCGCCACCGTTGCCGCGCGCCTGGGCCTGGAGTGCGTGGTGTACATGGGCGCGACCGACATCGAGCGCCAGAAGATCAACGTCTACCGCATGAAGCTGCTGGGCGCCGAGGTGGTGCCCGTCACCAGCGGTTCGGCGACCCTGAAGGATGCGCTGAACGAGGCGATGCGCGACTGGGTGACCCACGTGCACGACACCTTCTACATCATCGGCACCGTCGCCGGCCCCGACCCGTACCCGCGCATGGTGCGCGATTTCAACGCCGTGGTCGGGCGCGAGGCGCGGGCGCAGATGCTGGAGGACTACGGCCGGCTGCTCGACGCCATCACCGCC
>ERZ761607.4692-NODE-4692-length-11836-cov-4.225957_pt1 | contig 11836 bp, 12 predicted proteins | sample MGYA00511164_ERZ761607 | MGnify/ENA primary metagenome ERZ761607 (study PRJEB28899, sample SAMN02445080) | bioreactor sludge metagenome | biome: EBPR sludge | place: Australia: Brisbane, Thorneside Wastewater Treatment Plant | collected 2011-06-22 ...
CGACAAGGGCGAGGTGCTGCTGGACATCCAGCCGCCGCGCAAGAGCGACAAGCCGAGGGCCGAGACCACGTCGGCTTGATGCCTCGGCGCCAGCACGCGTCGGCGGCTGACGCGCGCCGGTCGCCGGGCGGCCGCGGCGCCCTTCGGCCGGGACGCAGGGCCCCGGCCCGCGCTCAGCCCGCTCAGCCCGGAGCGATCGGCGGAAAGCGGTAGAAGGCGGCCAGCAGCCGGTCCAGGCGCGGGTGCTCGCGGAGCAGGCCTTCGCGGTGGACGAAGAAGGCCTCGCTGGCCACCGCGAAGAACTCGTCGATCGAGGTCGTGCCGTAGGGGTCGAGGACCGTGGGCTCCCCGGCATCCACGCGGGCGCACAGGGCGTCGTACGCCTCGGCCAGCGTCTCGTCCCAGCGGGCCGCATCCAGCGAGACTGGCAGCGGTGGACGCCCGTTGGGCTCGCCGTCGGCCATGTCGAGCACGTGGGCGAACTCGTGGATCACGACGTTGTAGCCTTCGCCGGCGCTCGCGCCCGAGGCGCGGACGTCGCGCCACGACAGCATCACCGGTCCACCCTTGACGGCCTCGCCCGAGAGGATCTCGTCGCCGACGTGGACCACCCCGGCGTCGTCGACGGTCTCCCGTCGCACGCGCGCCTGCCCGGGATGCACGACGATGCCGATGAAGTCGTCGTAGGCCTGCAGGCCGAGGTGGAGCACCGGCAGGCAGGCCTGGGCGGCGATGGCCACCGCCATGTCGTCGGTGACCCGCAGGCCGTGCGCGCCGCTGAACTCCTTGCGGTCGAGGAAGAGGCTGGTCATGCGGCGCAGGCGCTCCTCGTCCCGGCCGGGGCCCTGGACGAGGAAGGGGAAGCGCTTCAGAGTGCGACGCCACAGGCGGTCCGGGATCGGACGCCGCGCGATGGCCGCCTCCTCCCGGCGCCGGCGCCAGGCCGCGCGCAGCGCCTGCCAGGGGTTGCTCATGCGGCGCAGCCTGGGGCGGGCCGTTCGTGCCAGCCGTCGAGGTCCAGCCGCAGCACCGAGCCCCGGGGCGTCGCGGCGTCGAGATCCCAGTCGGCCAGCACGCGTCGTTCCAGGCCCTTGGCCAGCACGGCGTGCCCCGGGCGGTGGGTGTGGCCATGGACGAGCACCGTCGCCCCGGCCGCGCTCAACCACCGGCAGGCTTCGGCAGGGTCGACGTCGGCCCAGGTCGCCGGGTCGGGGCGTGCGGACTTCCGTCCCTGGCTTTCGCTGCGGATGCGCCGCGCCAGCGCCGCTCGTTCGGTCAGCGGCCGCGCGAGGAAGTCCTGCTGCCAGGACGCGGAGCGCACCATCCGTCGGAAGCCCTGGTAGTCCGTGTCTCCCAGGCACAAGGCGTCGCCATGCGAGAGCAGCAGCCGCTCGCCGAACGCGTCCAGGCGCGTCGGATCGGGCAGGGCCCGCATGCGGGCGTCGGCGCACGCCGCCGGGCCGAACAGGAAATCCCGGTTGCCGGCGATGAAGTACAGCTCGCGACGTTCGCCGAAGCGCGCAAGGGCGCTCAGGCAGGCGCTCTCGAAAGGCTGGTGACGGGTGTCGTCACCGATCCACACCTCGAAGAGGTCGCCGAGGATGAACAGCGCGTCGGCATCGGTCTGCGCAAGGAGGCGTTCGAACGCCGCGACGGTGCGCGGCGCCTCGGCGCACAGGTGAAGGTCGGAGACGAACTCCACCGAGCGCCAGCCGGCCGGCGCCAGCCAGCGTGCGGGTGCCGGACTGGCCGCGCCGGGTTCAGTCGACCTCGACGGCACGCTCGATCGTCACCGGCTCCAGCGGAACGTCGTCGTGGAAGCCACGACGGCCGGTCTTCACGAGCTCGATGCGGTCCACGACCTCCTGGCCCGACACGACCTTGCCGAAGACCGCATAGCCCCAGCCTTGTGCCGTCGGCGAACGGAAGTTGAGGAAGCCGTTGTCCGTCGTGTTGATGAAGAACTGCGCGGTAGCCGAATGCGGATCGTTCGTGCGGGCCATCGCCAGGGTGTACTTGTCGTTGAGCAGGCCGTTGTTCGCTTCGTTCTCGATGGGCGGCTGAGTCGGCTTCTGCTTCATCGACGCGTCCATCCCGCCCCCCTGGATCATGAAGCCCTTGATGACGCGGTGGAACACGGTGCCGTCGTAGTGGCCGGAGCGCACGTAGGCGAGGAAGTTCGCGGCGCACTTCGGGGCTCGGGCGTCGTCGAGCTCGACGCGGATCACGCCGGCGCTGGTATGCAGTTCGACGGTCTTGGTCATTCACTTCTCCAGGGTTGCCTTGAGGATGGTCACGGGCATCGTGGGCACGTTGCGGTGCCCGCCGACGTCCTTCGTCGGCACCTCGCGGATCTTGTCGACGACGTCCAGGCCCTCGACGACGCGGCCGAAGACGGCGTAGCCGTGGCCGTCACGCGCGTTCGCGGCGTCGAGGAAGGGGTTGTCGACGACGTTGATGAAGAACTGCGCGGTGGCCGAGTTCGGGTCCGAAGTCCGTGCCATCGCGACCGCTCCGCGCACGTTGGACAGGCCGTTGCGTGCCTCGAGCCGGATCGGCGCCTGCGTCGGCTTCTCGGCCATCCTCGCGTCCATGCCGCCGCCCTGGATCATGAAGTTCGGGATCACGCGGTGGAAGACGGTACCGTCGTAGTGGCGGAAGCGCACGTAGGACAGGAAGTTGTCGACGGTGGCCGGCGCCCGGTCACGGTCGAGCTCGAGGACGATGTCGCCGGCGCTGGTCTGCAGCCGGACGCGCTGGGCCAGCACGTCGGCGCTGGCCAGCAGGGCCGAGACCATGGACAGCAGCAGGATGGGACGCTTCATCGGCGGGCTTGGGGCTGACGGGTTGCGGAGGAGGCCGCCGACGGCGATCGGGGCCGGCTCATGGCCTGGGCGGCATCGCGTCGAGCAGCTGGCGGGCGAGCTCGAGCTTGCGAGCCAGGGTCGGGTCGGGCCGCGTCTGGCCGGCGACGGACTGCCAGTGGGTCATGGCCAGTCGCACGTACACATCGCCCAGGTTCTCGCGCGCAGCGGCGTGGCGCGGATGCAGGCGCAGCGCCGCCTCGAGCAGCTCGCGGGCGCGGTCGAGTTCGCCGCGGGCGGCGTGCAGCACGGCCAGGTTGTTCAGCGGATCGGGCAGCTCGGGGTATTCCTGGTTCAGCTCGGCAAACACCGCACCCGCCCGCTCGTTCTGGCCGAGGTCGGTGAGCGCGACGCCGCGCAGGAAGCGCAGTTCGGCATCCTTCGGCCGTGCGGCCAGAGCCCTGTCGAGCATCTCGACCGCGACCCGCGGCTGGCCCGCCGCCAGCAGCCTGCGGGCGTCGTCGAGCGAGTCGGCGCGCGCGAGCGCCGGCACCGTGACCAGCGAAACGGCCAACACGATCGTGCACAGCAGGTTCATCGGGAGCGAGGTCCGGCAGGCGTGCCGGAGACAGGGGCGGCAGGGCCACGGTGGCCAGGGGACCCACCGCTATACTGAATTCGTTCGCATTCTATCGATGCCCCGATTCCCCGGCCGGCGTGCCAGAGCCGGTCGTCCGCGGCACATCGGCCCGACCGTCTCCATGAGCCTGCACCTGTACAACACGCTGTCGCGCAGCGTGGAGCCCTTCCGACCGCTGAACCCCGGCAAGGTGGGCATGTACGTGTGCGGCATGACGATCTACGACCTGTGCCACATGGGCCACGCGCGGATGATGATGGCCTTCGACGTGATCTACCGGTGGCTGTGCGCCAGCGGCTACGAGGTCACGTACGTGCGCAACATCACCGATATCGACGACAAGATCATCCGGCGCGCGCTGGAGCGCGGCATCCCGATCGCGCAGCTCACCGAGGAGATGATCGCGGCGATGCACGCCGACATCGGCGCGCTCGGGCTCGCGCGCCCCACGCACGAGCCTCGCGCGACCCACTTCGTGCCCGAGATGCTGTCGATGATCGGCACGCTCGAGCGCAAGGGGCTCGCCTATCGCGCCAGCAGCGGGGACGTCAATTTCGCGGTGCGCAAGTTCGCGCCGTACGGCCAGCTGTCGGGCAAGTCGCTCGACGAGCTGCGCGCCGGCGAGCGCGTGGCGGTCGCCGAGGGCAAGGACGACCCGCTGGACTTCGTGTTGTGGAAGGCGGCCAAGGCGGACGAGCCGGCCGACGCGAAGTTCGACGGCCCCTTCGGACCCGGGCGTCCCGGCTGGCACATCGAGTGCTCGGCGATGAGCTGCGCGCTGCTCGGCGAGCACTTCGACATCCACGGCGGCGGGATGGACCTGCAGTTCCCGCACCACGAGAACGAGATCGCCCAGAGCCAGGGCGCGAGCGGCCGCAAGTTCGTCAACTACTGGCTGCACAACGGCTTCCTGAACGTCGACGACGAGAAGATGTCGAAGTCGCTCGGCAACTTCTTCACGATCCGCGATGTGCTGGCGCGCCACGATGGCGAGACGCTGCGCTTCTTCTTCCTGCGCACCCACTACCGCAGCCCGTTCAATTTCAGCGACACCTTGCTCGACGAGGCGCGGACAGCGCTGCGCCGCCTGTACACCGCGCTGGACGGAGCCGGAGCACCGGGCGGTGCCGAACCGGTCGACTGGACGCTCGAGCCCGCTGCGCGCTTCCGGGCCGCGATGGACGACGACTTCAACAGCCCCGGTGCACTCGCCGTGCTCTTCGACCTGGCTGGCGAGGTCAACCGCAGCCGTTCAGCGGAGCTGGCCGGCCTGCTGCGCGCGCTCGGCGGCACGCTGGGCATCCTGCAGCAGCCGCCGCGGCAGTTCCTGCAGGCCGGCGGCGGGCCCGACGAGTCGAGCATCGAGGCGCGCATCGCGCAGCGGGCAGCGGCCAAGGCCGCGCGAGACTTTGCCACTGCCGACCGTATCCGCCAGGAACTGCTGGCCCAGGGCGTCCAGCTGAAGGATGGCCCTGACGGCACGCGCTGGACCCGCAGCTGACCCGCGAGCATGGCGCGCCCTGGCACCGAGATGAAGACACAGGCCGAGGCGGCCGGGCAGGGAACGGCGCGCATCGCGGCATACTGGGACGATGCGTGCCGGCACCTGAAGCGCCGCGATCGCGTGCTCAAGCGCCTGATCCCGCAGTTCGGGCAGGCCCGGCTGCAAAGCCGCGGCGACGCCTTCACGACGCTCGCCCGCTCGATCGTCGGACAGCAGATCTCGGTGAAGGCGGCGCAATCGGTCTGGCTTCGTTTCGAGCGGCTCGCCGGAGCTGCCGAGGGCGAACCGTCGCCGCGTGTCGACCCACTGGGCGTGCTCGCCCTGGAGGGGCCCCGCCTGCGCGAGGCGGGCCTGTCGGCGCGCAAGGCGGAGTACCTGCTCGACCTCGCCCGGCACTTTGCCGAGGGGCGCGTGCACGTCGCCCAATGGGAATGCATGGGCGACGAGGCGATCGTCGAGGAGCTGGTGGCGATCCGCGGCATCGGCCGCTGGACCGCCGAGATGTTCCTGATGTTCCACCTGCTGCGGCCCGACGTGCTGCCGCTGGACGACCTGGGCCTGCTCAAGGGCATCAGCGTGAACTACTTCAGCGGCGAGCCGGTCACGCGAGCCGAGGCGCGCGAGGTGGCGGAGGCCTGGGCACCGTACCGATCGGTGGCCACCTGGTACCTGTGGCGGAGCCTCGATCCGCTGCCGGTAGACTACTGATGCCCCAGGGGTCGCCAGCCCGGCGCCCGGCCCGGGGTACGAGTGGGAGCGGCGAGCCCGCCCGGCTCGAGACGATCCCGCCGTTGGGGCCCTGAGGCATGAGCAAGCGACATTACCTGGACTTCGAGCAGCCGATCGCCGAGCTGGAGAACAAGATCGACGAGCTGCGCTACGTGCAGAACGAGTCGGCGGTCGACATCTCCGAGGAGATCGACCGGCTCAGCCGCAAGAGCCAGCAGCTGGCCAAGGAGATCTATCCCCGCCTGTCGCCCTGGCAGGTCACGCAGATCGCCCGTCATCCGCTGCGGCCCTACACGCTGGACTACGTGGCCGAGCTGTTCACCGACTTCCACGAACTGCACGGCGACCGCGCCTTCGCCGACGACCTGAGCATCGTCGGCGGACTGGCCCGCTTCAATGGTCAGGCCTGCATGGTGCTCGGCCACCAGAAGGGGCGCGACACCAAGGAACGCGCGGCGCGCAACTTCGGGATGTCTCGTCCCGAGGGTTATCGCAAGGCCTTGCGCCTGATGCACCTGGCCGAGAAGTTCCGGCTGCCGGTCTTCACCTTCGTCGACACGCCGGGTGCCTATCCGGGCATCGGGGCGGAGGAGCGGGGCCAGAGCGAGGCCATCGGCCGCAACATCTTCGAGATGGCGCAGCTCGAGGTGCCGATCATCACCACGATCATCGGCGAGGGCGGCTCCGGCGGCGCGCTGGCCATCAGCGTGGCCGACCAGGTGCTCATGCTGCAGTTTGCGGTCTATTCGGTGATTTCTCCGGAAGGCTGCGCCTCGATCCTGTGGAAGACCGCCGAGCGTGCGCCTGAGGCCGCCGAGGCCCTGGGCATCACGGCGCACCGGCTCAAGGCGCTGGGCGTCATCGACCGGATCGTGAGTGAACCCGTGGGCGGCGCGCACCGGGACCTGAAGCAGATGAGTGCGGCATTGAAGCGCGCGCTGAACGATGCGCTGCGCCAGGTGGCCGACTTGAAGCCCGCCGAGCTCCTGGCGCGCCGCTACGAGCGACTGCAGTCCTACGGGCGCTTCACCGACACCAAGGACCACTGATGTGAGTCGCGCCGTCGTCGCGGTGGCCGTCAGCGGCGGCCGCGACTCCCTGGCGCTGCTGCACGTGACGGCCCGCTTGGGCCCATCGCTCGGCCTGCGGGTCGTCGCGCTGCACGTCCACCATGGGCTGATGCCGCAAGCCGAGGAATGGCTGACGGCCTTGCGCCGGCGCTGCGCCCGATGGCGCCGTACGGGCCTGCCGGTCGAACTGCTTCACCGTCGTCTGGCCGGCCGGCCGCCGGCTGGGGAGAGCATCGAGGCCTGGGCCCGACGGGAGCGCTACGCCGCGCTGGCCGACATGGCCCGCGAGGCTGGTGCGGCCCTGGTGTTGCTGGCCCATCACCGCCAGGACCAGGCCGAGACCGTCTTGCTCCAGGCCCTGCGCGGCGCCGGTCCGCGCGGCCTGGCCGGCATGCCGGCGCTGGTGCAACGCGACGGCCTGCACTGGGCGCGCCCGTGGCTGGGCCAGGACCGTCTCGCGATCGAGGCCTACGTGCGTCGCCATCGCCTGCGTCCCGTCGACGACGCCAGCAATCGTGATCCGCGTTTCGCCCGCAGCCGCTTGCGCGAGTCGGTGTGGCCGGCGTTGGTCGACGCTTTCCCCGATGCAGCCGTCGCGCTCGCCGCCGCCGCGCAGCGGGCACAGGAAGCGGCGCGATGCCTGGACGAGCTGGCCGGCGTCGACGCGGCTGCTTGCGTCGACTCAGCGGGCCGCCTGCGACTCCAGCCGTGGCTGGACCTGTCGCCCGCCAGGCGCCAGAACCTCGTGCGTCACTGGCTGGGTGCAAGGCTCGGCCGTGGAGCACCGCAGACGCTCGTTCAGCGTGTCGTGCGCGAAGCCGCCGCAGGGGCCGGTGCGGCCCGCTGGCCGGGTCCGGGCGGCGAGGTGGTCCTGCACCGCGGGCGGTTGTGCTGGCGTACGCGGCACGCGGTCCGGACGCCCGGGGATGCGGTGGTTCTCGAGGCCCAGGATCTGTCCCGTCCCGGGCGGCATGCGATCGACGGCTGGCCGGGCCGCTTCGAGGTGCGGACGGTTGCGGCCGAGGGCGTGCCGGCCGAGCTGCTGGCCGACTGCGACGTTCGCGTGCGGCGGGGCGGTGAACGCTTCCAGTTCTCGCCGCGGTCGGTGCCGCGCAGCCTGAAGAAGCAGTTCCAGGCTGCCGGCGTGCCCGCGCACGAGCGCGACGGTCCGCTGGTGTACGCAGGCGATCGGCTCGTCTACGTGCCGGGCCTGGGCATCGACGCGCGCGTGCGGCGAGCCAGCGGCGAGGCGCTGCGCAGCTTGTGCTGGCTGCCGGACTCGCCCTGAAGCGGGACTGCCGTGCCTGCACGCTGCGCATCCGGGTGCTGCACTGCGGCAGATACAATTCGACGCGTTTTCTCATCCGTTCCCGGGACCGCGCCGGCACAGGCCGAGCGCTCCCCACGCACGCAGCCATGGCCTTGATCGTTCACAAGTACGGCGGCACGTCGATGGGCTCGACCGAGCGCATCCGCAATGTCGCCAAGCGCGTCGCCAAGTGGGCGCGCGCCGGGCACCGCATGGTCGTCGTGCCCTCGGCGATGAGCGGCGAGACCAACCGCCTGCTGGGCCTGGCCAAGGAGCTGATGCCCGACGCCCACACGCCCGAGGCGCAGCGTGAACTCGACATGATCGCCAGCACCGGCGAGCAGGTGTCGGTCGGCCTGCTCGCGCTGGCCCTGCAGGCCGAGGGTATGCCGGCGGTCAGCTACACCGGCTGGCAGGTCGGCATCCGCACCGACGACGCGTACACGAAGGCGCGCATCCAGTCGATCGACGATGCGCGCATCCACGCCGACCTGGACGCCGGCCGCGTCGTGATCATCACCGGCTTCCAGGGCATCGACGAGGAGGGCAACGTCACGACGCTCGGTCGCGGCGGCAGCGACACCTCGGCCGTCGCGGTGGCCGCGGCGATCAAGGCCGACGAGTGCCTGATCTACACCGACGTCGACGGCGTCTACACGACCGACCCGCGCATCGTCCCCGAGGCACGGCGCATGCAGACCATCAGCTTCGAGGAGATGCTCGAGATGGCGAGCCTGGGCTCGAAGGTGCTGCAGATCCGCTCGGTCGAGTTCGCCGGCAAGTACCGCGTGCCGCTGCGCGTGCTGTCGAGCTTCACGCCGTGGGACATCGACATCGCCGAGGAGGCAACCTCCGGCACGCTGATCACCTTCGAAGAGGACGAGAAGATGGAACAGGCCGTCGTATCCGGCATCGCGTTCAACCGCGACGAGGCCAAGGTCACGGTGCTCGGGGTTCCCGACCGGCCCGGCATCGCCTACCAGATCCTGGGGGCGGTGGCGGACGCGAACATCGACGTCGACATGATCATCCAGAACATGTCCAACGACGGCCGCACCGACTTCAGCTTCACCGTGCCGCGCAACGACTACAAGCGCGTCCTCGAGCTGCTGCAGTCCGACGTGCTGCCGCGCCTTGGTGCGAGCAAGGTCACCGGCGACCCGAAGATCTGCAAGGTCTCGATCGTCGGCATCGGCATGAAGAGCCACGTCGGTGTCGCCGCGCGCATGTTCCGCGCACTGAGCGAGGAGGGGATCAACATCCAGATGATCTCCACGAGCGAGATCAAGACCAGCGTGGTCATCGACGAGAAGTACATGGAGCTCGCGGTGCGCGCGCTGCACCGGGTCTTCGAGCTGGACGCGCAACCCGGTTGAGGCCGCGCCGGACCGCCACCCGCATTCCGCGGGGCGCCGGCCCGGCTACAATCCGCGCGTCGTGCTGGAGTCGTGACCGAGAGGCCGAAGGTGCTCCCCTGCTAAGGGAGTATGCGGGCAAAACCTGCATCGTGGGTTCGAATCCCACCGACTCCGCCAGTCCGACACGGGTCGGCATCGGACGTCTGGCTGGATCTCGGCTGCAAGGGCGCGGATCCGGGTTGACCGTCTTGGGCCGCGGTGCGCGAGAGCCTGACAGCCGCGCAATTGCCTTCCGGGGACGGGCGCGCGCTGGCCTCGGACCCGGCGCAGGTCGAGGATGATCATCCTCGCCTTGCCGAAGGTCTGCTCGAGGCCGAAGCAGCCTCATGCCACTGCCTGGCGCTCACGTCGGTCGCTCCTCGCCTCCTGCGCCGGCTCCTGAGGCACGCGCCGCCTCCATCTCGCGGATCAGCGCGCGGGCCTCGTCGCCCTCGGGGATCGGGCGGCCGCTGTCGCGCCACCGTACGGCGGCCTTGAAGCCATTGGCCTGCGCGTAACGCCGGAACCACAGGCCCTCCGGGTTGTGCCGCGTGATGCCGTCGAAGACGGTGGCCATCGTCTGCGCCTGCTCCAGCCCCATCGTCAGCAGCACCTGGTTGACGACCATCTTGTGCATCGCCAGGTGGCCGGCGGGAACCCCGGCGATGCGCTCGGCCAGTCGCATCGTCGCCGCCTCCAGCTGGTCGGCCGGCACGGCCTCGTTGGCCAGGCCCCAGGCGGCCGCGGTGCGGCCGTCGATCGTGTCGCCGGTGAACATCAGCTGCTTGGCGCGGGTGGGCCCGAGGCGGTAGGTCCACATCGCGGTGGTCGGGCAGCCCCAGACCCGCGTGGGCATGTAGCCGATGCGGGCGTCCTCGGCCATCACCAGCAGGTCGCAGCTCAGCGCGATGTCGCTGCCGCCGGCCACCGCCGCGCCGTGAACCTTGGCGATCGTCGGCTTCGGGCTGCGCCACAGGCTCATGAAGTCCTCGGTGTTGCGCTTCATGACCGCGTAGTCGACCATCGGATCCCAGGGCTCGGACTCCTGCTGGCAGGGGTGCTCGATGAGGCCCTCGCCGAACTGGCTCAAGTCGTAGCCGCCGCAGAAGCCCTTGCCGGCGCCTTCGACGACGATCACGTGGATCTGCGGCTGGACATTGGCCCACTCGACCGCCGCGCGAATCTCGCGCGGTGTCTCGTCGTTGATCGCGTTGAGCCGCTCGGGGCGGTTCAGCAGCAGCCGGGCGATGCGGGGCTGGCGCGGATCGGCGTCGATCGTCAGGGTGCTGAAGCGGGGCACGGCGGGTCTCCAGGCGGTGCCCGCACGGCAGGGCGTGGGGGCGGGTGGTCGGGAACGGGCGCGCGACGAGGCGGTCCAGGGGCACCGTCGGCGCGGGCGGCGAGCGACTATCCTAGAGGGAGCCTGCCACCGGTTCCGACGCATGACGAGCACCGACTTCGAGAGCATCCGCTACGCCGTCGACGACGGCCTGGCGACCATCACCCTGCACCGTCCGGAACAGCTCAACGCCTTCACCGCCGCGATGCGCGACGAGCTGATCGTGGCGCTCGACCGTGCCGATGCCGACGACGCCGTGCGGGCGGTGATCGTCACCGGCGCGGGACGGGCCTTCTGCGCGGGTGCGGACCTGTCGGCCGGCGGGCAGACCTTCGACTACGCCCGGCGGCAGGACGCGCTGCGCGACGCCTCCCGGGTGGGCGAGGTCTACCGCGACGGCGGCGGGCTGGTGACGCTGCGCATCTTCCGCAACCTCAAGCCCGTGATCGGGGCGATCAACGGCCCGGCCGTGGGCATCGGCGCCACGATGCTGCTGCCGATGGACGTGCGCGTGGCCTCCGCGGAGGCCCGCTTCGGCTTCGTCTTCGCTCGGCGCGGCATCACGCCGGAGGCCGCCTCGTCCTGGTTCCTGCCGCGGCTGGTCGGAATGCAGACCGCGCTCGAATGGTGCATCGGCGGCCGCGTCTTCGCCGCCGGCGAGGCCCTCGAGCGCGGTCTCGTGCGCTCGTTGCACGAGCCGGCGGCGTTGCTGGACGCCGCGCGGGCGCTGGCCCACGAGATGACGCGCCACAGCGCCCCGGTGTCGGTGGCGCTGACCCGCCAGTTGCTCTGGCGCATGGCCGGTGCGGCGCATCCGATGCAGGCCCATCGCCTGGACAGCCGGGGTATCCAGTCGCGCGGGCAGGCTGCCGACGTGCGCGAAGGGGTCGGGGCCTTCCTCGCGAAGCGTGAACCCGACTGGCCCGACCGGATCAGCCGGGACCTGCCCGATTTCTTCGACTGGCGCAGCGAGCCGCCGTTCGAGGAGGGCGCGTGAACGCGCCGCACGAGGCTGCGCGCGACCTCCGGGGCGGGCTGCCCGCC
>ERZ761607.4694-NODE-4694-length-11828-cov-5.579122_pt1 | contig 11828 bp, 6 predicted proteins | sample MGYA00511164_ERZ761607 | MGnify/ENA primary metagenome ERZ761607 (study PRJEB28899, sample SAMN02445080) | bioreactor sludge metagenome | biome: EBPR sludge | place: Australia: Brisbane, Thorneside Wastewater Treatment Plant | collected 2011-06-22 ...
GGCGGCGACCGCGGAACCCTGAGCCGGCAGCGGGTACCGCCTGGCGCGATGCGCAAGCCGATGCATGCATGGCCATCGCAGGCAGGCCGTGTGTCCGCGACACGTCGCGAGCCACCGTCCTCCGTTTCAGGCCGTTCCGAATGTCGCATGCGGCGTCGGCATCCCGTCGGCGTCATGCGTGCCCGTCGGAGCCACTGATGCCCGCTCCCGTCCTGCACCTCGGCGCCAGCGTGCTGTGTCTGCATGCCGGCACGGCCACGCCGACGACGCCGTTTCCGCGCGTGCTGGTCTCGGGGCAACCGGTGGTCACGCTGACCTCGCCCTATGTCGTCGCCGGCTGCGCGCTGACCGGCACCACCACGCCGCCCTGCGTGACGGCGCAGTGGCTGGTCGGTGCGCTGCGCGTGATGGCCGGCGGCGCGCCGCTGCTCACCTTCACCGGCCAGGCGCTGTGCGCCCCGTCGGGCCAGCCGCTGCTGCCGGTGGCGGCGCAGACGCGGGTGCTCGCGACCTGAGGGAGCCGACCCATGCCCACGCTCGACTTTCCCTATGCCATCGATGCCACCGGCCGCACCGGCACGACGGGTCATGCCGACCATGTGCGCGACCTCATCGAGCAGGTGCTGTTCACCGCGCCGGGCGAACGCGTGATGCGTCCGGACTTCGGCAGCGGCCTGCTGGCGCTGGTGTTCGAGCCCAACAGCGTGCAGCTCGCCGCCACCGTGCAGGTGCTGGCGCAGGCGGCGCTGCAGCAGCACCTGTCGCACCTGATCGCGCTGCAGGCGGTCAGCGTGGAAGCGGTCGATGCGGCGCTGGTCGTGCAGGTCGACTACGCGCTGCGCGACGACGGCTCGCCGCAGCAGCTGCGCCTGCCCTTGCCCGGAGGCAGCTCGTGAGCGCCGACCCGCGCCAGCATTGCTGCGACCTGCGCCGGCTGGAGGTGCTGCGCGCCGCCGGCAGCGCCAATGCGATCGAATTCCTCGAGGTGCGCGACCGCGCCGAGCCGCTGCTGGCGCTGCGCCAGCGCACGCTGTTCGTGCGCCTGCTGCGCCGCGACGCGTCGCTGGTCGACGGCGGCGGCAACCTGCTGCTGACGACGGCGAACCTGCGCATCGAGGGCGGCGAGCGCATCCGCGCCATCGCCGTCGAGTGGGTCGCACTGGCCGATGCGCTGCCGCCGGGCGAGCCGCCTGCGCTGGTCGACGGCATCGACGAACCGCAGCGCACGCTGGTCGTGCGCACGGCGGTGGCCGGCGACCATTCGCGCTACGAGCTGCGGCTGGTCGCGGCTTCCGGCAGCGAGGCGCCGCCGCCCGGCTTCGACCCGCGGCTGGCGCGCATCGCCTTCGGCTTCAAGGTCGAGTGCCCGACACCCTACGACTGCGCCACGCCGGCGCCCTGCCCGGTGCCGGCCGTGGACGCGCCCGACATCGACTACCTGGCGCGCGACTACGAAGGCCTGCGCCGGCTGATGCTGGACCGCATGGCGCTGCTGGCGCCGGGCTGGCGCGAGCGTTCGGCCGCCGACCTGGGTGTCACGCTGGTCGAGCTGCTGGCCTATGCCGCCGACAACCTGGCCTACCGCCAGGACGCCATCGCCACCGAGGCCTACCTGCACACCGCGCGCCGGCGCATCTCGGTGCGCCGCCATGCGCGGCTGGTCGACCACCACCTGCACGAGGGCTGCAACGCCCGCGCCTGGGTGCACTGCGAGGTCGCCGGCAACGACGTGGTGCTGCCCGCGCACACGCCGCTGCTCACGCGCAGCGGCGAACTGCCCACCGCGCTGCGCCCCGGCAGCCGCGAGCTGCGCGAGGCGCTGGACGCCGGTGCGCTGGTCTTCGAGACCGTGCGCGACGAGACGCTGCACGCCGACCTCAACCGCTTCGACTTCCACACCTGGGGCGACGAGGCCTGCTGCCTGCCGCGCGGCACCGTGCGCGCGACGCTGCGCGGCGTGCATCCGCGGCTGGCACCCGGCATGGCGCTGGCCTTCGTCGAGCGCGTGAGCCCGACCACCGGCCTCGCCGGCGACGCCGACCGCACGCACCGCCATGTCGTGCGCCTGACGAGCGTGCTGCTGTCGCAGGACCCCTCGGGCCAGCTCTTCGACGACCCGCCGGTCGATGCGCCGCTCCCCGTCACCGAGATCACATGGGACGCCGCCGATTCGCTGCCCTTCCCGCTGTGCCTGAGCGCACGTGCACTGCCCGGCGAGGCGGTCAGCGAAGCCTGGGGCAACCTGGTGCTGGCCGACCAGGGCGCGACGGTCGACGCCGAGTCGCTGGGCGAGGTGCCGGCGCCCACGCTGTGGCGCGCGCCGCCGCCAGGCGGCGTGGCGAGCTGCACGCCGCCGGCGCCGCAGCCGGTGCCGGTGCGCTTCGCGCCGGTGCTGAAGCAGGCGCCGCTGACGCATGGGCATGGCCTGGCCGAGCGGCTCGCGGCGCCACCACCGGTCGGCGACGAGGACGCCGCCGAAGCCTGGCACCCGGCCGCACGCTTCACGACGCTGGCCGCCGCCGAGGCGCGGCCCGACATCACGCTGCACTCGCAGCTCGGCAGCGACCAGCGCGACTGGACCGCACGCGCCGACCTGCTGGCCAGCGGTGCCGACGACACGCACTTCGTCGTCGAGACCGACGACCAGCGGCGCGCCCACCTGCGCTTCGGCGACGACCGCCACGGCCTGCGGCCCGATGCCGGCACCACCTTCAGCGCGCGCTACCGCGTCGGCAACGGCAGCGCCGGCAATGTCGGCGCGCTGGCGATCGCGCATGTCGTGTCCACCGACACCGGCGCCTTCGTGACGCTGGCCAATCCGCTGCCGGCCTTCGGCGGCCAGGATGCCGAGGACGTGGACGCCGCGCGCCGCGACGCGCCGCAGGCCTTCCGCACGCAGCAACGCGCGGTCACCGCGGCCGACTATGCGGCGGCGGCCGAACGCCGCACCGAGGTGCAGCGCGCCGCGGCCAGCTTCCGCTGGACCGGCAGCTGGCACACCGTCTTCGTGACCGCCGACCGCACGGGCGGCGCGCCGGTCGACGCGCCCTTCGTGCGCCGGCTGCGCCGCCACCTGGAGCGTTTCCGCATGGCCGGCTACGACCTTGCGGTCGATGCGCCACGCTTCGTCGCGCTGGACGTGGCGCTGCATGTCTGCGTGGCGCCGGACCACTTCCGCGCACCGGTGCTGAAGGCGCTGCGCGAGGTGCTGTCCTCGGGCCTGCGGCCCGACGGCGAGCCGGGGCTGTTCCACCCCGACCGCTTCAGCTTCGGCGAGGCGGTGCACCTGAGCCCCATCGTCGCCGCGGCGCAGGCGGTGCCGGGTGTGGAGGCGGTGCAGCCGCGCGTCTTCCGGCGGCTGTTCAACGCGCAGCCGAATTCGCTGGCCGACGGCGTGATCCCGATCGGCCGGCTGGAGGTGGCGCAGCTCGCGAACGACCCGAACTTCCGCGAACGCGGCCGGCTGGTGCTCGAACTCGGAGGCGGCAAATGAACGGCGCACCGGACACCGAAGCCTGCGGCTGCTGCGACGGCGTGCAGGCCGCCACGCCGCAGGCGGTGTTCAACCGCGCCGGGCTGGCGGGCATCGGCTACCGCATCGGCCGCTGGGCGGACTTCCGTGCCAGCCTGCTGGCCGGGCTGTCGAGCGCGGAATTCCCGCGCCTGAACGGCCTGCTGACGCGCGACGAAGGCGACTTCACGATCGCGCTCGCCGACGCCTTCGCCTGCGCCGCCGACGTGCTCGCCTTCTACCAGGAGCGCACGGCCAACGAACATTACCTGCGCACCGCCACCGAGCGCGTGTCGCTGCAGGAACTGGGGCGGCTGATCGGCTACCGGCTGCGCCCCGGCGTGGCGGCCGAGACCTGGCTGGCCTTCACGCTGGAAACGCCGCCGCTGCCGCCGCCCAACCTGAAGCCCGAGCCCGGGGCCTTCGTCAGCGGCGTGCCGGAAAGCCTGGCGCTGGCGGCCGGGCTGAAGGTGCAGAGCGTGCCAGGGCCGGACGAGAAGCCGCAGACCTTCGAGACCGTCGAGGCGCTGGCCGAGGCGCGGCCGGCCTGGAATGCAGCGCGACCCTGGCTGGCCGACGAGGTGGTGCCGACACGCGGCGCGACCTTCACCTACCTGGCCGGCGTGCGCACCGGCCTCAAGGCCGGTGACGCGGTCGTGCTGGTCGACGACGACTTCACCGCCAACCCGGTGGCCGGCGGCGACCGCTGGGACCTGCGCGTGCTGACGCGGGTCGATGCCGATGCCGGGGCCGACCGCACGCGCATCGAGTGGTCGCGCGGCCTCGGCTCGGTGCGGCCGTACAAGGACCCGGCGAGCGCGCCGCGGCTGTATGCGCTGCGCCGGCGGGCGTCGGCCTTCGGCCACAACGCGCCGATGTGGGCCAGCATGCCGGTGGTCTTCAAGGAGCAGTATCCCGGCGGCGGCAGCAGCACGATCGGCTTCGCGCCGGACTGGCCCGCCTTCACCGCCAGCGCCAAGGCGCCGGGCGCCGCCGTCGCCTGGCTGGACCTGGACAGCGTGGTCAGCGAGGCCGCGGCCGGCAGCCTGGCCGTCGTCGCCAAGGGCGAATTCAACCGCACCAGCGGGCCGGCCGCCGGCAGCTATGTCGAGCTGTACAAGGTGCGCGGCAACAGCGAGGTCTCGCGCGCGCAGTTTGCGCTGTCGGGCAAGGTGTCGCGGCTGGAACTGGCGGGCGAGAATTTCGCGGCGCAGTTCTTCGACCGGCCGCGCGAGCTGACGGTCTTCCTGCAGTCCGAGCGGCTGGACTTCGCGCCGCACCCGGTGACGACACCGGTGGCCGGCGAATGGCTGCCGCTGGACCTGCCGGCCGACGGGCTGCACCCCGGCCGCCGCCTCGTCGTGCGCGGCGAGCGCGTGGCGGGCGGCACGACCGTCGTGCACCGCACGACGATCCGCAGCGTCAGCGCCCAGGGCGCACGCTGCACGCTGCGGCTGGACGACGCGCTGCCGGCGCCGCTGGTACGCGCCAGCGTCGTCGTGCACCTCAACGTGGCGCTGGCCTCGCACGGCGAGACGACGACGCAGATCCTGGGCAGCGGCGATGCGGCCATGCCGTTCCAGCGCTTCGAGCTCAGGCAGCTGCCGCTGACCTGGCGCGCCGCGGCCAGCGAGGCCGGCGCCAGCGCCGAGATCACGCTGTCGGTCGGCGACCTGCGCTGGACGCTGCGCGACTCGCTGTTCGGCGCCGCGCGCGACGAACGGGCCTATGCCCTGCGCGACGACGAGGCCGGCCGGCTGTGGGTCGAGTTCGGCGACGGCGTGCAGGGTGCGCGGCTGCCCAGCGGCCAGAGCAACGTGCGCGCCACCTACCGCAGCGGCATCGGCGCGGCCGGCAACGTGCGCGCCGAGACGCTGACCCAGCTCGGCACGCGCCCGCTGGGCCTGAAGGGCGTGGCCAACCCGCTGCCGGCCAGCGGCGGCACCGACCCCGAGCCGGCCGACGACGCGCGGCGCAACATGCCGCTGGCCACGCGCACGCTGGGCCGTGTCGTCTCGCTGCTCGACTACGAGGACTTCGCGCGCGCCTATGCCGGCATCGCTAAGGCCCAGGCCGCCGTGCTGGCGCTGCCGCGCGGGCGCACCATCGTGATCACCGTCGCGGCGCCCGAGGGCTCGACGATCGACGAGACCAGCCCGGTCTGGACCGGCCTGCTGGCGGCGCTGAAGGACGCCGGCGACCCGCTGGTGCCGGTGCAGCTGCTGGCCGCCATGCGCTCGCCGCTGCACCTCGGGCTGCGCGTGCGCTGCGCCGCCGGCCGCGACGAGGCCATGGTGCTGGCCGCGGTCGAGCAGGCGCTGCGCGAGGACTTCGGCTTCCTGGCGCGTGAACTCGGGCAGCCCGTGCAGCGCTCGGCGGTGCTGGCCTCGGCGCACCGCGTGCCGGGCGTGCTGGCGGTGCAGCTGACCGATCTCCACGGCGGCAGCGCGCCGGCGGCGCAGACGCTGCCCGGCGTGCACGAGCGCCTGCTGGCCAACAGGATGCGCGTCGGAGCCGGTGGCGTGGCGCTGGCCGCCGAACTGCTGACGCTGGACACCGGCCCGCTGGCCCGGCTGGAGACGATGGCATGAGGACCCTGGACGCCGACCGCCTGTGGTCGCTGCTGCCGGCGCTGCACCGCATCCGCGATGCCGACCGCGGCGAACTGCGCGAGCTGCTCGAGCTGTTCGCGCGCGAATTCGCGGCGCTCGAGGAAGACGTGCAGCAGCTGCACGACGACCTCTTCATCGAGACCTGCGCCGACTGGGTGGCGCCGTATATCGGCGACCTCATCGGCTACCGCTCGCTGCACGGCGTGACGCCGGCGGTCGCTTCGCCGCGCGCCGACGTCGCCAACCAGATCGCCTTCCGCCGCCGCAAGGGCACGGCGACGATGCTGGAGGAGGTGGCCCGCAGCGTCACCGGCTGGCCGGCACATGCGGTCGAATTCTTCGAGCGGCTGGTCACCACGCAATACATGAACCACCTGCGGCCGCATGCGCGTGCGACCGCGGGCCTGCGCTCGCACGCGACACGGCTGGCGATCGGCCTGTCGGCCGGCGCCTTCGAGGGGGTGGCGCGCACGGCCGAGATGCGGCGCCCGGACCCGGCGCAGGGGCGCTGGAGCATCGTGAATGTCGGCCTCTTCCTGTGGCGGCTGGAGCCGCTGCGGCTGACGTGCGTGCCGCTGACGCCCGATGCCGCCGATGCCAGCGGCCGCCGTTTCCGGCTCGACCCGCTGGGCGCTGACCGGGCGCTGTTCCGCCGTCCGCTGGCCGAGGCGGCGATCGACCAGCTGGCCGAGCCGGCCAACGTGCCCGAGCCGCTGTCGGTCCGCGGCTTCGCGCTGCAGATGCGGGCGGCGCAACGCACCTCGCAGGTCGTCGCTGCGACCTCCGACTGGGGCGAAGGCCGCAGCGTCGTCGTGCACGACGGCAACGGCGATGCGCTGGCCATCAATCACGCGCCGGCACTGCCCGGCGATCCGGCACCGCCGCGGGTCGTCATCGCCGACCTGCGCGACGACCCGGCCGTGCCCGATGCCTGGGCACACGAGGCCGACATCGGCGCCGACCAGCTGGCGCTGGATCCCGAACGTGGTCGTGTGCTGCTCGGCGTGAACCTCGCGGCGCAGCACGCGGCGGCGCCGTTCAGCGCCACCTTCCACCAGGGCCGCGCGCGGCGCTTCGGCGGCGGCGAGTACGAGCGCGTGCCCGACGGCGAGACGCTGGCCCTGCAGCGCACGGTGGCCGGCGGTGCCGACTGGCAGCCGGCGCTGGACGACCTGCGTGCGGCCGGCGGCCGCCTGCTGGTGCAGGACAGCCGGGCTTATGCGCAGACACCGGCGCTGCGCCTGGACGGGGTCACGGCCCCCGGTGCCGCCGGCCACACGCTGGTCGTCGCGGCGCGCAACGGCGCGCGGCCGCTGCTCGCCGCGGGCGCCGACCTGCTGCTGGAGATCGGCGCGCGCGGCACACTGGTGCTGGACGGCCTGGTGATCGCCGGCGCCACGCTGGTGCTGCCGGCCGCGGCCGATCTGGAGCCGCGCACGCTGGTACTGCGCCACTGCACGCTGCTGCCGGGCCGCACGCTGCTGCCGGATGGCGACCCGGCGACGCCCGGTGCGGTGAGCCTGCGCATCGAGCACCCGTTCACGCGCCTCGTGATCGAGGACTCGGTGACCGGCGCGCTGCTCGTGCATGCCGACGCCACGCTGGAGATCGTCGGCTCGATGATCGATGCCACCGACCCGGCGCAGGTCGCGATCGCCGCGCCGGATGCCACGGGCCCCGGGCCCAAGCTGACGGTGCGCGACAGCACGCTCGTCGGCCTGGTGAACGTGCGGCTGCTGACGCTGGGCTCCAACACGATCTTCCTGGCTTCGGTCGGCGCTGCGCCGCCGGCCGGCTGGACCGCGCCGCTGCGCGTGCAGCACCGGCAGCAGGGCTGCGTGCGCTTCAGCTGGCTGCCGGCGGGCGCCATCACGCCGCGCCGGCACCGCTGCGTCAGCGACGAGGACGACCTGGCGCTGCGCCCGCAGTTCACGGCGCGCCGCTTTGCCGACGCCGCCTATGGGCAGCTGACCGCCGCGACGCCGCCGGCCATCCGCCAGGGGGCCGACGACGACGGCGAGATCGGCGTGCTGCATGCGCTGGCCCAGCCGCAGCGCGAGGCCAACCTGCGCATCCGCCTGGCCGAATACCTGCGCTTCGGGCTGCAGGCCGGCCTGTTCTACGCCACCTGACCCCTCAATCCGCGCGACTTCCGGAGACTCCCATGGCAGCCGACTTCTCACGCGTGCGCATGGACGCGCTGGCCGACCTGACCGGCGTCGAGCTGAAGCAGGGCGGCGTGCTGCTGGACGCCGACTTCAACGAAGGCGTGGCCATCGTCGACCGCCGCCTGCGTGCGCTGGCCAGCGACATCCTCGGCCGCGCGACCCACTCGCAGACGACGCCCGACGCCTTCCTGCTGACCCCGTCCGGCAGCAGCTTCACGATCGGTCGCGGGCGCATGTACGTCGACGGCCTGCTGGCCGAGAACCACGGCCGGGCCGACCCGGCGCAGCGTGAATTCGACCCGCTGCTGGCCGAGACGCGCTTCACGCAACAGCCCACCTACGAGCAGCAGCCCTGGCTGCAGCCGCCGCCGGCGCTGCCGACGAGCGGCCGCCACCTGTGCTTCCTCGACGTCTGGGAACGCGAGCTGACGCACCTGGAGCAGCCGGCGCTGGTCGAACCCGCGGTCGGGGTCGAGACCTCGTCGCGCCGGCAGGTCGTCTGGCAGGTGCGCGTGCTGGCCGACGAGGCGCCGCCGGACGTCGGCTGCAGCACGCCCGACGCCGACGTGCCGGGCTGGGCCGCGCACATCGCGCCGTCGAGCGGCCGCCTGAGCACCGGCACCTTCGAGGTCGCCGGCGTGCCCGACCCCTGCGAACTGCCGCCGACCGGCGGCTATACGGGGCTGGAGAACCAGCTCTACCGCGTCGAGATCCACGACGCCGGCCAGCCCGGCGGCACGGCCACCTTCAAGTGGTCGCGCGACAACGGCTGCATCGCCAGCCGCGTCGCCGCCGTCGTCGGGGCGGGCGAGCTGGAGCTGCAGTCGCTGGGCCGCGACGACGTGCAGCGCTTCGCCATCGGTCACTGGGTCGAGGTGCTGAGCGATGCACGCGAGCTGGCACAGACGGCCGGCGTGATGCGGCGCATCACCGACATCGACGAGGCGCTGCGCCGCATCCGCTTCGCCTCCGACCTGCCGGCCGACTTGCTGGCCGAACCGGGGCTGCGCGTGCGGCGCTGGGACCAGGCCGGCAAGGTCTACCGCACGGGGCCGGCGGGCAGCGTGGTCGAGGTGCAGGACCTGGATGCGCCGGCCGCAACCGGCCTCGTCGCAGTGCCGGCCGGCACCACCACGCTGCTGCTGGAGAACGGCGTCACCGTGCGCTTCACGTCGGTCGGCACCAAGGGCTTCAAGGCCGGCGACTGGTGGGTCTTCGCGGCGCGCACGGCCGATGCCAGCGTCGAGGTGCTCGACGCCGAACCGCCGCGCGGCATCCACCACCACTATGCGCGGCTGGGTTTCTGGGACCTGGCGGCCGGCACCCTCAGCGACTGCCGCGGCCGCTGGCCGCCGGCCGCCGGCCACGACTGCAGCTGCACCGCCTGCGTGACGCCCGAGAGCCACGCCGACGGCAGCTTCACGATCCAGGACGCCGTCGACCAGGTGCGCCAGGCCGGTGGCGGCACCGTGTGCCTGGCGATCGGCCAGTACGCGCTGCGTGCGCCGCTGGACCTGGCGAACGTGGTCTCGCTGCGGCTGCGCGGCCAGGGGCCGGGCACCGTGCTCGTCGCCGCGGGCAGCGCCCTGGCGATCCGCGACGCGATGGGCGTGGCGGTCGAGCAGATGACCGTGATCGCGGCCGGTGCGGCCGGATCGGCCATCACCGCTCGCGGCGTGCTCGGCCTGGCGCTGACCGACCTGGTGGTCGCGGTGCTGGCGGCCAACCTGGACCTGCCGCCGGCGGCGATCGCCCTGTCCGGTGCCGTGGCCGGCGTGCGCATCGCGGACAACCTGCTGCTGGCGCCCGACGGCGTGCGTGCGCTCGAGGGCCGCGACGACAACGCGGCCAGCTTCCTGCTCACCGCAGCGCTGGCGATCGAGGACAACCTCCTGTGGTGCACGCGCAGCGCGGTGTCGCTGGACGGGCCCGTGCTGCACCTGCTGGCGACGCGCGTCGAGCGCAACCAGGTGCTGGGCTGCCGGCAGACGGCGCTGGTGCTGACCGGCTTCGGCGCGCCGGCCTCGTCGATGCGCATCGCCGCCAACCATGTGCAGGTGCCGGCCGGCGCCGTGGCCTGCGCCAGCGACGGCTGCTGGATCGTCGACAACAAGCTGGTCGCCACCGACGCCACGCTGCCCAGTGTCGGCATCGAGCTGCGCGCCGGGCTGGACCCGACCGGCGCCGACCAGGCGCATCTGCTGGCCAACCAGATCGCCGGCTGCACGACGGCGGCGATTCTGATCGCTTCGCCGGTGCGCCAGCTGATCTGCAAGCTCAACATCGTCGAACGCTGCGCCAACGGCCTGCTGATGGCCGACGACGCCGAGGGCGGCGCGGTGGCGATCGAGAATAACCAGTTCGACGACATCGGCCCGCAGGCCAGCACCGACGCGGCGGCGCTGACCGCGGGCATTCTGCTGGCGCGCGTGGAGGCGGCCACGGTGGCCGGCAATGCGCTCACGCGCGTGGGCACGCGCGCCGTCGGCGGCGGCATCCGTGCCGCGCTGATGGCCTTCGGCGTCGTGCGCCTGCGCGCCCAGGGCAACCGCATCACCGCGCTGGCGCCGGCCAGCGACTTCGGCGGACTCGCCGCCGGTGTGCTGTCCAGCGGTGCCTATACGCAGCTGGACCTGCTGCACAACGAGATCGACCGCGACCTCGACCCGGCCACGCAGCCCCGTTCGGCGGCGCCCTGGGCGGCGGTCTACGTCACCGGCGGCACCGCAGCCGCCACCAACACGACGACCGGCTTCACGAATGCGAACCCGACGCCGAATGCGACCGCCGGCTTCGCGCAGCGCTTCGGCAACCGCCGCGTGCTGCCGGTGGACGGCGGCGCGTCCATCGTCTTCGATGGCGACCGCGCCTTCGTCGCGCAGGCCGCGGCGCGCGCCGACGGCGGCGCCGCGGCGCTGCTCGGCAATGTCTTCGCCGCGGCCAGCGCGCTGCCGCTGGTGCTGCTCCAGGCCGAGCGCGAATGCCTGTTCAGCGACAACCGCTGCGAGCATGTCGGCAGCACGGGCGGCTTCGCCGCGGTGATGCTGGCCACGCAGGTGGCCATCCTCAGCGCCAACCGCGTGCGCAACAACACCGACGTCGCGATCGACGTGCTCGGCGCGCGCACCGTGGCCGCGGTGGCCAACATCACCACCGGCATCATCCGCACGCCGGGTGGCCTGCCGGCGGCGATGCAGCCGCTGAACCTGAGGGCATGAAGTGCATGCCGTAGCGCGATGGTCCGCTGGCGGCGCGTTGCAGTCGTGCGCGGCGCTTCGTTGTTCGTGCGTTCTGGCATTGGTGCAGCGAAGCCGCGCGGGGGCAGCCCGCAGCGCCCAGAGTCCGGCGGTCGGCGCTGCGCGCCGACTGCCCTGCGATGCTCGAACGCTTGGCCCGCCGCCAACTCACTTCGCTCACTTCGTTCGCTGCGTTCGGACATCGGCGGCGAGTCAGTCGGGGAGGCGCGCTGCGCGCGCGGCCAAGCGTTCTGCGCTTCTCGGCGCCTCCCATGGGCGCTGCGGGCTGCCCCCACGCGGC
>ERZ761607.4695-NODE-4695-length-11825-cov-6.409516_pt1 | contig 11825 bp, 7 predicted proteins | sample MGYA00511164_ERZ761607 | MGnify/ENA primary metagenome ERZ761607 (study PRJEB28899, sample SAMN02445080) | bioreactor sludge metagenome | biome: EBPR sludge | place: Australia: Brisbane, Thorneside Wastewater Treatment Plant | collected 2011-06-22 ...
GTTTCTGGCACGATCCCCATGGGAAGAAGTACCGGGCTGCCTATTTCGAACGGTTCCCCGGCGTCTGGCATCACGGCGATTTCTGCGAAGTGACCGAACACGAGGGTTTGATCATCCACGGCCGCTCGGACGCCACGCTCAATCCGGGTGGGGTACGCATCGGCACCGCCGAGATTTATCGCCAGGTCGAAAAACTGCCCGAGGTGGTCGAATCCATCGTGATCGGCCAGGACTGGGAGGGGGATGTCCGGCTGGTGCTGTTCGTGAAGCTTCAGGAGGGCGTCGATCTCGGCGACGAATTGATCGCCCGGATCAAGCGAACGATCCGCGACAACACCACGCCGCGCCACGTTCCCGCCAAGGTCTTGCAGGTGACCGACATTCCCCGCACCAAGAGCGGCAAGATCGTCGAACTGGCGGTGCGCAACGTCGTGCATGGCCAACCGGTCAAGAACATCGAGGCGCTGGCCAACCCGGAAGCGCTCGCGTCGTTCGCCGACCGGAACGAGCTGCGGGATTGAGAAACGGTTTCGCGGGGCATTCCGAACCCCCACCACCCCGACCGCAACTCCAAACAGCCACCGATGAGCTGAAAATCCATGAACGTGAAAGCAACCCAGAGACTTCTTCCACGCTTCTTTGCCCCCCTCGCCTTCTTGTTCGCGCTCGCCTGCGCCTTGCCCGCCGCGGGGCAGGTTCCTTCCTACGCCATCGGCAACCGCGTCTGGTTTGACACCGACAACAGTAGCACGATCAACGGCGCGGAAGTGGGCATCAATGGAATCACGGTCAACCTGTATGCTGCCAGCGATCTAACCACAATTTTGGCGACCGACACCACAGCCAACGGCGGCTACTACTTGTTCGATAATCTGGGCGCCGGCGATTACGTTGTTTCGGTGGCTGCCAGCAACTTTACCGGTGCCCTGAACGGCTATCGCTCTTCGGGCACAACCATCAGTCCCGCGGGCATTGTCAGCGAAACGACGGCTGCCCTCGCCAATAGCGACATCGACTCCGACGACAACGGCACGCTCCAAACCGCCGGTACGCTCAACGGCGCGGTGATTTCCTCAACCATCACGCTTGGACCTACCGGCGCTACTGAACCCACCGGCGAGACCGACCTCGAAAGCGGCGTCGGTCAGGGCAGCCAGCCCGATGGCCACGCCAACATGACCGTCGACTTTGGCTTCTACACCATGAGCCTCGGCAATCTGGTCTGGAGCGATACCGATAAGAATGGTGCCTTCAACGGCGGCGAAACGGGCATTGACGGCGTCAACGTCGAGCTTTGGTCTGCCGACGGCACGACGCAGCTTGCCACCACCACTACCGCGGGCGGCGGCCTGTATAGCTTCTCCGGCCTGGCCCAGGGCGATTACACGGTGCGCGTGACATCGCCGGTTGGAACTTTTAGCAGCGTCGATACGTTTGCGCCTGCCGACACGACCAACCCAACCACCAACACCGACGATAACGACAACGGCGTCGGCACCGGCAGCGGTACGATTGTCTCGAATACGGTCACGATCACCCCTGGCGCTGCCCAGACCTCCAATACAGTGGATAACAACACGGGTTCCACGACCAATCCAACCATGGACTTTGGCTTCATCCCGGTCTTTTCGCTGGGCAACCGCGTCTGGTTCGATACCGACAACAGCAGCACGATCAACGGCGCGGAAGTCGGTATCGATGGCGTCACCGTCAACCTGTACGCCGCCTCTGATCTGACCACCGTCCTTGCCACACAGACCACAGCCAACGGTGGCTACTACCTGTTCAACGGTCTTCAATCTGGCGATTACGTCGTCGCCATACCGTCTGTCGAATTCACCGCGGGGAACCCGCTCGCGGGCTATTGGTCTTCAGCCACCACCCGCGCGGCGAACGGCGCGATCAGCGAAACGACCGCCGCCCTGGCCAACAGCGACACCGACTCCGACGACAACGGCACACTGCAAACCAGCGGCGCGCTCAACGGCGCGGTGATTTCTTCCACCGTTACGCTCGGCCCGGCGCTGACCGAACCGTCCGGCGAAACCGATCTGGACGCCACCTTGCTCGGCAACCAGCAGGGCCAGCCCGACACCCAGGCCAACATGACCGTCGACTTTGGCTTCTACACCATGAGCCTCGGCAACCTGGTCTGGAACGATCTGGACAACAGCGGCCTACTCGACGGCGCTGAAGTCGGCCTTGACGGTGTCACCGTCGAACTTTGGTCAGGGGATGGCTCAACTGAAATCAACGTCGGTCCTGACGGCATTCTCGGCACAACTGACGATGCTCCCGGCGGCATGTCGACCAGCGGCGGCGGCCTTTACACCTTTAGCGGCCTGCCCGCCGGCGACTACATCGTTCGTCTGCCGGCGGTCAATTTCAATCCTGGCGGTGTCCTGCGCGGTTATCGTTCCAGCACCGGCCCGCTGCCCGCGCTGGCCTACGAACCCGCGCCGGACCCGAATATCAACCGAACCGATTCGGACGACAACGGCTCCGAGGCGAACGGGCTCCTCGGCCTGGGCGGATATATCCAGAGCCTCGCCATCACCTTGACGCCAGCCGGTCAGCAATCGGTCAATAACGCCCAAGGCGCGACCGTCGAGAACCGTCTTGATTTCGGGGTCAATAATTTGCCGCAACTCGACCTGCGCGCCAGCGTCACGAACGGCCAGAGCAGCTACACCCCGGGCGCCACGCTAAATTACATCGTCGTCGTCACCAACAATGGTCCCGCCGACGCGAATGGCATGTCGGTCACCGCCGCGCGGCCGGCGCAAATCGTTTCCTGGACCTGGACCTGCGCGGGCGGTACGCCGCCCGCCTACAACTGCACGGACAGTGTCGGTAACCCCGCCACCTTTACCGACTCACTGGATCTACCGCAATTGGCCAGCGTGACCTACCAGGTCACCGCCCAGGTGGCCGCGAGCGTTTCCGGCGACCTGACCGTCATGGTCGTCGCCAACCCGCCCATCGGCATGACCGACTTGACCCCCCTCGACAATATCGCCACCGACACTGACACCCTTGTCGTTATCGTACCTTCGGATATTCCGACCCTGAACGTCTGGGGAGTGTTGATACTCGGCCTGCTGCTGGCCGCGATCCTGGGGCTCCGCGCCGGTGAGGCGCGTGAAAAACGCTAGTCGTCGCCAGTGTAGGCCCAACGAAAGCGTTCAACGATGGAACGACGCGAAATCCGTTGGTCGACCGGCAGCCCACTCGCGCCCCCTTCACTCCAACCCCCTCCCCCATTGACGGGAGAAAGGGGACTGAATGATTACGAGGAGGGAATTGCTAGGCGATCTTCGGAGCGAGCGCCAGCCAGTCGGCGAACGACTCGGCTGGCATCGGTGGGGCGAACAGATAGCCCTGCGCCCAATCGCAGCCCTGGCCGAGCAGGATGCGCCGTTGCTCCTCGGTCTCCACGCCCTCCGCCACGACCTTCAATCCCAGTCCGTGACCCAGGGCGACGATGGTGGCGGCGAGGATGCGGTCGTCGGGGTCGGTGACGAGGTCGCGCACGAAGCTCTGGTCGATCTTCAGCGCGGTGAGCGGTAATCGCTTGAGATAACCCAGGTTGGAATAGCCGGCGCCGAAATCGTCGATAGCCAGGCCCAGGCCCAGGCGGCGCAGCGCCAGGAACGTTTCCGCCGTCCGCGCGCCGGCTTCGAGCAAGCTGGACTCGGTCAGCTCCAGTTCCAGCGCCTGAGCGGGGAGACCATGGGCCGCCAGCAACCGTTCGAGGCGCTCGCTGAAGTTCGGATCGCGGAAATGACGGGCCGCCAGATTGACCGCCACGGTCAGCGGCGGCAGACCCGCGCCCCGCCAGACCGCGAGTTGCCGGCACACCTCCGCCAGCATCCAGTCGCCCAGACCGACGATAAGATCGCTGGCTTCGGCCACTGGGATGAAGCGCCCCGGTGGAATCAGCCCATGATCGGGGTGCAACCAGCGCACCAGCGCCTCGGCGCCGGCCAGCCCCCCGTCGCTCAACCGCACCTTGGGCTGAAAATAGGCGCGCAGTTGCCCGCCGTCGATGGCCTTGCGCAACTGCGACTCCAGCACCAGCCGCTCGAAGGTGGCGACGTTCATCTCCCGGGCATAGAACACCCAGGTGTTGCGACCCTCGTGCTTGGCTCGGTACAGGGCGGTATCGGCGTTCTTCAACAATTCGCTGAAAGTCGCGCCGTCATGGGGATAAAGAGCGACCCCGGCCGAGACGGTCACGCGCAGGCTGTGGCCGGCCACGACAAACGGCTGGCCGAACGCGGCCACCAGCTTGCTCGCCAATCGCGCCGCGCCTGGCTGGTCGGTGTCCGGCAACAGCAACACGAATTCATCGCCGCCCAGCCGGCAGATCGTATCGGTCTCCCGCACCAATCCCCGCAGCCGCGCCGCGGCTTGCACCAGCAAGGTATCGCCCTCGGCGTGACCGAGCGAGTCGTTGACCTCCTTGAACCGGTCCAGGTCGAGGAACAGCGCCGCCACCTCCTCACGCCGACGACTCGCCAGCGCCAGCGCCAGTTCCGCCCGCTGGGTCAACAACGCCCGGTTGGGTAAATCGGTCAAGGCATCGTAGTAGGCCAGATGCTCGATGCGTTGCTCGGTTTCCTTCTGATGGGTGATGTCGGTGGCGATGATCACGTAGTGAGAGACTTGATTCGCCGTGTCCCGCACCTCACCGAACGTGGTCAGCGCCAGGAACAAATCACCATCCTTGCGTCGGCTCCAAAATTCACCCCGCCAGACGCCGTCCCGCGCCACGGTCTGCCAGATCGCGCGGTAGTAGGTCCCCGATTGGCGGTCGGATTGCAACATTCGCAACGACTGGCCCCGCACCTCGGCCTCGGTGTAGCCCGTCATGGCGACGAAGGCCGGATTGATGGCGATGATGTTTCCGTCGATGTCGGTCACCACGATGGCTTCGCGCACCGCCTCGAACACGGTCGCCGCCAACCGCTGGCGCTCTTCCGCGCGCCGCCGCTCGGCGATGTCGCGCACGCTGACGATGAAACGTGCCTGGCCGCCGATGACGGCGAAGCGAATGCTGACTTCGGCCCAAAACAGAGCGCCGGCGCGAGTCTTGGCGATCCATTCGAAGGTTTGCGGACCTTCCTCCCGGGTCTTGCGCAGCCACGCCAGCGCGTCCTCCCGGGCATAGGGCGACGTTCCCAGGCTGAGCTGGTCGACCTTGAGCGTGAGCGCCTCGGCGCGGGTATGGCCGTACAGCTCGCACATGCGGTGGTTGACGTCAACGATCTGTCCGGTGTCGGCATCTTCCACGAACACGGCGTCGGTGAGGGCGTCCAGCACGGCACGGGTATATTCCTGGCTGGCGCGCAACTCGGCGGTTCGCAGGGCCACCCGCGCCTCCGCCCGCCGTCGCTGAGAAACCACGGTGAACAGGTACAGGGTCGCCAACACGGTCAGCAACCCTCCAAGGGCCAAAACCCATCGATGGGTCCGCTCGGCGTGGTCGGCGACGAACGCCGCGTTCGGTTGGATCTCGATCCGCCACGTCCGGTCGGCCAGCGGAAAATCCTGGTGATACCGCAACGCTATTTGATCGACCGGCCGTGGCGAACTCAGGCGTGGGGTCCACTCGTAAAGCGCCTGGCGCTCGCCTTCCGCCGACAAATCGATCAGGCGCAGAATCAACCCTTGCGGCTCGGTGTTCCGCAACGCGGTTTCCACCACCGCGCCGACCCGGATCACCCCCAGCACGAAGCCTTTCAACCGTCGCCGGCGTTCTTCCACGTCGCGGGTCGTTATTCCCGTATAGACCGGCGCGAACACCAGCACCGAAAATCGCTGGGCCGGTTCCTGTACCAGGGTATACCGCTCGCTGAGCGTAAGTCGGCCACTGTCCCGGGCCTGCGTCAACACCGCGCCACGCGCCGGGTGGGGCGGGGCGGGGGTATATCCCAGCGCTCTCTCGTTACCGGCGTAGGGCTCCAGGTAATAAACGGGGAAATACTCGTCGCGCTGGGCAGCCGGGACAATCGCTCCACCGCCACCCAGCTCGGTGAACTGAAAGTCCGCCAGTCCATCCCCCCGCGCGGCGGCCTCAAACTCGCTCCGCTGCTCCCAGGTCACGCGCGGCAGCCATTCGATGGCCTGGAAACCGCCGTAATAGTCCAGAACCGGGGTCACGAACTGGTGGAATTCCTGGCGGGTGACCTGTTCGGAACCGTCGAAAAAGCGTTTGACGGCATCGAGATCGCGCAGGTTGTCCCTGAATTTTTCGACGACAAGGTCGGCGCGCTGCGCCGCGATCGCTTGAAACCGACGCTCCAACCCTTCCTGATTGCGCTGGCGCAGATCCAGAAAAAGGCCGCCGGTCAGGGCCAGGCCGATCAGAGCGGTCAAGGTCGCGGTTCCCCAAGCCGCCACGTTGTCGGGTCCGGTCTCGCCGGCGCCGGGTCGGTTGAGGAGATAAGCCCCGCCGAGCAGCAGGGTCAGGGCGATCAGCCCGAGAACCCCGATCAGGGCATGGCCCGTGCTTCGCGCCGTCGCGGAAATCGCCTGCCGGATGGGAGTGCGGATCAGCACGGCGGGTTGATCCGCCAGATCGACCAGCATTTCGTACATGAACAGCGCACCGTGCGGTCCTGGCCGCAAGGCCGCCACACCCGGTTGCAGGGTGCGCGGGTAATTCCGTTCCTCCAGGGCCAATCGGGGATCGTCTTCGGTAAACAGTTCGAACTTAACCTGGGTCTGCTCGATTAGAGCGCGCAGCAATGGCACGTCCAGGAATCGGCCGAACACCAACGCGCCGCGCGCCGGCCCGGCGCCCCGCGTGGTCAGGATGGGGCGCGCCGCCAGCAAGAGCAGGCCGCGCTCGGTGGGCAGGATTCCCGTAAGCGTCTGCTCCCGTTCCAGCACCGGCCGGAGCGTGGCCAGGATGGCCGGCCGCTCGCCCGAAAACGCCGCCAGGCTCACGTCTCCACCCAGATCGGAATCGTGGCCGCCGCGGTAAAGCACCTGACCGTCACGGGCGAGGATGACGCAAAGGTTCAGGTGCGAACTTTTCTCCAGCACGCGCCAGTCGCCGAGATTGGACTGGATGAAACGAGGATCGCGGTTCTCGGCGAACGCGTAGGCGTCATCCCATTCGGCCCAGTTGCCGAACGCGTTGTCCAACTGCCGCAATTCGCCCTGGATCGCCGCACCCGCCCGCATGCTGTCTTCCATCGCCTGCGAGCGTTCCAATTCATCGAAGGCGGGCTGGATCAGCCAATAATTCACCGCCCAGATGGCGAGGAGCGCCACCAGGAAACCAGCCATCGTGGATAAAACCGCTTTCGCGCGGGATCCTTTCACGAATTTCCGTCCCGGTTTGACTTTCTCTTAATATAGCTTCGATAATTCAATTGGTTATCTCGATAATTCCACTGAACCGCCCTTCCAGGGAAAACGCCATGAAGCAACCGCTCCTCATTGTCGCCACGCTGCTCGCCCCGCTGAGCGGCGGTCCGACCCTGGCGGCCGATCCCTACGCCGGTCACGGCGCCGCGCCGACGACCGCCGTCGCGCCCATCCCCGCCACCGGGACGGTGAAGGGCGTGGACGCGGCCAAGGGCAAGCTGGTGATCGCCCACGACCCGATCCCGGCGCTGCACTGGCCACGGATGACCATGGATTTCCATCTGGCGGACAAGGCGCTGGCCGGCGCGGTCAAGGCGGGTGACAAGGTCAAGTTCACGATGACGAAGGGCGACAAGGGCGCCTATGTCATTACCGCCATCGAACCCGCGCCGTGAGCGCCGCCATGTCGCGCCACCACAAGCGACACTCATCGCGGGGCGCGTCGGCTACACTATTGTTCGTTGTCACCCTCGCGCCCCGCGCATGATCCCGTGTCTGACGCGCTCAACCAGGAGTGTAATCCATGTCCGCTCAGCCGTTCGAATCCGCCGTCAACCGCCGCCGTTTCCTGACCGCCCTGTTGGCCGGCTCCGCCGCGCTGGCCTTCGGCGATCTCGCTGTGCCCCGCCAGGCGCGCGCCGCCGCCAACGGACCGTTCACCCTGCCGCCCCTACCCTATCCGGAAAACGCCCTCAGCCCGGCCATCTCCGCCAATACCATCGGTTTCCACTACGGCAAGCACCACCAGGGCTACGTCAACAAGCTCAACGAACTGGTCGCCGGCACGCCGCTGGCCGATCAGTCGCTGGAAGCCGTCGTCAAAGCTTCCGCCGGCAAGGTCGATCAGACGGCGATTTTCAATAACGCCGCGCAGGTGTGGAACCACACCTTCTACTGGAACAGCCTGCGGCCCAAGGGCGGCGGCAAACCCAGCGGGGTGCTGGCCGAGCTGATCGCAAAATCCTTCGGCGATTACGACAAGTTCAAGGCGGAGTTCGCCAAGGCCGCCACCGGCCAGTTCGGCAGCGGCTGGGCCTGGCTGGTGAAGGACGGCGACAAGCTGATCGTCACCAAGACCGGCAACGCCGACACGCCCATCGCCCACGGTCAACAGCCGCTGCTGACTATCGATGTGTGGGAGCACGCCTACTATCTGGATTACCAGAACCGGCGGGCCGACTACGTGGCCGCTGTGCTGGACACTCTGATCAACTGGGATTTCGCCGCGCGGAACCTGGCGGGCTGAGGCAGGCCGTCACTCAGCCAGCCTGACCCGCCGGCAGCACGATCTCGACTCGCAACCCGCCGTCCGGGCGATTCAGCGCGCGAATGCTCCCGCCATCCGCCTCGACCGCCCGGCGGGCGATGGCCAACTCCAGACCGAAGCCGGCGGTCTTGACGCCGGCTCCAGCCCGGAAAAACGGCTCGAAGACCGCCTGCAAATTACTGTCGGGAACGCCGGAACCCCGATCATCGACGGTCACGATCAGCCGCTTGGGAGCAACCCGCCGTTCGACTTGCACTTCAACCGCCGTGCCTTCGCGCGTGTATTTCACCGCGTTGCGGCCATGCGGGCGAAATCCCGCCCCAGGTCGGCGATCTCATCGCGCCGCCGCCTCATGCGTGGTCCGATTCGCGTTTCGAATCGGGAAAATCTCGCGGGTCCAGGATTAATACCATGATAGATCAACCACAACGCGCCTTCGTCACGGCCTTGGCGGCGGCCCTGCTGTTGACTGGTTGCGCGGCGGTCGGCCCGAACTATGCCGCGCCTGAACTGGCGGCGCCGGCTGCCTGGCGGGGGGCGACGGCGGCGCGGGTTGTCGTCGCGCCCACCGCGCCGCAAGATTTGGCGACCTGGTGGCGGCAACTCGACGATCCGACATTGACCGGACTGGTCGAGCAGGCCCTGCAAACCAGTCTCGACCTTCGCGCCGCCCAGGCGAAATTGCGTGAGGCGCGCGCCCGCCGCGCCCTGGCCGGGGCGGAGCTGTTCCCGACAGTCTCCGGTTCGGCGGCGGGACGGCGGGTGAAGGTCAGCGGCGAATCCGGCGGCGGGGGTACGGCGAACCTGTTCAGCGCCGGATTTGACGCCAGTTGGGAGCCGGACGTGTTCGGCGGTCTCCAGCGGAGCGTGGAAGCCGCCCAGGCCAATCTGGAAGCCAGCCAGGCCAGCCTGTACGCGGTCCAGGTGTCGCTGGTCGCGGAGGTGGGACTGAATTATGTGGAATTGCGCGCCTCCCAGGCGGCGCTGGCCATCGCCAGGGCCAACGCCGCCTCGCAGACCGAAACCCTGCAACTCACCCAGTGGCGGGCGCAAGCCGGCTTGACCACCGCGCTGGACGTGGAGCAGGCCCGCGCCAATCTGGAGCAGACCAGGGCGCAAATTCCCAGCCTCGAAACCAGTCGCGCCGAGGCCGAACATCGTCTGGAAATCCTGCTGGGCCAGCCGCCCGGTGCCCTGGCCGAGCGGTTGGCCCAACCGGGTGGGATTCCCCGGCTACCGGCGCGGGTGACGGTGGGCATTCCCGCCGATGCGCTGCGCCAGCGGCCCGACGTGCGGGTCGCGGAACGCACGCTGGCGGCGGAGACCGCGCGGATCGGCGTGGTCGAAGCCCAGGCGTATCCGAACTTCAGTTTGAGCGGATCGCTGAGTCTGGACGCCTTGACCCTCGGCGCCCTGGCCAGCGGCAACGCGGTTGCGGGAAGCGTGCTGGGCAGCGTCGCCGCGCCGATTTTCGATGCCGGGCGCATCCGCCAGCAGGTCAATATTCAAACCGCCATCCAGGAGCAGGCTCTAATCAACTACGAATCCACGGTGTTGAACGCGCTGGCGGAGGTTGAGAACGCGTTGGTCGCTCTGGCCAACACCCGCTGGCGGCAGAACAATCTGCGCGAAGCCCTGCAAGCCGCGCGCCTGGCCGCCGGGCTGGCCCGGCACCGCTACAGCGCCGGCCTCAGCGATTTCCAAACGGTGCTGGATACGGAACGCACCGTGTTGATCGTCGAAGACAAGCTCGTGCTTAGTGAAGCTGATGGCGTCAAGACGCTGATTCAGCTTTACAAAGCCGTGGGTGGCGGTTGGTCGCCAGCGCCGGCCAACTCCATCGCCGCCCACGCGCAAGGAACATCGCCATGAGCCATACCCCCTCCGTCGTGGGCGCCGAACTGGCGAAAATCATCCAGTCGGAACCGGCGCGCGGTCGCTTTCGGATTCTCCGCTGGCTGATCGTGACAGTTGTGTTCGCTTTGGCCGGCGGCGGGTTCCTGTGGTTCCGATCCGGTTCCGCCGTGGACGCCGCGCCCCAGTACCAGACCGAACCGCTCGGTCAGGGCAACCTGCGCGTCACGGTATCGGCGACCGGCAAGTTGGCGCCGATCAATCAGGTGGATGTCGGCAGCGAGTTGTCCGGCACCATCGAAACGGTCCTGGTCGACGACAACGACCGGGTGAAAAAAGGGCAGGTGCTCGCCCGTCTGGATCTGACCAAGCTCCAGAATCAAATCGCCAAATCCAAAGCCGCGCTCGCGTCGGCCGAGGCCAAGGTGTTGCAAACGGTGGCGACGGTCAAGGAATCCCGCGCCAATCTCGGACGACTGCGGCAGGTCGCCAAACTGAGCGGCGGCAAGGTGCCCGCACCGACGGAACTGGAAACCGCCGAGGCGACGGTGGACCGCGCCGTTGCGGATGAAGCCAGCGCCCGGGCGGCGGTCGAGGAGGCGCGCGCCACGCTGCGCACCAACGAAACCGATCTGGCCAAGGCGTCCATCCGCTCGCCGATCGACGGCGTGGTGCTCCAGCGCAAGGTGGAGCCGGGTCAGACCGTGGCCGCCTCGCTGCAAGCGCCGGTGCTGTTCACGCTCGCGGAAAATCTGGCGCAAATGGAATTGCAGGTGGACGTGGACGAAGCCGACGTCGGCCAGGTGCGCGAAGGGCAGGCGGCCACGTTCACCGTGGACGCCTATCCCAACCGGAGCTATCCCGCCCGCATCCGGCAGGTGCGGTTCGGGGCGGAGACAGTCAATAACGTGGTGACCTACAAGACCATTCTCAACGTGGACAACGACGATCTTAGCCTGCGGCCCGGCATGACCGCGACGGCGGAAATCGTCACCGCCGAACGGGAGAACGCGCTGCTGGTCCCGAACGCGGCGCTGCGCTTCACCCCGCCGCCACCGCCGGAAGCCCAATCGAGCGGCGGCGGGCTGGTGGCCAGCCTGCTGCCCCGTCCGCCCCGGGGTCTGGCGCCCAGGCGACAATCCACGAACGCCAAGGGCGCCAGGAGCGCGGCACGGCAAATCTGGGTGTTGCGCGACGGCCAGCCGGTCGCCGTGCCGGTGACCGTCGGCAGCAGCGATGGCCGCATGACCGAGGTGACGGGCGAGGGATTGGAGCCGGGTTTGCCGGTCATTACCGCCAGTTTGGGGGCGACGCGATGATAACG
>ERZ761607.4697-NODE-4697-length-11824-cov-4.118362_pt1 | contig 11824 bp, 9 predicted proteins | sample MGYA00511164_ERZ761607 | MGnify/ENA primary metagenome ERZ761607 (study PRJEB28899, sample SAMN02445080) | bioreactor sludge metagenome | biome: EBPR sludge | place: Australia: Brisbane, Thorneside Wastewater Treatment Plant | collected 2011-06-22 ...
GACTTCGACTCTTCCGAGACCTACCTCCTCGCCGGCATCGATCGCACCCGCAGCGGCGGCTTCGGACGCGCGGACACCCTCGTCGTCGCGGTCTTCGACGACGCGAGCGGTCACGTCGGCCTCGTCTCGATCCCGCGCGACCTCCTCGTCGACGTCCCGGGTCACGGCCTCGCCCGCATCAACGCGACCCTGCGCATCGCGGGTCGCCTCGGTCGCGATCCGATCGCGACGCTCCGCACCGTCGTCGGCGACGTGCTCGGCTTCACGATCGATCACGCGATCCTCGGCGACCTCGACGTCTTCGAGCGCACCGTCGATGCGCTCGGGGGTGTCCACGTCGACGTCCCGTGCGCGATGCGTGACGACTTCCTCGACCCGCGCACCGAGAGCGGACGCCGCCTCCTCGACGTTCCCGCGGGTCGCGTGCGCATGGACGGAGCGACCGCCGCGATGTACGCGCGCAGCCGCCACGGGCGCTCCGACTGGGATCGCGCGCGTCGCCAGCAAGCGCTCCTCTTCGCGATGCGTGGGCGAGTCCGCGAGCTCGGCGCGGCCGCGTGGTTGCCGGTGCTGCACACCGCGTCCGCTCACGTGGCGACCGACCTCTCACGCCTCGAGCTGCTCGCCCTCGTCCGCCGCGTGGCCGACGTGCGCGAGGATCGTCTACACGGGATCTTGCTCGGCCACCGCGAGGTCGTCCCCACGCGCACCGCCGAAGGGCAGTGGGTGGTGCAGCCCGACGAAGACGCGATCGCGCGTGCGCTCGAAGGGCTCTTCGACGCCGCCGCGCCCGGAGTGCCGCACGTGCGCGCGCGCTGTCAGCCGGTCGACGCCGCGCTTCGCCCACGGCGAACGGAAGCGAGCGAAGACTGACCACGGCGACGTCCGGAACGAGCCTACGTCGCGTTCGAGGTCGCACGACGAGCGGCGCGAGCTACCCTCCGCCTCCGTGCGTCACGCCCTCGTCCCCGTCCTCGTCGCGACCCTGCTCTTGGTCGGTGGTGGGCTCGCGCTCTTCGCGTGGCTCGAGAGTCGCGAAGAAGAGGCCGTGGCGGCGGCGCGTTTCGAGCGCGAAGAGCGCGCGGAGCAAGCCCGCGAAGCCCGCGAGCGACGGTGGGACGATCTCGGGCGCGCGTCCGAAGCCTTCGTCCCCGGCCTCCTCGCGGGCGTTCGCCTCGGTCTGCCCGCCGACGCCCTCCGTCGAGCCCGCCCGAGCGCGACGCCGCCCGCTCGTACGACGTCGAACGAGCCGCGTTGGGAAGAGTCGCTCCCGAACGGCGCACAAGTCGTCTACGTCTTCGACCGCAGCGGGGACCGCCTCGCGCGCTTGCAGGTGCTCAGCCAAGTGCCCGCGGAGGGCGTGGCGCCGCATCTCCAGGCGATGCGGGACCGCTACGGCGATCCGAAGCTCGTCATGCGCTGCACCGAGCGCTCCGCGGCGGGGGTTCCCACGCTTCGCTTCGTGTGGGGCGACGAGCGCGTGGTGCTCCAAGACATCTTCCTCGTGCACCCGAGCGGCGTGAGCGTGACGCTCTACCTCGCACCCGCCGACACGCTGGCGGACTCGTTGAACGCGGGCGGCTGCCTGCCGGTGCGCAGCCGCGAAGAGCTCGATCAGCTCGGCGTCGCGACCCCGGAGATGCTGTCCCCGCACGTCGCACCGTGAGCCTCGCACGAGCTCTCGCCACGAGCTCGGCGCGTGCAGATCACGCTCGCGTGCGTCCGCGCGTCGCGAGGAGCTCGCGCACGACGTCGCTGCACGTCGCCTGCAGGCGTGGCTCGAAACGATCCGGATGCACGTCGCGCAGCGTGCGACGCAGCGTGCGCTCGTCGCGCTCCGTCGTCGTGTCGCGCCGCAGCGCACTGCGCGCTCGGATCAGCGCTTGGTGACGACCGTCGCGGCGTGCGGCCTCGAGGCGTCGCTCGACCGCGAGACCGACCAGGTGCCACGCGTGCAGCGCCCGCAGCGCGCGGGGATGGCCGCCGCCGAGCGCGAGCACGTCGTCGCCGCGCGCGCCTCGCTCGAGCGCGAAGAGCATCGCGCGCTCCTGCGGGAAGAGCTCCGCGCGAGGAAGCTGCGCACGCCCGAGCGCGGAGAGCGTCCACTCCGTGTCGCGCAGCCGCGCTTCGGTCTCCGCGCTCGGCCGCGCGACGTCCCGCAGCGCGCCGAGCACCAGATCGGTGGCGGTCAACGGCTCGTCGAGCGCCGGCAGGGGCGCGCTCACCGGGACGAAGCGCAGCTCGGCCTCGGGCCACGCGAAGAGCCGAGACACACGCGCGCGCATCTGACGCCGCAGCGCGTGCGTGACCGCCGCCGGCTCCGCGAGCCCTTCGCGCACCAACCATCGCCCCACCGGCCCGACGGGGCCGCGACGATCGAGCGCTTCGCGGTGGCGCGCCGCGTCGACCTTCAGCAAGTCGCCGAGCGGCGGCGCACCGTCGACCTCGACCGCGACGACCCGCCCCGCGTGGAGCGCGATCCGAGCGCGCCCCACGCCCTGCACGGTCAGCGTGCCCGTCGCTCGCGCATCACCGAGGCGGAGCAGGCCGCGCCCGAGGAGACTTGCCGACGAGAGCAGGGCGTCCACCTCTCGCGAGTAACGTCACGCGTGGCGCGCGGGCAAGTTTTCGTCCTTCTCGAGCGCGCCCGATCACGCCGCTGCGGCGACGTAGCCCTCGGCCGCGGCGTACTCGCGCAGGCGCTCCTGCAACCAGCGCCGCCCACGGTGCAAGCGGGACATCACGGTGCCGACGGGGCACCCGAGGATGTCGGCTGCGTCCTTGTACGAGCGCCCGCCGAGGTCGACGAGCTTCACCGCGCCGCGGAAGACCTCGGGCATCTCGTCGAGCGCCGCGCTCACTTCGTCACCGAGCCCGCTCTCGAGCTCCACCGCGCTCGGCCCGAGCGCACGCTCGCCGCGCGCCCAGTGCGGCTCGCGACCTTCGTCCTCGCGCACCACGCCGAGCACCTCGCGCTCGCGCTTCTTGCGCCGCCAGCCGTTGACGAAGGTGTTGAAGAGGATGCGGTGCATCCACGCGCGCGCGTTGGTGCCTTCTTCGAAACGATCCCAGAACGCCCACGCGCGCATCACCGTCTCTTGCAGCACGTCGTCCGCGTCGCTGCGCGAGCGTGTGAGGCGCACCGCAGTGCCGTGGAGCTCACCGAGGTGAGGGGCGATCGTGGCTTCGAAGCTCGCGCGTCGTTCGTTCGGGCTCATGGTTGCTCCTCCGTCGCTCGTGGACGAGGTCGGACGGGACGCGTGATGAGCACGGCCGGTGCCATGCGCGATTCGTCGCGATTTCCTCGCGTTCTCGCGCCGGCTCCGAGCTCGCTCCCGTCACGTTGTCCTCGCTCGTCCACGCCCGCGTGTCAGCCTGTCAGCAGTCCGCCGACCCTCTCCCATCGAGCAGCAGGCCGACGGGAGCGTCGGCGCTTCTTCCCGCCGACCCCGAGACTCTGGCGGGGGGATGTGGCGAAGATGTGGCGGGCTCCGGGAACTGGAGAGGATGCGCGCCGTCGCGCGACGCCTCCGTGGAGCCGAGGTTGCTCAGAGGCGGGGTCTTGGAACCGGTTCTTGGAACTGGGTCTTGGAACTGGGTCTTGGAACTGGGTCTTGGAACTGGGTCTTGGAACTGGGGCGTCGCCGAACCGACGCGTCGCGAGCGCCTTGCCGCCCCCGCTCCTCGGCGCCACCGTTCGCGCGTGATCCGCGTCCTCGTCGGCATCGATCCTCGCGCGCTCTGTGGCACCGACGCCGCCGTCGATCGCACGGCGAGCGCCGCGCACTACGTCGAGCGCCTCCGCGAGGGGCTCGCGCGGGAGCTGCCCGACGTGACGCACGAGGTGAGCGTCGGCGCGCGCTTCGTCCGCGTGGAAGGTCTCGAAGGCGGAGAGGCCGCCCGCCTACGGGCGCACGTCGAAGCGGTCGCCGACGCGGTCCGCCATTGTGGCGACTGGGTCGTTTACGAGTAAGGCTCGCCCGTCATGACCGTCGCTCTGCACGTCAACGTCGATCACGTCGCCACGCTTCGTCAGGCTCGCGGCTCGCGCTATCCGGATCCCGTGCACGCGGCCGTGCTCTGCGAGCGCGCGGGCGCGGCCGGCATCACGGTGCACCTCCGCGAAGATCGGCGGCACGTGCAGGATCGCGACGTGCGTGTGCTCCGCGAAGTGCTCACCACGCGCTTGAACCTCGAGATGGCAGCCACCGCCGAGATGCTCGGCATCGCGAAGTCGGTGCGTCCGGACCTCGTCACGCTGGTGCCCGAGAAGCGCATGGAGCGCACCACCGAGGGAGGCCTCGACGTGGTCGGCCGCCGCGAGGAGCTGACCCGCTTCGTGGGCGAGCTGCGCGACGCGGGCATCCCGACGAGCCTCTTCATCGATCCCGTGCGCGAGCAGGTCGACGCGTCGGCCGCGGTCGGAGGCGCCGCGATCGAGCTGCACACCGGCGACTACGCGCACGCCACCGACACCACGACCGCGCGCCGCGAGCTCGAGCGACTCGCCGCCGCCGCCGATCACGCGGCGTCGAGCCATCCGTCGCTGATCGTCGCGGCCGGGCACGGCCTCACGGTGCGCAACGTCGTCGACCTCGTGCGTCTCGTGGTGCCGATCGAGGAGCTCAACATCGGCCACGCGCTGGTGTCCGACGCGCTCTTCGAAGGTCTGGAGCACGCGGTCACGTCGTTCGCGGCCGCCATCGCGGACGGCGAGAGTCGCCGCTGAGCATCTTCGCGCTCCCGCGCGTCGACGATGCGCAGGCCATCGCGCCCGCCATCAGAGCTGGTCGCGCATGCCGAGCAGACGGAGCATCACCAGCCGACCGTAGAGCAGGCTGACGAGCACGTTGTCGTGCACCGCGCGGTAGTGGCTCACACCACCTTCGTCCGCGCCGACGTAGCGCACGCGCGTCGGCACGTTCGCGACGGGGCAGCCCTCCCACACGAGCCGCACCGCGATCTCCGGATCGAAGTCCATCCGATCGCCGCAGCGATCCATCACGCGCACGCTCGGCGCGAGCGGGTACACCCGAAAGCCACACATCGGATCGGCGATGCGCCCCGCGTCGAGCGCGGTCGCCACACGCACCCAGAACACCGAGACGTTGCGCAGCACCCGGCGATGCGTGGGCGCGCTCGCGTCGAAGCGTGGCTCCCCGAGGACGAGCGCACGCGGCTCGGACCGCGCCGCCTCCAGCAACGCCGTGACGTCGGCGAGCTCGTGTTGCCCGTCCGCGTCGACTTGCAGCGCGTGCGTGAAGCCGTGCTCCCAAGCCGCGCGGAGCCCGTCCTTCACCGCGGCGCCCTTCCCTCCGTTCCGCGCGCGCACGACGACGTGGACGCCGGGCGCGGCCGCGAGTCGCGCGAGCGCTTCCTTCGCCGCCGCCCCACCGCCGTCGTCGACCACGAAGACCTCGGGTGACGGCACACCCGCGGCGGCGAGCGCGGCCTGCAGCGCGAGGCTCACGCGCTCGATGGTCTGCGGGTTGTCATACGTGGGGACGACGCCGCAGACGCGGAACGCGCTCGTGCCGACGGTCGTTCGGCCGCGTCGATCGAGCGCCTCGGCCCGCGCTTCCGTGCGCACGGAGCGCGCTGCGCTCAGCGCTTCGCGCGCCGCGGCATCACCGTCCGTGCCTGCGCCTTCGAGCTTCGCGCTCACCGCGTGCTGGCGACGTGGGCGGCGAGGTTCTTCACGCTGCGGAAGATCTCGCGCGTGTTCTCGTCCTCGGCCTTGATCTTCACGCCGTACTTCTTGTCGATCGCGATCGCGAGCTCCAGCGCGTCGATCGAGTCGAGGCCGAGCCCTTCGACGAAGAGCGGAGCGTTCGAGTCGATGTCGTCCGCCGACACGTCGTCGAGCATGAGGGCCTCGACGATCAGCTCCTTGATCTCTCGCTCCAACGATTCGCTCATCGCTTCCATCCGTTCGTGTTCGGCCGTTCCCTTGGGAAGAGCCCGAGGCCTCGTCGGCCGGCACGGAGGACCCTGGGGTCGTCTCGCGCGCGAGGCATCGTTTACGCCGACGCTGCGCGCGATTCAAGCGCGGGGACGCACGAACGCGAAGAGCCGCCCCGTTCGTCACGGTGGAGGCGGCTCGTCACGTTCGCGTCGACGCTTCGCCTTCGTGGCGAAGCGCGCTTCGTCAGGCCTTGCCGGCCATCTGACGCAGCACGTACTGGAGGATGCCGCCGTGGCGGAAGTACGAGACCTCGGTCGAGTTGTCGAGACGCGCCACGACCTCGAAGGTCTTGTCGCCCGCGATCACCTTCAGCTTCTTCGACGGCTGCAGATCGTCCGCGATGCCGGTGATGGTGAGCTGCTCTTCGCCGGTGAGCCCAAGCGACTCCGCGTTCTGCCCCGGGAGGAACTCGAGCGGGAGGATGCCCATGCCGATGAGGTTGCTGCGGTGGATGCGCTCGTAGCTCTCCGCGATGACCGCCTTCACGCCGAGCAGGAAGGTGCCCTTCGCGGCCCAGTCGCGGCTCGATCCCGTGCCGTACTCCTTGCCCGCGATCACGACGAGCGGGGTGCCCTCGCCGACGTAGCGCATCGCGGTGTCGTAGATGCTCGACACCTCGCCGCTCGGCAGGTGCTTCGCGATCGGCCCCTCGGTGCCCGGGAGCATGAGGTTCTTGATGCGGATGTTGGCGAAGGTGCCGCGCATCATGACCTCGTGGTTGCCGCGGCGGCTGCCGTAGCTGTTGAAGTCGCGGCGCGCGACGCCGTTGCCTTCGAGGTACTTCGCGGCCGGGCTGTCCTTGGCGATCGAGCCGGCGGGCGAGATGTGATCGGTGGTGACCGAGTCACCGAGCAAGAGCAGCACGCGACCGCCGACGACGTCGCTCGCGCTCGGCTCCGCTCCCGCCGCGACCGCGTCGAAGAAGGTCGGGTTGCGGATGTAGGTCGACGCGGGATCCCAGGAGTACGTGCTGCCCTCGGGGACCTGCACCTGCTGCCACTGCTCGGGGCCCACGAAGACCTCCGCGTAGCGCGCGGCGAACTGCTCCTTGGCGACCGACGAGCGCACCGTCGACTGGATCTCTTCGTTGCTCGGCCAGATGTCGCGCAAGAAGACCGGCTTGCCGTCCGAGCCGGTGCCGATGGGCTCCTTCTCGAAGTCGATGTCGAGCGTGCCCGCGAGCGCGTAGGCCACGCAGAGCGGAGGCGACGCGAGGTAGTTCAACCGCGTGTGCGGGCTGACGCGTCCCTCGAAGTTGCGGTTGCCGCTGAGCACTGCGCCGACGACGAGCTTGTTGTCGTCGATCGCCTTCGCGATCGCGGGATCGAGGGGACCGCTGTTGCCGATGCAGGTGGTGCAGCCGTAGCCGACGACCTGGAAGCGGAGCGCCTCGAGATCGTCGAGCAGACCCGACGCCTTCAGGTACTCCGTCACGACCTGCGAGCCCGGCGCGAGGCTGGTCTTCACCCACGGCTTGACCATCAGGCCCTTTTCACGCGCCTTCTTCGCCACGAGACCCGCGCCGAGCATCACGCTCGGATTCGAGGTGTTCGTGCAGCTCGTGATGGCCGCGATCACCACCGCGCCGTCCTTCAGATCGAACGTCGCGGTGTCCTGACCTTCGCGCTCGAGCACCACCGGCGCGCTCTTCTTCGCCGCGTCGCCGAGCACCTGATGGAAGCCCGCCACGCCCTTCTGTGCCGACGTCTTCATGTCGGTCAGAGCGACGCGGTCCTGGGGACGCTTCGGGCCCGCGAGGCTCGGCACGACGGAGCCGAGATCCAGCTCGAGCGTGTCGGAGAACTTCGGCTCCGGAGCGCCCGGCGTGTGGAAGAGACCCTGTTCCTTGAGCACACGCTCCACGAGGCGGACGTGCGACTCGTCGCGGTTGGAGAAGCGCAGGTAGTTGAGCGTCTCGGCGTCGACGGGGAAGAAGCCCATCGTCGCGCCGTACTCGGGCGCCATGTTCGCGATGGTCGCGCGGTCCGTGAGCGCGAGCTGTTCCATGCCCGGCCCGTAGAACTCCACGAACTTGTTCACGACGCCCTTCTTGCGGAGCATCTCGGTGATCGTGAGCACCAGATCGGTGGCCGTCGCGCCCTCGCGCAGCTTGCCCGTGAGCTTGAAGCCGACGACCTGCGGGACGAGCATCGCGATGGGCTGCCCGAGCATCGCGGCTTCCGCTTCGATGCCTCCGACGCCCCAACCCAGCACGCCGAGACCGTTGATCATCGTGGTGTGCGAGTCGGTGCCGACGAGGCTGTCCGGATAGGCGTGGACGAGCTCTCCGTCGACGCGCGTGAACACGACGCTCGCCAGGTACTCGAGGTTGACCTGGTGGACGATGCCGGTGCCGGGCGGCACGACGCGCATGTTCTTGAACGCCTTCTGTCCCCACTTCAGGAACTGATAGCGCTCCTGGTTGCGCTCGAACTCCAGCATCACGTTCTCTTCGAACGAGCGGAGCAGCCCGTAGCTGTCGACCTGCACCGAGTGGTCGATCACGAGATCGACCGGCTGCAGCGGGTTGATGCGCGTGGGGTCGCCGCCCATGCGGGCGAAGGCTTCGCGCATCGCGGCGAGGTCGACCACGGCGGGGACGCCCGTGAAGTCCTGCAGGAGCACGCGGCTCGGGCGGAAGGCGATCTCTTGGCTGGGCTCCGCCTTCGGATCCCACTTCGCGACGGCCTCGATGTCCGCCTTGGTCACCGTGACTCCGTCCTCGCAGCGGAGGAGGTTCTCCAGGAGGACCCGGATGGAGTACGGGAGGGTCGAGACGTCGCCGAGACCGGCTTTCGTGAGGGCGTCGAGGCGGTGAAGGACGACCTTCTTCCCTTCGACGTCGAGGGTGACGCGGCTGCCGAAAGAATCGCTGGAGGGGTTCATGGCGCGCGCTTTACCACGTGTTTCGGGGGCCGCACAGGGCCTCCGGTGACCTCTCCGACGCCCGACCGACGCCCGGCGGGCGGGTCGAGAGGCGTCAGGAGATCGCCAGGCGATCGCCTCTAAGGGGCTCCGCGATCGCCGACGGATCGCCTCCGAGCGCGGAGTTTCCTCACGATCAACCCGATTTCGGGGGAATCGTGGCCCCGCTTTCGTCGAAGTACTTTCGCGAGCGCATCAAATCCTGTACACCCCCCAATCGGGTGAGGTCCATCTGGACACCCACCCGAAGAGTCCCGGTTCCGAAGCGCCGGTCGAACCCACTGACCGAACAGCAGCCGAGGTCCGGAGGCTCCACGAGACACTCAGAACACCGACAGTCAGAAGACGACCGCGCCTCGAACCCGAACGAAGACGCAAACCACGAATCGGTGCCTCGACTCGAATCGTTCCGAATCGAATCGAGGTCCACGAACGCGGCGGAGCCCGGGGCGCGAGCTTCCGACGCGAGACACAGGAGAATCCCATGGCGAAGGCGAAAAAGGGCACGACGAAGAAGAGCTCGGGCGGCGGACGCGGAAGCGCGGAAGCGATCGAAAAGCGCCGCGTGGCGCGCCAGCTCAACGCGCTGATCCTCGGCGGCGGTGACAGCGACAAGCCGAAGCTCGACGGCCGCACCGAGAAGCGCCGCAAGCGCTTGATCAAGGAGCTCAAGGAAGGCCGCGGCGGCAAGGGTCTCAAGCCCATCGACGTCGTCCTCCACACGAACGAGCTGCTCGAGATCGGCGAGACGCTCGCCTCCATCAAGAAGCAGGGCGCGAAGGTTCAGAAGATCGATCCGACCCCCGAGGTTCAGGAGACGATCTCGCGCGCTCAGAAGGCGTACGGCTTCCGGGCCGACGCGTGGAAGATGCTCGGCCTCGTGGTCGACGCGGAAGGCAACGTCGGCGTGAAGACGCGCGCGCCCCGCGGCTCGGCCCCGAAGAAGGCCGCGAAGAAGAAGGCCAAGAAGGGCTGAGCTCACGCTCGGTCCCGAGACGAGGGCGCGGCGAAAGTCGCGCCCTTCGTCGTTCCGTCGTCCCGGAGTTGCCGCCTTGGAGCGACCCGCCTCGTCCTCTCGAGGCGCCGGGAAGACTCGCTTCCGCGCCATGCGTTGGCGCGGTGATCTCCGAGCCTCCGTTGCTACCCTCGGCCCCGATGACGCTTCGCGCACTCACGCTCTGCACCCTCGTGGCGTGCACGTTCCACGTTCCGGTCGATCCGGTCGAGCTCTCCCTCGAGTCGCTCCGCCTCGGCGAGACCGACTTCGTCCAGCTCGTGCGTGCGACCGATGCCGTTCGGTTCCGAGGTCGGGCCACGTTGCGACCGGGGATGCACCCGCTCGACAACCGCGAGTACGAGGCGATGGAGGTCGCGGCGGACACCCACGCGACCTTCGAGGCGGACGTGGGCTTGCGCGGCGCCGAAGAGCGCGGCGGGCAGCTCCTCGTCACCCCCGACGTGCGGAGCTTCGAGCTGAGCTTCGATCGGCCGATCGTGCTCCACGGTCGAGGCGGCGGACGACGCGTCACGCTGCAGGGCGCGCGCTACGGCGGCGAGGGTCAGGAAGGCCAACGCTTCGAGGTCGACGTGAAGGTCGGTCGATCGCTCGTCGGCAGCATCGCGTCCGCGGTGGTCGGCGTGCCGGGCGGCGCGACCACCACGAGCGCGCTCGACGCCGTCGCGCGGGTCGAGGTCTCCGAGCTCACCACGACCCTCCGCGCGGGATCGACCCTGACTCACGGCGCGAGCACGCTCGTCGTCGCCGAGCCGTCCGGCGTGGTGATCCGTCGGCTCGACGTCGACGTCGACGCCCGCACCGCGCGCTTCGAGATCGAAGGCGCGCTCGACCTCGGCGCCGGCACGTGCGTGGTGACCGATCAAGGTCGCCTCTGCAGCGACGCCGTCCGCCTCGAGCTGCTCGGCGACTACAGCTACGCGAGCGACACCACCCGCCTGCGCCTGTCGCAAATGGATCGCCCGACGCGACTCGTCGCGCGATCGGGGCGCCTCGAAGGAGCCGACGGCGCGTCCATCCTCGAGCTCACGGGCGCCACGCTGGTGCTCGATCGCTACGAGTGCGCAGGAGGCGAGACCCTCGCGTGCGCGTACGACGTGCGCGCCGATCTGGAGGCGGGCGCGGGGGCGGTCGGCGTCGAGGGCTCGCTGCTTCGCTTCGAAGCGCTCAGCCTCCGCGCCGCGCGGATCGAGCAGAGCCCCACGGGCGCCTCGATGCGGGTGGAGGCGATCGCGCTGCGCGACGCGAGCCTCGCCCTCGCGCAGGGCGAGGACGCGGCGAACGTGCGCTTCGCGGAGCTCGTGCTCGGCGACGTCCAAGGCGCGCAATGGGGCCAGGTGGCGCTCGTGGCGGGCTCGCTGGTCGCGCGCGCGGGCGAGGTTCGTGTGAGCTCTGGAGGGGCGGAGCTGCGCGGCGTGCTCGCTGGAGAAACGCGCGTCGAGCTCGGTCGTCGCGACACGCTCCAGCTCGGACGTGCGAGCGAGACGACGGAGAGCCGGCTGCGACTGCGCGCGACCCTCGACGAGCTCGGGCTCGAGGTGGGCGGACGTTCGCTCGCCACCGCGCGTGGGCTCGCGATCGACGCGGAGGTCGGAGCACGCGAGAGCCGCGCGGAGCTCACGGTGCGCGAGGACGTACGGCTCGCGGGCAACGCGTTCGGAGAGCTCGCGCTCGGCGACGTGCGCCTCGGATTCCGCGCGCTGCGGTGGATCCGCGACGCCACGAGCGAGCGCGTGGAGACCGAAGGGCTGCGGCTCGCGCTCCCGCAAGCCCAGCTCCTCGCGGCGCTGCGTCCTCACGTCCCGGCGTCGATCGTCGGCGACGAGAAGCCCGTGCCGCCGAACCTGGAGACGGCCCTCGGAGGCGCGACCAACGCGACGCGTCTCGGGACCCTGAGCCGCTTCCGCTCGCGCCTCGAC
>ERZ761607.4698-NODE-4698-length-11823-cov-5.798012_pt1 | contig 11823 bp, 9 predicted proteins | sample MGYA00511164_ERZ761607 | MGnify/ENA primary metagenome ERZ761607 (study PRJEB28899, sample SAMN02445080) | bioreactor sludge metagenome | biome: EBPR sludge | place: Australia: Brisbane, Thorneside Wastewater Treatment Plant | collected 2011-06-22 ...
GCTCTATCGCGAAGAGGGCAAGGCCTTGACTGATGAGCTGGTTCGTCGCCTTGACAAGGCGGTCCTGCCGCGCGGCACGCATGTCCTTTCGGTGCAGGGCAAGGACCTTGCGCTCTCGCAGGCATTCACGATCGACTAGGTCTTACCATCCTGTCGCCATCAGGGCCAGCAGCTCGGGTGCATCCGATAGCGTCGGTGCTCCACGTTTTCTGTCCGCTGCCTTGCGAGATGCTTTCGCGGCGGCCCCCGTGGCATTTGCGAGGCTCATGTTCACCGCCAGTTCATCGGCGGTGACTGTATGCGATTCCCTGGTGGCTTCGGAGTCCAACCGGATTGGGGCCTCCGCCATGGCGTCGGGCTCCAGGTGAGCTTGTGCATCCTCCTTCGACGCAGCTGCACCTGGAACGGTGAGGGGCGATTCGATGCTGCGGGATGCTTCCGAAAGCCCGGTTTCTGCGGACTCCTCGGCGATTCGGGAGGACGGCTGCGCTGCCGATGCGGCTTCGCTGGCCTGCTTCTCCGGCGCACCGGCAGGGCCGGACGGGGCTTCGCCGGGCGCATGGGCAGGGCCAACGACCGGGTCGCTCTTCGCGGCCGCCTCTTCCTTCAACTCGGCCAAGGCGCCCTCCTTCATGCCTTTGCCGCTGTGCCGTACCACCTGGACCCCGGCCATCACCAGCAGCGCCAAGGAGGCAATGGCCAGGGCGGGTCGCCACAGCGCGAAAGCGTCCTTGGGCCATAGGGCCTGACCGACGGCATTGAGCCAAATGCGCCAAAGCGGCCGATGCTGGGTGCGGAAGGCTTCGAGCACCGCCGCCCGCACATCGGGGTCCGGCGTCAGCGGCTGACGGCCCTCCTCGCTGTTGCGGACATCCTTCAGCAGCATTCGCATCGCCTCATACTCGGCGCGGCCATTGAGGTGCCTCAGCACGTAGGCGCGCTCCTCATCGAGCAGCTCATCGAAGGCCCTTTCCTGAAGCAGGGATTCGATGTCTTCGGGGTCGTAGCGCTCACGGTTTTCCATGGTGGATGGCGTTGGGGTCGAACTCCTTCATGCGTTCGGCGAGCTTCTTGAGCGTATAGAAGAGCCTGCTCTTCACGGTACCCTCTGAGCAGCCGAATACGGCTGCTATCTCCTTGATGGCCATTTCCTCATGATACCGCATCACGAAGGTGGCCTTATGGTCCGGGTCGATGCGCCCCAACTCCTCCTGGAGGCGGTCCCGGAAACGCTCATGGTCTACGCCGGCACCGTCCAGCGCATCGATGCGGTCGCTCTCCGCCCGGAGGTGGAGCGTGGCGGCCTTCACAACCTCCTGGTGCCGGTAGGCATTCTTGCACATGTTGTTCGCCACGCTGAACAGCCAGGTCTGGAAGGGTCTTGCAGGGTCATACCTGGTCGGCCGCTGGGCAAGCTTTGTAAAGAGGTCCTGCAGCATGTCCCGGGCCCGCTCGCGGTCCTGCCAGAGCATTCGGTGGAAATAGTTGAGCAGGCGCCGGCTGTATCGGTCGTACACCGCCGCGAAGGCCTTTTCATCGCCCCGTACGACAAGCTCCATGAGCCGTTCATCGCTCATCCGCTCGTAGTCCTTGCCCAGCAGGGTCATGGGGTCAGTGCTGCAGGATGCCGTTGGCGATCAACTCACGCGTCATGCCCAATTCGTTGGCCAGTCGGCGCAGCTCATGTTCCAGTTCGCTCGCCTTGGATTCATCGCCTGCGCTGCGGTAGTGCTTGAGAAGCGCTGCCGCCGGTACGACATAGTTCCGGCTGAGCGGGCCAGCGGACCTGGTCTTCCGCATCGCCTTCCAAACTGATTCGAGCTTGTTCGTGTCGCAGCACTCCGCAGCAGTCAGGCGAAGCGTAAGGCCAGCCACATGGAGTTGGTCGGCGAGCGGTGCCGCAATGGACCGCCCCACGGCCAGAGAGAGATGAACCGGTCGCGCCGTGGCCAGGTGAACATTGCCCAGGAAGCCGTCCGAAGTGGCTGGTGCATCACCCTTGGCCCCTGCAAGCCTCCATGCCCGCGAGCGATAGTCCCCATCAGAGAGGAGACGGAGGTCGATGACCAGCACGTCCCTTCTCTCTCCCTCGGCGTACTGCCTCAAGAGCACTGGGAAGCCGTCCATTTCACCGGCTGTGACGAGGATTCCGCCCCTGTCTACGCCAAGCAGGATATCGCGAGCCAAATCGGTTAGCCCGGCCGCCATCTGCCCTCTCTCCTTCATGGCTTTCGCAGCAGCGGCAAGGCGACCCTCATCGCCATCGCGCAGGGCCAGGGTGAGCATGGGAGCGAGCAGCTCGTCGCGTTCCGGGTTCGAGGCATGGGCGAGGGCCAGGTGGCTGAATGACGTTGCCGTCGGGAATTCCGCATAGTAGTTCGCCAGATGCGCCTCAAAGGAGTTGGGGAAACCGCGGCTCAGGGCCTCGGCTTGTTGCTGAATGGCAGCGCGATCCGCGCTCCCTAGGCTGCCCTGGCTGCGGATGAGGGCTGCATTCCGGGTCTGGCGGAGGGCATCGAGCCTTGGGCCCGCCCCGTCGACCGGCTCAGCGTGGGCATCGCGGGCAGACGCGGGCTGCGAAGCCTGCTCCTTTTCCCTTGCTGACATGGAGAGTGACCAGGCGCCTTGGTAGGCATCCATCACGTGCGAAACCCGCTGTGCCGGCGCCGGCACCGCTTGCGCCCAAACGCAAGCCTGTGCTAGGATCGAGACTAGGACGAGCAGCTGACGGGTCATGGCTCCAAGATCGACTCTGCAACCCGTACACGCGACACGGGAAGCGGTTCAATGACAGGACTACCTTTGCCAAAGTTGAGGGATGCTTAGCGAGGAGGCCAAGAACCGATTGCGACAGAGCTTGGATAAGGTCCATGCTTGGCCGTCATTGTACATGTTCAAGTTCATCCTGGAGCCCGATGCGGAAAGGCTGCAGCAGGTGCTTTCGCTGTTCCCCCCGGAAAGCGAGGTGCTCCGGAAGTATTCAGCCGGCGGCAAGTACCTCAGCATCACGGTGAAGGAGGTGATGATGACCGCCGAGGACGTGGTGATGCGATACGACCGTGCCGCCGGCATCTCCGGTGTCATCGCGCTCTGATCCCGCCCATGGAAGTCGCTACGATTCGCACGGCACTGCTGATCACGCTCAGCATCCTGCTGGTCATCGTGGTCCTCCGCCGGTTCCGGCGCAAGGTGGTGGCGAACGACCTGCCGGTGCCGCTGCATGTTGAGCTGCTTGCGCTGAAGCTGGCCTACCACCCGGAGCGCTTGCTCATCGAACTGCACCTCCCCACTCGGCAGGAGGTTCATTTGACCCTGCTGGATGAAACCCATCGCCCCATCCATGAATGGTCACCCGAATCCCTGCCTGCGGGAACGGCTGAACTCGACCGAGCGCTTCCTGCGCTCGATGCCGGCCTCTACCACCTCGAAATGGCCACATCGACGCAACGGACGGTGAGGCAGTTCCGTCTTCAACGGTGATGCGCTCCTTCATCCCCATCCTGCTCGGCCTTGCGCAGGTATTGCCGGCGTCGGCACAGCAGCGCAGCCGCCTCCCCGATGTCAGCACCACGATCAAGGGCGACCTCGTGCTCCCGGTCCCCCTGCGCAACCCGCTGTTCACCAGTGTCACTGAGAACATCGGCCAAGTGGGCGCCACCTTCCAAGTGCCCATCCGCAAGGGCTTGGGAATCGGCGCGGGCGGGGCCATGTGGTGGACGACGCTCAAGGAGCGGGCCTTGGCGCCCTTCGTTGGGGCCGGGGATGTGCGGCGCACCATCGTCTTCGGCAAGCTTCAATACGAACGGTACACCGGCGACCGAACATTCTACGAGGTCAACCTCCGGTCGGGCATGGCCTTCTATGACTTCGATTGCCCTAGCTGTGTCGGTGCGAAGGACGGCGTGCTGTTCTGGGGATTAGGCTTCGGTTACTACGTCCACGCCACGGATAATCTGGCCTTCGGACTGACCTTGGGCTACGACCGGGCGAGCGCGACCTTCAACGCTCAGGACCTTGGGTTGGCCACCGGTTTTCCCGGCCGCCGGGAGAGCGTGGAAGGCACCGCCTTCCAGAACCTGCTCTTCGGCCTTGGATTCAGCACCCGACTGCGCAGAAGCGAGCGCGAGCCAGTGACCTGGTGAGCAAGCGTGCAGCACGCGGCGATGTGCCGCTGGGTGCTGCCTAAGGGAGCTGCCAGCCCGGAACGCGGCAAGGACGGTCATAAAGGAGAAGCGGCCGCCTCGTCCTGAAGCGGCCCCTTCGCATGGTGAGATTATTCGCTCACTCCGCAGGTGGCAATTCCTTCGGCTCACCGCCCTCTCCCTTGGCGATCTTCTTCTTTCCCTTGGTGACCTTGATGGCCACGTCGGTCTTCTCCTTGTTGAGCCCGATGGAGATCTTATCGCCCTCCTCAATCCCCTGGTTGATGATTTCCTCGGCCATGGGGTCCTCGATGAACTTCTGAATGGCCCGCTTCAGCGGACGGGCACCGAACTTCTCATCGTAGCCCTTCTCGGCCAGGAAGTCCTTGGCTTCATCGGTGAGCTTGAGCTCATAACCCAGTTCGGAGATGCGCTTGTAGAGGTGATCGAGTTCGATGTCGATGATCTTGTGGATGTCCTCCCGCTTGAGCGAGTTGAACATGATGATATCATCGATCCGGTTGAGGAACTCGGGGGCAAAAGCCTTGCGCAGGGCCTTTTCAATGATGCCGCGGTTGGCCTCATCCTGACCGGCGGACCTGGCGGCAGTGCCGAAGCCGACCCCCTTGCCGTATTCGCTCAAGTCGCGGGCCCCGATGTTCGAGGTCATGATGATGATGGCATTCTTGAAGTCGATGTGGCGGCCGAGGCTGTCGGTCATCTTGCCATCGTCCAGCGCCTGCAAAAGCAGGTTGAACACGTCGGGGTGCGCCTTCTCGATCTCGTCCAGCAGGATGATGGAGTAGGGGCGGCGACGCACCTTCTCGGTGAGCTGGCCGCCTTCCTCATAGCCCACGTAGCCCGGAGGCGCACCGATGAGGCGGCTCACGGAGAACTTCTCCATGTACTCGCTCATGTCAATGCGGATCAAGGCCTCCTCGGTGTCGAAAAGGTAGCGCGCCAGTTCCTTCGCCAGCTGGGTCTTGCCCACACCGGTAGGGCCCAGGAAAATGAAGCTGCCGATGGGACGGTTCGGGTCCTTCAGGCCGGCACGGTTGCGTTGGATGGCCTTCACCACCTTGGCAACCGCCTCGTCCTGACCGATCACCTTGCCGACCATCTCCTCCTTCATGCGCCTCAGCTTGCCGCTCTCCTTCTCGGCGATGCGGGTCACTGGGATGCCGCTCATCATGGCCACCACTTCAGCCACGTTCTCCTCGGTGACGGTGGTACGGTTGTTCTTGCTCTCCTCCTCCCAGGCTTTCTTGGCCTTGTCCAGCTCCTCCAGCAGCTGCCGCTCGCGGTCGCGCAGCTTGGCAGCTTCCTCGTAGCGCTGGCTGCGCACCACGCGGTTCTTCTCCTCCTTGATCTCCTCGATCTTCTGCTCCACGTCGAGGATGCTCTTGGGCACCACGATGTTGCTGATGTGCACACGGCTGCCGGCCTCGTCCAGGGCATCGATCGCCTTGTCGGGCAGGTGACGGTCCGTGATGTAGCGGTTGGTGAGCTTCACGCAGGCCTCCACGGCCTCAGGGGTGAAGTTCACGTTGTGGTGGTCCTCGTACTTCTCCTTGATGTTGTTGAGGATCTGGATGGTCTCATCCACGCTCGTGGGCTCCACCAGCACCTTCTGGAAGCGGCGCTCCAGGGCCCCGTCCTTTTCGATGTATTGGCGGTACTCATCCAGCGTGGTGGCCCCGATGCACTGGATCTCGCCACGCGCCAGGGCGGGCTTGAACATGTTGCTGGCGTCGAGGCTGCCGCTGGCACCACCGGCCCCAACGATGGTATGGATCTCGTCGATGAAGAGGATCACATCCGGGCTGTTCTCCAGCTCGTTCATCACCGCCTTCATGCGCTCCTCGAATTGGCCGCGGTATTTGGTGCCGGCCACCAGGCTGGCGATGTCCAGGGCCACGATGCGCTTGTTGAAGAGCACGCGGCTCACCTTGCGCTGAATGATGCGCAGGGCGAGGCCTTCGGCGATGGCGCTCTTGCCCACGCCGGGTTCGCCGATCAGCACGGGGTTGTTCTTCTTACGGCGGGAGAGGATCTGGCTCACGCGCTCGATCTCCTTCTCGCGGCCCACGATCGGGTCCAGCTTGCCGTCCTCGGCCAGCTTGGTGAGGTCGCGGCCGAAGTTGTCCAGGACCGGTGTCTTGCTCTTGCTGTCGCCCTGCTTCCGCTGACCTGCCCCGCCGCCGGAGAAGGAGCCGCTGTCGTCGTCGTCGTCATCGGCACTCTGCGGACCTTGTGCCCTAGGCTTGCTGGTGTATGCGGAGCCGGGCGCAGACCCATCTGCGAGGATCATGTCCAGCTCGTTCTTCACGGACTCGTAGTCCACATGGAACTTCCTCAGGGTGCGCGTAGCCAGGTTGTCCTCGTCCTTGAGGATGCTCAGCAGCAGATGCTCCGTATCGATGTGCGGACTCTTGAAGAGCTTGGCTTCGAGGTAGGTGATCTTCAGCATCTTCTCCACCTGCTTCAGCAGCTGGATGCTCTCCTTGTCGGTGGGGCGGGTCGCACTGGGGGGCTCCATGCCGCGCTCCACGGACCGCCGCAGCTCATCGAGGTCGACCTCGAGGCGCTGCAGGATGCGCAAGGCGTTGCCTTCCACATGCCGCAACAGCCCGAGCAGGATGTGCTCGATACCGATGAAGTTGTGCCCGAGGCGCAAGGCCTCTTCACGGCTGTAGCCGATGATATCCCGGACACGGGGGGTGAATTTGGCGTCCATGCTGTATGGTCGCAAAGTTGGGGGTTAAGCAAGCCGTGCCCGACACGATGCGACGGAGCACAAGTTAAGCGGTAAGGCCGCGGGCCAAGCTATCGATCCGGGGTCCGGCCGCTCCCGAACGGGGAAATCCAATTATCCACAGGGCGCTGTGGCGATGTGGAAAACAAGGCATCGGCGGTTCTTTCGGATAAGGATACTTTCGGGCTCCCTTTTCCGGAGGGTTGAACGCCGCCGGAAAAGGGTCCATCAGACCGTATCAAGACCCATGGCAGAAGGAGAGAAGATCATCCCGATCAACATCGAGAACGAGATGCGCACCGCCTACATCGATTACTCGATGTCGGTGATCGTGAGCCGGGCGTTGCCCGATGTGCGCGATGGCCTGAAGCCGGTGCACCGCCGGGTGCTCTTCGGCATGCAGGACCTCGGCGTCTTGAGCAACCGTCCCTATAAGAAGAGCGCCCGTATCGTGGGGGAGGTGCTGGGGAAGTACCACCCGCACGGCGATGGCAGCGTGTACGATGCCATGGTGCGCATGGCGCAGGATTGGAGCCTTCGCTACCCGCTGGTGGACGGCCAGGGCAACTTCGGCAGCATCGACGGGGACAGCCCGGCGGCCATGCGTTACACCGAAGCCCGGTTGAAGAAGATCGCCGAAGAGGTGCTCGCCGATCTGGACAAGGAAACGGTGGACATGCGCCCCAACTTCGACGATACGCTCGAGGAGCCCAGTGTGATGCCCACCAAGATCCCGCAACTGCTGGTGAATGGTGCGGCCGGCATCGCGGTGGGCATGGCCACCAACATGGCCCCGCACAACCTGAGCGAGGTGTGCGACGGCATCGTGGCCTATATCGACAACAAGGACATCGATGTGGAGGGCCTCATGCACCATATCAAAGGTCCGGACTTCCCCACCGGCGGGGTGATTTACGGCGTGGATGGAATCCGCGAGGCTTATGAGACCGGGCGTGGCCGCATCGTGCTCAGGGCGAAGTGCAGCATCGAGGAGGACCAGAAGACCGGACGTGAGACCATCGTCTGTACGGAGATTCCCTACCAGACCAACAAGGCCGTCCAACTCTACAAGGGCGTGGCGGACCTTGTGAATGAGAAGAAGATCGAGGGGCTCAGCGATGTGAATGACTATAGCGATCGCAATGGCATCCGCCTCGAGTATGAGGTGAAGCGAGATGCCATGGGAACCGTGGTGCTCAATCAGTTATACAAGTTCAGCGCACTCCAGACCAGCTTCAGTGTCAACAACATTGCGCTCGTGAATGGTCGCCCCATGCTGTTGGGGCTGAAGGAGCTGATTGCGCGTTTCGTGGACCACCGCCATGATGTGGTGGTGCGCAGGACCAAGTTCGATCTGCGCAAGGCCGAGGAGCGGGCGCACATCCTGGAAGGCCTGCTCATTGCGCTGGACCACCTCGATGCCGTGATCGCGCTGATCCGCGCCAGCCAGACGCCGGAGGAGGCCAAGGACGGGCTCATGCAGCAGTTCGGGCTCTCGGAGGTCCAAGCCAAGGCCATTCTCGACATGCGCCTGCAGCGCCTCACAGGGCTCGAGCGGGACAAGATCCGGGAGGAGCATGCCGAGCTGATGAAGACCATCGCCTACCTGAAAGAGGTGCTGGCCGATGAGGGCCTGCGGATGCGGATCATCAAGGATGAAACGCTGGAGGTCAAGGAGAAATACGGCGACAAGCGCCGTACCCAGATCGTGCATGCCAGTGGCGACATGCGCATCGAGGACCTGATCGCCGATGAGGCCGTCGTGGTCACCATCAGCCACATGGGCTACATCAAGCGCACATCGCTCACCGAGTTCCGGACCCAGGGGCGGGGCGGTGTGGGCACCCGTGGCAGCAGCACCCGCGATGAGGATTTCCTGGAGCACCTCTTCGTGGCCACCAATCACAACTACCTGCTCGTGTTCACCCAGAAGGGCCGCTGCTACTGGATGCGTGTATTCGACATTCCCGAGGGCAATCGGCAGAGCAAGGGACGCGCGATCCAGAACCTCGTGCAGCTCGAGGGGGACGACAAGGTGGTGGCCTACCTCAATGTCACGGACCTCAAGAGCGAGGACTACCTCAACAACCATTACGTGGTCCTCTGCACGAAGCAGGGCATCATCAAGAAGACCACCCTCGAGGCCTACAGCCGGCCGCGCGTGAGCGGCATCATCGCCGTCAACATCAGGGAGGGCGACGAACTGCTGGAGGCTCGCCTTACCACGGGGAAGAGCCACATCATCCTGGCCAGCCGCGAAGGCCGGGCCGTGCACTTCCAAGAAGAGGATGTGCGTCCCATGGGCCGCAACGCCAGCGGGGTGCGCGGCATGAACCTGGAGGGCGGCGGCGAGGCGAATGAGGTAATCGGGATGATTGCCATCGACAGCAGCGAACTCTCCACGCGCCAGGTGCTGGTTGTGAGCGAGAAGGGCTACGGCAAACGGTCGGCCATCCTCGATGAGAACGGCGACTATGCCTACCGTATGGTAAGCCGGGGAGGCAAGGGCGTGAAGACCCTTCAGGTGACCGAGAAGACCGGCGAACTGGTCGCCATCAAGGATGTCACCGATGCGGACCAACTCATGATCATCACCCGCAATGGCATCACCATCCGCATGAGCCTGGAGGAACTCCGGGTGCTGGGGAGGGCCACCCAGGGCGTGCGACTCATCGAGCTCCGCGGCAACGACCAGATTGCTGCCGTGGCCAAGGTGGACAGCGATCTTCAGACCGATGAGCAGTCGCAAGGGGCCGATGCGCCGGACCACGGTGGCGAGGCACCACCCGTCGATGGCACTGAACTTGCCGGAGGGGAGGACCAGGAATGAGCAATACCCGCAGACGAACAACCATGAAGACCCTTTTCACCCTTACCGCAGCAGCCTTGGCATTCGGCCTTCAGGCCCAGAACGCCAACGTGGTGAACGCCTTCAATTACATGAAGGACGGCCAGCTTGCGAAAGCCGTTGAGTACATCGAGCCCGCCACGCAGGATGCCAAGACCGGACTGAGCGAGAAGACCTGGCGCTACCGCGGCGACATCTATCGCATGATCGCCCTCGGAGAGGACGCTGCACTGAAGCAGCAATTCCCCGATGCCATCGACAAGGCGGCCGAGAGCTATATGAAGGCCAATGAACTGGACGCCAAGGGCGCATACAAGCGGGAGAACGGGCAGGCCCTCATGGCCCTGCAGGGCGCATCCCTCAATGCCGGCAATGATGCGTTCCAGGCCAAGAACTACACAGAGGCCGTTGCCCGATACCGGCGTTCGGAGTCTATTGCGAAATCCTTCGGGCAGGTCGATACCAATGCCATCTTCAATCGTGCCCTGGCCTATGAGCTCGGAGGGGATGCCACGAACGCCATCAGCAGCTATCGCGAGGCGATTGCGGCCGGCTATTCGAAGCCCGAGGTGTACCGCTACATCGCCAGCTTGCAGCGGAAGTCGGAGGATCTGAATGGCGCCATCGCCACCACTCAGGAGGGCCTCAATGCCTTCCCCGGCAATAAGGACCTCATGCTCGATCGCATCACCTTCCTCCTTGCCGCTGATCGGAGCGAGGAGGCCGAAGGGGGGGTTATGGCAGCCCTCGAGAAGGACCCGCGGAATGCCGCCCTCTGGTCGGTGCTCGGGAGCCTGCACGATAAGAAGGCCAACGATGCCAAGGACGATGCCACCCGCACCGCAGCGTACGCCAAGGCGGAAGAGGCCTATCGCAAGGCAATCGAGGTGGACCCATCCTCGTTCGATGCCCACTTCAACATCGGCGTGCTGTTCAATAATCGGGCAGCCACGGAGTATGAGAAGTGCAACGCCATCAAGAGCGATACCGAGTACATGAAGTGCAAGAAGGTGGCGGACGACATCTACCTGCAGGCCGTGCCCTTCTTCGAGAAGGCCCACGAGCTGAACGCCAACGATTCGCAGACCATCCAACAGCTCATCAAGCTCTATGGCAAGACCAACGACCAGGCCAAGTACCAGGTCATGAAGGACAAGCTTGCCAAGCTGCAATAAGCCTGAGAAGCCATGCATGCGCGAAGGCCGGGACAACCCGGCCTTCGCCTTTCAGCGCTGGAGTTCCCAGATAATGTCCTCCTTGTGCGGGGGCATGCGCTCGGGCTCCACCTGCACCAAAGTACCATCGCGGCGTGCGTGGTGCGGGCGGAACCCGGAATCACGCAACAGCTTGAATATCCGATCATTGAGCTTAACCCGATCGGGCCTTACCTCGGTCTCCACCAGGATGGTATCGATGGCCCTTTCCGCCAGCATGCGGGCGGCCCCTTGCAGGGCGGGAAGCTCTGAATCCTCGATATCGAGCTTCAGGAAGTCGATGTGGCTGATGCCCTGCGCGGCGCAGAAATCATCGACGCTGGTGACAGCGACCTCGACCGGAACCCTGTCGTTCGGCTTGCAGGCTTCCTCGAGCACGGCATACCCATGGGTTACCACCCGCGGCGTATCGAAGAAGGTGAGCTTCCCGGACCGGTTGGTGAGTGCCGCGGCCTGTAGGCTCCAACCCGGCACCGATCCGGACGGATTGTGCCGGCGGATGCGGGTAAGGCAGGTGGGCGAGGGCTCGAATGACCAGACCTGGCCGCCGGGCTGGACCATCCCAAGCACCTGGGCTGCGAAATAGCCGATGTTGCAGCCAGGGTCGAATACCACCATCCCTGGCTTAAGGCGGCGACGGAGGTAATTCAGGACATTCTCTTCATACAGGTCGAAGAGCATCATCCGGTGGTACTGGATGTCACGGTCCAGTTCCACCTTGATCCCGTTGATGGAGCGCACCGTGACAGGGTCGGAGACCCACCGGCCGACGGTATCGGCCAAGCGGTGCCGACCGCGAATGGGCACGTGCCTCGTGAACCACCGTAATCCCGCCTGGCCGGCATGCTTCAGGAAATCCATGGG
>ERZ761607.4700-NODE-4700-length-11821-cov-5.091875_pt1 | contig 11821 bp, 10 predicted proteins | sample MGYA00511164_ERZ761607 | MGnify/ENA primary metagenome ERZ761607 (study PRJEB28899, sample SAMN02445080) | bioreactor sludge metagenome | biome: EBPR sludge | place: Australia: Brisbane, Thorneside Wastewater Treatment Plant | collected 2011-06-22 ...
CGCGCCGAAATTGCGCGCGGCTTTCGCATCGGCGGGGGTGTCCGCGTTCGCGCGGACACGCAGACGACGGTGCTCGTCGGCCCATTCCATGAGCGTCGCAAAATCCTTGTCGAGGGTCGAGCTGATCGTCGGGATCTCGCCTAGGAAGACTTCGCCCGAGTTCGCGTCGATCGTGATGACGTCGTATTCCTTGACCTCGGCGACGACGAGACCCTCGCGCTCGATGATGAAGCGTTTGTTTTTGTAGTCGATGTGGATGTCGGCGCAGCCGGCGACGCAGCTTTTACCCATGCCGCGGGCCACGACGGCTGCGTGGGAGGTCATGCCACCGAGCGCGGTCAGGATGCCGACCGAGGCGTCCATGCCGTGGATGTCTTCCGGCGAGGTTTCGTGGCGGACGAGGATGACCCGTTCGCCCTTCGCCTTCTGCTTTTCGGCTTCGGACGAAGAGAGGACGATTTTTCCGCTCACGGCGCCGGGCGAAGCCGGCAGGCCCTTCGCGATCGGCTTCCCTTTCTTGGCGGGATCGAGGCGGGGGTGCAAAAGCTGGTCGAGAGAATAGGGGTCCACGCGCAAGATCGCCTGGTCTTTGGAAATCAGGTTTTCCCCGACCATCTCGACCGCGATGCGCACGGCGGCCTGCGCGGTACGCTTGCCGTTGCGGGTTTGGAGCATGAAGAGGCGCTTTTGCTGGATCGTGAATTCGATGTCCTGCATGTCGCGGTAATGCTTTTCGAGGAGAAGCTGGTGCGCCACGAGCTCACGGAAGACTTCGGGCATCGTTTCTTCGAGGGTCGGGAGCTCCGAACCGGGGCCGCCCCGTTTTTTCTGCTCGAGCGCGAGCAGCTGGGGCGTGCGGATGCCGGCCACGACGTCTTCGCCCTGCGCGTTGAGCAGGAACTCGCCGAAGAGGCGGCGTTCGCCCGTCGCGGGATCGCGCGTGAACGCGACGCCCGTCGCCGAATCTTCGCCCATGTTTCCGAAGACCATGGCCTGAATGTTCACGGCGGTTCCCCAGTCCTCAGGGATGTTCTCCATCTTGCGGTAATGGATCGCGCGCGGGCTCATCCACGAGCCGAAGACGGCGCCGATGGCTCCCCAGAGCTGTTCGAGCGGATCCTGGGGGAAACGACGCCCGGTCTCTTCGAGGATGCGGCGCTTGTAGCTCTCGACGAGTTGCTCGAGATCTTCGGCGCGCAGCTCGCTATCGCGCTTCACGTTCTTCTTCTCCTTGAGCTCGTCCAGCAAGGATTCGAACTGCGAGACGTGCACGTTGAGCACGACGTCGGCGTACATCTGAACGAGGCGCCGGTAGCAGTCCCAAGCGAAGCGGGGATTGCCGGACTGGGCGGCGAGTCCCTTAACGGTTTGATCGTTGAGGCCGAGGTTCAGGATCGTGTCCATCATGCCGGGCATGCTGGCGCGGGCTCCCGAACGAACGCTCACGAGAAGCGGTTTCTCGGCCGAGCCAAACTTCGCGCCGAGCGAAGCTTCGATCTTGGCAAGCTCGGCGAGGACTTGCTCTTTCACTCCGTCGGGATAGGTCTGGCGATTTTGGTAATAGTAGTTGCACGCGTCCGTCGTGACGGTGAATCCCGGAGGAACCGGCAGGCCGAGATTGGCCATCTCGGCGAGGTTGGCTCCTTTGCCACCCAGCAGAGCCTTCATGTCGGCTTTGCCCTCGGTCAGGTTCTTTCCGTCGGAAGCGAGTCCAAAAAAGTATGTGTACTTTTGCGCCATGGGCTTCTTCTAGGGGGTGAAACGCGGCTTTCCAAGGAGTCGCCGCCTTGCGTCGCGATTTTCCCTTGGCGCGCGCTCGGTCGGGGTGCGTCGAAGTCGACTTGACCTTATGAAGAAGCGGCATGAAATACCGGTTTTTTGAGTATTCCGCCTGCTCGAGTTGTCGAAAAGCGAGGAAAGCCCTGGAATCCAAAGGAATCGATTTCGAGGCGATTCCGATCGTCGATCGCCCGCCGTCGGCAAAAGACTTGGCGGCCTACGTGAAAAAATCCGGATTGCCGCTCAAAAAATTCCTCAACACGAGTGGCGTGCTTTACCGCGAGATGAAGATCTCCGAGAAATGGGCCGGAATGTCGGAAGCCGAAGCCATCGAGCTCTTGGCGAAGCACGGCAAGCTCATCAAGCGTCCGTTGCTGGTCGGTGGCGAACGGGTCCTCGTGGGCTTCGACGAGAAGGCCTACGCGAATCTCAAGTCTTAGTGCCGGACGTCTTCGTCTTTGAGCCATTCGCAGACGATGTAGCGATCTTCGCTCATACCGAGGCGTGAGTAGACTCGGCGGGCCGGTAGATTCTCTTTCTCGACGTAGAGGCGGAGACCTTTGATCGTGGGGTCGCGCGCCACTTGCTCTTGGAGATGCCGATAGAGGGCGCGGTAGACCCCTTTTTTTCGTGCTTCCTTCGCGGTGTAGACGCTCTGGATCCACCAGATCGTGCCGTTGCGCCAATCGCTCCACTCTTGGGTCACGAGCAAGCAGCCGACGACGCTCGTGCCTTCGGTCGCGACGTAGTAACGGCCCCGTGCGGGATTTTCGAAGAGGGCTTGCACGCCCGGACCGAGAACTTTCGGATCGAGCGCGAGGCCTTCGCTTTCGCGGGCCATGCGGGACTGGAATTCCATGATCATGGGGGCGTCTTGAGGCGTGGCTTCGCGAACTTCGAGCGGAGCGTCCGAGGCGAGCCGCGCGGGGGACGCTCGAAGTTCTTTTAGACGCAGGAATTGGTACGAAACCCCTCCGAGACAAAGGACGATCCAAAGCGCCAAACTCCAACGAAGATGGTCGGTGTCGAACGGCAAGAACCATCCGACGATAAGCGGGGCGCCGTCCAGAAAGGGCCACGTCGCGAAGAGCGTGAATAAGGCCAGGACGAGAAGCGACTGCATGAGCCCGTGCAGCCACCGCTCGCGGTGATTCAGGATACGATCGAAACCCCAATCTTCTTTCGAAGCGCCGAGCCAAGTCACGAGCATGAGGCCCGCGGCAATCCAGCGGGAGCCGGGCGAGTAGGGGAAGAACCACATGTAGATCCCGATAACGCAGAGACCGACGAGATCCCCCAGGAGCCCGAGCCGTTCCCGCCGATCCAGTCGCCGCTTGGCGTGGTGGTTCCTTTCGTCGTAGATCCAGACGAAGGCGAAAAGCGAAAACAGCACCAAACTGAACCAAAACATGCCTTCACGCTAATCGCGCCAAAGCGAAGTGGCCATGGTAGCCTTAAGTTCAGATGAAATCGGCGTTGTGGATGTTGGGCCGAAGCTTCCAGCTCATGGGGCTTTTCGTTTTGCCCTACGCACTTTGGCGTGGCTTCAGTTCCAACGATCCCAAGCAGGAACTGACCTTGTTGGGATTCGGCGCCGTGCTCTTCCTGATCGGCGTCGTTTTCGGTCGCTTCGGGAGCTCGGCGTGATCATCCTCGGCATCGATCCTGGCTCGCAGCGGACGGGATTCGCCGTCCTCGAGTCTTCGAAGAGCGGCTTCGAAGTCCGGGAAGTTGGCGTCATCGAGCTCGTCTCGGGGCGTCATCGGCCACCTTTGGGATCGAGGTTGGAGAAGCTCTTTGACGAAATCTCGGCTCTCACGGAGCGCTGGAACCCGCGATGGATCGGTTTCGAAAAAGCCGTGAGTTTTCGGAACGTCGCCTCGGCGTTCCAGCTCTCCGAGGCGCGCGGCGTCGTGAGGCTCGCCCTGCACCGAGGGCTGGATCAGGCGGAAGAACGCATCGTCGAGATTTCCCCGACGCGTATCAAAAAGTTCGCGACGGGATCGGGCGCCGCGGAAAAGTCGGCCGTCGTGAAGGGGGTTGCCCTCCGATTCCCGGGCCTTTCCCGTTTGACTGTCGAGGCGCTACCCTATGATGCTTACGATGCTCTCGCGATCGCGTACTCCGCGTGGCTCGAGAAGGGGAGGTTAGCGCGCATCCATGGCTTATCCGGTCGGGCCTAGATTTTCGATGCGCGTCCGCGCGCCTCAGGAATGGAATCAGCCTGGGCGCCTGTCCGAGACCCAGGTCGCGGTCGAGGATAGCGTCGGGATGGGCTGGGTTCTCGAAGTTCCCTCTTCCGCTCTGCGCGATCGGTTGCGCGCCTCCACGGAAGCGATGCCGGTTTTCATCGCTCACGTCATTCGAGAGACGGAAGAGCTCTTCTTCTCCTTCGAAACGCCCGAAGACCGAGCCCTCTTTCTTCAGTTGACGGATTTGGACTCGATCGGCCCGAAGACCGCGGGGCAGATTTTGGCTTCGCTCGGAAAGTCCGGGCTCTCGCAAATCATTCGCGTCAGCGGCGCGTTGCCTAAAATTTCGGGCGTCGGCCCGAAGACGCTGGAAAAATTGCGCACGGGTCTCAAGCTTAACGAGGAAAAATTCCTCCCGCTCTTCGTCGGCGCGATCGGGGCGCCACCGGAATCCCGCCGCGCTTCGCAAGCTCCGGCGCTGACGGCTCTGCCCCTCGGCGTCTCGGAAGCCCTGGAACGTTTGGGGCTGCGCGCGCAAGATTCGCTACGACTTTACGAAGAGCTGAAGTCCGCCGAACCCGGAATTGAGGCGGCTCCGGTCGCCGAATTGGTCAAGAAAATGCTCCAACTTTGGGGACGCGCGAAAGCCCGTCCGCCCAGCGCGAATCCTTGAGCGGGGATTGAAGATGACGAACGGAAAAATCACCAAGGAAAAAGCCAAGCTTCCGTTGGAAGACCTGAATCGCGAAGAAGCTCCGGAAGCTTCTCGAGTCGGTGCGCCTTCGGAGAACGTGCTGCGTCCTCGCAAGCTGCAAGACTACATCGGCCAAGCGGCGGCCAAGGGCAAGTTGACCGTTTTCATGGAAGCGGCCCGCGGTCGCGGCGAGACGCTCGATCACGTGCTTTTGTCGGGGCCGCCCGGACTCGGCAAGACGACGCTCGCGCATATCGTGGCGGAAGAAATGGGGGGACGTTTGCATCTCGCCCCCGGGCCCTCGCTCGAAAAGAGCGTCGATTTGCTCGCGATCCTGACGAACCTCCAACCGGGCGACGTCCTTTTCATCGACGAGATCCACCGGTTGGGCCGGGCCATCGAGGAAACCCTCTACCCCGCGATGGAAGACTTCCAAATCCAGCTCGTTTTGGGGAAAGAGGTCGGAGCCCAGGCCGTGACGGTTCCCTTGCCGCGCTTCACGCTCGTCGGCGCGACCACCCAATCCGGTCGTTTGCAGGCCCCCTTCCGCGACCGCTTCGGCATCTCCTTGAATCTCGATTTTTACGATCTCGGCGAGATGAAGGCGATTCTTCGCCGTTCGGCGAAACTGCTCGGGATCTCGCTCGAAGAAGAACAAATTGAAGCCGTCGCGAGTCGCTCGCGCGGCACCCCGCGCATCGCGAACCGCCTTTTGGCGCGGGTCCGCGATGTCTTGGAAGTGAAGCGCAGCCGGGGTGCGGGTGGCGTCGGTGCCCAGGCCGTTCACGAAGCCTTGGACTTTTTGGATATCGATAAGGTCGGATTACAGCCGTTGGATCGTCGTTACCTTCAGATCCTTTGCGAAAATTTTCGCGGCGGGCCGGCGGGCGTCGAAGCCTTGGCGGCTTCGCTTTCGGAAGATCGCTCCACCCTCGAAGAAACGGTGGAGCCCTACCTGCTGAAAGAAGGCTTCCTGTTGCGGACGCCCAAAGGACGCATCGCCACCGACAAGGTCTATTCCCATCTGGGATTGCGCGCCCCCGAGGCGACCCGCGAAGACCCGCTTCTCTTTTGAGTGTTGCCAAAAAGACACGCCGGTGTGGTTCAAACGCCGCGACGTCTTTTGAAAAAGGCCAAAAATTCAAGCTATTTGCCAGAGTTTTTGCTTTCGCGAAAAGCGGGGATTTGGTGAAATGTGGGAGTGAAGAGCCGAGCTTCAAATTCTGCGTTGGGGTCTCCTGACGCCGCGATGACGGGAAGCTGGCCGGCTGGCGTACGGGGCATCGGCATTCATACCGGAGAAGAATTCGAGGTGTCGCTCGAAGCGGCGCGCTCCCAGCCGGCCACGGAGGCTCCGATTTCCTTCGTGTGCACCTTCGAAGCCAACGACTTCGAAGCGCCCGCGCTTTGGACTCGTCTCAGCGCCACCGCGCGTTCCACGTCGATCGTCCTGCGCGGGCCTTCGCGCCTACGCTTCGAACTCAAGACGATCGAACACCTTCTCGCGGCGGCGCATGCCGCGGGCTTTCCCTCGCTGCGGCTGCGCGTCCGTCCCGTGCGCGAACGCAGCTTGGAATCGGCGCCGCTCGAGATTCCGGTGCTGGACGGTTCGGCGAGCGGTTGGATGGATATGATGCGCGATTCCCTCATGGTGGAGGAATGGCGTCCCGTATGGCTTCCCGTCCGCAGCTATGTCCTCGAGGACGGTGATAAGTCCGTCATCGTGAGCCCGCTCGAGCCCCTCGAGCCTTTGCGAACGGAATACGCCTGCTCGGTGGATTTCGGCGCGGGGCTTTACCAGCAGAAATCCTTTACCTTCGATTGGTCCAAGCCGCTCGAAACCTTCGAGGCTTTCGCGCGCGAGATCGCGCCCGCCCGTACCTTCGGTTTTCGGCACGAGCTCGAAAGCCTCGCCGCCCGAAATTTAGCCCGCGGCGGAAGCCTCGCGAACGCGATCTTGATCGACGAAGGCCGCGTCGTGAACGTCGGGGGGCTCCGGATTCCTGACGAGCTTGCCGCGCACAAGCTTCTCGACGCGGTCGGCGACTTCGCGCTCTTGGGGGCGCCCATCCTGGGACGCGTGACCGTCCACAAGGCGGGACACTCGATGCACTTGCGGGCGGTGGAGGAAGCCGTTCGAACCGGGGCCCTCGTTAAGGCGCGTCTCTACCGCGGGCAAACTCTCGTTCGCTAAGCGTTTCGCCGGATATAGGTTTCGGCCCGGCAAACTGATACTCTCCCGCTATGGAATGGAACGGCGCCGATCTTGAGCAGCGCAAGCGTCGTCGAGAGCGACGGGTCGCCATTTTCATCGCGCTTGGCTTCGTCGTTTCGACGTTGCTGCAGGTCTTCCTGACGAATCGCCGTTTCGAGTACGGTTTCGTCCAGAGCCTCCTCTATTTCGGTCTCCTGCATCTGAACGTCATCCTGATCATGTTCCTCGTGTTCCTAGTCGCCCGGAACCTGACTCGCGCTTATCTCGCACGGCGAACGGGAAAACTCGGCAGCAGCCTGCGTTGGCGAATGGTCACGTCGCTGCTCGCGTTCTCGCTCGTGCCGTCCGCGCTTCTCTTCGTCGGCGCTTCGGTGGTTATCCGGCAAGGTTTCGATCGTTGGTTCGGCACGCAGGTCGCGACCGCTTTGGACGACGCCCAAGCCATCACGGAGGTCCACTACGGCGGCATCGAGAAAAACCTGTCGTTCTTCGGGACCCAGCTCGCGACTCAGCTCCGCGAGAGCGGTCGCGCCGTCGAGACAAAAGTCTTGGCCGAAGCGGTCGCGCGGATTCCCATCGAAGGATTGGAGTTCTACTCCGACCTGGCGACCCCGCCCGCCCGCGCCTTGGCGGAAGGCGTCGCGGATTGGTCGGTCCCCCGGGCGGCGGTGGAGTCTCTGCAGCGAGCTTTGGGCGGGGAGTCCTTCCAGCTCATCCGTCAGTTCGGCGACGCCGATCTCGTCCAGCAGTTCACGCCCTTGAATTCCGGCGCCTCTCGCGGGGTACTCGTGCTGAGCCAAACGGTGCCCTTGGGACTGAAGACGAGGATGGCCGAGTTGCGCTCCGCTTTTTCGGAGTACCAAAAGATCCGGCTTTTCAAAGACTCGCTCAAGACGAACTACACGCTCATTCTTCTGACGTTGTTCGTGCTCGTGCTTTTCGTCGTGTCCTGGTTCGGTCTCTACCTCGCGAAAACCGTTACGGATCCCGTGTCGGATCTGCTCCGTGGCACCGAGGCTTTCCGCGAAGGGCGCTGGGATTACCGCATCCCGACCGTAGGACCGACGCGCGGCGCCCTCGTCGCCGGTGCGACGGCCGACCTCGAGGTACTGAAGTCCGCGTTCAACCTCATGGCCTCCGAAGTCGGGCAGCGGGGCCGAAAACTCGAAGAGGCCAACGCCCAATTGATCTCCCTCGTGCGCGAACTCGAGGAACGGGAGCGTTACCTCGAAACGCTCCTGTCGAGCATCCGCCGCGGGGTCGTGGTTCTGGACATGAACAAAGAAGTGCAGCGCCTCAATTCCGAGGCGCGGCCTTTCTCGGCGGTCGATCGCGAGCCCGGTCTCGGCGATGGGGTCGGGCGTCGTTGGCGGGAAGTCTTTCCCGACCTCGGTCGCGAGGACGAGGCCAAGAACTGGCTCGAAGAAGCCGAGGTCGCCGCCGGCAAGCCCGTGGACCGTATCTTCGAACAGGTCACCGGTTCGGGTCGCGAAAGCGCCGTCCGTTCGCTTCGCGCGACGGGGATTCACCTCATCGACGAAGGGCGTTCTCCGCTGGGCTGGCTCGTTATTCTGGAAGACGTTTCCGATGCCGCACGCCTCGAGCGTCTGGCCGCTTGGCAGGAAGTCGCGCGTCGGGTCGCCCACGAGATCAAGAACCCTCTCACGCCGATCCAGATCTCGGTCGATCGTCTTCAGCGCCGGATGGGCGAACGCATGCGCGAGGACGAGCGGGACGGTCCCGTGTTCCGCGAATGCGTCGAGCAGATCCAAAAGCAGGTGCGCGTGATCCGGGACTTGGTGCGCGAGTTCTCCCAGTTCGCCAAGTTGCCGGAGCCGAAGTTCCGCGAGTTAGATCTGGCGACTTTCCTCGCGGACATCCTCGAGGACTATCGTTTCACGCATCCCGACGTCCGATTCCGTTTCGTGGTTCGCGATCAAGGGATCCCGCTTCCCAGGTTGCGGGCGGATTCCGAGTACATCCGCCGTTTGGTCGTCAACCTGGCCGATAATGCGCTCCACAGCATGGAAGAGGCGCGCACGGCGACGCCCGAGTTCTCGGTCGAGTTGGGGCTCGACGCGAGGGAAGGTTTCGTTCGCGTCGACTTCGTCGACAACGGGCCGGGTATCTCGGCCGAGATGCGCGAGAAGATCTTCGATCCCTACGTGACTTCGAAAGCCTCCGGGATGGGGCTAGGTCTGGCGATCGTTCGTCGTATCGCTTCGGAGCACCGCGGCCGGATTCGCTGCGAGGCCGGGCCGGGTGGCCGCTTTGTCCTTGAACTTCCGACCTCGGGCGTGTGAAAAGGGGAATCATGGTGGCGCGTCGTCCACGTTCAATCTTAATTGTCGATGACGAGGCGGATATCCAGTCCTCGTTGGCCTTCGCCCTCAAGGACGAAGGGTTCGAGACGGTCACGGCTTCGTTGCCTTCCGAGGCCATGAAGTTGCTCGAGACGCGCACCTTCGACATCGGGCTCTTTGACGTCTGGTTCCCCGAAGGGGACGGCATCGAGTTGCTCCAAGAAACGCAGTCGCGTTTTCCCGAGGCCGTCGTCGTCATGATGAGTGGCCACGGCAACATCGAGTTGGCGTTGAAAGCCATTCGCCTCGGCGCCTACGACTTCCTCGAGAAGCCGCTCGAGCTCGAGAAACTCTTGGTGGTCCTCAAGAACATCTGCTCGGTCCTCGACCTGAGGGACGAGAACCTCCGCTTGACGCAGGAATTAAGAGGGCGGGCGCAGTTCGTCGGATCTTCCTCTCTGGCCCAGGCCTTTAAGGCGGACCTCGAGCGGTCGGCCGCGAGTTCGGCCCACGTCCTGGTCTTGGGAGAACACGGCTCCGGTAAGGACTTGGTCGCTCGCTTGCTGCACCAGAACTCGCCGCGCTCGCGCGAGCCCTTCGTGAAGGTTGTTTGCGCGCATCTACAAGAGAATTCCATCGAGTCGGAGCTCTTCGGCGCGGCTGAGCGCGACGGCGTGCGCCCCGGGCGCTTCGACGAGGCGGCGTCGGGCACGATTTATTTCGACGGCGTCGCGGAGCTCAGTCTGGCCGCCCAAGGCAAACTCTTGCGCGTTCTCGAAGAGAGAACGTTCACGAGGGTCGGTGGACACGAGTCCATCCGGACCCCGGCCCGGATCGTCGCTTCGCTCGCCCGCGACGCGGATCAGCTCGTGGCCGAGGGCAAGCTGCGCGAGGACCTCTATCATCGCCTGAAAGTTCTTTCCCTTCACGTGCCTCCTTTGAGGGAGCGCCTGACGGATGTTCCCGAGCTCGCCAAGTTCTTCGTTCGTCTGCACGCCGTGGAGCAGGGCGGTCCGTTGGCGGACCTGACTTCCGAGCTGCTCGACTGGTTAAAGGGCTACGAGTGGCCGGGCAACGTGCGCGAACTCCGGAACCTCGTCGAGCGCTTGCTCATCATGAGCGGTGGCCGCGAAACGTTGAAGGTCGCCGATCTGCCCGAGGAGATGCAGTCGCTCAAAGTCTCGACCGCGGGGTCGCTCCAGAAAATCCTGGATCCCCAAGGAGAATTGCGGACGATCCGCGCTCAGTTCGAACGAATGATCCTCGAGCAACGCCTCGAGCGTTTCTCGGGCAACGTGACGCGCGCCGCGGAATCCCTCGGGATCGAGCGCGCGCATTTGCATCGCAAGCTCAAGCACTACGGATTGACGGGTTACAGGGGAGAATCATGAGCGGAGCGCGTCTCGCGGTTGCGATGGACTTCACCACGGTGGAGTCTTTTCGCGGCGCTTTGGAAAAATTGGACGGTTTGCCGGTGGTTCTCAAAGTCGGCCTCCGTACGATGCCCTTTCTCTCGCTCGACGAGATGAAAGAATTGGCCGAGCGCTTCGACCTTTTCGTGGACGCCAAGCTGCACGATATCCCGACGCAAGTGGCCGAGGCGGCGCAAGTCTGGGAATCCGTAGGCGCGCGCTATTTGACGGTCCATCTTTCCGGGGGGCACGCGATGCTTTCCCTCGCGGCGCAAGCGGTCCGGGCCGATCGGATGAAGGTCGCCGGCGTTTCCGTTCTGACCTCTTTGAACGGCGGTGATCTCGGTGATCTCGGCGTCGTACCTGCCGATTGCGCTTCTCAGGTCGTGCGTCTGATCCGCCTCGGGTTGCGTGCGGGTATTCGGACCTTCGTCTGTTCGGTCGGCGAGCTGGCGGCGCTGCGCGAAGAGTTGGTCGAGGACTTCGATGACGTCGAGTTCATCACCCCCGGTCTCGTGATGGGGAGCGAAGGCGCTCACTCCGACCAGTCGAGGGTCTTCACGGTCGAAGACGCTTTGCGCGAGGGGGCCGACGTCCTCGTTATGGGTCGCTCGATTTGGAAGTCGGCGGACCCGCGCAAGGCCGCGGCCGCGGTCATCGAGAAGTTGGCGCGCGCATGAAATCCGCGGGGATTTGGATTTGGGGACTTCATTCCGTCGAAGCCTGCGTGGAGTGTCATCCCGAACGCATTCTCGAGATTCAGGTTGAGCGCGACGCTAAAATCGGGCCCGACGCCCGTCTCCGTTCGCTGGCCCGTCAGGCGGGGCTCAAGGTCTCCGAAGTTCCGCGGCTTCCCCGCTTTTCCGAGGAAGCTCGTCCGCAGGGCGTGGCCGCCCGAATCCGCTCCTTTCCCGTGCAATCCGCCTCCGATTACTTCGAGGGCGAGAGCGACGAAGGAGCGGGGCAGTGGGTGTTGCTCGATCGCATTCAGGATCCGCGTAACTTCGGCGCGATTCTACGTTCGGCCGCCGCCTTCGGCGTCCGTGGGGTTTTCTTCGGGACGCGTGATCAATCCCCCGTGACCGCAACGGTAGCCGTGGCGTCGGCGGGTCAGGTCTTTCGAATTCCGCTGATCGAGGTTTCCAATTTGGGGACGATCTGCCGACGCTTCGAGGAAGCGGGCTCCGCCCTCTTCACGCTCGACATGGGCGGCAGAGACCTGGAAA
>ERZ761607.4702-NODE-4702-length-11819-cov-4.685481_pt1 | contig 11819 bp, 12 predicted proteins | sample MGYA00511164_ERZ761607 | MGnify/ENA primary metagenome ERZ761607 (study PRJEB28899, sample SAMN02445080) | bioreactor sludge metagenome | biome: EBPR sludge | place: Australia: Brisbane, Thorneside Wastewater Treatment Plant | collected 2011-06-22 ...
AGCGCGGCGTCATCGACAAGCCGCTGTTCACCAAGGACCTGCAGGGCGTGAGCTATGTCTACGGCGATGTCGGCGCCGGCGGTGCGACGCCGGACAGCCCGCTGTACGGCCTGTTCGGCATCCGCGGCCGGCTGGGCGAGGCCGCGCTGCCGGACACCGGCGAACTCGGCGAATACTGGATCCGCCAGCCGGACGACCCTTACCGCGGCTATGCCGTCAAGTGGGACGGCGAATGGCAGATCACCTACGAGACCTTCCGCGACATGGGCGCGGCCTACGGCGTGGGGCTGATCCTGATCTACCTGCTGGTGGTGGCGCAGTTCCGCAGCTACGTCACGCCGCTGGTCATCATGGCGCCGATCCCGCTGACCATCATCGGCGTGATGCCCGGGCACGCGCTGCTGGGCGCGAACTTCACCGCCACCTCGATGATCGGGATGATCGCGCTGGCCGGCATCATCGTGCGCAACTCGATCCTGCTCGTCGACTTCATCGACCTGCAGCTGCGCGAGGGCGTGCCCTTCCGCGACGCGGTCGTGAAGAGCGCCGCCGTGCGCGCGCAGCCGATCGCGCTGACCGCGCTGGCGGCGATGACCGGCGCCGTCTTCATCCTCGACGACCCGATCTTCAACGGGCTCGCGATCTCGCTGCTGTTCGGCATCGCCGTCTCGACGCTGCTGACGCTGGTCGTCATTCCGGTCCTCTACTACGCGGTGAACCGGCGCCGCCTCGAAACCCCCACTGACCAAGGAGTCTTGCCATGACCGTCGAACGCTACATCCGCCTGATGGCCGGTTTCTTCGTGCTGCTGTCGCTGGCCCTCGGGGTCGAGGGCAGCCCGATCTTCGTCAGCCCCTGGTTCCTGGCCTTCACCGCCTTCGTGGGCCTGAACCTGTTCCAGTCCGGCATCACCAACTTCTGCCCGCCGAGCTTCCTGCTCAAGAAGCTGGGCGTGCCCGAAGGCGGCGCCAGCTGCTCGCGCTGACGCGAGGGAGGCCACAATGGCGGCTCTGACCTTACCGACGGGGACCGAGGACATCGCCATGGCCGTGCTGACCGACGAGAAGAGCCGCACCGACCTGCTGAACCGCCTCAAGCGTGCCGAGGGCCAGCTGCGCGGCATCCAGCGCATGATCGAGGAAGGCCAGACCTGCCTGGACATCGCCAGCCAGATGGCCGCCGTGCGCAAGGCGCTGGACAGCACCTACGTGCGCATGACGGTGTGCTTCATGGAGCAGGAGCTGGGCGCGCGCCTGGGCGGCGACGCCGCGGCGCAGGCCCAGCTCGGCCACATGCTCGAGGACGTGCAGACCCTGCTGGGCAAGGTGAGGTAGGACGCGATGGCTGAAGGCTCGGTCACCGTGCGCCTGCAGCAGGCGCAGGACTACCAGTTCGACGTGCACTTCGGCCCCGGCCTGGCGCCGCTGCGCGCCGACGAGCCGCCGCCGCTGGGCCAGGGTGCCGGCCCGACGCCGGTGCAGCTGCTGGCGGCGGCGGTCGGCAACTGCCTGTCGGACTCGCTGCTGTTCGCGCTGCGCAAGTTCAAGCAGCGCCCGGAACCCATCGCCACCGAGGTCACGGCCGAGGTCGGCCGCAACGCCGAGGGCCGGCTGCGCGTGCTGGCGCTGCGCGCGACGATCACGCTGGGCGTGCCGGCCGAGCAGCTCGACCACCTCGCGCGCGTGCTCGGCAGCTTCGAGACCTACTGCACGGTGACGCAGAGCATCGCCGGGGCGATCCCGGTCAGCGTCGCCGTGCTCGACGCCCACGGCGAGGTCCTGAAGTAGGTGCCGCGGGGCGACCGCGCCGACGCGCCGGGCGCCGACGCGGGCGCGCCGCCCGGGGCCCGTGGGCGGGCGGCCGCGGCGGTCGTCCAGCCGCCGCTGGCCGAGCGCGACGAGGCGCTCGCCGCATTGCACGACGCGCTGCGCGCGGCCCGGGCCGGCCGCGGCGCCTGCGTCGTGATCGCCGGCGAGGCCGGCATCGGCAAGAGCAGCCTGCTGGCCGCTTTCGCAGCCGCCTGCGGCGAACAGGTGCAGTGGCTGCAGGGCGGCTGCGACCCGCTGCACACGCCGCGGCCGCTGGGGCCGCTGGTCGACCTCGCCCATCGCCTGCCACCGGCGCTGGGCACCGCCGTGCAGGCCGCGCGCACCGGCCACGGCCTGTTTCCGGCGCTGCTGCACTGGCTGGGCAGCAGCCGGCCGACGCCGGTGCTGGCGATCGAGGACCTGCACTGGGCCGACGACGCCACGCTGGACGCGCTGCGCTACCTGGGCCGCCGCATCGCCGGCGTGCCGGCGCTGCTGCTGCTGACGCTGCGCGAGGGTGCGTCCGACAACGCCGGCGCGCTGCGCGCCACGCTGGCGCAGCTCGACCCCGCGGCCACCCGCCATCTCGCGCTGCAGCCGCTGTCCGCGCCGGCGGTGCGCCGCCTGTCGGCGGCGGCCGGCCGTGACGGCGACGAAGTCCATGCGCTGACCGGCGGCCTGCCGCTGTTCGTGCAGGAGGCGCTGCGTGCCGCGCCGGGGCAGCTGCCGGCCAGCGTGCGCAAGGCCGTGCTCGCGCGCCTGGACGTACTGCCGGCGCCGGCCGTCGCGCTGGCCCAGGCACTGGCACTGTGCCCGGGCGGGCTCGAGCTGACGCTGCTGCCGCGGCTGCACGAGGCGCCGCAGGCCGCGCTGGACACGCTGGTCGGCGCCGGGCTGTGCACGGTGGCGCCGCCGCTGCTGCAGTTCCGCCACGAACTGGCGCGGCGCGCGGTGGAAAGCGCCGTGCCGCCGTCGCGCCGGCTGGCGCTGCACGACGCCATCGACGCCGCGCTGGCCACGCTGCCGGCGCGGCCGGGGCTGCTGGCGCGCCGCGTGCACCATGCGGCGCAGTCCGGGCGCGCCGACCAGGTGCTGGCGCTGGCGCCGGCGGCCGCCGACGAGGCCGAGGCGATGTCCGCCGACGGCGAGGCGATCAAGCTGCTGGCGCTGGCGCTGGAGCATGGCGCCGCCGTCGGCGACGCGCAGCGCGCCGCCTGGCTGGAGCGCCTGGGCACGCTGCGTGCCCGTCGACTGGCGCTGGACGAGGCGACCGCCGCCTGGCGCGAGGCGCTGGCGCTGCACGAACGGCGCGGCGACCGCATCGCGCAGGTGCGCGCACTGGCCAACCTGGCGCTGGTGCGCTCGCCGCAGCCGGACGCGGTGGCGTTCGCGCGTGCGGCAGTCGACCGGCTGCCGGTCGCCGGCGACGCTGCCGCCGACGCGCCCGCCGACGCGCCCGGCGCCGCCCCCGCCGCCGCGATCGCGGCGGTCGCGCACTATGCGCTCGCGCTGTCGCTGACCAACGCCGGCCAGCCGGCCGACGCGCTGGCGCCGGCGCGTGCGGCGGTGGCGCTGGCCGAACCCTGCGGCGACGACGGCGTGCTGTCGCAGGCGCTGTCGGTGTGCGGCTCGGTCGAGCTGAGCCTGGGGCCGTCGGACGAGAGCTTCGCGCGGCTGCGCCGCGCCATCGCACTGGCCACCGCCACGCGGCAGCCCGAGCGCGCGGCGATCGCCTGGGTCAACCTGGTCTCGCTGTGGCTGCTGCACGCGCGCTACGGCGAACTGATCGCCGGCGTCGACGAGGCGCTGCCGCTGTGCGCCGCGCACGACCTCGACCGGGCGGCGACGATGCTGCGCCTGCGCCGCGGCATCGCCCTCGTCGAGACCGGGCGCTGGCCCGAGGCCGACGCGGCGCTGGACGAACTGCAGGCGCAGCCCGCCGCCGCCGCGCGCACGCTGGCGACGACCGCGGTGCTGCGCGACCGCCTGCGGGCGCTGCGCGGCGAGGCCCACGCGGCCGCCGCCTGGCGCACGCACCTGCAGGCCGCGGCCGCCGGCGGCACCGAATTCCTGGTCGCCGACGTGCAGGGCTACGCCGCCGAGGCGGCCTGGCTGCGCGGCGACGACGCCGAGGCCGTGGCGCTGGCGCGGGCCGGGCTGGCGCAGGCGCATTCGCCCTGGCTGGTCGGCCGCCTGCGGCGCTGGCTGCGGCTGGCCGGCGGCGCGGCTTCGGCCGACGCCCTGGCCCCGGTCGCCGACCTGCCGGCGCCGTTCGCGCTGGCCGAGGCCGGCGACTGGCGCGGCGCCGCCGCGGCCTGGCGCGCGCTGGGCTGCCCGTACGAGGAGGCGTTCGTGCTGCTGGACGGCGACGAGCCGGCGCTGCGCGAAGCGCTGGCCGCGCTGCAGGCGCTGGGCGCCCGACCGGCGGCCGAACGGGCGCGCCGGCGCCTGCACGCGCTGGGCGTGCGGGCCGTCGCACGCGGCCCGTACCGCGCGGCCGCGACCGACCCGCAGGGACTCACGGCGCGCGAGCGCGAAGTCGCCGCGCTGCTGGCGCAGGGGCTGTCCAACGCCGAGATCGCCGCCCGGCTGCGACGCTCGGAGCGCACCGTCGAGCACCATGTCTCGGCGGTGCTGGCCAAGCTGGGCGTGCGCACGCGCGCCCAGGCCACCGCCAGGCTGCTCGGCGCGCCGGACTGAGCGGCGGCTTCGGGTCGCGCGGCGGCGCCTGCCTGCCCCAGGCGCCCTGCCGCCCTCCACCATCCGCAGGAGCCCGGCGGCGAAATCTGGGTGGCGCCACCCAGGAGCGCGTGCGAGGGCTTGCCTACCCTCACCGGCATCGAAGTCCCTGCCACGAGGAGTTGCCCCGATGAAACTGCACCGACTCGCCAGCGCCGCCGCCGGCCTGGCCCTGGCCCTGCCTGCCGCCGCGCTGGTGACCGTCGACGCGCCCTACCTGTACGAGGGCGCGCCGCTGCCGGTCGCCCGGCTGACGCTGGAGAACGCGGCCGGCCAGCAGGCCATCTGCAGCGGCTCGCCGATCGCCGACGGCCGCTGGCTGCTGACCGCCGCGCACTGCCTGAAGGACACCTACCAGAACCGGAACTGGTTCGCGCAGTCGGCGGTGGTGGAGATCTTCGGCAGCACGCCCTACACGGCCCAAGTGGACGACTCGGCGTGGCAGTGGCACAGCGGCTGGACGGGCAGCATCCTCGGCGGCCACGACATCGCGCTGATCCGGCTGCCCAGCGCCGCGCCGCTGAGCTTCACGATCGACCGCAGCGGTCTCGGCGACGCCTGGATCGGCACGACGACGCCGCCGTCGGTGCTGGTCGCCGGCTACGGCATCGGCGGGCAGGGCGCGCAGGACGAAGCGACCTACCCGGCGGGCATGCTGCGCGTCGGCGGCAACCACTACGACGCCTTCGGCACGATCCCGGGCTCGACCTACCTGTTCGACTTCGACGACGGCTCCAGCGACCGCAACGCGCTCGGCCTGCCCGGCTACAGCCAGGTGCCCGGCTACCCGCCGTCCTACCACCTGGTGGACTGGGACTTCGACGGCCACCACGCCTGGGCCGAGGCGATGCTGGCGCCGGGCGATTCCGGCGGCCCCACGCTGTTCGAGATGTTCATCGTCACCAGCGTGCACTCCTACCAGATGTGGGACCCGGCGGACGCCGACCTCGAACTGAACTCCAGCTTCGGCGAGATCGGGGTCGACACGCGCGTGGCCTACTTCGCGTCCTGGATCGACCAAGTCACGATGGCGCCGGTGCCCGAGGCGCCCAGCCTGGCGCTGATGCTGGCCGGGCTGACCGGCATCGTGGCGATGCGGCGGCAGCGCCGGGCACGCGGCCGACAGGCCGGCGCCGAACTGGCGTGACATCCGCCCCCCATTTCCTGCCAACGGCGTCACGCCGTGGTGGCAGTCTCGTGCATCCCCGCCTGCGCCGCGTCAACGCCGCGGCGCGCCGGCCGTTGTGTGCACCAGACCTGTCATGGACCTCGGCTTCCGCAAGCGCCTGTCCTGCGGCATCGTCATCCTCAACGACGACGCCGAGCTGCTGCTGTGCCATGTCACCGGGCAGGACCACTGGGACCTGCCCAAGGGCGGCATCGCCCCCGGCGAGACGCCGCTGCAGGCCGCGCTGCGCGAGACGCGCGAGGAGACCGGCCTCGCGCTCGAGGCCGCCGCGCTGCTGGACCTGGGCCGGCTGGACTACCGCCCGCGCAAGGACCTGCACCTGTTCGCGGCGCTGACGCCGCGCTTCGACCCGGCGCTGCTGTCCTGCGAGAGCCTGTTCACCGGCGACGACGGCGAGCGCCGGCTGCCCGAAATGGACGGCTTCGACTGGTTCGGCTTCGACCAGGTCGGCGCGCTGTGCACGCCCAAGCTGGCGGCGGTGCTGTGCGGCCGGCTGGACCTGGAGGCCGTGCTGGCGCGGCTGCGCGAATGCGCGACGCCGCCGCTGGCCGCCTGAGCGCGTCCCGGGCCTTGCCACCCTCTTGATACCCATTAGGGTATCATCAGGCACTCACGATCCCGGAGTCGCCGCCATGTCCCGTCCGCTGCAGGCCCTGCGTCACCTGGCCCCCGGCTGGTATGCCATCGTGATGGGCCTCGCGGGCCTCGCGCTGGCCTGGCACCAGGCGGCGCGCACGCTGGGCACGGCGGCCGAGGGCGTCGCGCTCGTGCTCGCCGCGCTGGCGGCGCTGGCCTTCGGCGCGCTCGCCGTGGCCACCGTGCTGCGCGGCCTGCACCACGCCGAGGCCTGGGCCGAGGACCGCCGCCACCCGGTGCGCCACACCTTCGTCGCGACGCTGCCGATCTCGATGATCCTGCTCGCCACGCTGGCCGTCACGCTGTTCGGCGCGCATCCGCTCGCCGCCGCGCTGTGGTGGGCCGGCGCGCTGGCGCAGGCCTGGGTCACCTGGTGGGTGCTGGGCCGCTGGTGGGCGGCGCTGCCCTGGGCCAGCGTGACGCCGGCGCTGTTCATCCCGGTGGTCGGCAACGTGCTGGTGCCGCTGGCCGGCGTGCCGCTGGGCTTCGAGACCTGGTCGGCGGCGCAGTTCGGCGTCGGCCTGCTGTTCTGGCCCGTCGTCACCGTGCTGCTGTTCGTGCGCATCGCCAGCCACGGCCCCTGGCCGGAGCGGCTGAAGCCCACGGTCTTCATCCTGATCGCGCCGCCGGCCGTGGTCGGCCTGGCGGCGCTGCGCTTCGGCGCGCCGCCGCTAGTGGCCTGGATGCTGTGGGGCGCGGCGCTGTTCACGCTGGCCTGGGTCGGCAAGGAGGCGCGCGCGATCGCCGCGATGCCGTTCTCGATGCCGCACTGGGCGCTGTCGTTCCCGCTCGCCGCGCTGGCCGCGCTGACGCTGCGCCTGGCCGAGCCGGGCAGCGTGACGGCGATCGGCGGCCTGGCGCTGCTGGCGCTGGCCTCGCTGGTGGTCGCCGCGCTGGCCCTGGGCACGCTGCGCGGGCTGCGCGACGGCACGCTGCTGGTGCCCGAGCCGGTGGCGGCGATCAAGCCGGCGGCCGCCTGAGCCGTCCCCGTCGTCCGGCGCCGGAGGGGCGCTAGCATCGCGGCGCAACCCCCGGAGGACGCCGATGGACCGCCGCTTCGCCTCGTTCACGCTCGCCGCCGCGCTGGCCGCCGCCTGCGCCCTGGCCGCCGCACCCGCCCACGCCCAGCGCGGCAAGGACCAGGCCGTGATCGCGATGACGCTGGAGCCGCCGGGGCTGGACCCCACGGCCGGCGCCGCGTCGGCGATCGCCGAGATCACGCTCTACAACATCTACGAGACGCTGACCAAGATCGGCGCCGACGGCCAGCCGCGCCCGCTGCTCGCCGAGCGCTGGACGGTCAGCCCGGACCTGAAGACCTGGACCTTCCGGCTGCGCGGCGACGCCGCCTTCCACAACGGCGCCGCCTTCGACAGCGCGGCGGTCAAGTTCTCGTTCGAGCGCGCCGGCGCGCAGGGCAGCACCAACAAGGACCGCGCGGTGTTCGCCAACATCGCCAGCATCGACACTCCGGATGCGCGCACCGCGGTGCTGAACCTGAAGAACGGCGACCCCGACCTGCTGTTCAAGCTGGGCCAGGCGACGGCCATCATCGTCGAGCCCGGCAGCGTGGCGAGCAATGCGACGCAGCCGGTCGGCACCGGCCCGTACAGGCTCGAGGCCTGGGCGCGCGGCTCGTCGGTGACGCTGGCGCGCTGGGACGCCTGGCGCGCCGCGAAGGACGTCAAGCTGCGCCGCGTGACGATCCGCTTCATCAACGACCCGGCGGCGCAGATCGCCGCGCTGCTGTCGGGCGACGTCGACGCCTTCCCGCGCGTGGCGGCGGCGCGCAGCCTCAAGCAGTTCGAGGGCAACCGCCGCTTCCAGGTGCTGATCGGCGGCAGCCGCGCCAAGACCATCCTGGCGATGAACAACAAGCGAGCGCCGCTGGACGACGTGCGCGTGCGCCGCGCGATCTACGCCGCGATCGACCGCGAGGCGGTGATCGCCGGCGCGGCCGACGGCTTCGGCGTGCCCATCGGCAGCTACTACGTGCCCGGCGCGCCCGGCTACGTGGACCTCACCGGCGTCAACCCGCACGACCCGGCCAAGGCGCGCGCGCTGCTGCACCAGGCCGGCATCACGCCGCCGCTGGAGCTGGTGATGAAGCTGCCGCCGACGCCCTATGCGCGCCAGGGCGGCGAGGTCATCGCCGCGATGCTGGACAAGGTCGGCATCAAGGCGAAGATCGAGAACGTCGAGTGGGCGCAGTGGCTGTCCGGCGTCTACGGCCAGAAGGCCTACGACCTGACCGTCATTTCGCACGTCGAGCCGCTGGACTTCGGCAACTTCGCGCGCCCGAACTACTACTGGGGCTACGAGTCGCCGGAGTTCAACGCGCTGTGGGCGCAGATCCAGGCCACGATCAAGCCCGAGGAGCGCAACCGGCTGATGGCGCAGGCGCAGCGCCTGGTGGCCGAGCAGGCGGTCGCCGCCTACCTGTATCAGCCGACCTGGATCACGGTGGCCAACGCGCGCCTGAAGGGGCTGTGGAAGGACATGCCGCTGTTCGTCAACGACCTCTCGGCGCTGAGCTGGCAGTAGCCGCCGCAGCACCGGAGCGCGCACCCTTGCCGCGACCACCCCGCGACCCCGGGGGGCGGCACGGCACCGCCGCCGGCTACGATGCGCGCCGCGCGCGATCGGCGCGCTGCCCCGGACCCCCACCATGCCTGCACCGACGACCCAGTCCCGCCGCCTGCTGACCCTGTTCGCGACGCTGGCGGCCGCCGGCGCCGTGCACGCGGTGCCGATCACCTTCACCTTCGAGGCCGTCGGCGGCGGCAGCCTGGGCACCCAGGGCTTTGCCGATACGGCACTCACCATCGTCACCACCGCCGACACCGACGACGTCGTCGTCGGCCCGAACGGACGCCGGGTCGCCAACGCGACGGCCTGGATCACGCTGGCCAGCGGGCCGACGGCGCAGTTCACCGGCGACATCTATACGGTGGTCAACAGCACGCTGTCCAGCGTCGGCGTGTCGGACTTCGCGGTCAACCGCGCGATCCTGTTCCTCAGCCACCCGGACGCCGGCGCCTACGACCTGGCCAGCAGCACCGGCCCGCTGACCGGCACCGCCTTCGCATTCAACACCGGCTTCCAGCATGGCACCACGCTGGGCCCGCTGGTCCTCAACGAGATCAGTGCGGCCAGCTTCACGGCCGCCGTCGTGCCCGAACCGGCCTCGGCGGCGCTGCTGCTGGCCGGCGGCGCCGCGCTGCTGGGCTGGCGCCGCCGCGTCGCGGCCGCGGCCTGATCAGCCGGCGGCGGCCGGCGTCGCCGGTGGCGCCAGGGCCGGCTCGGCGGCCGGCAACGCCGCCTGCGCCGACGCCTGCGCCGGCATCCCGGCAAGGTGCGCGTCGTCGGCCCACTGGTCGACCTGCAGCGTGCCGCCGACCCAGCGCAGCCGGTTGAGCCCGGTATTCGGGATCGCGCAGGCGCGGTAGCCGTCCAGCGGCAGGCCGTGCGCGGTGCGCCACAGCATGTCCAGCACGCCGCCGTGCGTGACGACGGCGACGCGGCGGCCGGGCATCGCCGCGGCCAGCTCGCGCACTGCGCGCAGCACGCGGGCATGGAAGTCGCGCTGGCTCTCGCCGCCGGGCAGCGCATAGTCGGCACGGTGCTCGCGCCAGCGTTCCCAGAGGTCGGGGTGGCGCGCCTGGATGGTCGGGAAGTCCAGCCCTTCGAGCACGCCGAAGGACTGTTCGCGCAGGTCGCGCACCGGCACTGCCGGCGCCTGCCAGGCCGCGGCCAGCGGCTCGGCGGTCTGGCGCGCACGCTGCAGGTCGCTGGTGAACAGCGCGTCGTGGCGGTCGCCGGCCAGCCGCGCGCCCAGCCGCGCCGCCTGCTCGCGGCCGATGGCATTCAGCGGCACGTCGATCTGGCCCTGGAAGCGCTGCTGGCGGTTCCAGTCGGTCTCGCCGTGGCGGATGAACAGCAACTCGGTCACCGTGCGGTCCCGGCGGGCGGCGTCACTTCGCGAACAGCTGCGAGCGGTCGCGGAAGCTCTTGAACTCCAGCGCGTTGCCGGCCGGGTCGCGGAAGAACATCGTCGCCTGCTCGCCGACCTGGCCGGCGAAGCGGATGTAGGGCTCGATGACGAACTGCATGCCGCCTTCGCGCAGCCGCGCGGCCAGCGCATGGAAGTCGTCCCAGTCGAGCACGACGCCGAAGTGCGGCACCGGCACGTCGTGGCCGTCGACCGGGTTGTGGTGGTCGGCGGCCGCCTTGCGCGGCGACAGGTGGGCGACGATCTGGTGGCCGAAGAGGTCGAAGTCGATCCACTCGTCGCTGCTGCGGCCCTCCGGGCAGCCGAGCAGGCCGCCGTAGAAGCGGCGCGCGGCCGCGAGGTCGTCGACCGGGAAGGCGAGGTGGAAGGGGGCGAGCGTGGACATGCGAGGCGGCGATCGGAGTCGTGGAAGGGCGCACCTGCGCCAGGGCGCTATTGTCCTCCCGGCCACCGCGGCGCGTCCGTGACGGCCGCCATGGCCCTGCGCCGGCTCTGGCAGACTCGCCCGCGATGAACGACGCGCCTGCACTGATCCTGCTGCCCGGCCTGGCCAGCGACGACGCGCTGTGGGCCGACATCCCGCAGCGCCTGGCGGCGGCCGGCCGGCCGCCGGCCGCGATCACGCGCGTGCACTTCGGGCACGACACGCTGCCTGCGATGGCCGAAGCACTGCTCGCTGCGCACGCCGGGCCGCTGCTGCTGGCCGGCACCTCGATGGGCGGCATGGTGGCGATGCACGCGGCGCTGCATGCGCCCGAGCGCGTGCGCGGCCTGGCGCTGCTGGGCACCAGCGCACGCGCCGACACGCCCGAGCTGCTGAAGCTGCGCAGCGACGCCGTGGTGCTGTTCGAGCAAGGACGTGTCGACGAGGTCGTGCGGCCCAACGTGCTGTTCGCCTTCCACCCCGACAAGCAGCGCGACGCGGCCCTGGTCGAGACCTACCTGGCGATGATGCGGCGCGCCGGCGGCGCCGCGCTGGCGCGCCAGAACCGCGCCGTGATGGCGCGCCCCGACCTGCGGCCGCTGCTGCCGCGCATCGCCTGCCCGACGCTGGTCGCCGTCGGCGAGGCCGACCTGCTGACGCCGCCGGAGCAGTCGGCAGAAATCGCCGCCGCGATCCCGGGCGCCACCCTGCACCGGCTGCCGGGCGCCGGCCACCTGCTGACGATGGAGCAGCCGGCCGCGGTGGCGGCGCTGCTGCTGGACTGGCTGCGCGCCTTCGAGCCTTGATCAGGCCTTGAACTCGGGCTGCCACACGCTGGCATCGGCGTGCAGCAGCGCCAGCGGGTGGCGCTGGCCGGCGACGAAGTCGTCGACGCAGCGCTGCACCAGCGGGCTGCGGTGGCGCGCCGCGCTGGCGCGCACCTCGTCGTGTGTCAGCCACAGCGTGCGCACGATGCCTTCGTCCAGCGTGCGCCCCGCCAGCGGCTCGCCC
>ERZ761607.4704-NODE-4704-length-11812-cov-4.583993_pt1 | contig 11812 bp, 10 predicted proteins | sample MGYA00511164_ERZ761607 | MGnify/ENA primary metagenome ERZ761607 (study PRJEB28899, sample SAMN02445080) | bioreactor sludge metagenome | biome: EBPR sludge | place: Australia: Brisbane, Thorneside Wastewater Treatment Plant | collected 2011-06-22 ...
CCAGGCACTGCGGCAGGCCGCAGGAGTTGACCTGCAGGTCGTTGAGGGTGCGGTACGGCGGCGTGATCAGGTTCGCGCGGCGCAGCGCGAACGGGTCCAGGCCGAGTTCCCCGGCCAGCTCGTCGAGCACCGACTCGAAGGCGAAGCGCACGTTGACCGCGCCGTGGCCGCGCATCGCGCCGCACGGCGGCAGGTTCGTGTAGACGCGCCAGCCGCGGTAGCGCACGGCGCCGACGCGATACAGCGCGTGCAGCAGCGCGCCGGCGTAGAGGATGGTCACCAAGCCGTAGCCGGCGTACGCGCCGCCGCGCTGCACGACCTCGGCGTCGACGGCGGTGATCTCGCCGGCCGCGGTGACGCCGATGCGCAGCCGGATGTCGCTGTCGGGCCGCGCGCGGTGCGTCAGGAAGGTCTCCTCGCGCGTCAGTTCCAGGCGCACGGTGCCGCCGGCGGCCCGCGCCAGCGCGGCGGTGACCATCTCGAAGTTCAGCGGCTCGACGCGGTGGCCGAAGCCGCCGCCGACGAAGGGCTTGACCACGCGCACGGCCGAGGTGTCCAGCCCGAGCGTCTGCGCCAGCGTCAGGTGCAGGTAGTACGGCACCTGCGTCACCGAGTGCACGGTCAGGCGCTGCTGTCCCACGTCCCACTGCGCGACGCTGGCGTTCAGCTCGAGCTGCGCGTGGGCGAGCTCGGCGCAGTGGAAGCGGCGTTCGACGACGCGGTCGGCGCGAGCGAAGCCGGCCTCGACGTCGCCGAAGTCGTGCTCGACGCTGCGCTCGAGGTTGCCGGCCTTGTCGTCGTGCAGCAGCACCGCGCCCGGCGCGCGCGCGCTGTCGCAGTCGAAGTGCGCCGGCAGCGGCTCGATGTCCACGCGCACCGCCGCCAGCGCGGCCTCGGCCGCCGCCTCGTCGTCGGCCGCCACGGCGAACAGCGGCTCGCCGCGGTAGCGCACCTTGCCGCGGGCGAGCGGCCACTCGTTCTGCGCGATCGGGATCACGCCGTACGGGGCGGCGAAGTCGGCGCCGGTGATCACCGCGCGCACGCCGGGCAGGGCCCGTGCGGCCGCGGTGTCGATCGAGCGGATCAGGCCGTGGGCGATCAGGCTGCGGCCGATGCGCCCGACCCACGCGCCGGGGAAGGGCAGGTCGGCCGTGTAGCGCGCGCGGCCGCTGACCTTGTCCAGGCCGTCGATCAGCGGCGTGCGCTGGCCGACCGGGTGCGCCGGTGGGGCGGCGTCGCGCGCGGGCAGGGTCTGGGCCTTCATGCCCGGTCCTCCGCCGCGGCCTGCACCGACTCGACGATCTTCACGTAGCCGGTGCAGCGGCACAGGTTGCCCGACAGCGCCTCGCGGATCCGCGCCTCGCTCGGGTGCGGTTCACGGCGCAGCAGCGCCTCGGCGGCCATCACCATGCCCGGTGTGCAGAAGCCGCACTGCGTGCCCAGCCGCTCGTGGAACGCCCGCTGCAGCGCCGACACGCCCGACGGGCCGGCCAGCGACTCGATCGTCTCCACCGCGCGGCCGTCGAGCCGGGCGGCCAGCGTCAGGCAGGCCAGGTGCGGCTCGCCGTCGATCAGCACGGTGCAGGCGCCGCACTCGCCGCCGTCGCAGCCTTGCTTCGTGCCGGTCAGCATCAGCGCATCGCGCAGCAGCTCGAGCAGCGTGAGGCCGTCGCGGGCGGCCAGCGTGCGCTCGCGCCCGTTGACGGTCAGGGTCAGCAGGTGCGTCGTCATGGCGGGGCTCCCTCGCTGCGGCGCAGGTCGCGCACGCGCACCGCCTTGCCTTGCGAACGCGGCATCGCGCCCGGGGCGAGCACGGCGACGTCGGCGCTGACGCCAATCATCGACTTGACGTGGTGGCGCACGTCGCCGGCCAGCGCGGCATAGCCTTCGGACGGCATGTCGGGCAGCGCCTCGACCTCGATGCGCAGGTGGTCCAGCGAGCCCTGGCGCTCGACGACCAGCTGGTAGTGCGGCGCGACGCCGGGACGCCCGACGAGCACGGCCTCGACCTGCGAGGGATAGACGTTGACGCCGCGGATGATCAGCATGTCGTCGTTGCGGCCGGCCACGCGCAGGATGCGCAGGTGCGTGCGGCCGCAGGGGCAGCGCGCCGTGTCCAGCCGCGTGATGTCGCGCGTGCGGTAGCGCAGCATCGGCAGCGCCTCCTTGGTCAGCGTGGTGATGACCAGCTCGCCGGCTGCGCCGTCGTCGACCCGCTCGCCGCTGTCCGGGTCGATCAGCTCGAACAGGAAGTGGTCCTCCCAGCCGTGCAGCCCGGCGCGGCACTCGCACTCGCAGGCGACGCCCGGGCCCATGATCTCCGACAGGCCGTAGATGTCGAAGGCGCGCAGGCCGAGGCGGGCCTCGACCTCGGCGCGCATCGCCGCGCTCCAGGGCTCGGCGCCGAACAACCCGAGACGCAGCGGACCGTTCTTCAGGTCGAGGCCCTGCTGCTCGGCGACCTCGGCGATGGCCAGCGCGTACGACGGGGTCGCGCACGGCACGACCGGGCAGCCCAGCCGCTCGGCACCGGCGTGCGCGCCGAGCCCCCCGGTGAAGAGGCCGTAGCCGTAGGCGTTGTGCACCAGGTCGCCGGGGCGCACGCCGATGCCGGCCATCGAGCGCGCCATCAGGTCGGCCCAGCGGTCGAGGTCGCCGGCCGTGTAGCCGACGACGGTGGGCTTGCCGGTGGTGCCCGACGAGGCGTGCAGTCGCGCCAGAGCGGTCACCGGGCGGGCGAAGAGCCCGAACGGGTAGTGGTCGCGCAGGTCGGCCTTTACCGTGAACGGCAGGCGGCGCAGGTCGTCGAGCGAGCGCAGCTCGCCCGGCGCCAGCCCGGCACGCTCGAGACGTGCGCGCTGCCACGGTACGTGACGCCACGCGTTGTCGAGCACGGTGCGCAGGCGCGTCAGCTGCAGCGCGGCGAGCTCATCGCGCGAAATCGTCTCGGCCTGCGGGTGCAGCGGCGAGCGGCTGCCCGCGGCCAGGTGGGTCGGCGATAACCTCATGCCCATCGGTCCTCCTTCGCGGGCGCGGAGCCGCCCGGGCGGGCGGGCGTGGACGCCACGGCGCTGGCCATCGCTGCGCCGCGGCGCGTGCCGCGCACCGGCAGTCGTGCCACCGTGAAGCCCTGGTTGAAGGCCGCGCGCGTCACCAGCGTGAACTTGAACCAGGCACCACCCGCCGCGGCCAGCAGGCCGGCCGCGAGCGCCGCTGCCGCCTCGAGCCGCGGCGGCAGCGGCAAGGCCAGCGCGACCACGGCGAGCGAGGCCGCCAGCCAGCTCGCGGCCTGCAGCCGCCCTCCCGCGTCCTCGATCGCCGCGAGCGCGCGCGGGGCTGCCTTCAGTCGGCCCCGCCAGCGCGCCCACAGCCCCAGCCGCACGAGCAGCAGCGGCGCCAGCGCGGCCCAGGCCGCTGCCGATGCCGCGCCGCCGCCGAGCGCGGCCAGAGCGAGCCACAGCCCGCCGCCCTCGGCCAGCGCGGTGGCGACGATCAGCGGCACCAGCGCCGGCTCGCGCCAGGCCGGGATGCCCCGCGCGGCGCGCAGGATGCGGGCCTGGCAGTAGACGAAAGCGAGCGCGCAAGCCGCGGCCAGCCCAGCCGCCGCCGGCAGGCCGAGAGCCGCCGCCAGCGCCAGCAGCAGCGTCGGCGGCGCCACCATCGCCTCGCGTGTCATCCACGAGCGGCGCGCGTTGAATAAGACGTTCAGCGCCCGCCACGGCCGGCCGATCTCGGCCCAGACGCAGAGCAGCCCGCCGGCGACGATCGCCGCACCGAGCGCGAAGGCCCAGAGCGGCCCGCCGCCGACGGCCGCGGCGACGATCAGCCCGCTGCCCGCGCCGCCGGCCATGAAGTTGGCCGCCGCGCGGGCGTCCCACGAGGTCTGCTGCCAGGGGCGCGGCCCGAAGCCCGCGGCACGCGCCTGCGGCTCGCGTCTCATCGGCTGTCCTCCCCGGGCGGTGGCGGCGCGTCGTCCGCCCGGTCCCAGAGGTAGTGGAAGCCCGGCCCGGTGCCGAGCTCCTCGTGCATGCGGAAGTGCTGGTGGGTCTCCAGCAGCCGCGAGACCCGGCTCTCGGGGTCGTCGGCATCGCCGAAGCTCAGCGCCTCGGCGATGCAGGCGTTGACGCAGGCCGGCGTGGCCTCGGGATCGACGCCGGGCGTCTGCCCCCGGGCCAGGCCGGCATCGATGCGGTCGACGCAGAACGTGCACTTGGTGGCCACGGCGAGGCGGTCGGGGTCGAAGCGCGCCTGTTCGTGCTCGCTCGCGCGGCCGTAGGCGAAGCTGCGGCGCTCGGTCTTGTAACGCGCCTGGTAGGGGCAGGCGACGGCGCAGTAGGCGCAGCCGATGCACAGGTCGTAGTCGATCGTGACGATGCCGTCGGCCCGCTTGCGGGTCGCGGTGGTCGGGCAGACATCCAGGCACGGCGGCTCGTCGCAGTGCTGGCAGCCCACCGGCACGAAGACCCGCTGCACGTCCGGGAACTCGCCGAACTCCATGTCGAGCACGCGCCGCCACTGCACGCCCGGTGGCGTCGCGTTGGCGTGCTTGCACGCCGCGGTGCAGGTCTGGCAGCCGACGCAGCGCCGCAGGTCGGCGACCATCGCCCAGCGGGTCATGGCGCGCCCCTGCCCGGGGCCTTGCGGACCCTCACGCGCACGAGGTCGGCGCCGGACCCGGTGGCGTCGGTGAGCTCGAGCGACATCTCGGCCAGCGCGTTGAGGCTGGGCATGCCGAAGTCCTTGGCCAGCGGGGTGATCCAGTGGTCGAACTGGCCCACCAGCAGCAGCGTGTCGGGGCGGATGCCCTGGCGCAGCACGACCTGCCCGTGCGTGGCGCGCTGCGGCGTGGCGATCTCCACCCGGTCGCCGTCCTCGATGCCCAGCCGCGCGGCGGCCGCCGGGTTCATCACGACGCCGCCGTGGCCGGCGACGTTGCCGGCGACCTCGCGCATCAGCTGCACGCCGGCGTTGCCGCCCCAGGCGTACTGCATGCTGCGTGCGGTGACCAGCCAGAACGGGTAGTCCGCCGGCTGGCCGCCGAGCGCGACGACACGCTGCTCCCACAGCGCCGGGAAGTCCTTCCACGGCGGCAGCGCCTGGTACTCCCCGAGCTGCCGGTCCCACCAGTGCATGCCGCACTCGTGCAGGCGGCGGCCGAGCTCCTCGCCGACGCGCTGGAGGCGTTCCTGGTAGGGCATCTCGAAACGCAGCCCGCGCTCGACGAGCGTCGGGTACAGGTACCAGCGTTCGCGCGGGAAGGGCCGCGTCTTGAAGCCGTGCGCCTTCCACCAGTCCAGGCCCAGCACCTCGGCGCCGTCGCTCAGCTCGGCACTGGCGGCCTTGCAGGCGGCATCCCAGATCGCCTCCCGCGTGTGCGGGCGCGAGGGCTCGAGCGAGAAGTCCCCATGCTCGCCCTTCAGCGCGACACCGCAGGTGCCGCGGTTGATCGCCGCGTTGTATCGCTCGAGCAGGCCGCAGCGCTGCGCGAGCTCGGTGCAGATGTCGGTGAAGTCGCGCGCCTGGCCGCGCGCGGCCACCGCGGGCTGCCGCAGCGCGAAGCCCTCGTGGTCCCAGAACTGCTCCTGGTACTTGGTGGCCGCCAGGCGCAGCAGCTGCAGGCCCTCCAGGTCGGTCGCGTCGGGCAGCAGGATGTCGGCGTAGTGGTTGCTCTCGTCGCGCGTGTAGGCGAAGGCGACGACGAAGGGGAAGCGCGCGATCTTCTCGCCCACGCCCGGCGTGTCCCAGAACGAGATCGCCGGGTTCGTGCGGTAGACGAACCAGACGTCCGGCGGCTCGACCTTGGGCAGCCCCTTGGGCGTCTCGTCGAGGAACATCCAAGAGAAGTGCGTCGGCCCCAGCGCCTGCGCCCAGGCGTTGTTGCCGGTCAGCGGCACGAGGGTCTTGTAGGCGTTGCGGATGTTGGGCCGCGCCGACCAGTCCGCGCGCGAGGTCGGGTTGAAGGGGTAGTCCATGAACCCGTCGGGGCCGGGCTTGACGCTGTCGTGGCGCTCGGCCATCGGGCGCACCAGCCGCACCGTCGTGCCGATGGTGCCGCCGGGCACCTCCAGCGCGCCCACCAGCGTGGCCAGGAGGGTGCGCGCCCAGCAGCAGTCGTAGCCGCCCCAGCCGTTGTTGACGGTCTTGCCCAGCGTCACCGCCACCGGGCGGTACGGCATGCGGCGGCCGTCGATCTCGACCGTCTGCCCGACGCAGGCGTGGTCGAGGTACTCGCGGGCGATCCTGCGCATCGTCGCCGCGGGCACGTCGCAGATGCCCTCGGCCCACTCGGGCGTGTACGGCGCCATGTGCGCGACGAGCCGGTCGAAGGCGGTCTGCCCGTCGAGCAGGCCTTCGGCCAGCACCTCGTCGTCGGCGCCGATCTCGATCGCGTCGACCTGGACGCGTGCGCCGAGCGCCTCGCGGACGCCGGGCGCGTCGTGCGCGGCCGCGCGGCCCGCGTCCTCGTCCCAGACCAGCGGCTTGCGGCTCGCACGGTCGCGCAGGAAGTAGCCGTGCGGCCCGACGAGGTAGGGCGAGTTGGTGTGCCGCGCCAGGTGCGGCAGGTCGAGCTGCTCGCGCGGCGCCTCGTGCAGCATCACGTGGATCAGCGCGTAGAGGAACGCGGCGTCGGTCTTCGGGCGGATCGGCACCCACTGCGCCGAGCACGCGCCGGTGACCGACAGGTGCGGCTCGACCTGCACGCGCTTGATGCCCCGCACGCGCGCCTTCGAGTGGCGCCAGACGCCGACGACGCCGCCGGCGGCCTCGATGTTGTTGCCGCAGGAGATCAGGTAGTTGCAGCTCGGCGTGTCCGCCGCGACGATGAAGGCGCGGTGCCAGAGCTCGCCGTACAGGTGCTCGGAGTGGTAGCACTTGACGCCCTGGCCGGAGCCGAAGCCCATGTCCACCGGCCCCCAGGCGGCGAGGAAAGCCGGGAAGGTGCCCATGTAGAACTGCGGCGTGCCCCCGCCGCCGAAGCTGGCCGCCAGGCGCGGGTAGCCCGAGGCGTCGAGCAGGCCCTCGGCGCGCAGCGAGTTGAGCCGCCCGGCGATGGTCGACATCGCCTCGTCCCACGAGATCTCGACGAAGCCCGGGTCCTCGTCGCGTCCCTTGCGCGGGTTCGTGCGCTTCATCGGCGCGAGCACGCGGTTCGGGTTGTAGGTCTTCTGGATCAGCCCGAAGGCCTTGACGCAGACCTTGCCGCCGCCCGGGTGCACCTCGGCGGCGCAGAAGTTGGGCTCGACCTCGGTGGCCACGCCGTCCTCGACCTTGACGGTCAGCAGGTCCGGACCGGCCACGCACTGGTAGCAGAAGGTCGGCACGCGGCGCACCGGCGCCGCGGTGCCGGCACCGGCCTCGTCGCCCCGCGTGGACGGCGGCGTCGCCGGCGCGCTGCGCGCGGCATCGGCAAGGTCGGTCGGGTAGGGGCTCATCCGTCGGTCTTCCGGGGCTGGGGCACGGACGCTGCCCGCCTCAGTGACCGGCCGCGGCCTTCGCGGCCTTGGCCGCGAGGCGCTGCGCGGTCTTCGCGACCTCGACCACGAAACGCGCGTGGCGTCCGCGCACGATGGGCTCGACCGCGTCGCGACCCTCGACCTCGAAGACCACCGCGCGGCCGTCGACGCCGGCGACGCGCACCGTCAGCTCGACCGCCATGCCGAGCAGCGTCGCGCCGATGTGGTCGATCTCGACGCGCGTGCCGACGGAGTCCTCGCCGGGGTCCAGGTGGTCCAGCAGCAGCTCGCGGCACGCGACCTCGATATCGCGCACGAGCATCGGCGTGGCGTAGACGCGGGCGGCCTCGCCCATGAAGTCGATCGTTCGCTCGCGGTCGACGGTGATGCGCCGTGTCGCGTGGAGTCCGGGTTGGAGGCTGGTCTTCATCGCAGGTCCTGTGGGGGGAGGGTCAATGGCCGAGGTAGGCCTCGCGCACGCGGGCGTCGCGCAGCAGCTCGGCGGCGGGCCCGCTGCCGACGATGCGGCCGGTCTCGAGCACGTAGCCGCGATCGGCGATCGCCAGCGCGGCGCGGGCGTTCTGATCGACGAGCAGGATCGTGGTGCCGCGAGCCTTGAGCGCGGCGACGTGGCCGAAGATCTCGGCCACCAGCCGCGGCGCGAGGCCCATGCTGGGCTCGTCGAGCAGCAGCAGGCGCGGCTCGCCCATCAGCGCGCGGCCCAGCGCGAGCATCTGCTGCTGGCCGCCGGACAGCGTGCCGGCGTCCTCGTCGCGCTTGTCGCGCAGCACGGGGAACATCGCCCAGACCTGTTCGAGCGTCGCGGCGTTGCCACGGGCATAGGCGCCCAGCCGCAGGTTGTCCTCGACGCTGAGCGCGGCGAAGACCTGGCGGCCCTCGGGCACGTGCACCATCCCCTGCACGACCCGCCGGCGCGGGCTGTCGCCGCCGATGTCGCGGCCGTCGAAGCGGATGCTGCCGGCGCTGGCCGGCTGCACGCCCGACAGCGCGCGCAGCAGCGTCGTCTTGCCGGCGCCGTTCGCGCCGACGATGGCCACGAGTTCGCCGGCGCGCACGTCCAGCGAGACCTCGTGCAGCGCGGGGATGCGCCCGTAGCGGCTGGCCAGGCCGCGCACCTCAAGCATCGTGGGCCTCCGGCGCGGGCTGCGGACGAGGCGGCGGGTCCGCAGCCTCGGCGCCCAGGTAGGCCTCGATCACCCGCGGATCCCGCGAGACCTCCTGCGGCGTGCCCTCGGCGAGCCGCGCGCCGTGGTCGAGGACGAGCACGCGGTCGGAGACCTCCATGACGAGCCGCATGTTGTGCTCGACGAGCACGATGGTCGTGCCGTCGGCGGCGATCTGGCGGATCAGCGTGTCGATCTCGCGGGCCTCGGTGGCGTTCAGCCCGGCGGCCGGCTCGTCGAGCAGCAGCAGCCGCGGCTCGGCAGCCAGAGCGCGGGCGATCTCCAGGCGCTTGAGCGCGCCGTAGGGCATCGCGTCGGCCCGTGCGTCGAGCCAGGCGCCGATGCCCACCCGGTGCATCAGCTCGGCGGCGCGCCGGCGCGTGGCGGCCTCGGCCCAGCGCATCGGCTCCAGGCGCAGCAGCGCGTTCAGCAGCCCCGTGTGCTCGTGCAGATGGCGCCCGCACATCACGTTCTCGAGCGCGCTCATGTTGAAGAAGACCTGCAGGTTCTGGAACGTGCGGCCCAGCCCGGCACGGGCCCATTCGTGCACCGGCCGTCCGGTCAGGTTCCGGCCGTCGAACACGACGCGGCCCTGGTCGGGCCGGTAGACGCCGGTCAGCAGGTTCAGCAGCGTCGTCTTGCCCGCGCCGTTGGGGCCGATGACGGCGTGCACGGTGCCGGGGCGGACCTCGAAGGACAGGTCGCCGATGGCCTGCAGGCCGCCGAAGCGCTTGCCCAGGGCGTCGACGACGAGCAGGCTCACGGCCTCAGTCCCGGCGCGCCAGCCGCGCGAGCGTGGGCACGATGCCCCGCGGCATGGCGATCATCGTGACGATCAGCACCGCGCCGAAGACCGCCATCTCGTAGTCCTTGAGCAGCGTCAGGAACTGCGGCAGAAGCGTCAGCACCGCCGCGCCGACGACCGCGCCCCAGATCGAGGCCATGCCGCCGAAGACGACCATGATGACCAGCTCGACGGAGTGCAGGAACGAGGCCTTGGCCGGCGTGATGAAGCCGGCGTAGTGGGCGGTCAGCGCGCCGGCCGTCGCCGCGATCAGCGCCGATTGCACGAAGACCCGCAGCTTCCAGCGGGCGGCGTCGATGCCCACGGTCTGGGCGGCGACCTCCGAGCCGTGCAGCGCGCGCAGCGCGCGGCCGACCGGCGAGTCGATCAGGTTCAGCGCGAGCAGCACCGTGATCCACAGGGCCGCACCGACGATCGCGTACCACAGGGCCTCGCCGCTGACGGGCTGCCCCAGCAGCACCAGCGGCGGCACGCTCATGCCGTCCGGGCCGCCGGTCAGGCGGTCCTCGTTGGTCAGGACGATCGAGACGATGATGCCGAGGCCGAGCGTGGCCATCGCGAGGTAGTGGCCCTTGAGCCTCAGCGTCGGGCGGCCGACGAGCCAGGCGAGCAGACCGACCGCGGCGACAGCGGTCGGCATCGACAGCCAGACCGGCAGCGACGCGTGCGTCGCGAGCAGGGCGCTGCCGTAGCCGCCGAGCGCGTAGAAGCCGGCGTGGCCCAGGCTGATCTGCCCCGCGTAGCCGATCAGCAGGTTCAGCCCGACGCAGACGATCGCGTTGAGCCCGACGAGGATCGCGACCTCGTAGAAGTACGCGTTGGGCATCGCCAGGGGCAGGGCCACGAGCAGCAGCGCGAGCGCGCCGAGCCCGCCCAGGCGCGGCGTGGCCAGGCGGCGCAGGAACGTCGCGGGCTCAGACACGGTCGCTGCGGCGTGCACCGATCAGCCCTCCGGGCATGAAGAACAGCACCGCCAGGATCACCACGAAGGCGATCGCGTCCTTGTACGCCGACGAGAGAAAGCCCGCGCCGAGGCCCTCGATCAGGCCGAGCAGCAGCCCGCCGGCGATCGCGCCGGCGAAGCTGCCCAGCCCGCCCAGCATCGCCGCCGCGAAGCCCTTGAGGCCCAGCATCACGCCGACGTCGTACGAGGTGAAGGTGATCGGCGCGGTCAGCACGCCGCCCAGCGCACCCAGCGCTGCGGCCAACGCGAAGCTCGCCACGACCACGCCGCGCGTCGAGATGCCCATCAGCTGCGCCGCCAGCGGGTTCATCGCCGTCGCGCGCATCGCCTTGCCGTGCAGCGTGCGGCCGAAGAAGCCGCCCAGCGCGAGCACCGCCACCGCCGTGCAGCCGAGGATCCACAGGCTCTGCGGCAGGATGGTCGCGCCGCCGATGGCGATCGGCGTGCTGCCGCTGAAGGCGGGCAGCGGGTGGATGCGCTTGTCCCAGACCACCTGGGCCAGCCCGCGCAGCAGCAGCGCGACGCCGATCGTGATGATGATCAGCGTGACGACGTCGGCCTGCCCGGCCGATCGCGCGGGCTCGAGCGCGAGGCGTTGCACGAGGACGCCGACGATCGCCGCGCCGAGCACCGCCAGCGGCACCGCGGCGATCAGCGGCAGGCCCAGGCCGGCCAGCGAGACCGCTCCCATGCCGCCGACCATCACGAACTCGCCCTGGGCGAAGTTGATCGCGTGCGTCGTGTTGTAGACGATCGAGAAGCCCAGCGCGACGAGCGCGTAGATCGCGCCGGCCGTCAGGCCGCCGGCAACGAACTGGAGCCAGGAACCGTCCATCGCCCCTGTACCGCCGACCGTCCGCGGGTCACTTCACGAGGGACCAGGCGCCGCCCTTGACCTCCAGCAGGCGGAACGCGCTCAGGTCCAGGCCCATGTGGTCGGTGGGGCTCATGTTGACCACGCCGCCGGTGCCCACGTAGCCTCGCGTGGCCTCGAGCGCGTCGCGCACCCGGGCCTTGTCGGTGCCGCCGGCGGCCTTGAACGCGCCGACGGCCAGCATCAGCCCGTCGTAGGCGTGGCCGCCGAAGGTCGAGACCTCGCTGTTGTACTTGCCTTCGTAGGCGCCGCGGTACGCGGTGACCACCGGCTTTTGCGCGTCGCCGGCTGGCAGCAGCTCGGACACCAGCAGCGCCGCGGCCGGCAGCCGCACGCCTTCGGCAGCGTCGCCCGACAGCTTGACGTACTCCTTGGAGGCCACGCCGTGCGACTGGTACAGCGGCAACCCGACGCCGAGCTGCTTGTAGTTGCGCGTGACGATCGCCGGGCCCTGGCCGAAGCCGGCGTTGAGCACCGCCTGCGCGCCGCTGCCCTTGATCTTGGTGAGCTGCGCGGTCATGTCGGTGTCGG
>ERZ761607.4706-NODE-4706-length-11811-cov-5.040235_pt1 | contig 11811 bp, 16 predicted proteins | sample MGYA00511164_ERZ761607 | MGnify/ENA primary metagenome ERZ761607 (study PRJEB28899, sample SAMN02445080) | bioreactor sludge metagenome | biome: EBPR sludge | place: Australia: Brisbane, Thorneside Wastewater Treatment Plant | collected 2011-06-22 ...
CTCCAGCCGCGTCGCGGCCCGCCGCCGGTAACGAACTCCGGCAAGAAATTTGGAACAACAAGCTGCCGCTGCTTTGAGCCATCCGAGACGACGTAAGCCGCCATCCTACCGTCCTTGCTCGTCGCGACGTTGCCGACCGAGATGAACCGCTGCGGATCGGCTTCGCGGGTAACCTGCGTCAGCGTCGCGTCCGCAAGGCCCAACACGAACGCGTTGCCCGAATGCGAATAGAGGATCCGGTCGTTATCCAGAAAACGTGCCCCGAACTCGGGCGATTGTGTCTTTGTGATCCGCTTGATCGAGCGGTCCGTGACGGTCATCACATAAACGTCACCGCCGAAGGTAAAGATCAAACGCTGTGAATCAGGCGACCATTCGAAATTGCCCAAAGCGTTCTCGCGGTCGCGGACGAACTGGTCACGGATGACCACGCCGTAGCCGAGCGGATCGGGCTTCTCGGCCGGCCGCTGCGGAGCCGGAAGCTGATCGGGGCTGAGTATCTTTTCCGGTGTCCCGCCCGCGGTCGAGACAATGTAAAGATCACGCCGCGGCTTGCCCTCGGCATTCCATAGGAAAACAACCTTCGTCCCGTCCGGCGAAAGCTTCTCGCCCTCGACCCGCTGCCCCGCGATCGAAGGCTCAGCCATGATCTGGCGAACGGTCAGGCTTTGAGCGTTAACAGCGGTGAAAAAACAAAGGACAAAAAAGAAGGAGACGAGGCGGAGAATCGGTAGTCTGGTCATTGAATTAATCTTCGTTAGGGTCAAGGGCTTCCTTGAGAGCATAAAGTTCTGGTATGACTAGGCGGTCTTTCGGGCGGTCAGCCGCTGTTTTTGAGATGATCAGAGCATCGACGGTAAAGGCCCGGATCTTTGTGCCGTAAACTTCAAACTCGACAGAGTTCGCAACAACCTCCGAATAGTCGCCAATGCCCTTGACCTCACCCAGAAGGTCAATATCACCGATCGTTGTTTCAAATGTAAAGTTAGTTCCGTTGATTATCGTCCGCTCATCGAAAGAGAAAGGAAGTCCCTTTTGCCAGTCTCGAGGTCTCGGATTAAAAGGAGCCAAAGCTCGAACCAGCCTTTCGATATTCGATCGTTCGCGTGAATAACAAAAATCGAGATCGACGGTGATATAGCTTGACGAGTGGAGACGAATAGCGACGCCGCCAACGATCACGAAGTCAACGTCGTTTTCGGACAATGCGAGGATTGCCTTTTCAAGATCAACCATTCTTAGAACTCACCGCTCCCCTATGGCGTGCTCGATCTAATTCGGCGACGAACTTCATAGACGACTGGAGTTCTTCAAGCCTTTGCTGCGGAGTTAGCCTAAGCTGCCGAACCAAGAGGGTGAGATCGATACCAAAATCTCTTGCTTCGGCGATCTTGCTGCCGGGCTTCGGGTTTAGAAGCTTTTCTTCCGGTGTTCTTGCCATAGTCTGATTTTAAGGCATTTCGAGTGTTTTAGCACGGTTTTCCTATCTGCTCCGATTCGGAAAACGAAATGAGGTTTACTTTGAATCGGATGGCTTTTCGTAGATTATTAACAGCATTATGCCCGAGAACGATCCGCAGAAAAAACGGCCCGAGGATAAAGAAGCCGACATCGAAAGCGAGGACAAGAACCTGCCGAGCTATTACTACGACGATGCCCACGGCTACGAGGACTTCGACCCGGAAGCGGACGACGAAGAAGAGGAAGATGAAGGGGTTGATCAGGCCTCGGTCCGGTCGATCGAGACCTGAATATGCTGCCAGCGGCCTTGGCGGAATTTATAGAAGCTCAAGGCGAAGCGAACGAAGTGCCCCGCGAGTATCGCCAGCCAAATGTGCAGCGGTTCGAGTCCCCACGTCTGTTGAATAATGAAGCAAATGCCCAGCGGAATGATGACCTGCGAGATGATGGAGATATAAAGCGGGCTCTTCGTGTCGCCGGTACCTTGCAGCCCGCCTGTATAGGTCAAGGCGGCCGAGATGAAGAGGCCGGAGACGCTGAGCACCTGAAGAAGTTGTGTGCCGATCTCGATAACGGCCTGCTCCTTCATACCGAAAAAGCCAAGAAGCTGCGCCGGAAAAAAGAAGAAAAACAGCCCGATGAACGCCGAGCCGGCAATGCCGAACTTCGCCGCGGTATTAACGGCCATTGACGCCCGCTCGGGATTATTGGCCCCGAGATTCTGCCCGGCGACCGCTGCGGCGGCGCCCATCAGCCCAACCGAGGTCCAGGTGATCAGCGAAAAAAGCTGCGTATAGCCGACCGCAAAGGCGGCCTGTGCTGCGGCACTCTGAGCCAGCGAACCGATAAAGGCGAGCATAAACACACCGCCGATATTCATGGCGATGCCTTGAATTCCGGTCGGCAGCCCAAAGCGAAAGATCTGGCGGATAATGGCCCAATCCGGTTTGTAACCGAGCCCCTTCGGGAAAGAGACGACCCAACCGCCGGCGATCAGCCGATAGAGAGCGTAGATCGCAACGACACCGGAGGCGATACTCGTGCCCATCGCCGCACCGGTCGTGCCAAATGATGGGATCGGGCCGAGGCCCGGGATCAGGATGATGTTGAGCACGAGGTTGAGCACCGTCATCACAACGCCGAGGATCATCGGCGTCCGTGCGTCGCCGGCCGAGCGTAACGCTCCGCTCAGCATAAAGAAGACGAGCAGGCCAAGGCTGAAAACGAACGTGATACGGAGATAGGGAAGAGCCTCGGCCTTGACGCCCGCCTCGGCGTTGACCAAGTCAAGAAGATATGGGGAGGCAAAATATCCGACCGGAGCCATCACGCCAAAAGAGATGATGATCGCCGTTAGGAACGCCTGATAGACCGTCCGGTCCACCTTCAGCTCTTCGCCGGCACCGGCAAATCGGGCGACCAAGATGCTCATCCCCGTAAAGAGCGACGAAATGAACACGATCACAACCAAAAAGATCTGCCAGCTTACGCCGATCGCAGCGTTCGCCTTAAAACCGACCACGTTGCCGACCACGATGTGATCGACAATGCCCTGCAGGCCGGCGATAACGTTCGTCAGCATCGTCGGCCAGGCGATCTTCCAAACGGCAGGCCCGAGCGGCCCCTCGACTATCGAGCGGTCGTATCGCGGCTTTGGCTTCCCCGGTGCAGGGACTTCGTTGTCTTCGATCTCTTCAGGCATCAAAAACCGGGCATTTGCGGCCCGGTATCTCAGTATAACGATTCAGACGCGGAAAGTCCGTTCTAGAGGTCAACGATCACCTTGAAGCCGCTGTAAACCATCCGCTTGTAATCGAAAGGCGGCTCTTTCGGCGAGACCTTTGCAAGCTCCGGGTCAGCAAAAATAGCTTTCATCGTCTTGTTTCGATGCGCTTCCGATTTGAACTCGACCGCGGCATAGACGATCGTTTCGCCCGGTTTCAATTTGATAGCCTTACCGAAAGGGAAGGTCCCGTATTCTTCGTTGAGGTCCGAGACGGCGTACTCGCGGTAGCGAAGTGCACCGTGTTTCACGAAGATCTTTCCGGCACTCCGGGCGAGCTTCTTGTACTCAGCGAGCTTTTCCTCCGCGATCGGCAGCAGGTAAACATCACAATATTTTGACATACGATCACTCCTTTGTAGTCCAACGGCCGCGGGCCACGACCAGCAAAAGCACTAATATGACGAAAGGGAAGATCGCCATCGCAATGCCGCCGAAGGCCGAAACCACCACCGCACCGGCCATAACGACCGCGAGCAACGCCGCCGCGATCGGCGTTAGCTTCGGCATTATACCCAAAGCCCAGGGAAGCACTAATCCCAGCCCGCCGAGGACCTCGGCCGCACCGATGAAGAGCACGAACCAATGCGGGAGTTCGACGGTCATGTTCGCCCGCATTTCTTCATATGGCATCAGGAACTTCGAGCCGCCGGCAAAAAGGAACATCAGCCCGAGCAGAACTTGCAGGATCCAAAGAACGATATTCATAGCAGGGTTCTCCTTCGCGGCGATCGGGGGCCGCGTTTTTCACATGTTGTGTCGGCAATACTATTCGAGCCCGAGCTTTTCCGCAAGGCGTTCAAGGCTGTCCTGCCAGCCCGGGATAAAGCCTTCATCGCGAGCCGCAACGCGATCGGCCTCGGAGGCGAGCAGCGTGTGGATGGTCAGCTCGGTTTGGCTGCCTTCCGCTGCAAACGTAACGGTGACCGTCGCGTTCGGCGGTATTCCGGCCCCGCATCCGGCCGGCTCATTTGCCGGGCCGTCGTAAACTATTCGCTCGGGTTCGACTATCTCCCTGAACGTTCCCCTGCAGGGATAGACCTTGCCGTCCGGCCCGTTGAGATCGATCTGAAATCTCCCGCCGGGGCGTAGGTCGATCTCGCAGGGCGGTGCATCAAACCCTCGCGGTCCCCACCACTCGGCTATTGCGATCGGATCGGTCCACGCACGCCAGACGAGTTCCCGCGGTGCGTCAAATCTTCGCGAGACAACTATCTCACGGTCGCCTTTCATTTCTGCCATCGCTGTTTGTGTCATGCTTTGTCCTCCGCCGCGGCAAGCAACACGGCAATGTCGATCTTTCGCATTGTCATTACCGCGGACATCGCCCGCCGGGCACGCTCGCCGCCCGCATTATTGAGCTTAATTAGCTGTTCCGGAACGACCTGCCATGAAAGGCCGTACTTGTCCTTCAACCATCCGCACATCGATTCCTCGCCGCCATCAGCGGTCAGGCGTTCCCAGTAATGATCGACCTCGGCCTGATCTTCGCAGCGGATGGCGAACGAGACCGCCTCGGTGAATTTGAACATCGGGCCGCCGTTGAGAGCGACGAAGGGATTGCCGTTCAATGTGAACTCAACGGTCATGGCCGACCCCACCGGACGGCCGACGCTTGCGGCGGTCGCGTCGTCGTATCTTGAGACCTTTCCGATCGAGGAGTTCGGAAAGATCCCCGCGTAGAAGTTTGCCGCCTCTTCGGCCTCACTGTCGTACCACAAAAATGGTGTTATCTCATGCATTATCTCTTATCTCCTTTCGCTACCGTTGCAAGGTAATCGACCAGGCAATCGAACGTCGAGTTCCAGCCTTCAAGCACGCCCATTTCCTCGTGCCGCTTGCGGTCCTCCTCGGTCGCATGCGAGATGGTCGCGGTTATTCGGCATCGCTCGCCGAGGTCCTCGAACTCCACGGTCGTGACCATTGCTTCCGGCAGTTTTACGTCCTTGAAAGCCGGGATCTCTTCGCTTCCTTCGCCGAATTCGTCGGTCGAAACCAGTTTTCGCGGCGCGTCGATCTCCAAAAACGTTCCCTTCGATGGATACTCGGTTCCATCCGGCCCAATCATCGTGTGGTGGATCTCGCCGCCGGTTTTAAGCTCCAAATGATCGACCCGCGTATCAAAACCCTTCGGCCCGAACCATTTCTCTATGTGTTCCTTCTCGGTCCAGGCTTGCCAGACTAGATCCCGCGGAGCGTCAAACTCGCGGACGATCACGATCGCATTACGCGCGTTTACCGGTTCTTTTTCGCTTTGCATTCGTTTCCTCTTTCGTTGCTGCGCCTTCATTCGCTTTCTCTGCCTGAAGCACTTTCAGGTACGCATCGAGCCGGTCGAGGCTGTCTTCCCAAAATCGGCGGTATTGCTCGACCCAGTCGGATGCTTCCCTGAGCGGTTCGGCGACCAGATAGCAGGGCCGCCACTGTGCCTGCCTGCCTCGGCGGATAAGGCCGGCCCGTTCGAGCACCTTGAGGTGCTTGGTAACCGCCGGCATCGTCATCTTCATCGGCTTGGCGAGTTCCGTTACGCTTGCTTCGCCTTTGGCAAGCCGCCCGAGTATTGCCCTGCGGGTCGGGTCGGCGAGGGCGGCGAATGTGCTGCTTAGCCTGTCTGTTTCTTTTTGCATCGTTGTTTTGGGGAATTTGCAGGCTTAGCCGGGGCCGCGTCAGGCTGAGGCTTCGGTGGCCGTTTCCTCCTTCTTGTCCATCACGACAAACGATCGAAGCTCGGCGATCTTGCCGTCGCGAAAGCGGTAGATATCACAATACGTCCATGAACTTTGCTTGCCGTCGCAGTCGGTCATCGACATGGCACCGTAACATGCCACCGAGTCGCCCGACGCGATCGTCTCATCGACCGTAAAAACCGGCGGTTCGGGGCATTGCATTTCGCCCATGAAGGCACGGATCGCGTCTTTTCCGGTTACGGTACGGTCGCCGGCCATCGTCCATGAAACATCATCTGCGCAATAAGCGAGGAAGCCCTCGGTATCGTTATTCGAAAAGGCGTCGTTGACCTTTCCGACGATCTCTACATTTCTTTCCGTCATTGTATTTATCTCCCTTTCAGTGCTATTTCGCCTCGGCGAAATTTACCATCCAATTCGTGCCAAAGCGGTCCGTCAGCGAACCCCAATAGTCGCCCCAGAACATATCCTGCAGCGGCATATTTACCTTTCCGCCATCGGCCAAAGCTGCGAATACGCGGTCAGCTTCTTCGCGGCTTTCGGGGGAGAAGCTGAGGTGAGAGTTGTTCCCGACGTCGAGCTTTTGGCCCATCGATTCGAGCGAATCGGTCGCCATCAGGATCGCGTTTCCGACGGGAAGCGAAATGTGCATTATCTTTCCCTTGTCCTCTTCGCTGAGCTCCATTTCATCGCAGCCCGGCATCTCGCCGAATCGCATTACGGCCGTAAACTCGCCGCCGAAGACAGAACGGTAGAACTCGAACGCCTCTTCCGTGTTTCCCGCAAAATTCAGGTATGGATCTAATCGTGCCATCTGGTATCTCCTTAGTATTTAAGCAATGGGTTAAGTAACCATACGGTAAAATAATACGGATGGCGTTCTGTGTCAAATCCGCTTCGAAAAAAAGAGGGGGCACGAGGAGTGGATCGATCGCCGTCCAAAAAGCTGCGGGCTCTGCGATAACTGTTGGTAAACGCAGAGCCCGCTGAACGGATCGAAATTATTGAAGGAACGGGAAGCCTACGATTTCTTCGGCCTTTCGTTAGATTTAAGAACGCGTTTGCGGAGCCGGATCGCTTTTGGCGTGACCTCGATAAGTTCGTCATCGGCGATGAATTCGAGTGCCCGCTCTAGCGACATTTCGCGGACCGGGACGAGGCGCATAGCTTCGTCGGCCGAGGTCGTGCGCATGTTCGTGAGCTTCTTTTCTTTGATCGCGTTTACGTCAAGGTCAACGGCCCGTGCGTTCTCGCCGACGATCATGCCTTCATAGACCTTAACGCCCGGCTTGATGAAGAGCGTCCCGCGTTCCTGAAGATTGTAGAGCGAATAGGTGGTCGATTCGCCCATTCGGTCAGCGACGAGCGAACCGGTCGAGCGCGACTTCATCGTCCCCTGCCATTTATCAAAACGGAGAAAGATCGTGTTGAGCAGGCCCGTTCCCTTGGTCTCGGTAAGGAATTCGCCGCGGAAGCCGATCAGCCCACGCGACGGGATCTCATACTCAAGCCGTACTCGGCCCGAGCCGTTGTTGATCATTTTGGTCATCTGGCCTTTGCGGCGGCCGAGTGCTTCCGTCACGACGCCGATGAATTCTTCGGGTACGTCGATGACGACCTGCTCAAAGGGCTCAAGCGTTTCGCCTGTCGTCTCGTCCTTTTTGGTGATGACCTCGGGCTTTGAGACCTGCAGCTCATAGCCTTCGCGTCGCATCATTTCGATCAGGATGGCGAGCTGAAGTTCGCCGCGGCCGGAGACCTTGAACTGTTCCGCAGCTTCGGTCTGCGTTACGCGGAGTGCGACGTTGCCGAGCAATTCCTTTTCGAGCCGGTCCTTGATCTGGCGAGAGGTGACGAACTTGCCGTCGATGCCGGAAAACGGCGAGGTGTTAACGCCGAAGATCATCGAGATGGTCGGTTCGTCAACGGCGATGACAGGCAGCGGCTTTGGATTATCGACGGTCGTGATCGTCTCGCCGATCTCGACGTCATCAAATCCGGCAAGAGCGACGATCTCGCCGACACCGGCCTCATCGGTCGTCGACCGGTCAAGCCCCTCGAAAACGAAAAGCTCTTTCACCCTTGTTTTCTGGGTCGAGCCATCGCGTTTCGCGACGATGACCTCCTGGTTCTTGGCGATCTCGCCGGAAAATATCCGGCCGATCGCGAGGCGGCCGACGAAGGGGTTGTAATCGATATTTGCGACCAGGAGCTGAAGGCTATCGTCGCGAAGTGCTTTCGGTGCCGGGATAGTTTCGATTATCTGGTCGAAAAGCGGCTTAAGGCTCTTGCTTTCGTCTGCCAGTTCCTTTTTCGCGATACCGTCGCGGGAGATCGAATAAAGGATCGGGAATTCGATCTGTTCGTCGTTTGCACCGAGGTCGATAAAAAGATCGTATATCTCATTGACGACCTCTTCGGGCCGGGCATCCTGGCGGTCGATCTTGTTAACCAGTGCGATGCAGGGAAGCTTCAGTTCGAGCGCTTTCCGAAGAACGAACCGCGTCTGCGGAAGACATCCCTCGGCGGCATCGACGAGCAGAACAATGCCATCGACCATCTTGAGCACCCGCTCGACCTCACCACCGAAATCGGCGTGGCCCGGCGTATCGACGATATTGATCTTGAAATCGCCATAGCGGACCGAGGTGTTCTTCGCCATGATGGTGATGCCGCGTTCGCGTTCGAGGTCCATCGAGTCCATCACGCGGTCGGCGACCTCCTCGTTCTCACGGAAGGTACCGGATTGTTTGAGCATCGAATCGACGAGCGTCGTCTTTCCGTGGTCAACGTGGGCGATGATGGCGATGTTCCTGATCTTGTCTGCTGCGATCATTGTCGTATTTCCCTGCCTGAAGGCAAACGAAAATAATGACCGATTGAACACGAAAAGGCAACACAACAAAAAGGCCGGCGGGTCCGAAAACCCACCGGCCTCCTTGGAGGAACACGGGCCGACTACCCAGCCCGCTTGCTGTCAACCTTCAAATTGTTCGTTACGCTGAAGACTCCCGGAACCGTTCTTGCAGCGATATTGGCAAGGTTCAGGTCGCCCTCGTTCGCAACATACCCCTCAAGCGTTACGTGTCCGCGATCGACCACAAGCCGCATCGAAGGATTCACGGTCCACAAATACCGGGACAAAGAACCGGTTCTCGCTAGCGACAGGTAAAGATCCTGCCGGATCCGGTCGTCAAAACCGCCGACGTTCAGGATCTCGATATTGTTCTGTACTTTCTCGACGCCCGCGATCCGCTTCACGGCCGCTTCGGCCTCGCGGCGATTGGTCGCGTTGCGGACCTTGCCGTCAAGGATCACAGTATCACCATCGATCCGGAATGAGATGAAATCGAAAACCTCGTAGTACGGCAGTCGAAGGATCTTGCTCTGTACCTCTTTCTCGAGAACAACGTTGGAAACCTCCCCCGTGATCGTTTGAGCATTGACGCCAACCACGGCAGAGCTTGCCACGAAGACAAACATTAGTGCCAATTTATTAAATACTTTCATTATCTATATCCTCCCCTTTCTGGGTTCGCGCCGCCCTATGACATCGCATAGTGGACGTCATAAATGAGACGAAATTGCGACTGGAAAGGATGCCCGGGATCTTGGCCGGCGGCGCTTGAGGTCATTAAGTGCGGCGGAGCTGGCGGAGGGCTTCAAAGAGTACGATGCCAACGGAGGTCGCGAGGTTCAGGCTTCGGACCGCCGGGTTCGCCATTGGGATGGTCAAGCAACTTTCGGCGTTGTCTTTCAGGATCTGCTCGGGCAAGCCGCGGGTCTCCGGCCCGAAGACGAGGCAGTCGCTTTCAGCAAATTCCCAATCCGTATAAGGCCGTTCGGTTTTTGTGGTGAGGTAAACGAACCTCGACCCCGAGAGTGCCGTCTGCAGGTCGCCGAGAGCAATGTGCCTGTGAAGGTCGACGTGGTCCCAATAATCAAGCCCGGCACGCTTGAGAGTTCGGTCGTCCATCCTGAAGCCCGTAACGCCTACGATGTGCAATGGTGTGCCCGTCGCGGCGCAAAGCCGGGCGATATTCCCGGTATTTGGCGGTATTTCGGGTTCGTAAAGGGCGACGTGAGGCATATTCGGCTATTGTGCGAGGTTCATGAATTCAGAGTCAAATCGAAGCAGTGTGCATCCCTTCGGCCTTCGATTTCATCAAGGAATGGTACGCAAAAAGCGTCCCGATGCCGAAAATTTCGGCGGCGTATGTTACAATCCGCTTTTATTTTTGTCTCAAATGAAGCTTAAGAGAACCTTAGGAAAAAGCCATTTTTTCAGCCTTGTCCTTTTGCTGCTCGGAGTTGCGATTGCCGCCGGGCCGGTTCACGGACAAGATCCGACACCAACACCCTCGCCGAGCCCTGCAGCGACACCGGCCCCGCAACGCGGCGGTACGCAAGAGCTGAACGCCGAGCAGGTGGCCGAATCGACCGTTATCATTTACGGCCTCGGCGGCGGCCGGCAGACGCTCGACCAGATCCGGCGGACGACCTTTGAGCGCGGTAAGGTGCGGATGCGGAACGCCACCGGCTCGATGGACAGCTCGAACTACCAGCGTTGGATAATTCGCGGGGAAAACTCTGCCAAAGACAAGGTCCGCTGGGAACAGGAGCTTCCGGCTACGCGTTACTCGCTTATGCACGTTGACGAGCGGATTTTCGGCGTCTTCAACGACACGGTCTTCACACCGCAGGACGAGGCGGCACGTTCCTTTGAGCAATCGATGTTCCGCGGCATCGACGCGCTGCTTCGTTACAAGGAGAACGAATCGAAGATCGAACTCGTCGGCAGGGAAAAGCAGCTTGGTGTCGAGTATTTCGTTCTTGATGTGACGGACAAGAAAGATCGCAAGACGCGCTTCTACATCAGCGTTCGGACCTTTCGCGTGATGCAGCTCGAGTATGAAGAGCTTGGGGTGAAGTACAAGCGCAAGTTCTATGACTACCGGTTTGCACAGGGTACACTGGTTCCCTATCGGACAGTGCTATGGGCGGATGACCGCGAGGTAGAAGAAGCGACCATCGGGACCATCACCTTCGGCCAGAAGGTCGATGAAGGAATGTTCCTCGTCGGCTAGGCTAAACACAACTTGAAACTTTTCGCTCCTGCGGGCGTGTGATCGGGTGACTTTCCCACCACGCTTTGCAGGAGTGAATTGTTTATGACCAAAGTTACGATAGCCCTTCGTTTAGTTCTCTCACTTTCATTACTTCTTCTTTCCACCCTGATCACCGTCCGCGGCCAACAGCCGGCGGAGTTGCCGCTCGGTGCGGTCGATGTCCGCATTTACCTTGTCGCGTCCGAAGCCACGGCCGGCACCTCGATCCCCGCCGAACTCAAGGATATTTCTGATGCGATACGTAAAACCTACGGCCGAACGGAGCGGGTTGGGATCGCGGCGGACTTCATCGCACGGGCGGCCGCGGGCAGCATTGTCGAAGGCCGCGGGTTTCTCGAGATGAATGAGTCAGCCCCGGTAGCCTCGCTCGATTGGCGGATCGGGAAGGTCGACGCTGAAGGCGTTGGCTCCGCGAGCATTCGGTATATTCTTCAGGCTTCGCGATTCTCGCTCCGGATGCCGATGTCGCTCGCAAAGCCCGGCGCGGAGGGCGACGCCCCGTATGCATACGACGTCGCTTCATTCGCGTCATCGCGTTCGGAGCTTCGGGCCGGTGTTCCGGCCGTTCTCGGGAGCTTCACGCTCGCCCGGCCAAAACGCGAGTATTTAATCGTAGCGGTCGTCTCGCCGGTTGACTGACGTTAACAAAATGCAACTTTTCGGGCCGTCGTGCGTGTAGCAGAACGCAGGACGGCTTTTGTCCGGCACGGGGCGAATGGTGTACAAACGATGAACGTATGGCATCGGTCGA
>ERZ761607.4707-NODE-4707-length-11809-cov-4.426068_pt1 | contig 11809 bp, 10 predicted proteins | sample MGYA00511164_ERZ761607 | MGnify/ENA primary metagenome ERZ761607 (study PRJEB28899, sample SAMN02445080) | bioreactor sludge metagenome | biome: EBPR sludge | place: Australia: Brisbane, Thorneside Wastewater Treatment Plant | collected 2011-06-22 ...
GTCCTCGGGCGACCTCGCGACGAGATCCTCGATCCAGCCAGCCCACGTCGGAGGCGTCGTGGCGGGCAAGGTCGCGACGTCGACCCGCTCCGCGACCGAGCCTCCGAGCCACGCGTTCACGCACGCACCGAGCGCGTAGAGATCCGTGCTCTGGGTGCGGGCGCCCACCGTCGCTTCGGGCGCGAGGAAGCCCCGCGTCCCTCGCGCGAGCCCGTCCGGACCGAGCGGCGGCCCCGCGAGCCCGAGATCGATCAGCACCGCGAGCGCTCCGTCGTCGGAGAGCGACGTGCTCGAGGACCGCACGAGCACGTTCGCGGGGCTCACGTCGCCATGCACGAGGCCCGCCGCGTGAAGCGTCGCGAGCGCCGAGAGCAGCTCCGCCGTCACGTGGAGCACCAGCCGAAGCCGCTCGTGCGATCCGCGCTCGAGCGACGCGAACGCGACGTCGCTTCGCTCGCCTTCCACGAGCTCCTGCACCAACACCGCGGTCCCGCTCGGCAGCCGAAAGGGCTCCCCGAGGGGCGCCGACACCCGCAGGAGCTCGACCACACGCGCCAGCGAGGGGTGCGCCACTCGCCGCAGCACGGAGAGCTCGAGCTCCAGTGAGCCGAGCGCGTCGGGCGGCACGATCTTGAGCGCGCGCGTCGCGCCGTCGATCACGTCGCGCGCGAGCACCACGCGCCCCGCGCCGCCGCGCCCGAGCTCACGCACGTACTCGTAGCGCCCTTCGAGCCGCTCCACGCCGCGAGCGTAGCGCAGCCTCGGGAGGCCGAGTCGTCTCCGACCCGCGGCCGCGCGTCTCGTTCAGCGGCAGTCGTCGTTCGTGAGCTCGTACTCCGTCTCGCGCACCAGCTCGTCCTCGCGATCCCCATCGCGATCTCGATCGTCGACGTCGGTGACACGCCAGCTCACCCCGACCGTCCACACGTCGCCGCGCCGTTCGAACGTCAGCGTGTCGTCCTCCGCCGCGCACACCACCGCGTGCCGTGGCGCCCGTGCGGTGCCGCGCCGACCGTCCCACGCGACCGCCGTCCCGCCGAGCGCACGCCCGAGCACGGGGTCCCAGAGGAACACACGATCCGCGCCGGAGCCCGCGTCGACCGCACCGAACCTCCACTGCGCTCGGCGCTCGGTGGGCTCGTCCGTTCCCTCCGCCCACACCTCGTCACCCCCGATCGGGCGCAGCGACCACCGCGCCCGACGCGCGCACGCCACCCCGCTCGGCAGCCGCACCCCTTCGGCGCGCACGCTGTCGTCGACCCGCACCGCCCACGCTCGCCACGCGGGCGCCGACTCCAGCGACTCCAACGCGAAGTCGACCCGCGGGTCGGTGCTCGCTCGCACCACGAACGCGAGCGGCGCCATGCCACCCGTTTCGCTGCGAAACGCCCACGCCCCGGACTCGCAGGCGAAGCGCCCCCGCGCCTCCGGCCCATCGGGCACCCCGAGCCACACCTGCCCGTCCGCCGCGATCGAGAGCCGCCACCCCACGGGCTCGGCGCGCATCGACGCGCGACACTCGAACGGGTGCAGCGCGAAGACGCCGTGGAGCGAGGATGGGAACGGCAGCTCTTCGCAGCGGACGAGCGCCGTGGCGTCGCTCGGGTCGAGCCCCGCGTCGTCGCGAGGGGTGTGCTCGTGCGACCGAGCGCAGGCCGACGCACCGAAGAACAGACTGACGAGCACGAGCGAACGCATGCCCGCAACGTTCGCGTTTCGGCACGTGCTCGCACCTTAATCGGCGAACGGCCGACCTTAATCGCGCCGCGTCACCGCACGTCGACCGCGAGCGCGGGGCTCAAGAGGTACCCCCCGCCCGCGCGCACCACCGCGTCGCTCAGACCGCGTTTGCGCAAGGTCGCGACCGCGACGTACACCCGATTGAGCCCCGCCTCGATCCGCATCTTCTCGCCCGGCCAACCCGCGGCCAGCAGCTCGTCGATCGACACCACCTCGCCCGGCGCCTCGACACGGCGCGCCGCGAGCGACCACAACAGCCGGCGGAGCGGCGAGCGCTCGGGCAAGCGCACTCGATCCGTCGCTCCGGACGGGCGAAACCACGCTCCGTCCGGCCCGATCTCGAGCGCTGCGTCCAGCGGCTCGACCCCGCTCGCGACGCTCCGGAGCAAGCGCAGCGCGAAGCGAGAGTCGTCGTTGGATGCCGCCGCCACGTCACGCTCCGAGGCCTCGATCGCCCGCGCGATTCGTTCGTCGCTGCGCGGGGTCTCCGCGAGCACGTCGACCACACGCGTGTGCACCGCGACCGTCGCCTCGAGCGCAGGTTCGCGCGCGACCCGCGCAGCACGTCGCTCGGCCTCCTCGATCGCGGCACGCGCCTCCTCGGCTCGCCCCGCGAGCGCGAGCGTGCTCGCCGAGCACGCCGCGACCAGCGCTTCGTAGCGCGGCGCGCCGACCTCCGCGGCGTGAATCCGCGCGCGCGCGAGGATCCCGAGCGCGTCGTCGAGACGCCGCGACTCGACGAACGTCGTCGCGAGGTAGAAGAGCGCGCTCGCCTCGCGGAGCCGATCGCCGAGATCCGCAAAGAGCTGCGCCGCCTCCGCGTGATGCCGCCGCGCGTCCGCGAGCTCTCCGCGCTCGTGCAGCAGACAGCCACGCGCCATCGCGAGCGTGCCCTCCATGCGGCGATCCCCCGCGCGTCGCGCGACCGCGAGCCCTTCGTCCACGACCTCGTCCGCCTCCGTGCGACGCGCGAAAATCTCCACCACCGCGAGCTCGTAGAGCGACGCCGCGAGCCCCACGTCGTCCGCCCGCGCGCGATGACGCTCGACCGCGCGGAGCAACACCTCGCGCGCCTCGTCCAACCGACCCTCGCGGCGCCACGCGTGCCCGAGGTGCAGCAGCGCCTCCGACTCGATCCGGCGCGCCTCGCGATCGCTCGAGCCCTCGAGCCCACGCAGCGCGGAAGCCAACCGCTCGCGCGCCGACGTCGTGTCGCCCGCGATGTCGTCGAGCGCGGCCAGCCGCACCTGCGCGGCCGCGCGAAGGGTCTCGTCGCCCCCGGCCAGCGCGAGCGCAGCCTCGAAGTCGACCCGAGCGGCCGCGCTGCGACCGAGCTCCTTGCGCGCTTGCCCGCGACCGAGGCGGACCCGCGCGTGCGCGACCGGCGGCGCGTCGACCGCTTCCAGCGCGCGCTCCGTCGCGTCCGCGAGCGACTCGCGAAGCGCCGAACGGCCCCACGCCGAGAGCGCTCCTTCGATCCGCAGGAACGTGGCCAGCGCGTCTTCGGCGTGCTCGGCCGACGAAGCCGTGAGCGCGTTCTCGACCGACACCCGATGGGCGAGCACCACGTTGTCGAGCTCCACCTCGAGCGGCGGCGCGGCGGCACGCGCGAAGTGGCGAGCGATCCCGAGCGACACCGCCGCGCGCCCCGGCTCCTCGAGCTCCGACGCGACCTCACGGATCGTCGCGAAGTACGCGTAGCGAGCGCGTTCTTCGTCGTCGACGCGCACGCGGATCAGCGACGTACGCACCAACGCGTCGAGCGCGTCGAGCACCGCGCCTCTCGCGACGACCTCGCCGAGCGCGACCTCCGCGTCGTCGAGCGAGAACCCGTCGTGCAGCGTCGCCGCGAGCGCGAACACGCGACGCTCGACGGGCTGGAGCAGCTCGAGCGAATCCAACACCGCGCGACGGATCGACGCGTGTCGACCTTCACCGGCCGAGCCGAGGATCGCGAGCGGATGGTGGAGCCGCCGCACGAGCTCCGCGACCGACAGGACCCGCAACCGAGACGCCGCGAGCTCGATCGCGAGCGGCATACGATCGATCGCCTCCACGATCGCGCGCGCGACCGCGTCGTCGATCCGAACGCTCGGACGCACGCTCCGGGCGCGCGCGACGAAGAGCGCGACCGCGTCCTCCACGTCGAGCGGCTCGAGCGAGACCACCTGCTCCGCCTCCCCGCCGAGGACGCGACGCGACGTGACGAGCAGCCGCGCGTTCTCGTGGCTCGCCCACCGCGCCACGAAGGGCGCGAGCTCGGGCGCGATCCCCTCCACGTCGTCGAGCACGAGCAGTCGACGTCCTCCGCGCGCGAGCCGAGACGCGATCGCGCGGGCGATCTCCGAGAGATCGGCGTCCACCCGCGCGATCCCGAGCGCACGTGCGATGCGAACGAGCGCGGGCGCGAGCTCGCGAAGCGAGGCGAGCTCCACGAAGCACACGTCGAGCCCCTGCCCGCGTGCGCCGTCGGCGAAGCGTGTGGCCAAACGGGTCTTCCCCATCCCACCTGGACCGAGGAGCGTGACCCACGCCGCAGACGCAAAACGCTCGCGCAGCCCCTCCAGCTCCACGACGCGCCCCACGAACGACCCCGACGCGCTCACGCGACCAGAGGTACCACACGTTCGTCCATGCGGTTCGTACGGGCGACGCGGCTCCGATGGGTTCGGTCGCCCCGCGTCAGTACAGGAAGAATGCGCGGCGCTCTTCCGCGAAACGCGCCGCGCCCTCCGCGTCCTGCGCGAGGTAGTCCTCGAGCGACGCGCGCGCGTTCACGAGCTGCCGATACTCCGGGCCACCCGTGAGCAGATCGATCGCGGGGCGGCTCGTCTCGTACTCGTACTCCTCGCGCCGCCACGGGAAGACCTCGCTCGGGCAGCTCGCGAGCGCGGCCGCGATCCAACGAAGGTACGCCGAATAGCTCGAAAAACGTGAGGGATCCGTGACGTGGACCTGCACCCCGCGGCACACCGACTTGCCGTGCTTCTGGAACGTCGGCTCGAACGCGAGCGGCCGGAGCGTCGCGCCTTCGACCTCCACCGCGAGGAGCGCCTCCGGCTCCACCCACGGCGCCCCGAAGATCTCGAACGGCCGCGTCGTGCCGCGCCCTTCGGAGAGCGTCGTCCCTTCGATCACGCAGCCGCCCGGATACACCGTCGCGGTCTCCAGCGTCGGCATGTTCGGCGAGGGCAGCACCCACGGCAGGCCCGTCTGGTCGAAGCGCATCGCGCGCGACCACCCCTTCATCGTCACCACGCGCAACGCCGCGAGATCCACTCGATCGCGCGCGCACGCGAGCCGCACGATCTCGCCGATCGTCAGCCCGTGCCGCACTGCGACGTCGTGGAGTCCCACGAACGATCGGTAGCCCACGCGCTGCGGCATGCCCTCCACGCGCTCGCCGCCGATCGGGTTCGGGCGATCGAGGATCACCGTCTCGATCCCGAGCGCCGCCGCCGCGCGCGCCATCAGCGCGGCCGTCCACACGAACGTGTAGTAGCGGCTCCCGACGTCTTGCAGATCGACGACCACCGCGTCGAGCCCGCGCAGATCCTCCGCTCGCGGCGAGAGATCCGAGGCGCTCGTGCCGTAGAGCGACACGACGCGCATCGCGGGCTCCGCGACGTGATCGGCCTCGCCCTCGACCGGCGCCATGTCCTGCGCCGTGCCCGCGAACCCGTGCTCGGGACCGAAGAGCACGCGGAGATCCGCGACCTCGCGCAGGATCTCGATCGCGTGGCGCAGCCTTCGGTCGACGCTCGCTGGATGCGCGACCAGCCCGATGCGACGCCCGCGGATCGGCGCCAGCGCCTCCGGATCTCCGAGCGCGATCCGATCGAGCCCCGTCGCGACGCCGCTCACGCCGCGCCCTCGCGCGTGCCCGCAGCGGAGCCAGCCTCGTCGCCGCCCGCGAGCAGGTAGAGCACCGCCATGCGCACCGCGACGCCCGCCTCGACCTGCTCGAGCACCACGCTCTGCGGACCGTCCGCCACGTCGTGCGCGATCTCGACCCCGCGGTTCATCGGGCCCGGATGCATGACGATCGCGTCCTTCTTCGCGAGCGCGAGCTGCGCGTTCCCGATGCCGAAGGTGCGGCTGTACTCGCGCAGCGACGGGAGCAACGCGTCCTGCAGTCGCTCGCGCTGGATGCGCAGACACATCACGACGTCCGCGCCTTCGAGCGCGGGCACGAGCTCGTGGAAGACCTCGACGTCGAAGGCCTCCGCGAAGCGCGGCGGCACCAGCGTGCGCGGCCCCACGACCCGCACGCGGCAGCCGAACTTCCGCAGCAGCACCGAGTTGCAGCGCGCGACGCGCGAGTGCGCGACGTCGCCCACGATCGTCACCGTGAGCCCTTCGAGCGTGCCCTTCGCGCGCCGGATCGTGAACGCATCGAGCAGACCCTGCGTGGGGTGCGCGTGCATTCCGTCGCCCGCGTTCACCACCCCGCAGCGCAGCTTCGACGCCACGTAGTGCGGCGCACCGCTCGCGGAGTGACGAATCACCACCACGTCGGGGTGCATCGCCTCCAGCGTCTTGCAGGTGTCGTAGAGGGTCTCGCCCTTGGAAACGCTCGACGTCGACACCGTCATGTTCACCGCGTCGGCGGAGAGCCGCTTGGCCGCGATCTCGAAGCTCGTGCGCGTGCGCGTCGAGGCTTCGTAGAAGAGGTTGACGATCGTCTTGCCGCGCAGGGTCGGCACCTTCCGCACGGGTCGCCGCGAGACCTCGAAGAACGCCTCCGACGTGTCGAGGATCTGCGTGACCTCGTCGCGCGAGAGCGCGCGCAGATCGAGCAAATGCGCCAAGCCCGACATCACGTACGCTCCTTCTTCGGCTCCACGTACGCGCGATCGAGCGCGCGATCGGAGCCTGCGACACCGAGCTCCACTCGAACCTTCGCGCCGAGAGGAACCTCGACCCGCCGTCCGACGAAGTCCGCCGCGACCGGCAGCTCTCGCCCCCCGCGATCGATGAGCGCGGCGAGCCAGACGCGTCGCGGTCGACCGTAGTCGAGCAAGCAGTCGATCGCGGCCCGCACGGTGCGTCCCGTCTGCAAGACGTCGTCGACCAACACCACGTCGCGCCCGGTCGGATCGAAGGGCACCTGGCTCGGACCGATCTTCGGGTCGGGCAGCGCCATCGCGGCGTCGTCGCGGTAGAAGGCGATGTCGACGAGCCCGGTGGGGATCGTCGCGCCCTCCTGCTGCGCGATCGTCTCCGCGAGTCGAACGGAGAGCACCTCGCCCCCGCGGCGGATGCCGACGATGGCGAGCGAGCCCACACCACGTGACGCTTCGACGATCTCGCTGGCCATGCGCCTCACGGCGCGTGCGATGGCGTCGGCGTCGAGGAGGACCTCGGTCACGGGCGCGGGTGTACGCGCGCGCCGAAAGAGCGTCAACGCCGGTCCGTGAGAAGCACCGACGCGCGCCACGCAAAAGCTCACCACGAAGCACGGAAGAAGCGTGGCGCACGACCATGGTCGTGCTCGCCCGACGAGATCACCGCGAGACGAAGAGATCACCTCGAGACACAAGGTCGATGCGACGAGCCAGGCGTCAGGTCGGCTCGGAGCTCAGGTCGGCTCGGAGCTCAGGTCGGCTCGGAGCTCAGGTCGGCTCGGGGCTCAGGTCGGCTCGGGCAGCTCGCCCAGATCCGGGATCGCGCTCGGCATCTCGGGCTCGCTCGGCGCGTCGCCCTCGCCTTCACCCGGCGCACCATGGGGCATCGCCTCCCCCGCCTGCAGCCGCTCGTTCATCTCGTACTTCGAGGGGCAGCGCGGCACGACCTCGTCCGCGAGGAAGGTGTCGTCCGCCTGCAGACGCCCACGCACCGTCACCGAGATGCCGAAGCCGTCGCGGAAGGTATCGGGCACCACGCACTGCGGGAACTGCACCGGCATCGAGTGCTCGCCCGACTCGATCACGAAGCGCCACTCGCACGGCTCCTCGCGGAACTGAATCGAGCCCTGCCGGAGCGTGCCTTCGACGCGGAACATGCGATCCCGATGCGCGTCCGGATCGCTCGTCACCTGCGCGAGCGTCTTGGAGTAGACGAAGGCGTCGCCGGCGTCGCTGTTGAGCAGCAGGAACACGACGCCACCGCCGAGGATCCCGAGCACGAGCCCAATCTTCGCCCACGCGGGCACCCCGGACGAAGCCTCTCGCTCGCTCGCGCTGGTCACGGCGCGATCCTAGCGCCGCCGGTGCCGACGTCCAAGGGTCGCGAGGATCCGCCGAGCCTTCTCTCGCCCGTTTCGAACGAACGGAGGGTCTCCCGAGCGTCGCCATCGGGGGATGAGCTCCCAAACGCCGAACGCCAAATCCGCGAGAAGAACGACGGATGCGAAAAAGGCGCCCCCAAACTGGGAGCGCCTCCTTCTGGCACTCGAAGAGCGCCGTCGGGCTCAGCCGAGGGGCCCGATGAAGCCGGCCGCGATCAGGAGCGCGTAGATCACGAGCGACTCGATGAGCGCGAGGCTGAGGATGAGCGGCGTCTGGATCTTGTCCGCCGCGTTCGGGTTGCGCGCGATGCCCTCGAGCGCCGCGGTCGCCGCGCGGCCCTGGCCGAGCGAGCCACCGAACGCCGCGATGCCGATCGCGAACGCAGCCGCGCACGCCTTGTACATGGCGACGTCGTTGGCGTTCGTCTCCGCGTCCTGCGCGAAGGCCATCGAGGTGACGAGGAAGGTGGAAAGGAATCCGATCGAGCGAAGAACCAGCTTGTTCATGGGAAGAGCCTCCAGGGATCTCTCGGGTGAGCGACGGCCTGGCGTTGAGGAGTCCGTCGAAACCAGAAATCGTGTTGCCAAGAATCTTGTTTGAGTTGCCGTTGCCGGCCGAAACGAATCGCAGGCTCAGTGAGCGTGCGCGTGACCACCGCCGTGACCATGGCCATGGCCGTGGTCGTGATGCTCGTGCTCCGCGATGGCCGAACCGATGTAGACCATCGACAGGAGACAGAAGACCAAGGTCTGCACCGTCACGACGATGCAGCCGAGCAGGTAGACCGCGATCGGGAACGGCACGAAGAAGGCCGCCGCCGAGAGGCCGAGGAAGGCGCCCACGACCGCGTGGTCGGCGAACATGTTCGCGGTGAGACGAACCGCGAGCGTGACCGGGCGGACGAAGTGGCTGATGACCTCGATGATGAAGATGAGGGGCGCGAGCGCGATCACGGGCCCCATGAAGTGCTTGAAGTACGCGACGAAGCCCTGCTTGCGGATGCCGTAGAAGTGGGTCGCGAGGAAGATCACGATCGCCATCGCGGCGGTCGTGTTGAGGTTGTCGGTCGGCGGGAGAAAGCCCGGGATCAAACCGAGGACGTTCGAGAAGAAGATCACGAACGCGCAGGTGCCAATCAAAGGCAGGAACGCCTTCGCCGCATCCTTGCCCATCACCTGGGTCATGATCCCGAGGACGCCGCCGGTGAAGAGCTCCGCGAAGGTCGGCGCGTTCAGGCGATCGTCGGGGATGATGCCCTTCTTCGTATCCCCGAACCGGCTCTTGGTGCGGATGCCGACGTACGCGAGCAGGATCAGGACGAAGAGCAGGCCCCAGACCTGGAGCACGTCGAAGCGGCCTCCGAAGAACCACTTCTCCTCCGGAGCGTGGCCGAGGCTCTGCGCGATGCCGCCGCCGAGCGCTTGGATGGCGCTCCGCATGCCCTCCTGCATCCCCTCGGGGAGCAGGCTGAACCAAGACCAGTGCTCGGGAAGCGCTTCGGCGTGTGCCGTGGGGTCGGCCATGGAAGTCAGGTCTCCTCCGCCGGGTCGGCGGGCGTGGCAGCCGAGTCGGCCGCGTTCGGGGTCAGCATCGGGCCCAGCACGATCCCGAGGACCAGCGCGCTGATGCCGACCGTGAAACCGAGGAAATGAAGGTGGAAACGCGTGATGGCGAGCCAGCAGACGAGGGCGAGGGCCATCGTCTTGAAGCCCATCAGGGCGAGGAGCGGGTTCTTGCCCTTGCCGATGGAAGCACGCCCGAGGAACCGGGTCGCCGCCCAATTCGCCGTCGCGACCGTCGCGCCGACCGCCGCCGCGATCGCCCCCTCGCCACCCCAGATCGCGAACGCGAGGCCCACGAGGAGCACACCGCCAGCGGCGGTCGCGAGCAAGATCCGGTCGGTGAGCGCGGCGTTCATGGCGGAACGTTCAGCGAGGAACGTCGGAGTCGGAGTCGTCGTTCGGAAGGTCCTTGCCGGTCGCGTCCGAGCTCGACTCTGAAGAAGAGGTGGGGTCGGAGGGCCCGCGAGAGGAGACGCGCGTCAGCTTCCACAAGGAATAGAAGCCGGCGAAGATCCCGAAGAAGAGCCCGACGCGCTGGAGCACCGGTGCGGTGCCGAAGCGGCGGTCGAGCCACTCGCCCCCCTTCACTCCGATGAGGAAGAAGGCGGCGAGCTCGAGTCCCAGACCCCCCACCCGACCGAAGGCTTTCGCGGACTTCGGGTCGAGGAAGGGCATACGCGTTCCCGCAAGGTTTCAAAGGCTCATCGCGCGTTCCGGCGCGAATCGCGCGGGCGTTTAGCCGCCGCCCCACCCCCTGTCAAGGCATCCGGGACCCCGCCCGACCTCACGCGCCGACGCCTCCGCGACTCCAACCCGACTCCTACCCCCGCACACCACGCCGCGCGAACGTTCGCGAACGCTCGACGCGGCCGCGCCGTCCGCCGCCGACGGTGCTGCTGCGTCGGCGTCCGGCGGCTGACCGGCTCACCGGGCGTCGGAGAGCTGAACCCCGCCCGCCGGCAGATACCCGGAGATCGCGTAGTCCCGCACCATACGATCCGCCACGAAACGCCAGGCCAACGTCGCCATCGCGCGCTTGACCCGATGCAGCCAGGCGGTCGGTGTCCCGGACGCATCCCGCAGGTAATAAAGAGGCGCGACCTCTTCCCGGAGCACCCGCACGAGATCTTCCTGATCCCGCTGGTCCTGGATCGCGACGTCACGGTGCACCTCGCCCGCCCCGATCGCGAACCCGTTCGCACCGTCGAAGCCTTCCTCCCACCAGCCGTCCAGGATCGAGCAGTTGAGCGCCCCGTTGAGGACCGCCTTTTGCCCGCTCGTCCCCGAAGCCTCCAGCGGTCGGCGCGGGTTGTTCAACCACACGTCCACCCCTCGGGTCAGCGCGCGACCGAGGCTCAGATCGTACCCCTCGAGCAACACGACCTTGCCGAGGAAACGCGGATCGCGGCTCGCGCGGAAGACCGTCTGCAGCAGCCGCTTGCCGCCCTCGTCCTTCGGATGCGCCTTGCCCGCGAACACGAAGCGCATCGGGTGCTTCGGGTCGTTCACGAGCGCGTCGAGCACGTCGAGATCCTCGAGCACCAGGCTCGCGCGCTTGTAGGTCGCGAAGCGGCGCGCGAAGCCGATCAACAGCGCGTCCTCGTCGAGCGCCTCTTCCAGCGCGCGCTGCACGGCCACGTCCTCGCCCCGTCGACGCGCCTGCGAGATCGCGAGCGTGCGCACGTGGTGGACGAGATCGCGCTTGAGCCCCCGTCGCACCTCCCAGAGCGCGGCGTCGCTCACGTCGAGCATCGGCGCCCAGGTGTCCGGCTCCGACTGCGCCGACCGCCAACCGGGCTCCAGCGTCGCGTCGAGCAGATGCTCCATGCGCGGGGCGCAGAAGGTCGGCAGATGCACGCCGTTGGTCACGTGGCCGATCGGCACCTGATGCACCGGCCGCTCGGGCCAGAGGCGCTTCCACATCTCGCGGCTCACACGCCCGTGCAGGTACGACACGCCGTTGACGCGGTGCGCGAGCTTGAGCGCGAGGACGGTCATGCAGAACGTCTCGTCGTCGCTGTCGGGGTGGACGCGGCCGAACGCCATCAGACCACGCGCGTCGAGCCCGAGCCGAGTCGCGATCGGGAGCAGGTGCTCCACGAGCAGATCTTCGTGGAAGCGATCGTGTCCCGCCGGGACCGGCGTGTGCGTCGTGAAGAGCGTCCGGCTCGCGACCTCCTGCACCGCGTCGTCCAGCCGGAGCCCCTCGCGCTCCACGTGCGTGGCCACCGCTTCGAGCGCCGCGAACGCGCTGTGGCCCTCGTTGAGGTGCAGCAC
>ERZ761607.4708-NODE-4708-length-11807-cov-4.989704_pt1 | contig 11807 bp, 8 predicted proteins | sample MGYA00511164_ERZ761607 | MGnify/ENA primary metagenome ERZ761607 (study PRJEB28899, sample SAMN02445080) | bioreactor sludge metagenome | biome: EBPR sludge | place: Australia: Brisbane, Thorneside Wastewater Treatment Plant | collected 2011-06-22 ...
TGCCGTGTATCTTGAGCGGTTCCGAGATGATCGACCGTATGCTCAGCCGCGGATTGAGGCTGGCATATGGGTCCTGAAATATGATCTGCATCTCCCGCCGGAGAGCCTGCATCTCGCGGTGCGGAAGGCCGATGATGTTCTGCCCCTCAAACAAAACCTCACCCGCCGTCGGCTCATGAAGCCGCAAAAGGCACCGGCCGACGGTCGATTTGCCGCATCCTGACTCGCCGACCAGCCCAAGCGTTTCCCCTGCGAAAATGTCAAACGATACGCCATCGACCGCCCGGACGACATCGTCGCTGTTCTCGACTGGAAAGTGCTTGACCAGCCCATTTACGGAAAGTAGAGTTTCGGAATTCATTAATTGAGGATGGTCGCTTGTAAACATTCAACGAGGCGGAGCTTTGGCAGCTCGACGCCGTTGTAAATGTCCTTAACCTTGAGAGTGCACTTAATACCGCTCAGGCGTATCTCGTCGTCGAGCTCACGATACTCGATCAATTTCCAGCTATTGTCGTTCTGCCGAACGTAATGCTCGACCGATATTTTGTCCTGCGAGACGAAAAAGTAATCGGTCAGCGACGCAAGCTGCCGATAGTCCTGCGCCTTCTCGCCCCTATCCCGAGCCTCGGTAGAACGCGAAAGAACCTCGAAAACGACCCTTGGATTCAGTAACGTTTCTGCATCTTTGTATTTCTCGATCTCGGGCTCACCGCAAAAAACTGAAAAATCGCCATAAACGTAATGGGTAGGACGGACCCTGATGCTGAGGTCGCCATAGTGCACTTCGCAGTCGGTTCCCTTAAGCTGCCCGAATAGTTCTCCGCCGATGTTGCTGGCTATCTTGCTGTGCCGTCTCGAGGCACCCGCCATCAGAAGCACGTCACCATCAATGAACTCATGCTTCCGCCGCGACTTGGATTCGAGATCCAGATATTCCTCAACATTTACATTTTGCTTGGTTACCGCACTTTTCATCGCGATGATTGACCAAAGTATATCAGACTTGCGAATGACCGAATAGGTTTCGGTTTAACCGATCGCTGCGTGGAGTCGCGTCGTTTCAGCTTCGCTGCGATGGAGCAAACACCGAACCTTTGAATCATCCCCGACCGAGTAAAGCGGTATCTCGCCTCGGCTGCATTCCGGCATTCGAAACTCGCACCGCGGTTCGAAGTGGCAGCCTGGTGGGAGTTCGGTCGGTGTCGGGACGACGCCCTCAATGGTTTGCAGGCGGGCGACCTTTTCTATCGAATGTGCCGCAAGCTTCGGCACCGAGCGCAGAAGGCCTCTCGTATAGGGATGCTTCGGCTCTTCAAAAAGCTCGTCAACTCCGCTTTCCTCAACGATCTTGCCCGTGTACATAACGCAAACCCGGTCCGCGACATCGGCAACAACGCCAAGGTCGTGCGTGATAAGAAGCACGGCCAGTTTTCGCGTCTTTCTAAGGTCATTCAAAAGTTCAAGTATCTGCGCCTGAATGGTGACGTCTAAGGCGGTCGTCGGCTCGTCGGCTATCAGAAGCTCGGGGTCGCACGCAAGCGCCATCGCGATCATCACCCGCTGCCGCATTCCGCCCGAAAGCTGATGCGGGTAGTCGTCCGCACGCCGCTCGGGCGAAGGGATCGCGACCTCCTTCATTGCTTCGATCGCCGCCTGTTTCGCAGCTTTTTTATCCAGCTTACGATGCAGGCGAAGCGCTTCGGCGATCTGCTCGCCGACCGTATAGACCGGGTTGAGCGACGTCATCGGGTCCTGAAAGATCATCGCGATATCGTTTCCGCGTATCTCCCGCAGCCTTGCCTCGCTCGCCTTCGTAAACTCCTCGCCCTTGAACCTGATCGAGCCTCCGGCGATCTTCCCCGGCGGATAGATCAGCCGCATTATCGAAAGTGCCGTGATCGACTTGCCGCATCCCGATTCCCCTACGAGGGCAAGCAGTTCGCCCTCGCCGACAGAAAAGCTGACGTCGTTCACCGCCCTCACCAAACCCGCCCGGGTCGGAAAGTGCGTTTGCAAGTGATCTACTTCAAGCAATCGCGGCATCTAATACATTTGAAACTTATACTCGACCTCGTCAATAACGGCAATACTTTTCTCGCCTTCGCGAGCGGGAAGAAAAACCATACGTCGAGCGGCCGCTATCGCCGCTTCAGTCAAGCCAAACGGAAGCCCTTGAATAACATCGATCTCTCCAATGGTTCCGTTCGGCAAAAAGTGAACATTTAGTCGAACCGTACCCTGTACACCCTCTTTTCGGGCAGCTTCAGTATAGACCGCTCGGGGCTTGGCGATGATCAAAAGAGGATCTTTGGCATTCGTTGAAACAACATTCTTCGGGGAATCTGCATTTGAGTTGAGCCTTACAGCATTGTCCTCGTTCGCGACCGTCAACGACTCCTTCGAACCACTAATTTGAGTGGCCCATTCTTTAACAGTTAACCCGCCAACTTTTTTGCCAATTCGCAAGGAACGAACAAACTCATCATCAACTTGCGAGATGTCCGATCGTTTATGAACAACCAGTTCGATCCATCTTTTGTTTTTAAGATCATTTACGACCCACACGGCCTTCGTCGGATAGACAAATCTATCGACTGACCTCTCCAACATAAGATCTGCGAAAATTGCGTGCTTCTCTGATTCAGACTTCAACGAGACTATTCGTTCCTCGAAGAGTCTATTGTCGAATTGTTTGGATGACCTGCATAAATGAGATATACGAGGCCAACGTTGTATCACCCTGATCTCGTAAACGCGATCATTTGCGTACGCAAGGTAATGAACGGTTTCCTTTTCAACGCATGCTTCGAAGGAATTGAACCTGATCGGCAAATGCGGAAAACTTACCGAAATTTCCTTTTCCTCAAGAAGATAGTTTTGCCAGTCAGGATTGGCAAGCGCCCTATCAAAACTTATACAAATCAAAAACAACACTACGCAAGACGCAGTTTGTATTCTCTTCAGCATAAGACCACCATCCAATTCTAAACACCCAAAGGACATCTATCTGTTAGTTCTTATTCCGGTTCGGGTCGGCCGGGCGAGCCGGGAGCTTGACCGGCAAGGTGAGTTTCTTCATCACCTCCTGCACCCCGCGTTCGAGCTGGGGATCGCGTCCGGCGATGACCGACCGCGGATCATTATCTACCTCGATATCCGGATCAACACCGTAGCCTTCGATGATGTACTCGCCCTTCGTGTTCGCCAAAGCAAACTCGGGCACGTTCACGACGCCGCCGTCGATCAGATTTCCGCGGTTCGTGATGCCGACAACGCCGCCCCAGCTCCGCTTACCGATGAGCGGTCCGAGCCCGGCCTCGCGAAACATATAAGGGAAGATATCTCCATCCGAGGCGGAGTTTTCGTTGAGCAGTGCGACCATCGGCCCGCGAAATACTGCGTCCGGCCAGGTCGAGCCGTCGTCGTCACCGCGGCGGAAATTGACACCGAGCATCCGCCGCCGCAGCCGTTCGATCAGCATACGCGACACGTTGCCGCCGCCATTTGCCCGCACGTCAACAACCAACCCTTCCTTATCGATCTGCGGGTAATACCACTTGATGAACTCACGAATGCCCGCCGCTCCCATGTCGGGAATGTGGATATATCCAACTCGGCCGCCGGTCATTTCGCTAACGCGTTTCCGGTTTGCTTCGATCCAGTTCAGATAAATGAGGTCCGATTCGTTCGTGATCGGCCGGAAGGTCACCTGCCGCGCACCTTGCATTGAGGGCGTGGAATTTACCGTCAGCGTCACCGCCCCGTTCGCCTTGCCGCGGAAGTAGGCATAAACGTCGCGGTCGGTCTTCACCTCAACACCATTGACGGCAAGAACGTAATCGCCAACGCGAGCGTCAACTCCGACCTCGGTCAAAGGCGAGCGGTAGATGTCCTCTTCGTTATGTCCGCCGAAGATCTTCGCGATCTTGTATCGGCCCGATGCCTTGTCCGCTTCGAACCTTGCCCCGGCAAGAGCGACCGCGATCCGCGGCGGAAGGCTCATATCGCCGCCGTCGATGTAGGCGTGTTGGACGGTCAATTCCGAGCTCATCTCGGCGATTATGTAGTTCAGATCCGCTCGATGGGCGACGTGCGGCAGCCATTTTCGGTAATCCTCGCGAATGCGTTCCCAGTCAAAGCCGTGCATGTTCTCGACGTAGAACCAATCGCGGTACCTCCGCCACGCCTCATTAAAGATCTGGTTCCACTCCGCGACCGGATCGACCTCCGTTATCAACCCGGCGGTCGAAACGCTCTTTCGGCTCCGCTCGCCCTGCGGATTGGCATCGAGGAGGTTATAGCTCCCGCCGGTCGAGGTACTCATCAGCTTTGTGCCGTCCGCGGAAAGAGCGTATCCAAAACCGGGCGAAAGCAAGGTCGTCTCGCGTCGATCCTTCATCGAAAAAATGCGGAGCGAAGGCTGCGACTCGGCCTGCCTGCCGTAATAGAACGGCGGCGTGACTACGTAGATAAGATGCCCGCGGTTTGCCGAGAGCCCGTTGTAGTTATCGGCCGGTAGCGGCACCTTGACCGAACGGCCTTCAATGCCGTCAAAGTCGATCGTTTCGGGCTTCGCGGCGGGCGAAGCGGCCGGCGAGGGCGATGCCTGCGGAGCGGGACGCTCGGCGGCGATCGTCACCTCGTCATCCTGAAAGGGGAACGGATGCTTAACGTCTTTCCGCAAGGCGAGCGAATAGATGTGTGCCATCCGATTCGTCGCAAAATTGAATTCGGACTGCGAGATCTGCGGGGCGAACTCACGCTGCGAGATAAAATAGAGATAATCACCGCTCGGATCCCAAGCGGCATTTCCTGCCCCGAACATTTCCGGAGTTACGCGGTACGACTTGTTCTCCGCCACGCTCCAGATGAATACAGATGAAAGGCCGTTTTCGGTCTGCCGGGTGTAGGCCACGTAATTCCCCTTCGGTGACCACGAGTAGTTGAAGATCAGGCCGTTCGCCGCGTTCGCGATCTGTTGGGTTTGCTTCGTCGCAACATCAACTACGAAAAGCCGTGCGTCCTTATCGCTGAAGACGAGCTTCTTGCTGTCCTCTGACCAGTAAGGAGCATATTTCTGGGCCTTTGAACCCGTCGTGATCTGCGTGGCCGGGCCGGAACCGTCGTGCGGAACGACCCAGACCTCTTCTTCACCTGTCTGATCGGAAATGTACGCGATCGTTCTTCCGTGGGGCGACCACGCCGGAAGCTTGTCATGTGCTCCGGAACTATTGGTCAGGTTTCGGACGGCACCGCGTTCGATCGGTGCGGTAAAGATATCTCCGCGGGCAGCAAACACGGCCCGCTCGCCCTTTGGCGAAAGTCCGTACGAGCTCACGAGATTCGCGACCGAGACCTGCCGCTTGCGGCGATTCACGCCGTCATTCGGCACGCTGATCGAAAGCTTGTTTGCCCGCTTCGCCGCAACATCGAATACCTCGAGCTCTCCGTCGCGTTCCCATACGATCTTTCCTTGATTATCCGAGCTCGGCCAGCGGATATCCCAGTCGCGGTTGCGGGTGACCTGCGTTGTCCGGCTGTTACTGTTGTCGTATGCGTAAAGGTTGAATTTGCCGTCCTTGTCCGAGATGTAATAGATCGAATTCCCGATCCACATCGCATCGCGGTTCGCTCGCGGATTATCGGAGATGAGTTTCGCGTCCGCAGTCGCGATGTCATAAATGTAAAGCCGGTTTGCCTGGCCGCCGCCATATCTCTTTTCCGGGCGGAAATCGCGCGATTGAGGCGAATAGACCATCTTCCCGCCATCCGGGGAAAAATCTCCGGAGCCGGCCTCGGGCATCGGCAGCGGCTCGACCGGCCCGCCATCGGGGGAGACCGTGTAAAGCCGGGCTATCGGCAGCGACCAGGAGTCACGCAGGCTGCGGAAAAAGATCTTGCCGTCCTTCGTCCAGCCGTAAACTTGATTGTCATATCCCCATCGCGGAGCAAGCGGCCCGCGCGAAGGGTAAAAAGTGAGCTGCCGCGGCTCACCGCCGCCCGCAGGCATTACGTAAACCTGCTCGTCGCCGTCATATTGGCCCGTAAATGCGATCCAGCGTCCATCGGGCGAATATTTTGGAAATGTCTCCACACCAGGATGGGCCGTTAACCTGACCGCCGTTCCGCCCGACGCCGCAGCCGACCAAAGGTCGCCGCCATAGCTGAACACAACACGGTCGCCGTGAATGTCGGGAAACCTGAGCAGCTTGGTTTGCGTAAATGCGGTGGCAGAAAGGAGAAGACAGAATGTTAACGTGATCGCGTATCGCAGCAACATTTGGTGAGCAAGCCTCCGAAATTAGTTGATAGCAACGGGAAACTTAGGAAAGTTTAGCGAAACGCCGCCGTTTCCCAAAACGTAAGGACACCGCCGAAAGTCTTGATGCAACTATTTTTATCGAAATTTACTCCAATAACTGCTACTATTCCGCATTGAGGTTATTTTCACTCTATGAAGCTTTCCGTTTCCGCCGGGCGGATGTCAGTCCGGAACTTGCCCGTAGCTTTATTTCTGGTAGTTTTCTTTGCGGCTGCGTCGCTTAGCTATGCCCAGCCGCGGGCGAACGGTAACGGGAGCGAACTTCCGCCGCCCCCTAAGGTCTCTAAAGGCACTGCCGCAGCCAAACCCGCTGTAACGACCGACACTATCGGGCTCGACGTTGTCGAGGCTTTGACACTGATCCAGCAAAATCACGTCGTCGGCAAGGGTATCGATTACAACGAGATATTCAAAAGCTCGATCGGCGGAATGCTTAAGTCGCTCGATCCCCATTCGAATTACTTCGACGCCAAAGAGTTCGAACAGTTCCGCACTGACCAGAGTTCGCGTTATTTCGGGATCGGGGCGACCATTGGCGACCTGACCGACGAAAATGGCAAGATGGTCGGCACCTATATCCGCGCCACCTTTGAAAATGCTCCTGCCAATCGAGTCGGGCTTCGGTACGGCGACAAGATCCTCGACGTGAACGGTGTTTCGATGGTCGGAAAGCCTTTCACTGAAGTTCGCGATCATCTTCGCGGCCCGCGAGGCACCGCCGCGAAGGTCACCGTTCAGCGAAACGATACCGGAAAACGCGAAACCGTTGAGATCATCCGCGACGCGGTGCCGCAGCCTTCGATCGCTGAGGCGTATATGATCCGCCCGGGCGTCGGCTATATCGCGATGACCGGCGGATTTACGCAGACGACATACGGCGAATTCGCCGAGGCAATGAAGCGACTGAAGGCCGCGGGAATGACCCAGCTTGTGCTCGACCTCAAAGGAAACGGCGGCGGGCTTGTCAGCCAAGCTTACCGGGTCGCAAACACATTTCTTGAATCGGGACAAACGATATTTACGCAAAAGGGACGAATCGATGGCGTAACCGAGCCCTATCGTGCTGAAAACCCGATGCCGGAAACAATGCCTATCGTCGTGATGGTCAATCGCGGCTCAGCCTCGGCCTCGGAGATCCTCGCGGGTGCTTTGCAGGATCATGACCGGGCGTTGATAGTCGGAGAAAACACTTTTGGAAAGGGTCTGGTGCAGAATCCTTTCATTCTCGATTATGGCTCGATGCTGCTCTTGACCGTCGCCAAATACGAAACACCATCCGGCCGCCTTATTCAACGCGACTACTCGGACGGCAGCCTCTACAGCTACTACACGAACGGTGGCGTCGGCCGCGAGAACTCGACCGACACAAAGCCGACCGGTGAAGAGTCCAAGACCGATCTCGGACGGTCCGTGTATAGCGGCGGCGGGATCGCACCGGATATCGAGATCAACCCCGACACCATCCCAATCGAACGCGCCCGCTTCCAGCAACGGCTTGCCAATCCGATCTTCGCGTTTGCTTTGGATCTTGCTGCCGGCCGCGTCAAGGGTTTCGAATCGCTAAAGGTTTCCGAGCCGATCCGTTTCTCGTACGACCTGACGGCAAAGGACTTTCCGATCACCGAACCCGTGATGAAGGCATTCACTCGATTCGCAAAGGAGAAATTCGGTTACTCGGATGCTCAACTTTCGAGCGAAAAGGAATTCATTGAACGAATGCTCCGTTCGGAACTCGTTACCGCGGCTTACGGCACAACGACCGCATTTCAGGTATTCAATGAGTACGACAATCAGTTGAAAAAGGCGATCGAAGCATTGCCGAAGGCTCGCGACCTAGCGATGCAAAGTGCGGAGGCCCGGAGGATATCAACGGGTGATTCCGGTGCGGACAATCGCTAAGTTTGTTGCAGATGAAGATAAGAAAGGCCGGGCTACGAACCCGGCCTTTTTTATTTTTTGCCTTTACCGATCCTAGAAAAGTGAAGAGATTAGATAGTAGATCCCGTAGCCGACGGCACCGAGTATCCCGACCAATAACACCGCAAGCAGTGCGACGATCAACTTGAACTTTCGATAGCGCTTTTCATCCGGCGGCGAAAGCTGGTTCTGAGGAAAGTATGGTGGCGGCCTGTTCATACCCCTATCTTGGCAAAGGCCCTTCCGCATTTGCAAGTGCATAAGCGAGAACCGCCATCAAGGCAGCAAGCTTTTTCATCTCGTCCGGATCGATCTTATCGAACGTGTCAGCCTCGGTGTGGTGGTAATCGAAGTACTTTCGTGTGTTGAACCATGGAGCGAATGAAGGCACGCCACGCTGGGTCAGCGGGCCGATGTCGGCAGCGACGCCGTTCTCTCTCCGCGTAAGCCCCGACCCCTGCGAGCGTAGGATATGCAATATCGGCTCGATCGCGGCTCCAACCTCAGGCCTTCCGGCATAGAGAATCCCGACCGGATGTGAAACACCAAGATCACTTTCGATCGCGGCGAAGTGTTTCTCGATCCGCGAAGACTCGCGTGCGGCATATTCACGCCCGCCGACAAGCCCATTCTCTTCGTTCGCGTAAGCGATAACTCGAATCGTCCGCTTTGGTTGAAGCCCGAGCTGTTTCAGGATGTACGGCACCTGCATTGATACGGCTACGCCTCCGGCATCGTCGAGAGCTCCAGTACCGACGTCCCACGAGTCCAAATGTCCTGAAACGATTACGATCTCATCCGGCCGTTCGCTCCCGCGAAGATCGGCAATAACATTGTGCCCGTCGGCATCCGGAAGTGTTTGAGCACCGAGCTTCAAGCGAATTCGGACCGGACCTTGCTTCGTCAGATGGGCGATCAGGTCCGCGTCCTCGTGCGAAAGTGCGGCTCCGGGGATCTTTGTCACGGCCGGGTCGTAACGCATGCCGCCGGTGTGGGCGAGCCGGTTCTGAGAGCCGCCCGCGCTTCGCACAAGCGACGCTACGGCACCATACCGTGCTGCCGCGATCGCACCGGAAGAACGGTACTGGACCGCCTGGCCATACGCCTCAAGCCCGAATCCTGCGTCGGATAAACGCCGATCGAAGCGATAATTGAAAACGACCACCTTGCCGGCGATCCGTTCCCTGCCCAATCTCTCCAGTTCGGCAAAGTTCTCCACGACAACGACCTCCGCCTCAATTCCTTCAGGCGGTGTTGCGATGCTTCCGCCGAGCGTCTTTATGACCAGCTTCTGTATCGTTCCGGCGGCCATCCCCGGCCAACTTATAAGTTCAGCTCGCTCTTCGCCGCGAACCCAATGTGGGACCTTGAGCTTTTGCATTTCGACCGCAAGCCCAAGCTTTCGCATCTCATCGGCAACATACTGTTCGGCTCTCGCGGCCTGCGGTGTGCCTGAGAACCGCGGCCCGATGTTGTTCGTCAGGAAAGCCGTCCATTCGTATGCCCGTTCGCTTTTGAGCGCCGCGGCCTGTACCCGTTGAAGTTCATCGAGGGTCTTTTGAGAAAAGATCGGTGCCGTCGGTTGCTGTGCCGCGAGCGAAGCCGCGACGAGTGTTATGCCGATCACAGATTTGAGTAGGTTTCTTGTGGTAGTTATCATGGTTTAGCGATATCCTAAAGCGAATTTCTTATCGCTACAAATCCAGGACCCCTGCATCTAAGTGACCAGATGAAAATGATGTTTACCCGTTCGGCCCTCGCAGCACTGTTCCTTTTAGTTATTTCCGCGTTCTCAGTAAACGCCCAGCCTGACCCGCGGCTCGACCGGGCGCGACAATACGACGTTGAACATTACACGATAAAGCTCTCCTTTGAACCGAAGCAGAAGCTCGTCCGCGGCGATACGGCAGTTCGCCTGCGGCCGCTCAAGGCCGGGCTTAAAACGCTCGAGTTCGATGCCGTGGCGTTCAGCTTTTCGCGTGTTTCGCTTGATGGCCGCGACCTGACGTTCCGTACGATCAAAGATAAGGTGTTGGTTGATCTGCCTGCACCTTCTGACGCCGAACGCAATTACGAGATCCGCTTCGAATACACAGCTCGGCCGAAAAAGGGCATTTATTTCGTTGAGGAACGCAAGGCCGGTGATCGCCTAGTCCATCCGGCACAGATCTGGACCCAGGGGCAGCCGGACGAAGCTCGCCATTGGCTTCCCTCCTTCGATTTCCCGAGCGACAAGGCAACGACCGAGAAATTCATCACCGTGCCGAAGGGCCAGACCGTTGTTGGCAATGGTGAGACCGTCGCCGTCATTGAAAACCCGGACGGCACCGCGACGCATCACTTTCGGCTCGACATCCCGCACCCGACTTATCTGATCTCTTTCGTCGTGGGCGACTACGTCAAGATCAGCGAATCCTTCCGGGACATTCCACTCGGCTATTATGTTTATCCCGGCCGCGAGAATATCGTCCCGTTTGCCTATGGCAAGACCATTCGAATGCTTGAGGCAATGGAGGAGTTGACCGGTATCAGCTTTCCCTTCAACAAATACGATCAAACGATGGTTGCCAACTTCGAATTTGGCGGGATGGAGAATATCACCGCGACGACGATGGCGGACACGGAGATATTCTATGCATCGATCGACTTCATGCGCGGAAACGTTGAGGACCTCGTCGCCCATGAGATCGCTCACTCCTGGTTCGGCAACAACACTACCTGCAAGACATGGGCCGACCTTTGGTTAAACGAGGGATTTGCTACGTTCTTCGAAGCTGCCATTCGAGAGAAGTTCTATGGACGTGAAGAATACCTTCGCAAGGTCGGTCTGGATGCCGAAAACTACGTGAACCACACCTCTACAACGCCCGTTTCCCACGCGCTATATAACCGCCGTGCGGGGGATACATCAGTTCTCTTCCGCTGGCCTGCGGTTACGTATAACAAAGGCGGAGTCGTTGTTCATCAGCTTCGCGAACAGGTCGGCGACGATAACTTCTGGCGGGCAGTAAAACTGTTTCTCGAAAGGCACCGGTTCAGTTCGGTGGAAACTGCCGACCTTCAAAAGGTTATGGAAGAAGTTTCCGGCCAGAAACTTGGCTGGTTCTTCGATCAATGGGTATTTAGGTCGGGTCACCCGAAGGTCCGTGTAACGAACCGTTTTGCACCGAACAAAAAGGCCGTAACTCTTACATTCATCCAAACTCAGCGAGTTTCGCCGCTAACGACGGCCGCCTACAAGCTTCCTCTTGAGGTGGAACTGAAATTCGCCGACGGGACATCCAGGATCGAAAAGGTGGACATCGCCGCCCGAGCCAAAACCGTGACGTTAAAAGCAGAAAAAGCGATCAACGAAGTAACCTTCGACCCGGCAACAAAGATCCCGCTGGCCGTTTTCTCTGGGCCGGGAATCAAATAAGGGGGCTAGATCGAGTCACTATCGGACTTGGAAAGCGGGCTGAGCTCAAAACGATTACGGTCGCGACGTTCCATCTTGCGGACGAAATCGAGCGGCTCGTTATCCTCAAAATCGATGCCCATCGCGTGGGCATTTTCTTCAACGTCA
>ERZ761607.4709-NODE-4709-length-11804-cov-8.146225_pt1 | contig 11804 bp, 5 predicted proteins | sample MGYA00511164_ERZ761607 | MGnify/ENA primary metagenome ERZ761607 (study PRJEB28899, sample SAMN02445080) | bioreactor sludge metagenome | biome: EBPR sludge | place: Australia: Brisbane, Thorneside Wastewater Treatment Plant | collected 2011-06-22 ...
CAGCCGGATAGAGTAGTGGCTTCCGAAGCCATTGGTCGGGGGTTCGAATCCCTCCAGGCGCGCCATTTCCGTGACCCGTCCATGACGCGTATGCATTCGTCGAGAGTCTGGCCAGATGGCCAAAGCTCGTAGGAATTCGCCATAGGTTTGGCCACTTCACGCCGCGAAATGTTTGCTAAGCGACTGATTTAATTCATGATTCCTGATCGGGTGCATTTCTCCCCAACCGGTCACTTTTCCGCATGGACACCGGAAGTCGGTGGAACCTGGCATCTTCACCCGCAGCATGGACGAATGCTGCTGTGTCGGTTTCAACAATTGATGCCAATGGAAGTTGGAGTTTCGTAAGCCCAGCTCACTAACGGCTTGCCTCCGCGTCCCTGAACACTTCCCAGATCGAAGTCTCCAAGCCCTCGCAGACCTTCTGCAACGTGTCCAACTGCAGGTTCTTCTCCCCTCGCTCGATCGCGCTGTAGTGGCGACGTCCCCCCGGTTTTGAGTAGCACGGCGATTTGGAGTCCAATCCCACCTGACCAGGAGATTGGACGTGAAGAAGCGATTTTCCGAAGAACAGATCATTGGCTTCCTGCGTGAAGCCGACGCCGGCATGGCGATCAAGGACCTATGCCGCCGGCATGGCTTCAGTGAGGCTTCGTACTACCTGTGGCGCAGCAAGTTCGGCGGCATGAACGTGTCGGATGCCAAGCGGCTCAAGGAGCTGGAGGCGGAGAACACCCGGCTGAAGAAGCTGCTTGCCGAGCAGATGTTCGAGAACGACGTCATCAAGGAGGTGCTGCGAAAAAAGCCGTGACCGCACCGGCCAGACGCGACCTGGTGCGGCAGATGATCGATCGAGGGCTGAGCCAGCGGCGCTCATTGGGCGCGCTGCGGATGAGCGCCAGCGCGTTTCGCTACGCGCCTCGCCCTGATCTGCGTGCGGCCATCCAGGCGTTCACGCAGCGGCACAAGCGCTACGGGGTCAGGATGATCCATCTCAAGCTTAGGCAAGCAGGAATGCTGGTGAACTACAAGCGCGTGGAGCGGCTGTACCAGGAAGCCAAGCTGCAGGTGCGGCGGCGAAAACGTAAGAAAGTGCCCATGGCCGAGCGGCAGCCGCTGGCACGACCGCAGTCGCCTAATGTGGTCTGGTCGATGGACTTCGTGTTCGACCGCACGGCCGAAGGCCGGGTGATCAAGTGCCTGACGGTCGTTGATGACGCCACCCACGAGGCTGTCGTGATCGAGGTTGAGCGGTCGATCTCCGGCATCGGCGTCACGCGAGTGCTTGATCGCTTGGCGTCTGGCCGCGGTCTGCCCCAGGTGATCCGCAGCGACAATGGCAAAGAGTTCTGCGGCAAGGCGATGGTCACCTGGGCATACGAGCGCGGCGTGCAACTAAGGCTGATCGAACCGGGCAAGTCTAACCAGAACGCCTACATAGAGAGCTTCAACGGGCGTCTGCGTGACGAATGCCTCAACGAGCACTGGTTCCCGAGCCTGCTGCACGCGCGTACCGAGATCGAACGCTGGTGGCGAGACTACAACGAGGAAAGACCAAAGAAGGCGCTTGGCGGAATGACGCCGTCAGCGTACGCAGAACGGCTTGCGGCTAAAGCCGATACCATAAACCCCGGACTCTAGATCCAACCGCTACTGAAAGTGGGGGGACGTCGGACCGTTCCTTCCCCCAACCGTCAGACCACAAACTTTTCTAACCCTACGGGCATGGCCTAGTTAGGAAAACTATAACTATCTCGAAAATACTCGATGACCAACCTTGAGCGCGTGCTGTAATAACATTGACGCGGCGTCTGCGGGTTCGCTATCGGCGACGAGGCACCAACAGGCTTCACCCGCGCGCTATTAGGATCGCTTACTTGCGGCCTAATAGATTTCAGTACCGACGGAAGGTATTGAGGAAGGCTACCCTCTTTGACTCCCGCTTCCATCTTATCCAAGATATCTCCCTGAAACTTAGGATCTGCGTCTGCGTGCGCGACCAGCAGAAGCAACGCATTAACGCCATTCTCACCAATGTCCCTTATTCCTGGGAAATCATTGCCTGTGAAGTATCGCTTCATGATGCCAAGATTTTCGGCATTTACACTCTTTAGTCGACTTTCCGCACGCTTGGATTCGGTGGAATCATGGAAAGCGTTATGAATAGCCAGGGCGTTCTGGTCTCGCCTTATCATGCTTGAGACCATGGAAAATGTTTCAGGCTCAAGAATTCCTACCTCAGGCCGAAGGTCATCAGCAAAAGTAATCGGGGAATCCGGCCTCCATCCACAAGCTTCCGCAGCTTTTGCTTCAGCAAGCTGAGCCGCCAGAAGGCGAGCCTTCCAAACTGAATCATGATCCTCATCCGCGGGACCGCAAGCACCCGCACCGCTGCATAGAAACAAGGCCATGAGTGCAAACTGAGAAATTCGCATAAGTAGACCTCAATGGCCATCAAGATAGGTAATATTTTTCCCCGCTTGGTTGTTCAAATTGAAAGCCTCGAACTCTTCCTTCCACTTAGCATGATCTTTGGACCCAACAAAATCGCCCAGCGAGGGAAATTCTTCATCGTACCGGTCCACGACACCCCCATAGCAAAGGAGGGAGGCGGCAGCAGATAGAATCTTGATATCGGAGCACCTTTTTTCTAAGAAAAGAAAAGCTCCCGAAGGGTTCAACTCGATGAATCTCCACTCCCCGTTGCTGCCCACCACAAAATCCGCACTGGCTATGTCAACGCCAAGCTCGCGCATTGTTCTCTTGAGTCCAATCTCGATATCGCCTGGAACCTTACATTCACTATACGAGAGTTCGTCTTCTTCCATCGTGCGGAAATCGATCCTTCCAGACACTTCGTGATGCATAGAAAGTGCAAAGACCTTCTCACCTATCACACCAACTCTGATGTCCGCAACGGTAGGCAGGTACTCCTGATATATACAAGGCGCAGCGCTTATCTCATCATCGCTGCACATCTCGATATTATCGGTGTCGACTATGTTGGCGAATGTAGTCCACTTCTTCTCGATTGACTTGTTGAGCCAGCTGTACGGGTTGAACGGTTTGATCACCGCTTTACCGTGCTTCCTCACGAACTCCCTAACGAGATTTGGATCCGTGGCAATCAGCGTCTCGGGAACCTTAAGCCCGCATGACGCCGCTACAGCAAGCTGCTGACTCTTTATCTCTGAAGAGACAACGCTGGGAATCTTGTTGACCCAGCGAATCGTCCCGTCCAGCTCCAACACTCTGAATACATTCTTCTCAAACTCCGCACCCTCATTTCGTACATACCCTGTGTACTCGCTGGCGATCCCTTCCATATTCTTGAGCTTCATCATTCTCCTTGCCCAGATGGACTTCCGGTCTGACGACAGCACGCCGCCACTCAGTTTGAGACGACCGTCCGATATGCTTATGTGGACACCCGGGCTTTCAAGGTGAAGAAGCTTCGTCGTGTCCACAATCTCGCAGGTGCCTCCTGCCGCACGAATAGAGAACCTCACGGCACATGCGTGATAATCAGATTCACTAGAAATAATCAGACAATCGTTCTTCTTCACTCAAGCGATCCTGTGCATTGAATATCTGGATGAATCCGCGGATCCGCAGCGCAGGAACGAGCCTGCGATTAAGACCTGGCGATCCCCGTTACCTCGACTGGCGCAGGAACTGGGGGTTTCTCAGGGCTACATTCGACATCGACTGCCGGCCCTCGTGCTCCAGTATCAGCATAGACGCATATCCGCCAGCAGCACCATCACCAGCCTCAAGCGCCAGTCAATCCAGCGCGAGCTCGTGCGGCTGACGCAACGAGGCGAAGGCTTTGCAACCCTGCACGAGCTTGAACGTTACCTGGCAGCCAAGATCGCCTGCTCCATACCGTTGGCCCGGCACGAGATTCGGAAGTACCGCCAAGCTCAACCCTTCCGGTCCGGGCAACAGCTTGCGTGACCCGGAGAGGCGATATTCGTGTTAATTTGGCCGCTGCACTCCGCTTAACCCATTGATTCGTAGAGCAGTGGTAGTGGCCAAAGTTTTCCTGAAGATGCGGTCAATGTCTTTTGGAATGCATAACGGCCCGCAAGCCGATTGCGGGGCTTGCGTGCGATACGGACCGGCAGTCCCCGCTGGCACTCCGGGCGCAGTGCATGCCACAAGGCCGGAGGCGCCCCTTTCTCGCCTGTCGGTAGCGCCTGAATGTGGCTACGAGCCCTGCTGATCGTTCGCATCAGCAATTTGCCTGCTTGAATGTGTGCCACAGGCGCTGGAAGGAAACACGATTCCCACCGGCGCCATCTCCATGGCGCGCCCAACATCGCATATCGAAAAAATACGCGCGCTTGTTTCGGCTACGGCCCGGGACCCCGGGACTCATTCCTGCTCAAGCCAAACCATGTTGATCCGCTCGAACTGCAGAACGCTGTCAGAGCGACGGCACCCACCATCGAGTTTGGAGATTGCTGTGTCTGCGTGATGGGCACATCCCACATCGCGCATGAATCGGCAGATGCCGTCGCTCGGCAATCCAGACAACAAATGCTGTCGACAATCAGCATGACGGCACGTTGAGTACTGAGGATCGAGGATCCTCATCCGGCGCATCGCCGCTTGCGAATGCGCGGTACTCCAAGGCATCAAGACAAGGTGCACGCGATCCAGGCACATGCAGCGGTCGCCGCGCTTTGACTCCGCTGATTCTTTCTCCGGAAAAGAACACGGGGGCCGAAGCCCCCGTGTCGTACCTCTTCCTTGCAAGCCTTGCTGCCGCTTGCCGACCCGCTCACTCAGTAGGTACCGACCAGGTTTATGAACCATCCCTTGTGGTCGTAATCGAAGTCGGTGAGGTCGTCGCTGAAGTCGGTGAAGTTGTAGCCCACGCCGACGCGGAAGTGCTTGTTCAGGTCGCGGTCCAGGCCGACCAGGAAGCCCTGCTTGGTGCCGCCCCGGTCCACGTCCAGCCAGCGGTACTCGGCCAGCGCGTGCCACTGCGTGCGCAGCTCGTAGCGCACCTGGGCGGCGGCGAAGGTGGTGGCCGAGTCCAGCCACGCGCCCGTGCCCCGGCCCATGCGGACCTCGCCCTCGCGCCGGGCCAGCTTGGCCGCGTACTCCCAGTGCTGGTCCTGCTTGTACACGCCTTCGAAGGACAGGATCTGCGACTTCTGGTCGTAGTCCGCACCGCCCACCTGCCCCAGCGTGGCCAGGTCGTACAGGTAGGTGTAGCGGCCGAACAGGCCCCAGCGCTGGCTGTTCCACGGCCGGTAGGCGAACCCGACGTTGCCCTCGATGAACCGGGCCCCGGCCAGCGGGTTGATCTGGTCGTCCGTGTCGGCGTAGTTCAGCCGCGCGGCGATGCGCCAGCTCTCGTTGATCTTGTGGGTCAGGCGGTTGGTGCTGACCCACTGCTCGCGCTGCTCGGCACCGCGGTCCTCGCGCCACTCCAGCTTGCTCTGCCAGTCCGTCTCCGGCGAGGTACGCCCGCCCGAGACGCTGATCGCGCGCCGGTCCACGTTGCCGCCGGTCGTGTTGGTCAGCTCGCCGTCGGACAAGGTGAAGCCCAGGTTCCAGCCCTGCGCCGGGTAGAAGTCCATGCCGAAGGTGTGCGCCAGACCGGACTGGTTGGGCTCCTTCAGGAACTGGCTCTCGTTGTACAGGTTGACCTGGTGGGACAGCCGCCAGCGCTGGCCCAGCGTCCAGCCGTTCTGCGCGCGGCTGTTGAACACCGAGTCGTACTCGGTGGTGTCGGCGGAGTAGGTGTAGGCGCCGTAGAAGGTGTGCTCCGGGCTGAGCCGGTACTCGGCGTTCACCGTGGCCGCCTCGCCGCGGTCGCCGCTGGTCACTTCCGCCCCGACCGAGGAGTTGTCCCCGTACAGGTACTTGCCGCCCACGGTGAAGGCGTCGTTGTCGGCGTAGCGGCCGCCATCGTCGTCCAGGGTGAACTGCGCCAGCCCGTACAGCTCCAGCGTGCTGCCGAAGCGGTGCAGGTACTTCAGCGCGCCCAGGGTGCCGGCCGCCTCGGCTGCCGTGCCCTCGGTCTCCACCCGGCGGACCTCGGCGCTGAAGGTGCCGGCGTCGTTGACGCGCCACTCCAGCGTGGCCTGGGCCTGGGTCAGCGACTGCGCCCCGCTCTCGGCGCGGGTGTAGCGCGTGTACAGGCCCAGGGACGGGGTGAACTGGCCCAGCAGTTCGGCCCCGTACTCGGTCACCGGCAGGCCGGTGTCGTAGCGGGAGATGGAGTAGCCGGCCCCGGCGTTGCGCCACCAGGCGCCCACGCTCCAGTCCTGCTCGGTCCAGCCCAGTTCCTTGAAGTTGGCCCGCGCCTCCACCGCCTTGGCCTCGCCTTCGCGGTGCAGGCTGGTGTCGTTGCGCTGGATGAAGCTCAGGCCGCCGTTGTCGGAGAAGAACACCGGTGCGCCGAAGGACTCGGTCTGGGCGTATTCCAGCTTCAGGTAGGTGCCCTTGCCCGCCTGCAGGGTCACGTCGCCGGCGGCCAGGGTGTAGTCCTGCCCGGACCGGTTCTCGTCCACGTAGGTCGCGCCCACGCCGAGGTGGTTACCGAACCAGTGCTTGGCGCGCAGGCCGGCGGTCATCTCGTCGTCGTCGAACCCGGTGGGCACCCACTCGTAGTCCACCACCAGGCGCTGTTCCAGCCCGTCCAGCGGGGCGTCGCGGGTCAGGGTGGGGTTGTTCTCGCGGGTGATCTGCGCCAGCGGGCGGGTCAGCAGGATGCGGCCCTGCAGGGCGTCGATCTCGTAGTCGGTCCCGCGCTGCAGCACCACCCGCCGCTCGGTGCGTCCGGTGGTCAGGTCGCGGATCTCCAGGGTCACCACCTCCGAGCCCGGCAGCAGGTCGGTGTGGCGCAGGTAGTACAGGCTGCCGCCGGTGCCCACGAACTCGTTGTGGCCCGGCGCGGTCTCGGCCTTGGAGCCGAACACGCGCAGCTCGGTGCCCGCATCGCCCCAGCGGTTGGTCGCCATCGAGCGCCAGTTCAGCGCCGCGCCGTACAGCGAGCGCTGGTACTGGGCGTACTCGGTGCCGGTGATGCCGGTGGAGAAGTTGCCCCACAGCGCCTGGTTCTTGTCCCAGTCCACCCGCAGGTAGAGCCGGCCCATGGTGTCCACGTCGCGGTAGGTGGTGGAGTCGTCGCCGTAGACCGGGTAGTACAGGTCCGGGTCCAGGCGGCGGAACACGTCCTGTGGCTCGGCCTGGAGCATGCCGTTGAACAGGCGCTCCAGCTCGCGCTGGTTGGTGTCGGCCTGCGCGGTGACCAGGTACTTGCCGCCGAACTTGGCCTTGCCGTAGAACGCCAGCCGGCCGTCGCTGATCACGTCGTCCTGGTAGCCGGACTCGCCGGCGAACGGCTCGACCGAGCCGCTGATCTTGTTCTGGGCGATGGTCACGTCGGCCAGGCCCACGCCGAAGAAGTAGCGCCCGGTCACGTCCACGTCCAGCGTGTAGCCGGCCCGGGGCTGTTCTTTGCCGCCGCCCAGCCCGATGTCGAAGCGGTGCTGGCCCACCGGCACCAGGTACTCGGCCACGAACTTGCGTTCCTGGTCCACCGGGTAGGCCTGCCCGTTGATCGTCAGGGCGGCCTTGTCCGGGATGTTGCGGCCCTGGATGCGGATGCGCGAGCCGTACAGCGGGATGTTCTGCTGGCGCAGGCCGTTGCCGGCGAACACGCTGTCCAGCAGGCTCTGGGCCTGGGCCTGCTCGGCAGTCAGCGAGGCGCCCAGCGAGCGCTCGGCGCTCTCGCGCAGCACGCTGGCCCCGCGCTCGGCTTCTTCCGGCGAGACCAGTTGCAGCGTGCGCGGCAGGGTCTCGTCGAACTGGCTGTCCCGGCCGTAGGCGCGCAGCACGTAGACCAGTTCATCGCCCTTGCGGAAGGGGTACTTGGCCGGCAGGGCGCCGTCCCAGTCGGTCTGGCTGACCGCGGCCACCTCCAGTGGCACCGTGGCCACCGGCTCGATCAGGTCCGCGTCGCTGGCCCGGTACAGGCTCACTTCCAGCCGCTGGATGAAGGCCGGGTAGTTGCCGCGCACGAAGAACTGCACCGGCCGGGTGATGCGCTGGCCGTCGAAGGGCACCATCGTGGGCGCGGACACCGACAGCTCCGGCTGGCCCAGGGTAGGGTCCTCGGTAGCCCAGATCACCCCGCCGCCGGGCAGGTCGATAGAGAACTTGCCCGTGGCCGTGGCCTTGCCCGGCTGCTCCAGCGCCACGCTCACGCGCCGGTCCGGCTGCAGGGCCGTGGAGGAGGACTTGGCGTCCGTGCCCCGGGTGACCGGCTTGTCGTAGCTGCGCGTGCGCAGCCGGAACAGCAGGCCTTCCTCGCCCGTGCAGCCCTGCGTGTCGCAGTCCACCGGCGCGGCCGTGCCCTCGGCCCGGTCCTGCCCGGCCTGGGAACCGTCCTGCGCGGCCGCCAGCGGGGCCATGCCCGCCAGCAGGCCCATCAACGTGTAGTCCAGCAATTTCATCTTCATACGCTTCTTCATGACCCGCCCCCTCACTTCCGTACCCCGACAGGGGCTGTCGGGTCGTTGCTGACTTCCACGCGAACCTGGGCGCGCACCTCCGGACTCAACCGCTTGGCCAATGCCTCATAGACCGCCCTTGCACGCCGCATGCCCAACGCCGTGTTGTAGGCGTGGGAGGCGCGCACATCGGTGTGGCCGACGACGGCGATGCTGCCGCCGCCCAGCTTCTCCAGCGCCGCGGCCACCTTGTCCAGCAGCGGCTCGAACTCCGGACGGATCACCGACTTGTCGGTGTCGAACAACACCGTGCCCAGCAGTGCACCGCCTTCGTCCACGCCCACCACCAGCGAGCCGGGATCGTCCACCTGGCCGCGCACGCTCACCACCAGCGCCTTGGCCGCCGCCGGGTCCAGCCCGGCCAGCAGCGCGGCCTTGACCGCGTTGGCGCGGTCGAAGGCCAGGGCCTGGCTGTCGGCGTTGGCCTGGATCACCACCTCGCCTCCCTGGTACTGGCGCACCTTGGCGGCCATGGCCTCGATCACCGGCCGGTACTGCGCCCGCACCTCGGCGCTGCCCGGGGCGAAGATCACTTCGCCCATCTCCAGCTCCACCTGCTCGTGGCCGCCTTCGATCGCCTGCTCGGGCAGGTTCACGCCCCAGTCGAAGCGGACCGGCACGCCGGGGGTGATCCGGCGCAGCAGCGGGTTGTCGGTGGTGAACTGCGCACCGGCCGGCAGGGTGGACGGGTCGACCTTCAGGATGAAGTTGCGACCGCGCTCCCACGCGCCGCCCGGCACGCCGGCCAGGTGGTAGCGGCCGTACTGGTCGGTCTCGATCAGCAGGCCTTCCACCGAGGCGATGCGCACTCCGGGGATGCCGCGCTCGTCGATGCCGGTGTTGCGCACCACGTAATCCACCACGTAGCCGCCCTCGCCCTGCGCCACCCGGCGTTCCACCGTCGGCGCGGCCGCGTTCAGGCCCTTGGCCGCTTCGCCCGTCTTCTCCACCGTCGTGTTGCCGGCCGCATCCATGCGCACGGTCACGCCCTGCTCGCTGGTCAGCACGAAGTCGTCGGTGAAGGACAGCTCGCGCAGGCGCTGGCGGATCACCACCTGGTGATCCTCCACCGGGTCGGCCACCGACTGGCGGCCGCCGATGGCGCCCACGGCGATGCCGTGCAGCAGCGGCGAGCTGGCATCCGGCTCCGGCTGCGGGCCGGCGCCGCGGTCCACCGTGGTGGAACCGGCCACGTATGCCCCCGGCGCGAAGCCGCCCTGCACCTTCACCCCGCTCAGCGCGGCGCTGTCCTGCCAGCCGTCGCCGTCGCGGTCGTGGAAGACCGTGCCGAACAGCAGGCTGTCGTCCAGCAGCGGATCGGCCGTCAGCACCACCTCGGCCGTGGCCACGTTGGACACCGGGTCGTCCGTGGCCGAGCGCGCCTGCGCCTGGTTCACGTGCGTGCCCGGACGCACGCCGGCGCCCACCCGCATCACGTACACCAGCGTGGCCGTCTGCCCGGCCGGCACGTCCACTCCGCCGAAGCGCAGCGGGCTCTGGCCCGTCACCGTGGCCTGGCCGTCCGCATCACCGGACACCAGCGAGCCTTCCACGTAGCTGAAGCCCGCCGGCGGCGTGTCCACCACGTTGCCGTTCACCAGGTCCGCATCGCCAATGTTCTCCACCGTCAGCGTGTAGCGCACCAGATCGCCTATGTGCACTTCGCGCGCACCGGCCGTCTTGCTCAGGCGGATCTGCGGCAGGTCGACTTCATGCTCGGTGCTGCAGGTCTGGCAAGTCGGCGGCGGGTCGCTCGATCCCGGACTGGTGGCAGCCACCTGGTTCCGGATGTGGCCACTGGCATCCGCCTTGACCGTCGCCGTGTAGACGAAGGTGTGCGTTCCCACCGGCGTTGCCGCCGGCAGCGTGCAGGTCAGGGTCGTGGCGTCGTAGGCACAGCCCGCCGGCACGGCACCCAGCGTCAGGGCGCGGTCCGGGGTGTCGGTCAGGATGACCGCCGCACTGGTCGCTGCCTGGCCCACCTGCACGGTCAGCGTGTAGGTGATGACCTGGCCGGGTTGCACAGTCGCGCCGGTCGCCGGATCCGACGACTTGTCGACGACGACGACCGATGCGGCCATCGGCGTATCGATGCTGCATTCGCCGGTGCACACCGGGTTGTCGCCGCCCGTGCCCACCACCGCGTTGTTCACCGCATCGACTGCCTGTCCATTGACGGCCGCCGTATAGGTGACGGCATACGTCCCCGGTGCGGTATCGGCAGGCAGCGTGCATACCAGCGGGTTGGCTGCGTTGCACGTGAACGCACCGGCATTGGTCACCGAGCCGAACGTCAGGCCCGCGCCCAGCGTGTCGGTCAGCGTCACCACGTCGGCCGTGGGAGCAACGGCGACCGTCACGGTCAACGTGTAGCTCAGCACGTCGCCCACAGCCGCTTCCGTATTCCCATTGGGCAGCACGACCGACTTGGTGTAACCCACGATCGCCGGCAACGGCTCGGTGACGACGGTTTCCGTCTGGCAAGCACCTTGGCAGGTGGGCGCATCATCGCCCGTACCCACCACCGCATTGCGCACGAAGCCGGTCGCCAGGTCGTTGACCAGGGCCGTGTACTGCACCTCGTAGGTTCCAGGCGCCGTGCCCGCGGGCAACGTGCACACCAGCGGATTGGCATTGCCGCAACTGAAGCTGCCCGCCGAGACGGTGCCCAAGGTCAAGCCGGCTCCCAAGGTATCGGTCAACGTCACCACCGCCGTGGTGGATGCATCGGCAACCTGCACGGTGAGCGTGTAGTTCAACGTTTCCCCAGCCGAGACTTCCGTCTGGCCGGCAGGCAGCATGACCGACTTGCGATAGGTGACCACAGGCGCCGTCACAGGCGTGGTCGTGTCGCAGTTCGTCGTGCAGCCCGGGTTGTCGCCGCCCGTGCCCACCACCGCGTTGTTCACCGTGCCCGTGGCCGACGCATTCACCGTCGCCGTGTAGGTCAACGTGTACGGCGTCGCGCTCGGCGCCGTGCCCACGGGCAGCGTGCACACCAGCGGGTTGGCCGCGTTGCACGTGAACGCACCGGCATTGGTCACCGAGCCGAACGTCAGGCCCGTGCCCAGCGTATCGGTCAGCGTCACCACGTCCGTGGTCTGCGAGTTGGACACCGTCACCGACAGCGTGTAGGTGATCACGTCACCCACCGACACCTCCGTCTGCGCGCCAGGCAGCGTCGCCGTCTTGGCGTACGTCACCGACGAGGATTCCACAGGCGTGGTCGTGTCGCAGTTCGTCGTGCAGCCCGGGTTGTCGCCGCCCGTG
>ERZ761607.4711-NODE-4711-length-11798-cov-7.761049_pt1 | contig 11798 bp, 5 predicted proteins | sample MGYA00511164_ERZ761607 | MGnify/ENA primary metagenome ERZ761607 (study PRJEB28899, sample SAMN02445080) | bioreactor sludge metagenome | biome: EBPR sludge | place: Australia: Brisbane, Thorneside Wastewater Treatment Plant | collected 2011-06-22 ...
CTCCTCGCCATCCGGCATCACCGGCACCTTTCGTTCGACTTTGAAGGCCACTGGGGCGATGGGCCAACGCCATAGTACCATCCGTCATCCAGGGAAAAGAACGACAAACAATGAGCTACAGCCCGCACCAGCTTGCCTACTTTGCGCACCAACTGACCCGCCGTGCCGCGTCCAATTCCATGGACCGCATGGCTGGTGCGTTGCTGGACGCGCAGGTCGACTTGAACCCGCACCAGATCGACGCGGCTCTGTTCGCCACGAGCAATCCGCTGTCCAAGGGGGCCATCCTTGCCGACGAGGTCGGTCTCGGCAAAACCATCGAAGCGGGTTTGTTGATCGCGCAGAAGTTGGCCGAGCGCAAACGCCGCATTCTCGTCATCACGCCCGCCAACCTGCGCAAGCAGTGGCATCAGGAACTGGCGGATAAGTTCGGTATCGCCGCTGGCCTGCTTGAAGCCAAGTTTTACCGGAAAGCCATTAAAGAAGGCGCGACCAACCCGTTCGACGTTGCGGGCAACGGCGCCACCATACTTATCTGCTCCTACCAATTCGCAGCAGGCAAAGCCAAAGACGTTCAGTCCGTACCGTGGGACTTGGTGGTCATCGACGAAGCGCACCGCCTTCGCAACGTCTATAAGCCGGAAAACAAAACTGCCCGCATCCTGCGCGATGCACTGACGCTGCCGCACAAGGTCTTGCTGACGGCCACGCCCCTCCAGAAGTCCTTGCTGGAACTGTATGGACTCGTCAGTTTCATCGACGAAAAGGTTTTCGGCGACCTCGACAGCTTCCGCTCCCAATTCGGGCAACTGAGGGATGCCGCAAGTTTCGATACGCTGAAGAGTCGTATCGCCCCGCTCTGCAAACGCACACTGCGCCGACAGGTTGAGGCCTACGTCAAATACACCCGGCGCATTCCGATGCTGCAAGAGTTCGTGCCGGGCCCCGACGAAACCAGGCTCTACAACTACGTTTCTGAATTCCTGCAACGACCATCGCTGTATGCGCTACCCAATAGCCAGCGGCAGCTGATTACCCTTGTGCTGCGTAAGCTTTTGGCGTCCTCGACGTTCGCCATTGCGGGTGCATTGGAAACCCTCATCAAGCGACTTGGCCAGACCCTCGACGAGAAGGCGGCGACGACTGACCTAGCCGACGAGCTCGATCAGGACTATGAAGCCTTAGATGAATTGGCGGACGAACTCGATGCCGTTGCCGATGGCGGCACCAAGGTATCGACCGCCGCCGAGATTGCCGCGATCCGTGCCGAAGTCGGCGAACTCGAATCGTTTCGCGACCTGGCCATCTCGATCACAGAGAACGCCAAGGGCACGGCATTGCTGCAAGCCCTCGATGTCGCGTTCAAAAAACTGGACGAACTCGGCGCAGCCAAGAAGGCCATCGTCTTCACCGAGTCCCGCCGCACGCAGGATTACCTGCTGAAGCTGCTGGCCGGCACCGAGCACGGCCCCGGCGTCGTGCTCTTCAACGGTAGCAACAGCGACGCCAAAGCCAAGGAAATCTACGCCGCGTGGATTACCAAGCATGCGGGCACTGACCGCGTCACCGGTTCGCGCACAGCCGATACCCGCGCCGCGCTGGTCGACTACTTCCGCGACTATGCCGGCAACGGCGGCGGGATCATGATCGCCACCGAGGCCGGCGCGGAGGGCATCAACCTCCAGTTCTGTTCGATGGTCATCAACTATGACTTGCCGTGGAACCCGCAACGCATCGAGCAGCGCATCGGGCGCTGCCACCGTTACGGGCAGAAGCATGATGTTGTGGTCGTTAACTTCCTCAACCGTGACAACGATGCCGACCGGCGCGTGTATGAGTTGCTGGCGCAGAAATTCCAGCTCTTCGATGGCGTCTTCGGCGCCAGCGACGAAGTGCTGGGAGCCGTGGAGTCCGGCATCGATTTCGAGCGCCGCATCGCCGAGATTTACCAAACCTGCCGCCACCCGGAGGCCATTCATACGGCCTTCGAGCAACTGCAACTCGATCTGGCGGGCGAGATATCCGATGCCATGCTCAACGCCCGCAAGGCGTTGCTGGAGAACTTCGACGAGGACGTACAAGAGCGGCTACGCCTGCGCAACATGGACGCCCGCGCTTCGCTCGGCAAACTGGAACGCCTGTTGATGCGTTTCACCCGTGCCGCGCTGGGCGGGCATGCGAGCTTTGACGAGGACGATACCGGCTTCCTGCTGACTGGCTTGCCGGACGGCGTCGTCTGTGACCATGGCGGCAACCCGACCGCGATCCCCTTGGGCCGGTACGAACTGCCGCGCCGGAGTGAAGAAGCCCACATCTACCGCATGGCGCATCCGCTCGCGCAGGGCCTGATTGACCATGCCCAGCGTGCGCGGCTGACCCCCAGCAAACTGGTGCTGGACTACGACGCCTACGGGGCAAAGGTCTCGGTCATTGAGGCCTTGCGGGGCAAGACTGGCACGCTGATGGTTCAGCATCTGCGTATTCAATCCCTTGGCGCGACCGAAGAGCATCTGCTGGCTGCTGCCATCGACGCCGATGGAAACGTCTTCGACGCCGACGTGACCGACCGTCTGCTCGGCATGCCGGGGGCTTCCGTTCCGTTGCCGAGAGTCGATAGCGCTCCCGTTCAGCAATCGCTGTCGGATGACCTCGCCCCGGCGCAGCAGAACATGCTCGATTTCGCTGCTGTCCATGTGCCAATTCCACCAGCGCTGCAACAGCAGATCGACCAGCAGAAGGCAGGCATCATCACCGAGCTGGAATCGCGCAACCTGAGCTTCTTCTCGCAGGAAACCGAAAAGCTCGATGCGTGGGCCGACGACTTGAAAGTTGGCCTTGAGCGGGAGATCAAAGACCTTGACCGGCAAATCAAGGAAGCACGAACCAAGAGCAAAGGCGCGGCAACCCTGGCCGACAAGCTGAACGCCCAGAAGGAACAGCGCGATCTTGAAGGCCAGCGCGACAAAAAGCGCCGGGAACTGTTCAACCGGCAGGACGAAATTCAGGCAAGGCGTGACCAACTGATTGACGAGCTTGAAAGCCAGTTGGACCAGAAGATCGCGCAGCGAACCCTGTTCAGTTGCGAATGGGAGGTGAGATGACCGAACCAACAATTACATGCCCCAACTGCAAGACCGAAATCCGGCTGACCGAATCGCTGGCCGCGCCCTTGATCGCGGCGACGAAGAGGCAGTTCGAGCAGCAGTTGTCACAGAAGGATGAAGAGATCGCCAAGCGCGAGCAAGGCATTCGCGACAAGGAAAAGCTGGTCGCGGAGGCCAAGCGCAATCTTGATGCGCAAGTCGCCGATCAGGTTGCGGCGCAACTCAAGTCCGAACGAACACGCGTGATCGAGGAAGAGTCCAAGAAGGCCAAGCAGGCGGCAGCCAACGAACTGGAGTCCAAGGCCCGCGAACTTCTCGACCTGCAGGAAGTGCTCAAGGCCCGTGACGCCAAGCTGGCCGAGGCGCAGCAGGCGCAAGCGGAGCTCATCAAGAAACAGCGCGAATTGGACGATGCCAAGCGCGAACTGGAACTGACCGTCGAGAAGCGCGTTCAGGAAGGTCTGGGCGACGTCCGCGAGAAGGCCAAGCGCGAGGCCGAAGAAGGTCTGAAGCTGAAGGTGATGGAAAAGGACCAGACCATCGCCTCGATGCAACAAAAAATCGAAGAACTCAAGCAGAAGGCCGAACAGGGCTCCCAGCAAATTCAGGGTGAAGTGCAGGAGCTTGAACTCGAAAACCTGCTGCGCGTGAAATTCCCGTTCGACACCATCGAGCCGGTGCCCAAGGGCGAATTCGGCGGCGATGTCCTGCAACGTGTCATCAGCCAAAGCGGCCAAGCCAGCGGCACGATCCTTTGGGAATCCAAGCGCACGAAGAACTGGAGCGACGGCTGGCTGACCAAGCTGCGCGAAGACCAGCGCACCGCCAAGGCGGAAATCTCTGTGATCGTCAGCCAGGTGCTGCCGAAGGGAGTTGAGTCCTTCGACGTGGTCGACGGCGTGTGGGTAGCCAGTCCTCGCGCCGCGATCCCAGTGGCGACGGTACTGCGCCATACCCTGTTACAGGTCAGCATGGCGCGGCAGGTGTCGGAAGGCCAGCAAACCAAGACCGAAATGATCTACCAGTACCTGACCGGGCCGCGTTTCCGCCACCGCGTCGAGGCCATCGTCGAAGCGTTCTCGACCATGCAGGAAGACCTCGATAAAGAGCGTAAGGCGATCATGAAGCAGTGGGCCAAGCGCGAGGAGCAGATCGAACGCGTGATGGGGGCGACGGTGGGGATGTATGGCGACCTTCAGGGCATCGCTGGCAAGTCGTTGCAGGAGATTGATGGGCTTGAGTTGAAGTCCTTGGGCTTCGACGATGACAAAGCCTAATCGCTACGAGACCACTTTCGCACATAGAGCCGACAACAGGTTATCAAAGGGGGAATGATGCTAGAGCGAATTTCTGAGGTCCAAGGAATTGGACTTCTCAATCAGGCAAATGGAAAACCATTTGCCTGCCAAAAGGCGACATTCATCTATGCCGACAATGGCAGGGGCAAATCTACGATAGCAAGTGTCTTGCGCTCCGTATCCATTGGGGATGTTTCGATTATCTCCAGCAGGAAAACGATTGATAGTGCTCTCCCGCAGAAGGTATCTCTTCAGTTCAGTAACGGACAAAAGACTGTTTATGAGAATGGCGCTTGGACGAAACAGCACCCGGAGGTCTTGGTTTTCGATGCCGAATTCATTGAGCGGAACGTCCACTCCGGAGGAACGGTAAGCACTGGGCACCGGAAGAATTTCCTGGAGTTTGCTCTTGGAGAGGCGACTGTCGCTGCTCGTGCCGATGTTGAAAAGGCGACTGCTGAAGCAAAGTCCGCCGCAGAAAAAGAGCAAGGATTAACCGCACAGCTCTCCGGCCATCATTCAGGGATGGCTCTCGCCTTATTCGAGAAGCTGCCTGCTGTTGCAGGTGCCGACACAAAAATTCAGGACTACCAAAAGCGCATCGTTGCCGCCGGGAACGTCGCCACGATTTTAAAGAAAGCGACCCCCGCTGCCGCTGCAATACCGACGATCAACATCGACCATTTCTTTTCTGTGTTTGCTACATCACTCAAAGATATCCATGCCGATGCGGAAAGGCTGGTCAAAGGACATATTGCAGCACTGGGAAACAAGTCAGCGGAGGGTTGGCTAAGTCAAGGTCGGCAGTTCGATAACGGTCAGTCCTGTCCTTACTGCGCACAGTCGACAACCGGGAACGGTCTGATTCAGGCCTATCAGACGCACTTCAATACCGCATATGGTGATTTGAAAGTGAAGGTTGCTGGCCTGACGAACTCAGTCGCAACCGGAACATCTGCCGGCGTTGCCGATACATTTTCACAGTCCGTCATCACTGCTTCCGCCCATGCTGCTGCATGGGCGGAGCATATACAAGTAACCCCGATTGAATTCAATTCGGCGGCTTGTCACAGTTCGCTCAACGACCTACGAGCCCTCCTAACCGAGCTTGCCAAAATGAAGCTGGCTTCACCCACCGATCCGGTTGGGACTGACGAAGACAAGCAAAAGGCGGTCGCTTTGTGGGAGCAGGCTGTTGCGCCTATGCATGCGGCGAACGCAGCCATCAATGGGTTGGCGACGGCCATCAATGCCTACAAAGGGCAATTGGCCTCAGAGAATATCCAACAGTTGCAGCAGGAAATTGCGAATCTCCAGGCTTCAAAGCGTCGGCATGATGCAAGTGTCGTGCAAATTTTCAGTCAGTTAGTGACTGCCAAGACCAATGCCCAGTTGACGGAAAAAGCAAAAAAGACCGCTCGCGATACTCTCGATGCCCTGATGCAAAAGACGCTCGATCAGTACGAAAAGACCATTAACAGCCTACTGAAAAGCTTTGGCGCTTCGTTCTCTATCAAGGGAATGAATGCGAATTTCCGTGGTGCGGCTCCGCGCAGTGAATACGGCCTTGAGCTACGGGGCAAGAGCGTATCCCTAGAAGGCGGCCCGCCATCCTTTGCCACAGCGTTGAGCGAGGGAGATAAGCGAACGCTGGCGTTCGCTTTCTTTGTTGCCAGCACCATGGCAGACCCCAATCTTGGAAAGAAAATTGTCGTCATCGACGATCCAATGTGCAGCTTGGACATGAACCGTCGACATCACACTCGGGTGGTGTTGAGGAAGATGTTCGCGAAATCAGAGCAACTCTTGGTCTTGGCGCACGATCCATACTTTCTTCGTGATCTCAGGGAGTATTTCAAGAAGGAAGACCAGGCTGCGCCAATTGCAACCTTCCAGTTGAGCAGAACTGCGGGGGAGTATTCAACTTTTTCCGCTATCAACCTTGACGTTGAGTGCGAGTCCGCTTATTTCCGCCATCACAGAATGCTCAACGATTTTGTCGACGGAAAAGGTGGCGACGCAAGATCAATAGCAAAGACCATTCGCCCAATGCTGGAGGGTTATTTGCATCGCCGTTTTCCGGGGCGGATTCCGAAAGATTTGCTATTTGGACAAGTTGTTGTCCTTATCCGCGACGCAAAGGCTCCAAGTCCGCTTTGCCATGCACAAACGCTGGTGGAGGAGCTGAATGAAAGTAACGAATATGCGGGTCAATTTCATCACGATACCAATCCAAGCGCCGATACCATTGGCGTCGTTGAGCCGGAACTAAAGACATTTGTTGAGCGCGCTCTAGGCGTAGTTCATCGCGGAGTTTGAAAGTCGAATGAGAAACACAAAGCTAGAACTGACTTGGATAGGCAAGGATGCGCGACCGAAGTTGGAGCCGCGCATATTGTTGGGCGATCCGGAGAAGAGCTATCACGCCAAGCACCGTGTTACCAGCGCCGACTTTTTCGACAATCAGCTGATCTTTGGCGACAACCTGCTGGCGCTGAAGGCCTTGGAGCAGGACTACGCGGGCAAGGTGAAGTGTGTCTTCATTGACCCGCCGTACAACACAGGTAGTGCCTTTACGCACTACGACGACGGAGTGGAGCATTCGATTTGGTTGTCGTTGATGCGCGACCGGCTGGAGATTATCAGGCGCTTGATGGCAGAGGATGGGTCGCTTTGGATCACGATTGATGACAACGAGGCGCACTATCTGAAGGTGCTGTGTGATGAAGTATTTGGACGGAAGAATTTTGTTATTTCTATTGCCTGGCAAAAAGTATTTGCAAAAAAGAACAAGGCATTGATTTCAGGGAGTCATGACCACATTTTGGTTGTGGCGAAAGACATTGGAAAATGGCATCGTAATTTACTTCCCCGCGAGGGGGCGGCCCTTACGGCCTTTAAGAATCCTGACAACGACAATAGAGGTCTCTGGCAAAGTGTTGCGTATTCCGTTCAGTCTGAGGATGCCGAGAGGCGGAAGCCTTACCGTTACGCCATTCGTTTGCCTTCTGGGCGAGAGGTAATGCCGCCTTCAGGAAGACATTGGAATGGGATGGCAGAAAGAACAGAAGAATTACGTAATGACAGTAGGCTTTGGTTTGGCAAAGATGGCGATAGTCCGCCGCGGATTAAGGTATTTATGTCTGAGGTCCAAGACGGGATAGTTCCCGATACTTGGTGGTCGCATGACGCAGCTGGTTCCAATCAAGAATCTAAAAAGGAAATGCTCGATTTGTTCCCGCATCAAGAGCCATTTTCAACGCCAAAACCAGAGAAGTTGTTGTATAGAATTCTGACGGTTGCAACCAATCCGGGGGATCTCGTTCTTGATTCATTTGCTGGCTCAGGTACTACTGGGGCAGTTGCCCACAAAATGGGGCGTCGATGGATCATGGTTGAATTGGAAGGAACTTGCCATGAATACATCATTCCTCGCCTGAGAAAAGTCATCGACGGCGAGGATCAAGGCGGCATCAGCGAAGCGGTGAACTGGAAAGGCGGCGGCGGTTTCCGCTATTACCGTCTCGCCCCCAGCCTGTTGCAGCAGGACCGCTGGGGCCAGTGGGTCATCAACAAGGACTACAACGCCGAAATGCTGGCGGCGGCGATCTGCAAGCTGGAGGGCTTCACCTACGCGCCCAGCGACGCGCATTACTGGCAGCACGGCAAGAGCACCGAAAACGACTTCATCTACGTCACCACGCAAAGCCTGACGCAGGAGCAGTTGCAGGCCTTGAGCGATGAAGTTGGCGAAGGCCGCAGCCTGTTGGTCTGCTGTTCGGCATTCCGGGGCGATGCCAATCGTTACCCCAATCTCACGGTGAAGAAGATACCCAAGATGGTTTTGTCGCGCTGCGAGTGGGGGCACGACGATTACAGCCTGAACGTCGAGAATCTGCCGCAGGCACCCAAGCAAGCCGTCACGCCGCAGCAGGTTGGCCTGTTTGAGGGCGACTCAGCGGAGGGCGCGGCGTGAGCAAGAAAATCATCATCATCGCTGGCCCGAACGGTGCGGGGAAAACCACGTTTGCGCGAGCCTTCCTGCCCGAAGAGGCGCAGTGCCCGCACTTCATCAATGCCGACTTGATCGCGGCGGGCTTGTCGCCCTTCGCTCCTGAAACCGCTGCGGTCAAGGCGGCGCGGCTGATGTTGCAGGAGATCGCGGCATGTGCCGGACGCGGCGAAAGCTTTGCCTTCGAGACCACGCTTTCCGGCATCGGTTACTTGCGCCGTATCCGCGAATGGCAGCAGAGCGGCTATCACGTCAGCTTGTTCTTTCTCGCGCTGCCATCGGTTGAGCTCGCGGTCGCCCGCGTTGCCGAACGGGTTGCGCAAGGTGGGCACAACATCCCGAAAGCAGTGATACGGCGACGCTTCGCCAGTGGCCGCGCCAACTTTGATCGGGCCTATCGCGCGGCGGTGGATGCCTGGGCGCTTTACGACAATTCGGGCGATGAGCCCGTGATGCTGGAATGGGGAGAACGGTAATGACCCGCTCTGAAATTGGCAAGGCAAAAGACAAGGATCTCGCCGCGTCCTTGGAAGCGATGAAGCGTGCGGCAGCCTTGGCGCGTAAAGCGGCGATGCAGACCGACACGGCCGTCGTGGTGGTCAAGGACAAAAAGCTGGTCCGGGTCACGGCGGAGCAGCTTCGCAAGAAGGGCGGCGCATGAGCCTGGTAAACATTGTTCGCTCCGTCAGCGGTCGGTTGAGCCTGCGCGAGCCCCAAGCCGAAAGCCTGCGCCGCCTGCATTGGGCGGTCGATCAGGTGCCCGCGCTGCGCGACGCGAAGGCACGGTCGACGGAGGAGTTGAAGGCGATGCAGGAGGCGCTCGCAGGCCAGTTCCCGACCCTGAGCGATTTCGAGCGCGACTTCCCGTCTCTGTGCTTTGCGCTGGCAACTGGCGTCGGCAAGACGCGTCTAATGGGGGCCTTCATCAGCTATCTGCACGCGGCCTACGGCTACAAGCATTTCTTCGTGCTGGCACCGAACCTGACCATCTACGACAAGCTGATCGGAGACTTCTCGCCGAACTCGCCCAAGTACGTATTCAAGGGTATCGCCGAGTTTGCCAGCACGCCGCCCGAAGTGATTTCCGGCGACAACTACGAGCAGCGCGGCAGCTTGAGTCTGTTGGGCGGCATCGAGGTCAATATCTTCAACATCTCGAAGATCAACTCCGAGGTGCGCGGCGGCAAGTCGCCGAAGATCAAGCGGCTGTCGGAATACCTTGGGCAAAGCTACTTCGAGTATCTGGCCGGGCTGGACGATCTGGTCCTCATCATGGACGAGTCACACCGCTACCGGGCGAGCGCTGGCATTCGCTCGCTGAATGAGTTGCGCCCCTTGCTCGGCCTTGAACTGACGGCAACGCCTTTCGTTGAAGGTACGAAAGCGCCAGTCCCCTTCAAGAATGTGGTGATGGATTACCCGCTGGCACGAGCCATCGAAGATGGTTTCGTCAAGGAACCGGCGGTCGTCACGCAGCAGAACTTTGACCCGAGCGCCCACAGTGCCGGTGCCTTGGAAACCATCAAGCTGCAAGACGGTGTGCGCGTCCATGAGGAAACGAAAGTCCATTTGCTGACCTACGCACAGCAGACCGGCGACAAGCTGGTGAAGCCCTTCATGCTGGTCATCGCTCGCGACACCACGCACGCAGCCCAGTTGATGGCGACGATTGAATCCGGTGAGTTCTTCGGTGGGCGATACAAGGGCAAGGTCATTCAAGTCGATTCGAGCCGTTCCGGCGCCGAGGAGGAGGAAATGATCCGGCGCTTGCTGGTGGTAGAAAGCTACGACGAGCCGACCGAGATCGTCATTCACGTGAACATGCTGAAAGAAGGCTGGGACGTGACCAACCTGTACACCATCGTCCCGCTGCGTGCCGCCAATGCCCGGACGTTGATCGAGCAGTCGATTGGTCGCGGCCTGCGCTTGCCCTATGGCCGCAAGACCGGCGTCGACGTGGTGGATCGCCTGAACATCATTGCCCACGACAAGTTTCAGGAAGTCATCGACGAGGCGGGGCGCGGCGATTCGCCGATCCGCATGCAGGCCTTGGTGCTGGCGCCGGATTCCAGCAGCGGCAGCAGCCTGAAGAGCATATCGGTGCAACCGACGGCCAACGCCCTGTTGGGGACGGTGACGGCGGGCACGCAACAGGTGCCCGGTATGAATCTGGGTAGCTTGGCGGGCAGCACGCAGTACGGTGGCGCCCTCCCGACCACGGTGCTCAAGACCGGCGAGGAGCGGCAGATCGCCCAGGTCGCGATGGACGTGATCGCCGAAATCAGCCGCGAGCGCAACCCTGGAAAAAATGGACAATGGGGTCAGCTCCTTGTTGCCAGTACCCAAGCGCTGACAGAGGCAGCCATCCAGCAGGAAATCACACAGCGCGTTCAGGAGCGCATGTTGCCCAGGCAGGCTGACCTGCTGGCGACGGATGTCTTGCCGGTGGCCGACATCGTGCAGAAGACGGTGGCGGTCTTGATCGAGCACACCATCGACATTCCGCGCATCCTGGTCAAGCCGAAAGGCCCGGTGAAGAGCGGCTACCAGACGTTCAAGCTCGACCTGTCGAAGATGAACTTCCAGCCACAGGACATGGCCTTGGTCGGACAAGGCCTGAAAACCGGCAAGCAGGTGCTGTACGGGCAGTCGTCGAAGGTGCTGGAATCGCAGCTGGAAAACTACATCGTCCGCGAACTCATCAACTACGACGACGTGTCTTACGATGACCACGCCGAGCTGATCTATGACCTCGCAGGGCAGGCGGTCGCACACTTCAAGACCTACCTGAAAACCGACGACGAACTGCACAACATCCTCGGCAACTACGGCAAGACCATCGCCGAGAACATCCATTTGCAAATGGCGCTGCACTACTACGAGGATATTTCGACATCCGAGGTGGTCATCAGCCAAGGCTTTACGCCGCTCAAGCACTGCGCCTTTACTGCCGAGGGCGACATCCTGCCACTGCATCAGGCTCCCGACGAGAAGGGCAAGATCGCGCAGTACGTCTATGGCGGGTTCAACAAGTGCGCCTATCCGGTGCAGAAATTTCATTCCGACACCGAGCGTGTTCTGGCCTGCGTGCTGGAACGCGACGCGCTACGCTGGTTCCGACCGGTGGCTGGGCAGTTCAACATTTATTACCGCTCCGGCGCCAATCAACCCGAGTACGTGCCCGATTTCGCTGCCGCAACAGCCGACCACAACCTGATTATCGAGACCAAAGCGGTCAAGGACATGCAGGCTGGTGACGTGAAGGCCAAGGCCGACGCAGCAGCAACGTGGTGCCGAAACGCCAGCGAGTATTCCAAGGCACAGGGCGGCAAGCCGTGGAAATACCTGCTGGTGCCGCATGATGCGGTGGCCCATAACGCGACG